>Ga0209414_1000067_pt1 | contig 43108 bp, 38 predicted proteins | sample LakVidmifraction_4_FD_181154 | JGI IMG/M metagenome (GOLD analysis project Ga0209414, IMG submission 181154) | Hypersaline microbial communities from Lake Vida, Antarctica - Brine Hole Two &gt;0.2 micron (SPAdes) (version 2) | ecosystem: Environmental > Aquatic > Non-marine Saline and Alkaline >...
TCTTAGACAGTTTTTTTAAGGAGTTTTTAAAATCTATTATTTTGAATAATCTTTATTTAATATCTCTAAAATATCTGTGGTTACATTCATTTTTTCGTCTCCGTACATTACGGTTCCTTTTCCTGATGTTCCAATAATTAATTGATAACCTTTGGCTTTTGCATAATCAGCCACAAAACTATCTACTTTTTTAGTTAAAGCTTCACTGTTTTCCAGATTTTCTTTTTGAAGTTCTTCAGAGGCTTGTTGTTGTCTCGCTTGTAAAAATTGTTGTTCTTGTTGTAAAGCACCTTCTGCTTCCGCTCTTTGTTGAGGACTCATTTTTTGCGCAACTTTATAATATTCCTGAACCTTTAATTGAAAAGGACCTTGCAGGCTATCCAACTCTTTCGCAAAAACTTCTTGCTTTGCTTTTAACTTTACTTCTAGATCTTTTGTTGCATTATAATCTTTCATTAAATCTTCAACATCAATATAGGCTATTTTTGTTTGGTTACAAGATACCAATGCAAAAGCAAAAGCGATAATAAGTATTTTTTTCATTTTTAGGATTTTGAATTGTTGTATAAATTTTGTGCGAATATATAAACAAAAAACAACCTTTTGTACAATAATTTATAATATTGATTTTATTTATTATTAATCGTATTGTTATAGTAAATTTTGATAAAAAACGAATGCAGTATCTCTTAATACAAGCTACTTTACAAAAAGGAAATGAAACACTTAGCTTAATGGTTAAAACCGCGCTTAAATCGCCTTAAAATTAATATTAGGTGTTTTTAATGATGTAAATTAAGGAAGAATACTCTTTGGTTCCTATTGCTTTTATATTTGAGACCAATCCAATGTAAAAAGCCTTCAAAAAATTACTTTTTCCATTTTTATATTTTTCACTTAATAAAGAAACATAAAATGAATCAAACACCATGGGTAAAATTTTAACGACGCTCATTTCCTGTTTTGCAAACAATCCCTGAATCGATTTTTTTGAGAAATGCCACAAATGTCTCGGGACATCAAAAGCTGCCCAAAATTGTTTGTAGTAATTGGCGTCATAACTTTTAAAATTTGGAACCGCAATAATTAAAATACCATTTGGTTTTAACAACAATTTCAAAGTCGAAATATATGTCTCTAAGTTTGGAACGTGTTCCAATACATGCCATAAGGTAATGACATCAAATTGCGCTTCATTTTTTAACTGATTTATTTCTGAATAAATTTCAGAAGCCGATTCAACTGTTAATTTATTTTCTGCACTAATTTTAGCTTTTGGATTTGGCTCAACTCCCGTTACTTTCCATCCATTATTTTTACAAGTCAGCAAAAAATCTCCGGTGCCGCAACCTACATCCAATAAATTTTTATCGGAAGTTTTAAAAGAATTGATGAGTTTTAATTTTGAGCCTAACGAAATTTTTTTTACAAACTGATAAAGCTTGTCGGTTCCTGATTTTTTCGAATCGGTATGTGAAATATAGTCATCACTTTCATAATAACCCAACAATTCTTCCTTCCTTGGCTGAGGAAAAGTTTCAAGCATATCCAACTCTTTATCATACAATAAATCAAATATTTTATTTGTTACGGTGTAATCTTTACAAGTTAAATAATGCGTTGTTTCAGGAATCATCTTTTAATTAATTTGAAGTATTTAACTAGGTTTCATTTAAAGGTTCCACGTGGAACGCTAAAAATTATCGGCCCATATAAACCAATAAAACAGAAATATCGCTTGGTGAAACACCACTTATTCTACTGGCCTGAGAGATGGTTATTGGCTGTATTTTACTAAGCTTCTGGCGAGCTTCTATAGACAAAGATTTCACTTTTGAATAGTCGAATTTGGCCGGAATTGAAACATTTTCCAATCGATTTACCTTATCTGCCTGATTCCTTTCCTTATCAATATAACCCGCATATTTTACATGAATCTCAGTTTGTTCCTCAACTTCACGATCTATATTATTTTCAATAACAAAGGCTTCTACTTTGGCAAGTTTTCTAAGATCCGTAAAATTAAGTTGTGGCCTTGCGGCTATCTTAAACATCTTCATGGACTGGTCAATTTTAGAAGAATTATTGGCTTCTAAAATCGGGTTTATTTCTTCCGGAAGCACACTGGTTTCTAATAAAAATTTCACAAACAAATCGGTTTTATCCTGCTTTTCAACAACCCTATCCATACGTTCTTTTGAAACCATTCCAATTTTATATGCCATTGGCGTTAACCTTAAATCAGCATTATCCTGACGTAATAACGTTCTGTATTCCGCTCTTGAAGTAAACATTCTATAAGGTTCTTCCGTTCCTTTTGTAATTAAATCGTCGATTAAAACACCTATATACGCCTCATCACGTTTTAGCACAAATGGTTCCTTTTCCTGAATTTTAAGTGCGGCGTTTATCCCTGCCATCAACCCTTGTGCAGCCGCTTCTTCATATCCTGTAGTTCCATTTATTTGTCCGGCGAAATAAAGATTTTTAATCCGTTTTGTTTCTAAAGAATGTTTTAATTGTGTTGGCGGAAAATAATCGTATTCTATTGCGTAACCAAATCTAAAGAATTTCACGTTTTCAAAACCGGCAACTTTACGCAAAGCCTTGTCCTGAATTTCTTCGGGCAAAGAAGTAGAAAAACCATTTACGTAAACCTCTACGGTATCCCAACCTTCCGGCTCCACAAAAAGTTGGTGACGCTCTTTGGTTGCGAAACGATCAATTTTATCTTCTATGGAAGGACAATATCTCGGACCGATACTTTTGATTCGACCATTAAACATGGGCGACCTGTCAAAACCTTCCCGAAGTATGTCATGAACTTCCAAAGAAGTGTAGGTCATATAACAAGAACGTTGTATTTCCAATGGTTTTGTGGTGGCTAAATAAGAAAATTTTTCAGGAATTTCATCTCCAGGTTGTTCAATCATTTTAGAATAGTCCAATGAACGGCCATCCACTCTTGGTGGTGTACCGGTTTTCATTCTTCCGGCCTCAAAGCCAACTTTAATTAAATCTTCGGTAATTCCGGTTGAAGCTCCTTCTCCTGCCCTTCCGCCTCCAAAAGTTTTATCACCGATATGGATTAAACCATTCAAAAAAGTTCCTGCTGTTATAACAACAGATTTTGCTTTAATTTCAATACCAAGAGAAGTTCTGACACCAACAATTTTATCGCCTTCGAACAATAAACTATTTACCATGTCCTGATAGAAATCCAAATTGCTTGTTTGCTCCAGCATCAGCCTCCAGCATTCAGCAAAACGCATTCGGTCACTTTGCGCACGTGGACTCCACATCGCAGGTCCTTTCGATTTATTCAACATCTTAAACTGAATGGCGGTTTTATCTGTAACCACACCACTATAACCGCCTAAAGCATCAATTTCACGAATAATTTGTCCCTTGGCAATTCCACCCATTGCGGGATTACAACTCATTTGAGCAATATTTTGTAAACTCATCGTAATTAAAAGAGTGTGCGCGCCCATATTGGCGCTTGCTGCTGCAGCTTCGCTACCAGCATGCCCACCTCCAACTACAATGACATCATATACCGTATTAAACATAATTTAATTTTTTGTTCCACGTGGAACATTTATTGAGCGTTAATCAAATCCAAACATTTATCCTCTTCAAAGCGCATCATTTCTTTATCCTTCTCTGTTTTGTCTTTAAAACCCATATAATGCAAAACACCATGAATCATCACTCTATGTAATTCATTTTCAATATTTTGACTAAATAATTTAGCGTTTTCGCAAACCCTTTCAACGGAAATAAAAATATCTCCGCTAATTAATTTTCCCATCGTGTAATCAAAACTAATAATATCGGTCAGGGTGTCAAGTTCCAAAAATTCCACATTCAATTTTAGAAGGTAATCGTCGTCACAGAAAATATAATTGAGTTCGCCCTCACTAAAACCATAGGTATCTACACAAGTAGAAATCCAACTTTGAATAATCTCTTCATTTTCTAGTTTGAAATCGGTTTCATAATTAAATTGAATCATTTTCCCTTAATATTAATCGTTTTTAAAATATTCCTGCACTTTCTTTTTGTAAACAGTGCGCAAAGGTAATGATTGTCTGTTTAATATTTCATTGTAATTAAAATACTGATTCTTGAACTCAATTGCGTCGATATTTCTCTTTTCAAAAATCACCTTGGAAGTTTCCGATTTTCGCTTGGTATCCTCTCCTTGTTCCAGTGTTGCCTTTTGCAGTTTTAGCAACTCATAATTCAACTGTAGTATTTTTTGAACGATATCTTTTGTAAATCCTTTCTCTAATAATTCCTTTTCCAACGCTTCCATTTTCTTGACAGCCTCTCCGGAACCATCTGGATTTTCAAGATTATCACCTAAAATATCCTTTAGCATATTTTTAAGTTGTTCCTGTTGTTTGTAAATTTCATACAATTCCTCGTTCATACCTTCGCCATTTTCACCTGGTTTATTTCCCTCCTTTTTGCCTTTTTCCAAACCATCTTTTATTTTTTCATTAAGTTCCCCTTGCTTTTTAATAATATCGGGCAAACCAAATGATTGCGAATTTCCTTTTCCTTGACCAAAGCTTGGTGAAGCATTCATTAAATTTTCCAGCAAATCACTAAGGGAATTGGCGAGATTGTTTGCCGATGTTATGACAAATTGTTGATCGGAAATTCCCAAATCTACCTTATCATCTGCAAAATTAAGCAAAGATTCATCCAGATAATAATGCGTATCAGAAACCTCTTTTTGAATCATTGTACCCATCTTAACCAATCGTAAAGCCAATACATACAAACTGTCGTCGATATGATTAAAATACTCTTTTAAAACATGTTGCTTTTTTAAATTGTTTGGATATTCAGCATGGTTCATGTCAGAAGCTGAAAACCGGTCAAGCAAATCTTCCTGTTCAAAAGAAAACACGATTAGATTGTCGACAATTTTTCGAAGATCGTCAATATTTTCATCAATAGTTTCCCCTTCCATGGTCATCATAGCCTGCTCCATACTTTTACTTAATTCTCGCATTTTTTTTGCGGCAGATTTCTGACTTTTTTTTGCAGTGCCGGTTTGTTGTTCTCCTAATTGTTCCAATGCTTTGTTCAAGTCATTGTTGATGTCGTTCATTTCTTCCTTATTATCGGGAAGTTTCATCGGCCGTTTTAAATCGGCATTTTGTTTTTGCAATTCATTGGCCTCTTTTTTAATGGCATCAAATTCTTCATTAAGCTCCTTTTGTTTTTCTGAAGTATTTTCTTCTTGATTTTCATCAGATAACGTTTCTTCTTTTTTTGATAAATTTTCAAGATTCTCCCTTATTTGATTTGCCTTTTGCTCCACATAAAAACGTTTGGTGAGTTCCAATATGCGTTCTAAACTTTGTTCATTCCGTTGGTTCTTTTTTACCATTTCCTTTAACTTCTCAGTCAAATCTTCTTTGTTCAATTTTTTGGAAAGCGCTTTCAATTCCTCCAGCATTTTTTCCTGCTTCGCTAAGTTTTTGGTTTCTTCAATTCGTTTCAGCAATTCTTCTTTGTTCTCCTTTGTTTTAATTTGGTCTGGTTGCTCATTCAGGTTTTTTTGAAGTTCGTTGGTTTGCTTTTGAATCATTTCCTGATATTGAGCTTGACGCTTTAGTAATTCCTCCAATTTTTTAGTGTCGTTCCAATTGATTTCCGCATTTTTTTGAAGTTCCTTTTTAAATTTTTCTACATCTTCATTTGATTTTTTAGATTTATCAACCAGTTTAGAAAGTTCGCCAATGGTTTCCTTTTGCTCTTCCAATAATTCTTCAGATATTTCCTTTTCAGTTTTCTTGTAATAAGAAAACGTTCTGCTTTTTGAACTTTTGCTTCCGTTCACAGCATCGTTATCAAAAACTTCAAAATAGAGCTCGTAGTCAACACCTTCTTCCAGAGAAATTCCTTCTGGAAAAACATAATAAAAGTCGGAAATAGAAGATTTTACCACGTCAATTAAGTGCGATTTAAGCGCTTTTTTATTGCTTTTGTCATAATACACCATTTGAAGTTTCTTTACTCCATAATCGTCACTTACCTGACCTACAAACTGTACGGGACCACGGCTGATGGAATCAATATCAGAGTTCACACTGATTTGTGGTTGCTCATCGGGAATCACCCGAATTAAAAAATTAAGCGATTCATAGTCTCGTAATTCCTGGTTAGATGTCGTAATTATATAATTTAAGGAATTAAATACCTGCTTAGAGAAACTAAAATACTCCTTGGCATTTTTCGTAAAATAAACGGTAGGTTCTTCGTTCGGAATAAAAGAAATCGTATCCGTTTTTCCGGTTTCAATTTGCCACGTAACTTTTGTGCCCTGCGGAACATTTGCGTTTCCGGTATTTTGTATTACTTCATTTTGTTTGCCTGTATAAATTGGATATTGCAAAACCATTTTTAAATAGTTGATAACGGGAGTTTCAATAGGGTTTATCAGATAAATTTCAGACTCAACCCCATTGGCTTCTAAATAAAATTTTATGGGATTTTGAATTTTTGAAAAGGAATATTGAAATTTTCCCAAAGCGCTATTTTCCAAATAATAACTTTCGTTTGAAAAGTTGATTTTTACATTTTCGGGAACCGTGTTTCCAATGGTTTCAACCTGAAGGATAAATGGCTGGCCTTCAACAACCGAAAAAGATTCGTTTAAAATGGAAAAATAAAACGGTGCCGGAGGTAAATAAACTTTATTGTAATGAACCACCCTGGAAAAACTGTCCGTTAAAATTGAAATGTTTCCCGTTATAAAAACCAACAACCATATGAAGAATGGAATGATGGCAAATTTTAAATATTTCTTATTTTTTGTAAAATCGACGGCGCGTTTAAAAGAAATGGGCTGCAATTCTTTTGATTTTTGCGCAATACTAGCTTCAATTAGTTCAGAATTTTGCTGAGTTTCATTTAACTGCAACATATTCAATAACTTATCTTTCACCTCTGGAAAATGATTTCCTATAATTTTGGAAGCTTCAACTTCGGTTAATCCTCTTTTTAAACCAAATATTTTAATAATCGGAAAAATTAGGTACCCAACAAACAAAGCAACTTCAATAAAAACAAAAAACCAAAATAAAAGAGAACGGGCAATTGGTTTCAGCCATAAAAAATATTCAACAAAGAGCGTGAAAATAAAGTACAGCACTCCTATTGCGAAAAACAACAACAGTCCTTTTATTAATTCATTAAAATAATATTTTTTAATAAACTTTTGAAGTTTTTCCCGTATGTGAATAAAATCGTTCAATATATGTTGATTAATCCTTATGAAACTTAAAATTAATTAAAATTGCATTATAGTGTCACAATTTTTTACTAAATCGCTTATAGATCAAGTCCTGTTCCAGATTTTACATTCAATTTTGAAAATAAAGCCTCTTGGCAACTAATATATAATATAGTTTAAATATTTGATGTTGATTGCTCATCTATTTCAAAAGTAATATTTTGAATTTAAATAATTGTGGCCAAATTAAATGACTGCTAAAGTGATTTTTGGTTAAAATCTGTCAACCTTTTTTATGATAAAATACACATATTGCCATTGATAATTTATCTTTGCACCCTAAAACTATTGATAAAATGACAAATGTTCGTGTTCGATTTGCTCCAAGCCCAACGGGGCCTTTACATATTGGCGGTGTAAGAACTGCACTTTTTAACTATTTATTTGCCAAAAAACATAAAGGAACTTTTATTTTACGCATTGAAGATACGGATCAAACCCGTTATGTTGCGAATGCTGAACAATATATTATTGATGCATTAAACTGGTCAAACATTCCTTTTGATGAAGGACCCGGAAAAAACGAAAAATTTGGACCTTATCGCCAATCCGAACGAAAAGATATATACAAACAATATGCTCAAATACTGATTGAAAAAGGCAAAGCTTATTACGCTTTTGACTCCAATGAAGAACTGGATTTTCACAGAACTGATCACGAAGAAAAAGGAAAAACGTTCATTTACAACTGGCATAACAGACTAAAACTGACAAATTCCATCTCTTTATCAAAAGAAAATGTTGCAAAAAGATTGGCAAATGGTGATAAATATGTCGTGCGTTTTAAAATGCATGAACCTTTAATTGAAGAAACAGAAGCTACTATTGAAACTGTTGATATGATAAGGGGAAATGTTTCCTTCAGAAAAGATATTTTAGATGATAAGATCTTGTTTAAAAGTGATGGAATGCCAACCTATCATTTGGCAAATATTGTTGACGATCATTTAATGGAAATTACCCACGTTATTCGTGGTGAAGAATGGTTGCCTTCGCTTCCGCTTCATATTGCATTGTACGAAGCATTTGGTTGGAAATCCCCTGAATTTGCACATTTACCGCTCATATTAAAACCTGTAGGAAAAGGGAAATTAAGCAAACGCGATGGCGATAAATTAGGATTTCCGGTATTTCCTTTGGCTTATAAAAATGAAGAGACGGGGGAAATATCCCGCGGTTATAAAGAAGATGGTTATTTTGCTGATGCATTTATAAATATGCTGGCCCTTTTAGGATGGAATCCCGGAACGGAACAGGAAATTTTTACTTTGGAAGAACTTTGTGATGCATTTACCATAGAACGCGTAAGCAAAGGCGGAGCAAAATTTAGTCCGGATAAAACAAACTGGTTTAACCAGCAATATATGTTGTTAAAATCTGATGAAGAATTGGCTGAACTTTATATGCCAATTCTAGCTGAAAAAGGCATCAAGAAAGACAATAAATTCGTGATTAAGGTAATTTCGCTAATTAAGGAACGCGCAACTTTTGTTGCCGATTTTTGGGACTTAAGCAATTTCTTTTTTGAAGCTCCGGCAACATACGATGAAAAAGCTGTTAAAAAACAATGGAAAGAAGATTCGGCAGCATTGATGAAGGAATTGATTGAGGTTATTGAAACTGTTGAAGATTTTACTTCCCTTAATTTTGAAACTACTGCTAAAGAATGGATAACCATCAAAGAAATTGGTTTTGGAAAAGTGATGCAACCATTTAGACTAAGTTTGGTAGGAGCGTTAAAAGGACCGCACTTGTTTGATATTGCCGAAATGATTGGAAAACAAGAAACAATCAATAGAATAAAAAAAGCTATTGATACTTTATAAAATTAAAAGGAGCTATGAGCTCCTTTTTTTATATTTCAATTTTTACATGATAATTTTTTAAAGCTTCCCAATATTTTTCAACTTTAAAATTTTCTTTACTAAATTCAATTTTACGATCGTTTCTCATTTTTATATGTTTAATAGAACGTAAAAAACGACGTAACCCGTCAAAATTCGAAATTATAAGTCCTGGTACTTTTACAGATTTACCATTTTCGTCTTTTGCAACCATCGAAAAATAAGAAGAGTTACAGTGCTTAATTTCTCCAGTTCGAATATTTTGAGATTCAACTCTAATACCAACAACCATAGAAGAATTCCCTACATAGTTAACGCTAGCTTTCATAGTTACCAACTCACCTACTTCTATCGGATTTAAAAAATCAACCCGGTTTACGGATGCCGTCACGCAATACTGTTCAGAAAATTTAGATGACGATGCAAATGCGGCTTTATCCATAAGCGATAAAATAAATCCACCATGAATTTTACTCCTAAAATTTGCGTGTGAAGGAAGCATTAACTCCGTTAATATAATTTCTGATTCTTCGGATTTCTTATAATTCATAATTCATTAAATCTTATTTTATCAACAAAAATAAGATTTAAATCAATTCAATTTTGCCAAACAATATTCTATTCTTTTTTAAGCGCTTCCAAAATTCGTTCTGGTGTAATTGGCATCCTGTTAATTCTGGCTCCACAGGCATCATAAACTGCATTTGCAATTGCACCTCCTACACAAATAATGGCAGGTTCTCCTCCTCCTTGCGGTTTCGAATCCATTTTATCAATAAAAACACATTCAATTTCAGGAGTTTTTGAAAATCGAGTAATTTCGTAATTATTAAAACTTTTAGATTTAATTTTTCCACCATTGAACTCAATATCTTCATACAAAGCATAACCCAATCCCATTGTCAGTCCACCTTCCGTTTGAACCGTTGCACCATGCGGATTTACAATTTGCCCCATGTCTTGTGCACAAATCATTTTAATTGGGGTAACCACACCTGATATTTTATCAACATAAACTTCAGTAATTATCGCTACACAAGTTCCTGCATCTTCACCTAACGCTATTCCATATCCATGTCCATCCTCTTTTTTTCTATCCCAACCAAATGTTTCGGCTGCTAGTTGAAGTGTAGCTGCCATGTTTTTATTTTTCAAGTTCTTCAATCTGAACTCCAACGCATCAATACCAGCTGCATGTGCTGTTACATCTATGTGTGATTCGCGTGCAAAAGTTGTTGAATTGTTTCCGGGAGCTCTCCAGGCTCCGGTACCGAATGGATGAACATCATTATCATTAAATATTCTGGTACGATTATTTGGAATGTCATAAAATAAAGAAGTGCCTCTAGTTCCTGCACAATAAATATCAAATTCCCACAAATTTAGTTTTCCGTTACTGTCAACTCCAGACGCAACTTTCATAAGGGCAGCAGGCCTAAATCTATCATACATAAATTCTTCTCTTCTACTCCAAACCAATTGAACAGGTTTACCGCATAATTTAGCAATTTTAGCGGCTTCAATAGCTTGTTCATTATATATTTTGCCACCAAAACCACCTCCAAGAAAAATTTGTTTCATATGAACATTTTCTAAAGGCATATCAAATGTTTTCGCTAATTGTTCACGTGTTCCAAATGGAGTTTGTGTAGATGCCCACATTGTTAATTTACCATTTTCAAAATAACAGGTTGCCGAATGAGTTTCCATAGCAGCATGGGCTTTGTAACCATCGTAATATTCAGCTTCAATGATGGTTTTAGATACGCTTTTTGCAGTATCTAAACTACCTCCTTCTTCAAAAACCTTACTTTCCTTTATAGTGTCTTCCAAATATTTAAAAATACTTTCGCTGTCTGCTTTAGCCTCAGGGGCATCCCATATTACTTTTACTTTTCTTGCTGCTTTATTCGCAACTTCAGGGTCAAGATGAACTACAGCTACTAAATCGCCATCTTCAATTAATTCAGCTCCTTCAAATTCAACTAATTCAGAAGCATTTACACTTAGTTTCTTAGAACCGAAAACATCAGGTCTAACTACTGTTGCATATACCATTCCCGGAAGTTTTATATCTCCGGAATACAATGCTTTACCAGTAACTTTTGCAATTGCATCGGTACTGATTATTGGTTTTCCTATAATTTTAAAATCCTTTGCTTTTTTAATTTCGGGTTTATTTTTTAGGATTTGCACAATTTTTTTGCCTTTAGTTAGCGCTGCATAGCTAACAGTATTTGTATCACTAGTATTGGCAGAAATGATTCCATTATTTATCGAAAGATTTTCAATGGGTTCATCCAATTTTTCTGAAGCAAGTTTCAATAAAATTTCGCGAGCTTCAGCAGCTGCAGCTCTTAAAACTGGATCTGCAAAACGTGTGGTTAAAGAGCCCCACGTTCCGGCATCGTAAGGACATAATTCTGTATCACCCATTATCATATCTACCGATTCTATTGAAATCTCTAATTCTTCCGCCACAACTTGAGCTAAGGAAGTGATAATTCCTTGCCCCATTTCAATTTTTCCAGTATAACAATCTACTCTTCCATCTTCTTTTACACGGATATATGCATTGAAATCTAGCACCTCTTCATCTTCTGAAGTTTGCCCCCATCCTTGTAATAATGATAATTTACCTAAAGAAAAAATAACAATAATTCCTTTTCCTAAGGTTTTTAAAAACTTTCTTCTGTCGAACAAAACAGGTTTGTTTACATCACTAAAATATAACTCATCAATTTTATCAGGTCTCATATTTTTTCTTTTTAGTTCATTTCATTAGCAGCATTTAAAATGGCATCAATAATTCTATTATACGAGCCACATCTACAAAGGTTTTCATCCATCCCATCTATAACTTCTTTTCTAGTTGGGTTCGGGTTATTTAATATTAAACCATAAGCATTCATTATCATACCTGGTGTACAAAAACCGCATTGCAAAGCATCAATTTCCACAAAAGCTTTTTGTATGGGATGCAATTCTCCATTTGAAACCAAACCTTCAATGGTTACAATTTCAGTATCTGCAACGTCTTCAATTGTAATCATACAAGATCTAATTGCTACTTTATCAATTAAAACAGTGCAAGCGCCACATTGTCCAATGCCGCAACCATACTTTGTTCCTGTTTTATCCAAATATGTTCGAAGAACAGTTAACAATGGCTCATCTCCATTAACAGCTACCGATATAGGTAAACCGTTCAATCTAAAACTTATGGAATGCTTCATTTGATTAGTATTTATATTATATCTATAAAATTAAATAATAATTTTGTAAAATACTTACTAGCCTTCTTAATTTATAATCATTATTTATAACAGAGTTCAATCTATACTATTAATTTTCAATAATTTAAAACATTTCTACCAATCAACTATAAATAAGCAGCTATACTTTGAATTAAATCCTAAAACATTGTATCTTTAAATTTAATTTAAATTAAAAAAAAGTAAAAATGATTGGAACGTATATTGCTATTTTTATTCTGGTTGTGCTTGTGGCCTCTGGTTTATTTACCGTGAAGCAACAAACCATTGCCATTATTGAACGCTTTGGTAAATTTCAAAGTACCAGAAATCCGGGTTTACAACTTAAAATACCCCTTTTTGATCGAGTTTCAGGACGCGTAAATTTGCGTGTTCAACAATTAGATGTAATAGTAGAAACCAAAACAAAAGATGATGTTTTTGTACATTTAAAAATTTCAGTTCAGTTTGTAATTAGATCTGGCCATGTTTATGATGCCTTTTACAAACTTCAAAATCCACACGAACAAATTACTGCTTTTATATTTGATGTTGTCCGTGCTGAGGTTCCTAAAATGATTTTAGATGATGTATTTGAAAAGAAAGAAGAAATTGCACTTGCTATTCAACGTGATTTAAAAGAAGCAATGCTTGATTACGGATACGATATCATAAAAGCATTAGTAACAGATATTGACCCAGATGAAAAAGTAAAAATCGCCATGAATAGAATTAATGCTGCAGAACGTGAAAAAATTGCAGCACAACATGAAGGTGATGCACAACGCATTTTAATTGTTGAAAGAGCAAAAGCCGAAGCAGAAAGCAAACGATTACAAGGAAGAGGTATTGCAGACCAACGCAGGGAAATTGCACGCGGTTTAGTGGAAAGTGTTGATGTTTTAAATAAATCTGGAATTAGCAGCCAAGAAGCATCTGCTTTAATAGTGGTCACACAACATTATGACACGTTACAAAGCATTGGATCCGACTCTAAATCCAATTTAATACTGTTACCTAACAACCCAAATGCAGCCAGTTCTATGTTAAGTGATATGGTTGCCGGTATGCTTGCTGCCAATAAAATGAATGAATCTACTATTGAAATTGATTCTAAAAAATCTAAATAATAAATTTAGAGAGCATAAAAAAAACCTACGCAAATGCGTAGGTTTTTTTTATATAATGATATAATTATTTTTTATTCTCTTCTTTTTTCTTTTCATCATCTTTCTTTTCGTCATTATCCTCATCTTGAGTTGCCTTTTTGAATTCCTTTATTCCACCGCCAAGACCTTTCATGAGCTCAGGTAATTTTTTTCCTCCAAACAACAATAAAATTGCCAAACCAATAATTATCCATTGCCAAGGACCAACCATTCCTAAAAAAATATATAATGCATTCATAATTTTAAATTTTAGTTTACAAAGATAGTAATTAATTCAAAACTAACATTAATTTTTATCTTTAATGGTTCCGCCAAGCATAACCTTGGTTTTTAAAACTTCTGGAGTTCCTTTATAATAGATTGAGCCGCCAAAACGCACATTTGCATCCAATAATTCTGATGTTCTAACTTCAACATTTGCACCTGAAGCTGAGGTAATTATTGCTTGTTTGCTTTGTAATCCATACGCACTATAAATACCACCTGTAGTGGCTTCAACTGTTTGATTTTCGGTAACACCAGCTAGAGAAATGATGCCTCCAGAAACACTTTTTACTGTTAAGTATTTTGTTTCAATTTCCAATTTAATTTTTGCACCTTCTTGTGTCTTAACTTCTAATTGTTGTTGTTTTATTACTTCATCCGAAATTATTGAAGCACCTTCATTAGCATCTAAAACAGCAATGTCATTTGAATAATAAAGCACAATCATAACGTCTTCAGCAATAAAACTTTCAGGAAATTTTAAACGAATTTTTAATGTTCCATCTGCGTTTGATATGGAGACATCCTCAGCTTGTGAGCCTGATATTTCGATTTTTGAATTGGGAGATTTTTGCAGTTCAACAGTCAAACCATTAAAAACTTTTATGGTATTAAAATCCCCTAAATTTGTTGTAATAGGTTCTTGCGCAAACAATGTTGCGGAAAATAAAATAAGTAATAAAGCTAATTTTTTCATTTGAATATCATTTTGTATTTATAACAAGTACCAAGCACAATAATTGTAACTGTTTCGTTAATTATTTATTAATCTTTTCTAATAACGTAAAATCTAAATGTTTGCGTTCTAAATCAGTATGTTTTACTTTAATTAGAACCTGGTCTCCCAACTGATAAATATTATTGGAAGATTGACCAACCAAGGCGTATTGTTTTTCGTCATAAATATAAAAATCATCTTTAATTTCACGGATTCTGCACATTCCTTCACATCCATTTTCAATAATTTCAACATAAATTCCCCATTCTGTCACTCCGGAAATAACACCTTTGAACTCTTCATCCATGTGTTTTTCCATATATTTAACCTGCATATACTTGATGGATTGACGTTCTGCACTTGTAGCCAAATATTCCCTTTCTGAAGAATGCTTGCATTTTTCTTCATAGATTTCTGCCTTTGGAGATTTACCTCCAGATAAATAATGTTGCAACAAACGATGAGTCATCACATCAGGATATCTTCTGATGGGTGAAGTAAAATGACTATAATAATCAAAAGCCAATCCGTAATGACCTATATTTTCGGTCGTGTATACTGCTTTACTCATGGTTCTTACCGCTAAGGTTTCAATCATATTTGCCTCGCTTTTTCCGCTAACGTCACTCAATAATTTATTAAGTGAAGCTGCGGTTGATTCTTTGCTTGACATATCAATTTTATTGGAATATCCAAACTTACTGACAATGGTTTGAAGTGCTGCTAATTTATCGTCATTTGGTTCGTCATGTACACGATATATGAACGTATTTTTAGTTGGTAAACCTTTACTTCGGCCAACAAATTCGGCAACTTTTCGGTTAGCCAACAACATAAATTCTTCAATCAGTTTATTGGCTTCTTTTGCTTCTTTAAAATAAACACCAGTAGGTTCAGAATTTTCATCTAAAATAAATTTAACTTCTGCCCTGTCAAATGTTATGGCTCCTTGTTGTAATCGTTTTTTACGAAGAATTTTAGCCAGTTCATCTAGTTTTAAAACGGCTGTGACTATCTCAGGCTGAACGCTATATTGTTTTCCTGTTATAGAAATTTCTTGGGAAATAATGTCGCTTTTTGATTCGATTATTTCCTGTGCCTCTTCATAAGCAAAACGTTGATCAGAATAGGTCACCGTTCTTCCAAACCATTCATTGATGACATGGGCCTTCTTATTTATTTCGAAAACTGCAGAAAAAGTTAATTTTTCTTCATTTGGACGCAAAGAACAAACGCCATTAGATAATACTTCCGGAAGCATTGGAACCACTCTATCTACCAAATAAACGGATGTTGCCCTATTATAGGCTTCATCATCTAAAAAAGTATTTTCATGCAAATAATGAGAAACGTCCGCAATGTGGATTCCTATTTCATAATTCCCGTTTTCCATCATTTTAAACGATAAAGCATCATCAAAATCCTTGGCATCTTTAGGATCTATGGTAAACGTAAGATCATTTCTCATGTCCCGGCGTTTTCCAATCTCTTCTTTTGTAATTTCTATAGGTAGTTTTTCGGCTTCCTTTTCAACTTTTTCCTCAAATTTATAAGGCAAACCATATTCTAAAAGAATAGAGTGAATTTCAGTGTCATGATCTCCTGGTTTCCCTAAAACTTCCAAAACTTCTCCAAACGGATTTTTTGAATTTTCAGGCCAATCAATCATTTTTACCAATACTTTCACCCCGTCTTCGGCATTTTTTAATTTATTTTTTGCAACAAAAATATCTGCATACATTTTTGAATCATCCGGAATTACAAATCCGAAATTATTATTGAGCTGTACTACACCAACAAACTCAGTTTTTGCCCGTTTTATAATTTCAACAACATCACCTTCTTCCCTTTTGTTTTTTTGACGATGATATAAATAAATTTTTACGGTATCTTTATGTAAAGCTCTGTTTAAATTTCTCGAAGGAATATAAACATCACGCTCCAACTCATCGCAAATAAAATAACCATTTCCATTTGCAGTGGCATCAATGGTGCCTATATAATATTTTGAAATAGCTGCCATTTTATATTTACCGCGCTCTGTTTCTTCAATCTTTTTTTGGGCTTTTAACTCTTCTAATTTTTGAATAATTTGATTTCTTCCGTTGGTATCCGTGATTTCTAATTTGGCACAAATTTGACGGTAATTGTAACTTTTATCAGGAGATTGGTTTAATGTTTTTGTTATTCTTTGCGTTAAATCTTTGATAACGTTTCCTTTCTTTTTGTAGATTTCTTTTCTTTTCGACATGTGTTTATTACGCTTATATTTGCTTCAAAAGTACAATTTTTTAGCCCAAACAGATTATTAAATGGCTATATAAATAACAAGTTGTATTTTTCCAACTTAAAATTTTACAATTATTATGAATTCAAAATGGTTTGTTATTATAAATCCAACTTCAAGAAATGGCGCAGCCAAGAAAAAATGGATTCCTATTTATAATGAGTTGAAAAAACAAGAATTTAATTTTGATTTTAGTTTTACTGAACACAAAAATCATTCCTTTGAAATACTTAAAAAAGCATTAAAACAAGGAATCACGAAATTTATTTGTGTCGGCGGTGATGGAACGCTGCATACAATTGTTAACGGAATTTTAAGTTTAAATCCTGTAAATATATCAGAAATAAATCTTGGAATAATTCCAATTGGAACTGCAAACGATTGGGTAAGGACATATAACATATCAAAAGATTATAAAAAAGCAATTCAAACTCTTAAAGCTGAATTTACCGTAAAACAAGATATTGGAAAATTGTTTATTAATGAAAATAATACCACAATTTACTTTAATAATTTGGTTGGAATTGGTTTTGACGGCTATGTGGTAAATAAGGTTCACCACTACAAAAATTTGGGTTTTTTAGCATATTTAACTGGCGCTTTAGTAAGTTTAACCAGTTATAAAAAAAGTACTTTAAAAATTATTTTTAACAAAACTGAAATAGAAGAAAAAACCTTGATGCTTTTAATAGGGATCTGTAAATATTCAGGCGGCGGAATGCAATTGACTAATAATCCAGACCCAATCGATGGGCTTTTAGATATTTCACACATCAATAAAATTTCTTTAATAACGCTTTTAGGAAATATTGGAGGTTTATTTAATGGTAAAATAACCCATCATAAATTGGTTAAAAATTATAAAACCTCCAAAATAAAAATAACCGATTTAGAAACTCAAAAAACCTATATTCAAGCTGATGGAGAATTGGTAGGTACGGGAAGTTTTGAAGCTGAAATATTACCAAATGCTTTAAATTTTATTGTACCTTTCAATAAAGGATAAATTTTAAGTTTAAATGTTATCAACACTATATATTATAATAAAAAGTTTATTTAAAAATTTTAAAAACAATTGTTGTTTATGATAGTGTGTTAACAAGTACAATAAATATATTCGATTAAATTTTAATAATTCACTTATCAAAAGATATAAACAGTTTATCAAAATTTAACTCATTAAAAATCAATTCAATTAAACAGGTTATAAACAATGTTAAAAAGGAAATAATTCATCGTTTATCTAACAAGTATTTCATCTCAAATTGTTCATAATGGTATTAAAAAATGTTCAAAACTAAATTTAAAAAAAGATAACAATTGTTGCACAGTAAATACCAATTTTAGCACTACAACATTCAAATTACATGACAAAAATAAGTTTTCATTATTAAGTCCAAAGTTGTTCACAATTTAGGTTTAAGATAAAACAGATGTAAATCAATAGATTAAAAAAATGCTATTAACAACTATATTTTATACTGTTAATAACTATGAATTTGTATTTTTGTAACATAATAACAATAATATAGCTACTCATGACCATTGCAATAGGAAACGATCACGCAGGAACCCAATACAAATTTGAAATTGTAAAACTGCTGGAAAAAAAAGGATATAAAGTATTAAACTTTGGAACCGATACAGAAGATAGCATGGATTATCCTGATACTGTTCACCCAGTTGCAGAGGCTATAGAAAGTGGCAAAGCAGATTTTGGAATTACACTTTGCGGCAGTGGAAATGGTGCTCAAATGGCAGCTAACAAACACCAAGGGATAAGAGCGGCTTTATGTTGGAACAATGAATTAGTTGAATTGGCACGTTTGCATAACAATGCCAATATATTAAGTATTCCTGCTCGGTTTGTTTCATTACAACAAGCTTTAGGTTTTGTGGAAATATTTTTAGCAACTGAATTTGAAGGCGGCCGGCACCAAACAAGAATTGATAAAATACCGACTAAATGTTGCTAATAGTTATTTTAATTCAATTATAATTTTTAAATCTAAATGAGTAAAGATCACGCCCACAATCATCCAAACTTAACCGGTAAAAATTTACTTTTCTCTATAATTTTAAATATTGTAATTACCATTGCACAATTTATTGGAGGAATTATTTCAGGAAGTTTGGCATTAATTTCTGATGCTGTTCATAATTTTTCCGATGTTGTTTCCTTAATCATAAGTTATGGAGCCAACTTACTTTCTCATAAAAAAAAGCAAACTTTAGAATATACTTTTGGCTATAAAAGAGCAGAAATGATTGCCGCTTTTGTTAATGCGGCATCCTTAATAGTTATTGCTATTTTTTTAGGAATTGAAGCCATTAAGCGTTTTTCAGAAGTTAATGAAATAAAAAGTGAATTGGTAATATGGCTGGCTATTTTAGGAATCGCTGCTAATGGCTTAAGTGTTTTGTTGTTAAAAAATGATGCGAAACGCAATATGAATATGAAAAGCGCCTACCTTCATTTGTTGTCGGATATGTTGACTTCAGTAGCGGTTTTAATTGGCGGTTTGTTAATGAAGTATTATCAGATTTATTGGATTGATGCCTTTTTAACCTTATTAATTTCAATCTATTTAATTTATATGAGTTGGAATATTTTAATTGATTCCTTAAAAATTTTGATGCTTTTTGCACCTTCACATATAAAAATTAATGAAGTTGTAAATGAAGTTTTGAAAGTTGAAGGCATTAAAAACATTCATCATATTCATATATGGCAATTGAATGATCACGAATGCCATTTTACAGCGCATTTAGAATTTAAAGACGACATTATATTATCTCAATTTGATTTAATTTGTGAAGAAGTTGAAAAATTATTGTTGGAAAAATTTCAAATTCAGCATTGTAATTTACAACCAGAATACAGAAGAGACGACCTTAAAGAAATTATAATCCAAGATTAAAATGCTCACTATTTTAACAAAATCATTTTCTGAATTATCAACCAAAGAACTGTATGATATTTTGCAATTGCGTGCTGAAGTTTTTGTGGTTGAACAAAATTGCGTGTACCAGGATATAGATGGCAAAGACCAAAAAGCATTGCATGTAATCGGATTTAAAAATGGCAAAATTGTGGCTTATTGCAGGATTTTTAAATCTGGTGATTATTTTGAAAAAGCGAGTATTGGTCGAGTGGTGGTTGCCAAAAATGAACGTAAATTTGGCTATGGCCATGTCATATTTCAATATTCTTTAGAAGCTGTTAAGAAACATTTTAAGGAAACTTCCATAAAAATATCAGCACAATTATATTTAAAATTTTTTTATGAATCTCATGGATTTGTTCAAATTGGCGAAGGTTATTTAGAAGATGACATTCCACATATTGCGATGTTTAAAGAATAGCTTTTAAGCGTATTCTCTCAATGCCTGCCATTCTGGGACTTAATTTTTTGTCTTATTTCTGCAGATTCTTCAGACAATAAAAATTTTTGAGTGCTTTCAGGTAATGAATTTAAAACCTCGTGTAATTTATCATTTTTAATTGCTTCTCTCACTTTTGATGCACTTACACAGTTATCATCATGCTTGTTCTCATCTGAACAAATTCTTTCACACTCAATTACCTCAATACCATATTCTGGTAAAATTTCATGCATTGCTGTATTGTAGGCGGCTGTTGTTTTACAATGGATTTCAGTACCAATATAACGTTTTTTAATATTTAATACAGGCACAATATAGTTGGCAAATATTTTAACGTCTATTTCAGCTTGTTTTTGAGAAACAAGACTCCATGATTCATTTTTTAAAAAATAATTTGGAAAAATTGCACCTGAAACGATATAAGGACCAGTAGCCAACATTTTAACATTGTTCAGATGTGAAATTCCTTTTTTAATCAATTCCCATCTTGTTTTAAATGGAAATACTGAGAGGTTTTCACTTACAACAAATAGATAAACGAGCTCATTCTCTTTTGAGGCTTTTTCTATCAAGTAGCGATGTCCAACAGTGAAAGGGTTGCAGTTAACAACAATAGCAGCTATATTATCAGTTATGGTTTCAACTTTATTCAGCTGCAAATGCTGCTGATATTCTTTAATTGTTTTATAACCAAATTCTAAAACAGCAAATAAGGGCTCAGCCGTGGCTATTAAAGAATAACCCAATGATTGAAAAAGCTTTGCAGTTTCCGGTTTCGTATACACAAAACACTGCATATAAGATTCTAACGCCTTATCTGTCAGGTAAGTGACGATTATTGGAAATGCAGTAGTTTCTCTAAATTGAGTGGAGACAACCACATATTTTAAGGTATTGCCTTTTAACGAACCTGTACCAATAATTTCGCCATTAAGATTATACACAATCATGGTTGTATCAACATCTTCTTTATGAAAATCAAAATCGAGAACCTTTAAAAATTTACTCAACATTTTTACATCAAGCGGATTTTCAGGATCTAATATTTCTTGTCTAAAATCAGTATCTTCAAATGTCATAACTATGTTGTCTTTACAAAATGCAATAAAAGGGCTACTGACAATAAATCTGCAGAGCCACCTGGTGATATTTTATGTTCTATGCAAAAATCACATAATTCTGCATATGAGTTACTATTGTCTAAGGCTTTTATGGCTAGTTTTTGAAGTTTTTGAAGCATTTTCAAATCACTTCTATGCAGAACATTACTGTCGTTATTTACAGCCATAATATGTAATAATGCTGTTTGTAATATTTGTTGAATTTCATTTTGACTATTCATGTTGGAAATATTCGAATAAGCATCAAAATGAGCTGAAGCTTTTTGAAATATACTGGGAAAACCATTTTCTACTTCATTACGAACACCAGCACCAACCAAACCGTATTTTACAAACACTTTTTCGCCATTGGTTATTGCTTGTTTCCTAATTGGTATTAATTCATCAGCTACAATTCCCTTACATATTTTCTTAGAAACAGATCTAAATTCAAGATCACTGTAACCTTCTTTTTCGGACATCAATTTAGCAATTGAAAACAGTGCAATACCAAAAATAAAAATCACTCCTTTATGTGTATTAATACCTTCAGTTGCTTTAAACATATCCTTTTCAGCTCGTAAACCGATTTCGCGTATTTGAGGTAAAACATCTTCATATTTTCCAGAATAGTGATATCCCAACAAACAAAATTCTTTAAAAAATGGAGTTAAAGAGGCTGAGGAATTTAAGAATGTAAAAAAATTCATATCAGCGTGAGATCCAGTATTTTCAAAGCTGACCAAGCCTGGTTTTGGACTTAAAGAAATTTCAAAAAGAATGGCTTTAACAGCATAAGAAGTAATCGTATTTATGGTTATTTCTTTATGCTTTTTCAATAAGTATTTTGATACTTCATCCAATAGCTTTTCTCTAATTTCTTTGTATGAATGTCTTTTCTTTCTCATACAGGAAACAGCAGAATGTTCCCCACAAAAATAGCATGGTTTCTTTTTTCCGGAACTGACAGGTTCCCCTTTTTCATTAAAAACATCAACATCAATTAGCCGCCCTAAAGTGTGAGTTGATTCAAAGGTTTCAGTTATTTTTTTGAGCTTTACAGTATCTTTTGATGTAATTGAAAAAGGAACCAAATAAAAATCGCCTGCTTTATCGGTTATCATAAGTTCTTTCTCAAGCTGAACCTCAATTCTGTTTGCCACTAAAAAAGGTTTTAATTCACTTAAAACTTCTTCAAAAAAAGAGAAAATAAGAGGATTGCTTTTAGGATATCCAGCTATATTTAAAGAGAGACTTAGTGTACCATACTCATTATTTGGATATTGAGAACGTAATTCTCCTCTCTTTTCACGAGCATCAAGAACTTCAAATAAAATTTGATTTGATTTATCCATGATGTTTTACTTGACGGATAACATCAATGATGGTTCCGTCGCGATATTCAATTAGACCAACAATTTTGTCAGTATATTCCACTTCTTTTCCTTTTCCTACAATAGTCTCAACTTCCTCTTGCAAATCTTCTATTTTACGAATATTCAAACCTGATTTTTTTAGCTCTTCTTCTAATTCAGGTTTCATTGGATTTACACATATTCCTCTTTCCGTAACCAAAACGTCAATGGTTTCTCCAGGTGTTACTACGGTATTTATATGTTTTTTTACAATTGGAAGTCGACCACGAAATGATGGGCAAACAACAATGGTTAAGTTTGCTCCTGATGCCGTATCACTATGACCACCAGATGCTCCTCTAATGGTTCCGTCAGATCCAGTTATTACATTTACATTAAAATTGGTATCTATTTCCAAAGCACCTAATACCACTACATCTAATTTATTTGTCATACACCCGCAATTAAAAGGATTGGCATACAGTGCAGCAGGTATTTCAATATGGTTGCTGTTTTCCATGAGAGATTTGCAAACGGCTGCGTCAAATGATTGAACATCGAAAATAGCACGAAACAACCCTTCATTCAACATATCAACGCCATACGAGGTTACACCACCAAGAATAAAACTACCTTTGATATCGGCCTTTTTCATCTTTTCACGGACGAATTTAGCTACGGCTAAGGAGGCTCCACCAGCACCTACCTGAAATGAAAATCCTTGTTTGAATAACCCGGAATGTTCAATAACATCTGCAGCAAGTTTTGCGATTCGTAAATCAATAGGAGATTTTGTTATACGGGTACTTCCGGTAGCAATTTTTGAAGGATCTCCAATAGAATCAATTTTCACCACATAATCCACAAAGTTTTGTTTAATGGAAAAGGGTATACAAGGATATTCAACAACAGTATCAGTAACAACAATTACTTGTTTTGAATATCGAGTGTCAATACCGGCATATCCCATAGAGCCAAAAGCTGATTTTCCATGAGAGCCTGTTGCATTCCCTTCTTCATCAGAAGCAGAAGCGGCAATTATTGATAAATCCAGTTTAATTTTTCCTGTATGAATTGCTCTAACTCTACCACCATGTGAATGTATGGTTACTGGAATATCCAACACACCTTCTGAAATTGCTTTCCCTATATCGCCACGAATACCGGAAGACCAGATATTTGTGATAGTGCCATCTTTCAGATATTTAAGAATTGGGTCATGCACGTCATTTAATGATGAAGCTGCCAAGGTAATGTTCTTGATACCCATGTTAGCCAGTATTTCAATTGACTTTACCAATATGTTATCCCCGTTTCGAAGATGATGGTGGAAGGAAATAGTCATTCCGTTTTTTGGTGAAGTTTTGGCAATCGCTTCTTCTAAAGTTAAACATATTTTACTTTGGTGAGGCATTTTAGCCTTATTTGGAGGAGGAATAGTTACTTCATCCATCCACCCTTTTTTAAGCTTCTCCCATGCACCAATAAACATATCTATTTTTCCTATCCCTTCAATATATTCGGGAACCTCGCGTCCTATTACATTTTTCATTTGTTTTTCATTTATATTGAATCAAAATCTATTCGAGCTAATTCCAAAACTTGTGCTGCTCGAGTCATAACAGGTGCATCAATCATTTTACCATCAATAGCAAAAACACCAATTCCTGCTTGTTTGTTTTTTTTAAATTCTTTTATGATTCGATATGCTTTGCGAATTTCTTCTTCCGTTGGCATATAAACTTCATGAATAACATCAATTTGTCTTGGATTGATTACGGCTTTACCTGTAAAGCCTATTTGTTTGGCGTATTCTGTCTCAAGACGCAATCCCTCTTCATCATTAACATCAACAAATACGGTATCAATTACATCAATTTTATTTGCTTTTGCTGCCATTACAATCATTTTTCTTGCAAAATCTATTCCTGATCCGTCTTTGGTGCTTTTTATATTCATGTCAGCAGTTAAATCCTGCCCGCCAATGGTAATGGCATCCACACGTTTCGAGAATTTAGCTATTTCAAAAACATTTTGTACACCCAGTGCCGTTTCTATCATAGCATGAATGGTCATTTTGTTATGAGGCAATCCGTGCTTGTCTTCAATAGCTTCAATAATTTGGATCAGTTTTCCCAATTCTTCCATTGTTTCCATTTTTGGAAAGCGAATGGCATCAGGTTGAAGAGGAACTATTTGTTCTAAATCCTCCATCCCAAAAGGTGTATCAATATGGTTGACTCTTACGCATACTTCTGAATCATAAAAATTGATGGATTGCAGCATGTTTCTTACTAAAATTCGAGCAGCATCTTTCTGATTTAAGGCAACGGAATCTTCTAAATCCAACAATAAGCTATCAGCACCATAAATTCCTCCTTGTTGTAACATCGCTGGATTATTTCCAGGAATGTATAGCATTGTTCTTCGGTTTTTTTTCACAATAAATCTTATTTCGTTTTATAAATGCCTATTAAAAATTTAGGACATTATAGCAATGTTCCTTTTTGTAAATCACCAGCTCTTAATATAGCTGTTTCCAGTCTTGCATTGATAGTGGGTTCTAAAGCGCCTTTGTCTTTAACAATTAAATGAATATCAGCTACATTGTATTCATCTAATTTGGTCGTGATGAGTTTTTTAATAGTATCACCATATTCCAACATTACAGTAGAATCCAGTTCAATATTACGTCCCGTATTCTCCGAAACGGGTTCAACCAATACAATGATGTCGCTAGACTCAAAGGATCCTGATTGTGCTTTTGTAATAATTTTCATAATTATTATTTATATGAATAGTAGTTATAATAGAATTAGTAAAGTTAAAAAAAATGTAATCGATATTACTTCAATCAACTATTGTTTTTAAACAAACAACATAACAAAATTAGGAAATTGTATCATTCTTGACAAGGTATTTTCCGATAGTTGAAGCGATTTATGTTATACGCATAAAGATGTCTAAAACGTGTCGTTAATAGCAATAGGTAAAGCTTATAGTTATAAGATTGTTCTATTTAATGTTTAAAAAGAATCATTAATTATTTAAATATATTTTAAAAAGTTTTGTAATTCTCATAGTATTAACAATAAGTAGCTAAAGAATCTTTAGAAGGTGAAATTCCATATATTTGAATGATTAAAAATTGAAGTTATTATATATCAAAAGAACAAATGAACAATCCAAAAGTCAAAATTATTGCCATTAAAAATTTGTCAAAGGCGCATTATAAACTTGATAAAGTCAATTTTGAGTACCAAACAAAAAGCGGCAACTGGCAAACACAAAGCAGGGAATGTTACGACAGAGGCGATGGGGCCGCAATTTTATTGTACAATCCAACCAAAAAAACGGTAATACTCACCAAACAATTTAGAATGCCAAGTTATTTAAACGGCAATCAAACCGGAATGATGATTGAAGTTTGCGCCGGTATGTTAGATAAAGACAATCCTGAAGCCTGCATCATAAAAGAAGCTGAAGAGGAAACGGGTTTTAAAATAAAAAAACCAAAAAAAATATTTGAATTGTATTCTACACCAGGAGCTGTAACAGAAAAAATTCATTATTTTATTGCTGAATACAATGATCAAATGAAAATTAGCGATGGAGGTGGTTTAGAGGAAGAACATGAAGAAATTGAAGTGTTGGAAATTAATTTTGAAAAAACTTTATCCATGATTGTAACAGGAGAAATTTGCGATGCAAAAACGGTCGTTCTTTTGCAATATGCAAAACTGAATAACTTGATATAAAGGATATTTTTTGTTCATACTTATTTTTTAAATATGGTGAAAGCTACCATACTTTTTTATAATTTAGCGGCAAACTATTTTAACTCATTTTATTAAAATTATGGCAGAAGACAAAGAAAAAGTTGCAAAATTAAAAGCATTGCAACTTGCACTAGATAAATTAGACAAAACATACGGAAAAGGAACTGTAATGAAAATGGGCGATGTTGCCATAAGTGATATTGAAGCCATTTCAACAGGTTCATTGGGATTAGATATCGCTTTGGGTGTTGGTGGATACCCAAGAGGAAGAGTTATTGAAATTTATGGACCGGAATCATCGGGTAAAACAACATTGGCTTTACACGCCATTGCAGAAGCTCAAAGAGCCGGAGGTATTGCTGCTTTTATTGATGCGGAACATGCCTTTGATCGTTTTTATGCTCAAAATTTAGGTATTGATATCGATAACATGATTATTTCTCAACCGGATTATGGAGAACAAGCTTTAGAAATAGCCGACAATTTAATTAGTTCAGGCGCTGTTGACATTGTTGTTATTGACTCTGTTGCCGCATTAACGCCAAAAAGTGAAATTGAAGGCGAAATGGGCGATTCTAAAATGGGATTGCATGCCCGATTAATGTCGCAAGCACTTCGTAAATTGACAGGAACTATCCACAAAACAAATTGTACCGTAATATTTATCAATCAGTTACGTGAAAAAATAGGAGTGATGTTTGGTAATCCCGAAACAACTACGGGAGGTAATGCACTTAAATTTTATGCTTCCGTACGTTTAGACATCAGAAGAAGAACACAAATTAAAGATGGCGAAAAAGTTATAGGAAACAGTACTAAAGTTAAAGTGGTAAAAAATAAAGTGGCTCCACCATTTCAAATTGCGGAATTCGATATTATGTATGGTCGAGGAATTTCAAAAGTTGGAGAAATATTGGATTTAGGTGTGGAATTGGGAATTGTGAAAAAAAGCGGTTCTTGGTTTAGCTACGGTGAAACCAAATTAGGTCAAGGGCGTGATGCCGTAAAAGTCTTGATTACCGACAATCCGGAATTGGCTGACGAGCTGGAAACAAAGATTAAAGAAATGATCAATAAGAAAGAATAGTTAAGTTCATTTTTACTAAAATAAATTGATAAAAAAGGAAGTGAGTTTTTAACTCACTTCCTTTTTTTAATTTAGGTAACTTATTAAAAATAAACCTATTATTTATAGAATTATAAATATAATTAGTAAAAACAAAATTGAATAAAATTTTTTATATAACTAATATTAGCTTAATATTGTCAAATAAATTTGATTTAGTAATTTTCCATAACTTTTACACACTTCCAATAACTTTTGAAAAACACAACTAATAAAATACTATTGGGGCGAACAGATATTGTTGATTTCCCAAAACTTGATTTGTTTGGTATTCATATAAAAGTAGATACAGGAGCTTATACTTCCAGTATTCATTGTCACAACATTGAAGTGGAAAATAATATATTAAAATGCCAATTTTTAGATCCTCAACATGAAAAATACCATGAAAAAGTTTTCTTCTTTCAAGAATTTACTCAAAAAATGGTAAAAAGTTCTAACGGAATTTCTGAAAACAGGTATTTAATTAAAACAGAAATACTAATTTTTAATGAAATTTACCCCATTGAACTTTCTTTAACAGAAAGAGGTTCAATGAAATTTCCAGTATTATTGGGAAGAAAATTTCTTTCTAAAAAATTCATAGTAGACACGTCAAAAAAAAATCTATCATTTAAAAACATAACGCTAAAAAGTTAATTAACATGAAAATAGTTGTTTTATCAAGAAACCCTAATTTATATTCTACACGTAGATTAGTTGAAGCAGGAAAGAATAGAAATCATGAAATTTTTGTTGTAGACCACAGTAAATGTGACATCATAATTGAAAAGAAAAAACCAGCAATACGTTATAAACATGAATTACTGACAGATATAGACGCGGTAATTCCTAGAATTGGCGCTTCCGTTACTTTTTTTGGAACAGCGGTTGTGCGACAGTTCGAAATGATGAAAGTTTTTACAGCTATTGAATCCCAAGCATTAATGCGATCAAGAGATAAACTAAGAAGTTTACAGGTATTGTCAAGAGCAGGATTAGGTTTACCCAAAACAGTATTTACCAACTATTCAAAAAACGTACAAGATGTTATTGATAGTGTTGGAGGAGCTCCATTGGTTATAAAGCTGTTAGAAGGAACTCAAGGATTGGGCGTGGTTTTAGCAGAAAATAACAATGCTGCTACATCTGTTTTGGAAGCTTTTAACGGATTGCAGGCAAGGGTAATTGCTCAAGAATTTATCAAAGAAGCGAAAGGTGCTGATATTCGAGTATTTATTGTGGATGGTGTAGTTGTTGGCGCTATGAAAAGACAAGGAAAAGAGGGGGAATTTCGTTCAAATCTTCATCGAGGTGGAAGTGCTGAAATCATAAAATTATCAATAGACGAAGAAAATGCAGCGTTAAAAGCAGCCAGAGTTATGGGATTGGGAGTTGCGGGTGTGGATTTATTGCAATCTGCAAGAGGTCCACTTATTTTAGAAGTAAATTCTTCTCCGGGTTTGGAAGGTATTGAAGCCGCTACAAGTATTGATATCGCAGGAAAAATTATTCATTATATTGAGCGACATGTAGATGTAGATTAATATGAAACGAGCATATCAGATTTTGAAACACAACGGAATGCTTAATTACGAACACCATATGTTACCCCTAAAAGATAAAATTTAAACATATGAAAATTTTAAATCATAAAATAGGACTTGGAGAATCTGTTGAAGTAAAAATAGATTTTGCCAGATTAAATACGCGTTCAAAAATTGAAGTGCCCATTATTGTTTCAAGAGGGAAAATTGATGGTCCCTGTTTATTGTTAATTGGCGGCGTTCATGGAGATGAAACCAATGGCGTTGAAATTGTGCGTCAAATTGTGTCAAAAGGATTAAATAATCCTAAAATTGGGACTGTCATTTGTATTCCTCTTTTAAATGTTTTTGGGTTTTTAAACCAAAGCAGGGAATTTCCTGACGGCAGAGATTTAAATCGTGTTTTTCCAGGGTCATTAACGGGGTCATTGGCAAGTAGGTTCGCTTATCATATTATGAATGAAGTGATTCCTCATATAGATTATTGTATTGATTACCATACTGGCGGAGCACAACGTTTTAACTATTCTCAAATTAGAATTGATGAAGGTGATGATGAGATTTTTAAGTTAGCTAAGGTTTTCGGTTCCCCTTATATCGTTTATAGTAAAAGTCAAGAAAGGACTTTTAGAAGATCAATGGCTAAATTGGGAAAAAAAGTATTATTGTTTGAAGGAGGAAAGTCACTTAATTTAGATAAAATTGTTACAGAAGTAGGAGTTCAAGGTGCCATAAATATAATGCATTACTTAGGTATGAACGATTTTTCTTCTAAAATCTCAAAAATAAAGAACGAAGTTCCTTCCATAATTATTACAAGTTCCAAATGGATTAGAGCGAAACATTCTGGAATGTACAGGTCTTCAGTTAGGGTTGGTCAAAAAGTTGAAAAAGGAATGATTTTAGGTAGTATTTCGGATCCTTTTGGAGCATTTGAAAGCGCATTTAAATGCACACAGGAAGGCTATATTTTGAATTCCAATCATTCTCCGGTTGTAAATCAAGGTGATGCACTTTTTCATATTGGTTTTGAATAAAATAAATGTTAAAAACAACAAACATATCGTTTGGATACACTTCAAAAGAAGTCATAAAAAATATTAGCTTTAAAGCCAATAAGGGCGATTATATTGCGATTATCGGAGAAAGCGGTTCAGGAAAAAGCACACTGTTAGAAATTATCTACGGACTGCTCCATATTGAAAAAGGCACCGTTTATTGGAATGATGAAAAGTTGCTGGGTCCAAATTTTAGGTTAATTCCGGGTGAAGATTTTATGAAATACCTGCCACAGGAATTCGATTTGATGCCCTACACAACGGTTGAAGAAAATATTGGTAAATACATTTCTAGTCAGGATAAAAATAAAAAAAAGCGGATTAGGGAATTGTTGAAAGTGGTTGATATGAAGGAGTTTTCCCAAACCAAAGTCAAAAACCTGAGTGGAGGACAAAAACAACGGGTTGCTATCGCCAAAGTAATGGCTAAAGAGCCTCAGGTTTTATTGTTGGATGAACCTTTTAGCCACATAGATAATTTCAGGAAAAACATACTGCGCAGAGATCTTTTTAAGTATTTAAAATCTAAAAATATTTTGTGCATTGTTGCTACTCATGATACCACCGACGCGCTTTCTTTTGCCGATAAAATTTTAGTGATCAAAAACGGAAAATTAATTGCAAAAAATACTCCGGAAAAATTATATACAAATCCAAAAAGTGCCTATGTCGCTTCTTTTTTTGATGAAATTAATAAAATTCCTTTAATTGAAATTGATTCAAATACAACTTCAAAAAAATCTGTTTTATTATACCCAAACGAGATAAAATTAACAAAAAATGAGGGTATTAAAGCAACAGTTGCTGCTTCATATTTTAAAGGAAGCCATTATTTAATTGAAGCAGTTTTAACTAAAACAACCGTATTTTTCGAACATGACGCTTCATTAAAAAAAGATCCTCAAATTTTTATTAAAATTGATGCCGACGCCATTTCAAGGAATCTAGTTTAGGAATAGTTGTTTTAAAACTTTTCAACAATTTCTAAACTCCCGTGCTTCCAAATCCGCCCGCACCACGTTTGGTTTCGCTTAAAACTTCAACTTCTTCCCAATCTGCTCTTTCGTGTTTGGCGATGACCAATTGCGCAATGCGTTCGCCATCCTTTATTACAAAATTCTCATTAGATAAATTGACCAAAATTACGCCTATTTCACCTCTATAATCAGCATCAATGGTTCCTGGAGCATTTAATACCGTAATTCCATTTTTAGCTGCAAGTCCACTGCGTGGACGAACTTGAGCTTCTGTACCTACTGGAAGCGCAATAAATAATCCTGTTTTCACAATAGCGCGTTCTAATGGTTTTAGTATAATTGCTTCTGAAATATTTGCTCGTAAATCCATTCCTGCTGATGCGATGGTTTCATAATTTGGCAATGCGTGTTTTGATTTGTTGGTAATTTGTATTTTCATATGATTCTATTATTTTATGTGATAAAGCCAGGTAATGACTTCTAAAAATTCAGACCTCCAAAATGCTTCATTATGTTTGCCTTCAGGATTTATTTTTGTTTTTAAATTTAATGGTTTGAAGCCTGTTTTCAACAATAATTTTTCCATTTTTTTTGTGTCTTTATCGTTATCATCGCCTTCTTTTCCGCCAACCAGCAAAAATAGTTTTACATTTTTTAAATTCCCTTTTTCTTTTGTAAAATATTCTACTTTTTCAGAAAACCAAAACGAAGTTGACAAAGCGCCAATTTTTCCGAAAGTTTTCGGGTATTGAAGTCCGCCGTAATAGGAAATCAATCCACCTATGGAACTTCCAACTAATCCAGTGTATTTTTGTTCAGATTTGGTTCTGTAATTAGAATCAATATAAGGTTTTAGCGTATTCACAATAAAATCCATATAAATCTCACCTTTTCCGCCACCATATTTTTTATTTTTCCAAGGCGTATATTCGTTGATGCGTTCTTCGCCTCCGTTTTCAATTCCCACAACAATAAAACCTTTTCCTGTTTTTTTGAACAAATTATTTAAGGCTTCATCAACCTCCCATTCTCCGGCATAAGAAGTTGCGGCGTCAAATAAATTTTGGGCATCGTGCATATAAATTACCGAATATTTTTTTGTTGTATTAGTATAATTCGGCGGTAAATAAATCCAGACTTTATGACTGACTTCATTAAGATTAGGAATTATAAATTCTTTCTTAAGCAAGGAAACATTTGAAGCCGCGGTCGATTTTTTTTCAACAGTATTTTGAGAAAAAGCAAATGAAGAGCTTAAAAAAAAGATGATAAAAAAAGCAATTAAATGTTTCATTCTAATGAATTGTTATCGTTTTATAAGGGCTAAAATTTCTTTTTTTTCATTCCAAAAAATCAGCATTCCAAAAACCAATACCAAGATTGCAGACACCAAATAATTTTCTCTGAAATACGTAAATGACACAAATGAAATTATTACTGATGTCACCAAATAACTTCCGGATTTTTTTAAATTATAAGGAACCGGATATTGCCTATTACCAATAAAATAAGACAGCACCATCATACTTCCATAGGCCAAAAGTGTTGCCCAGGCCGATGCAATATAGCCAATTACAGGAATTAAGGAGATATTGATTACAATGGTAATTACCGCTCCAATAATTGAAAACAGCATTCCGTAGCTCGTTTTATCATTTAATTTGTACCAAATGGATAAATTATGATAAATACCCAAAAACAAATTGGCCAATAAAACAATAGGCACAATTGCAATGGCGTCCCAATATTGCTCATTGATAAAGAGTTGTTTTATAGCATCCAGAAAAACAACAATACCAACAAAAACCAATGCACCTACAATGATAAAATAGTTTAGAATTCTGGCGTAGGTAACTCGGGCATCTTTATGGTCGGAATGGTTAAAAAAGAACGGTTCTGCACCCAATCGAAAGGCCATAATGTATAAATTCATAAAAATTGCCAATTTATAACAGGCTGAGTAAATTCCCATGGCGGTTTTATCCATCATTTGCCCGATTAAAAATTTATCCAAATTTTCATTAATCACATAAGCAATTCCGGCAACGGCAATTGGCCAGCTGTAAATCAGCATTTTTTTAAACAAAACACCGTTAAAACGCCATTTAAATTTCAGAAGAAACGGCAGCAGTAAAATTAAGGAAGCGGCGCTTCCAACAATGTTGGCAATAAATATAAAATTAACGATGGAAGTACTTTCGAATATGGTGCTTAAAACTTCAGGAATGTTTTTGCCGCTGGCTTGAAATTCGGGAATAAACTTCAAAAAAACCAAGTTTATAGCCACAATGATTCCCACATTAATCATTTTAATTGCGGTGTATTTTATAGGCCTGTTTGAGGCGCGTAAATAAGCAAAAGGAACCACGGAAACAGCATCAATCGCCAATATACCAATGAATAATTTAAACTGTAGTGGGTTTTCGCTGAAGTCGAATAAGTTGGTAAAAAAGCCGGAAAACGAAAAAGCGACCGTCACAAATAATAATGCGGCAACCAAAACACTTAAAAATGAAGTGGAAATAATGTCATCTTTTTTATTTTCTGTTTTATAAAATCTAAAAAACGCAGTCTCCATACCAAATGTTATCAGCACTGTAAACAAGGCAATCCAAATATAAAAGTTGGTATTTTCCGCATAATTACTTGCTGGTAAAGCATCGGTATGTACGCGAACCAGCAAAAAGTTAATGACTCTCGGTAAAACCGCAGCAATTCCGTAAATGATGGTGTCTTTAAAAAATCTTTTAAGTGCGCTCAATAGTGAATTTCAGTGTAAATAAGATTAAAGTATAAATGTACAAAAGTAATTTTTCTATTCAACAAAATAAATTCGGATCTTTAAAATTGTAGTTTCACAATTTTAATAGCGCATTTAAGTAGGTTTTTTTTTACTTTTGGGGTTCAAAAATTTATAGAAATGAATACAAACCCTAAAATTGCCGTTTTTGGCGGGGGAAGTTGGGCAACAGCCATTGTGAAAATATTGTGTGAAAATATGGAACAGGTTGGTTGGTATATGCGAAATCAAAGCGCCATAGATTTTATTAAAGAAAATGAGCGCAATCCAAATTACTTAAGTTCTGCTGAACTTGATGTGAATAAGTTGTATTTATCAAGTGATATTAATGATTTGGTTCGTTATGGCGATATTTTAATTTTTGCGATTCCATCAGCATTTTTGAAAGAAGAGTTGGATAAAATTACCCAGGCTTTATCTTCAAAAATAGTTTTTTCTGCCATTAAAGGAATTGTTCCCGAAAGTGGATTGATTGTTGGCGAGCATTTTCATGAGAACTATAAAATTCCGTTTAAAAATATTGGCGTTATTGCCGGTCCTTGTCATGCGGAAGAAGTTGCCATGGAACGGTTATCCTATTTAACCATTGCGTGTCAGGACGAAGAAAAAGCCGATATTTTAAGCAAATATTTTTCCAGCAATTACATAAAAACAAAAACTTCTGATGATATTATTGGCACTGAATATGCCGCGATGCTTAAAAATATTTACGCCATAGCTGCAGGAATGGCTCACGGATTGGGTTATGGAGACAATTTTCAGGCTGTTTTAATGTCAAATTCCATTCGTGAAATGAAGCGTTTTATACGGAAAGTACACAAAATGAAACGTAATATCAACAACACGGCATATTTAGGTGATTTATTGGTTACCGGGTATTCCGTTTTTAGCCGAAACAGAATGTTTGGCAATATGATTGGTAAAGGATACACTGTTAAAAGTGCCATGATGGAAATGAGTATGATTGCAGAAGGGTATTATGCTACAAATAGCGCTTTTTTAATCAATGAAAAAAACAAAGCAAGAACACCCATTATTAATGCGGTTTATGAAATATTATACCTAAAGAAAAACCCAAAGCATATTTTTAAAGATTTAACGGATGTGCTGGATTAGCTATAGTTAGCATTACGAATGTATTTTTTATAAAATAACTCAAAAAAATTCAAAAACAAGCGCAATTATGAGTACTTTAGTACTTTAATAAATTATTTAACAATGAAAAAAGGAACAGTAAAATTCTTCAACCAAGCAAAAGGATTTGGATTTATCACCGAGGAAACTTCAGCAAAAGACTACTTCGTACACATTTCAGGATTAATTGACAAAATTAGTGATGGAGATGAAGTTGAATTTGAATTAGAAGAAGGAAAAAAAGGATTAAGCGCAGTAAATGTAAAAGTAATTTAATATTTATTCGTTGTCTTTAAAAAAATTAAGAACCAGTCAACATTGACTGGTTTTTTTATATAATTGAATGTAAAATCTTTATATTTTTTTTTGATTGACATAAATCATAAAAACAATACTGCATCTTTTGTAAATTTACAGCCTTTTAAAATTAGATTGAAACGTGGTAAAAAACATTAATTTTAAACAACAATAATGAAATCTAAAATAGGAATAATATATTCAACAGTTGACGGTCAAACGCTTAAAATTTGTAATAAGCTTAAAGAAGTACTTCAACAAAATAATCAAGAGATTGATTTAATTTCAATTGATGATTTTAATGAAGATATCACCAAATATGATAAACTCGTTATAGGTGCAAGCATTAGATATGGAGTTCATAACGATAAAGTAATTGAATTTATAAAAACAAATAAAAACAAACTGGACTCTATAAAAACGGCTTTCTTTTCAGTAAATCTGGTCGCCAGAAAACCAGAAAAAAACACTCCTGAAACAAATCCGTATGTGGTAAAATTTTTTAAAACCATCGACTGGAAGCCAACAATTGTTGAAGTTTTTGCCGGCAAACTGGACTATAAAAAATATCCATTCTTTGACCGAAAAATGATTCAATTAATTATGTGGATGACCAAGGGTCCCACAAATAGCGATGCTGAAATTGAATATACCAACTGGGAAAAAGTCAATGAATTTGCGCAAGAACTTATAAAATTATAATTTTTATTCTCAAAAAACCAGTTTATTTATCAAAATAATTGAATTATATTTACCAAGCTATAGTTGCTTGAAACAGATTAGATAAAAAGATATACCCAAGTGTGAAAATGCAACTAAAAATTATTCAGGATACCTTGTCATTCATTTCCAAAAATGGTTATGAAACCAATCATGATAAATTGCTGAAGTCAACATCCATATTTTTAGCGGAATTATTTAATGTTAATTATGTATTGATTGACAAATACTCACTAAAAAAACCCACCATCGCAGAAACCGTTGCTTTTTATAGTAAAGGCAGTTTTAGGGAAAATATAGGTTATAAATTAGCCTATACTCCTTGTGATACGATTATCAATAAAAAGTTTTGTTCCTATCCAACCAACGTAAGAAGCATTTTTCCCAAGGATGACTTCTTGACACGCATGAATATTGACAGCTATATTGGGATTCCTTTATGGAGTTCAAATAAAGAACCAATTGGATTGATTGCTTTAATGGATGACAAACCAATTAATGAAGTAAAAAATATTGAAATAGTATTAGGAATAATAGCAATAAAAATAGAAGAAGTACTTGAAAAAACATTTATTAGAGACATTCTAAATCTAAAAGTAGAGGAGTTAAAATCATTAAATGAAATTGCGGAAGAAAGTGAACAGAAATTAAAAGAAGCACAGCAAATTGCACATCTGGGGCATTGGGAACTCGACATTTTAGACAATAAATTAACTTGGTCTGACGAGGTTTACAGAATTTTTGAATTGCAGCCAAAACAGCTTGAAGCTTCTGAGGATTTGTTTATGAGATTGGTTCATCCAGATGACATTTCTAAGCTTGAAAAAGGCTATTTTGATGCGTTTACAAATAAAAAACCATATGAAATAAAATACCGATTATTATTCAAATCAGGAAAAATAAAGCACATTCTTGGAACTGGATTTACAGAATTCAATGACAAAGGGGAACCCATATTTTCAATTGGAACAATTTTAGACATCACCTCTCAAATACTAACAGAAGAAGATCTTAAAAAGGCCAAAGAAAAAGCCGAAGAAAATGAAAGGAAATTCAAAAAATTAGCCAATTTAATTTTTGAAGGAATTATAATAAGTGAAGATTTCATAGTAAAAGAATGCAACAATGTGTTTTTAAACATGTTTGGCTATTCCGTAAAAGAAATTATTGGTAAAAATATACTGACACTACTTTTTGCAGAAAAATATCATGAAATAATTAAAAAAAACAGATTACAAACCCACACACAGCCTTATGAAATTGAAGGCATTCGAAAAGACGGTACTATTTTTCCGGTTGAAATAGAAGGCAGAAATATTGATTTGGGTAACGAAAATTTTAGCAGACTTGTTACTTTTAGGAATATTACCGAAAGAAAGAATACTCAAATTGAAAACAAAAAACTCTCTGCTGCAATTGAACAAAGCGCCAATACCATTCTTATTACCGATGTTCATGGAAATATAGAATATACCAATCCTAAATTTACTGAAATTTCAGGCTATACCGCTGCAGAAGCCCTGGGAAAGAACCCTAGAATTTTAAATTCAGGAATGCAGCCCAAAACATATTATGCCCAAATGTGGCAAACAATAACATCAGGAAAAATTTGGGAAGGAGAATTTCAAAATAAAGCTAAAAACGGAAAACTTTTTTGGGAAAGGGTAACCATAAGTCCTATAAAGAATGATTTTGGAGAAATTATTAATTATTTGGCAATAAAAGAAGATGTTACCAAAAACAAACAAGCTGAAGAAAATTTACTACAAGCAAATGAAGAAATTGAAAAAAGTGAACGAAAATTTCGGGAGCTTTTTGAAAAATCTGGGGACGCCATATTAATTATCAAAAATGGGGTTTTTGTTGAATGCAATAAAGCAGCTCTGGATATGCTTGGGTATAAAAAATACGAAGATATTTTAAACCTTCTGCCATCAGAATTATCGCCAGAATTTCAACCAGATGGCCTAAATTCTTTGAAAAAGGAACTGGAAATAATAAATACAACCTTAAAAAATGGAACGCATCGTTTTGATTGGTGGCATAAAAAAAGCAATGGAGAAATTTTCCCCGTTGAAGTGTTGTTAACAACCATTGAAAATGAGCCCAACAACAAAGTAATTCATTGCGTTTGGAGAGATATTACCAATCGTAAACTGGCTGAACAAAAATTACTTAAACAAAATAAGGAATTCAGAATACTTTCTGAAGACTACTTATCTCAAAATACAGCACTAAAGCAATTAAGCAACGAGCTGTCTATAAAAAACAGGTTGCTTTTAGAAAGTAAAGACCGATTTATAAATTTATTCGAACAAAACCCCGTTCCTCTTTGGGAACAGGATTTTGCTGGAGTTATGAAGCTTCTTAATCAGAAGAAAGCCGAAACTAAAGATTTAAAAACTTATTTAGATGAAAATCCTGGTTTTGTTGATGAATGTATTTCAAACATAAAAATATTAAATGTAAATAAGGCTGCACTGGAATTATTCGGTGTAAAAACTATAGAGGAACTTAAAATTCACTTAGGTAAAACAAATACCAAAAGAGCGCTTGAAGTTCTTAAGAATGAATTGGTGTCCATTGGGTCAGATAAAAAAGCATTTAGCGATGAAACTGAATTGGTTGGAAAGGATAATTCCTTAATATCAGCCACTATAAAATCTGTGATTATAGACGATTACGGAAAATCAATTGCCTCTGTTATTGACATTACTGAGGCAAAAAACGCAGAAAACAAACTCAAGGAAACACAATATTTATTGCTTGAATCCCAAAAAATAGCCAATATCGGCTCTTATGAATTGAATTTTAAAAAAGGCATTTGGAAAAGCTCTCCAACTCTAAATGATATATTTGGCATTGAGGAAGAATTTATTAGAAATACACCTGGATGGTTAAGTATTCTTCATCCGGAAGATAAAGAGATGATGGAGCAATATTTTGAAAATAATATCATAAAAAACAAGGAATCATTCAATAAAGAATACCGCATTATAAGAAATATTGACAAACAAGTTCGTTGGGTGCTTGGAATGGGTAAAATAGAATTTGACAATCAAGGAAATCTAAATAGGTTAATTGGCACAATTCAGGATATTTCAGAGAAAAGGCAAAATTTAGAAGCGCTAATAATTTCCAAAGAAAAAGCAGAAGAGAGCAATCAATTAAAAACGGAATTTATCCAAAATATGTCACATGAAATTCGAACCCCAATGAATGGGATATTGGGCTTTACTGAATTATTGGACAATCCTGAATTATCTGATGAAAAAAGGAAAAGATTTATTGAAATCATTAAAAGCAGCACCAATCAGTTATTGCATATTATTGATGATCTTATGGAAATTTCTGTGTTGGAGAGCAAGCAAATTAAGGCTGAAGAGCATCCGGTTTGCCTAAACGATTTGTTGTATGAATTATTTTCTATTTTCAACATAAAGGCAATTAAAAATAAGATTTCATTGGTTTTAAAAAATGGACTTTCAGACCAGGAAAGCACCATACTTACCGACAAAAATAAGTTGAACAAAGTATTAAGCAATTTGATGGAAAATGCCTTGAAATTTACAACGGAAGGTACCGTGGAATTGGGGTACAAGTTAAAGGGCAAAGAAATTGAAATCTTTGTGAAAGACAGCGGAATTGGCATAAAACCGGAAAAACAAAAAATGATTTTCGAGCGATTTTCACAGGCAGAAAAGGAACTTTCCAAAAAAATGGGAGGTTTGGGATTGGGGCTTTCCATCGCAAAAGAAAATGCAGAGCTGGTGGGTGGGAAAATTTACGTGATATCTGAACTTGGTGAAGGGGCCGCTTTTTTTGTTACCCTGCCTTATAAACCTGCAAATTTGGTTTCCGAATTTGGGAATGAAAAAGAAAAAATAGCAGAAAATAAAGAAAAATATACCATTTTGGTGGCTGAAGATGAAGATATAAATTTTATGGTTTTGGAAATATTATTGGTAGATAAAATTAAATTGCCTTGTAACATCATACACGCTAAAGACGGCCTGGAAGCTGTTGCATTTTGTAAAAACAACCCAGCCATTGAATTGGTTTTAATGGATATTAAAATGCCAAAAATGGACGGGCATGAAGCCACAAGGTTAATAAAAGAATTTCGGTCAAACTTACCCATAATTGCACAAACAGCCTATTCAACAGCCGAGGAAAGAGCAAAAGCTATTTCGGCTGGCTGTGACGATTTTATGTCAAAACCAATAAGCAAGGAGGTTTTAGGTTCAAAATTAAAAACCTTTTTATTGGTAAATTAAAAAAATAGTAACGCATTAATGTAGATAGTAGTAAAAAGGGGTTTGAAAAAGGATTATTTCAGCTATAAATACATCACGTTTCAAAAAAACGTTTAGTTTTGAAAATACTATTGAAATAATTTGAAATGAAAATTAGAAGTATTGTTATTATTGTATGCGTATTATTTATCTTAAACTTTAAGTTGAATGCTCAACAAAAAATGATTTTAGAAACAGACAGTATCGCTATATTTGATACTTATATTTCCTTAAATTCTTCTGAAAACATATCTCCGGTTATATTCAATGATGGACTTATTTATGCTTCTGCGAATAAATCAAATTACTATCAACTTTTCTTCTCGGATTTGAAATCAAAATCAAAAAAAATAAAAATAAGCAGTAAATACAACTCAGGACTTGTAGCAGTTTATAAAAATGAAATTTATTTTACTGGAAATTCGAAATATGCTACATCGGACGGTAGTATTAATTTAGTAATTTATAAGGGCATAATAGAAAATTTTAAAGTTAAAAAAATAGCGCCATTACCAATTTGTAAAGAGGTATTTTCCTACAACAATCCGGCAATTTCAAGAGACGGAAAACAAATGGCGATAGTTACAAACGAAAATGGAATGGTTCATTTATTAGAGTTAACCCTGGATAATGAAAATAAATGGAATAGATCAAGTGTTGTGTTTATTGCTCAGGCAAACTTCAATATTATAAACCCAACATTTTATAATGAAAACACTATTTATTTTTCATCAAATATGATTAATGGGAAAACTAATATAGATGAGATAAATTATACTATTAAAGATGGAGAGCCAATAATAACAGACGTATTTTACAAAACTGACGTCTATAATATTTATAAAATAGTAAGGAAAGATGGACGATGGCAATTACCAGAAAGACAAACAATATTTAATTCAGGTTTTGATGATTTTGGGGTGGTGTTTAAAACAGAAAAGAGCGGTTTTATAAACACTTTCAGGTATGATAATACAGATAATATATATTATTTCGAATTAAAATAGCAGGCAAGCCGGCGTTGGAGAATCTATACTATGCAAAAAAGTTAAATTGCCCGTTTTAATATCCACAGCAAAAACACTTATATTTTTACTTCTTTGATTGGCAACTAACAAATAATTGCCATTGGGAGTCAGCGTAAAATTTCGCGGCCAGTCTCCATTGGTGCTTATGGTTTGTAATTTTTTAAGTTCACCGCTTTTTTTATTGAGCTTAAAGACCACAATGCTGTTTTCTCCTCGGTTAGATCCATATAAAAATTGCCCATCTTTAGACAAATGAATATCGGCACAAAAACTTTTACCATCAAATCCATCAGCTAATGTGGTGATATTTTGAATAAAAGCATAACTTTCTTTTTTCTTCTTCAATACAGAAATTGTGGAATTCAATTCATTGATTACATAAATAAATTTTCCTTTTTGTGAAATTTCAAAATGGCGAGGACCTGCCTTATTTTCAAAATCATAATTGGCTTTTAATTGATATTTATGAGCAGTATTGTTCCATTGATATTGAAAAAAACTGCTGAGGCCAAGATCAGCAATAAAAAGATCATCTTTAAAAAACTGGGTTGAATGCGTATGTGACTGCTGACTTCCTTTATTGTGATCAATGACTTGTACTGCCTGGGAAATTCCACCATTTTTAAATACAGAATGAATAGAAACAGTTCCGCCTGTATAATTGGAAACAGCAACTTTGGAATTGTCACTGTTCATTTGAATATGGCAAGGATGTGCGCCGTTACTGCTCACTTTATTAATAAACGTAAGCGTTCCGTCTTTTGAAACGGAATAAGCATTCAAAAATCCACTTTTAGCGCCCTCGAAATTATCGACTTCTCCAACAGAATACATGAATTTTTTGTCTGATGAAAAGGTTATGAATGACGGATTTACAGCTTTAACAGCTAATTTTTTATTGGTGAGTCTCCCGGTTTCCAGGTTAAAATCATAAAGATATATTCCTTCACTATCTGCATCCGTATAGGTACCAACGTACATAGGAATATTTTGGGCTGAAACTATTGAAAAACAACAAAATGAGAAGATAAAAATTAAAAATTTCATAAAAAACAACTTAATTATTTTACTAAAACACCTTTTTTGTTTAATAAGGGAATCATTCTCAACGCGCCTTCTTTTATGGTTCCTTTATCAAACAGGTACTTTTTTTCGAACATCGCATTTCCCTCAAAAAAAGTGACATTAAAAAAATTGGACAATTTTAAAACAGCTTCCTCTAACAATTCAACTTTTGCGAAGGATTTTGCAGGAAGTTTTTCAATTTTATGGCGCAATAATGAAGTTTCCTTTAGTTGGTCCTCATCATAACCTTTTGAAACAATCAACACCATTTCAATGGCAGTATCTTTATTGTTAATTAAATAGGCATTCCAATCTTCGCATTGAAAAACCTCGTTATATTCCTTGACAATTGCCATAAATACATCGGTAACTTCAGGAATTTGGATGTCTTTTTTCATTTTTTTATTGATATCTGGTATCAGGTATTTGGCACCAGGTATTTAGAAATTAGTTATAATTCAAATTTTTCAATATTTTAACTGAACATCCCTGATTAGTGTTGACCGGTTTTTATTAATTTTTCATTATCAAAAATAGTAAAAATTGGTTTAGTAATAAGCTGATTATTTGACCATTTATTTTCAAAATCTATAGGACTTAATTTACC
>Ga0209414_1000068_pt1 | contig 42893 bp, 58 predicted proteins | sample LakVidmifraction_4_FD_181154 | JGI IMG/M metagenome (GOLD analysis project Ga0209414, IMG submission 181154) | Hypersaline microbial communities from Lake Vida, Antarctica - Brine Hole Two &gt;0.2 micron (SPAdes) (version 2) | ecosystem: Environmental > Aquatic > Non-marine Saline and Alkaline >...
CGCCTATTGGACAATGCGTTTAGCCCGCAGCCGGTAGCGTGGATGATGACCAATGCCATTGGCAAATCCTATTTCCGCAAGAAGCCGCAGGACAAGGTGTTTAACCCGCAGCCGGTTTACACCCGTCCGCAATCTCCGTGGATTGAGTTTACGGAACAAGAAGTAGACCGGTTCCACAATTGGAAAGATTGCACATGGTCAACCAACGAACTGGTGCGCCATGTAGCGGCGGCATTGAAAGAGAAGAACACATGACCAACGTAAAAGAAGGTTAACACTACTGGCAAAGGCGAAATGAAATGAACACAGTAAACGGAAAACTAGGAGCGGCGCAACGCGAAAAGTATTGGGATGAGCGCGATATTAACGAACAGACTAACGCATTACGTTACCAAATTATTGCGCTTACACAGAAGCTAGACGCTGCGTGCAGAATGCTAGAAAAACTTATGCTCCACAGCCATGCGCTTGACGGTGCATTAGTTGCACCACTGGATGCGCATGAACGATATCCGCAGTCTCAAATGCCAACATCCATAAGGTTGAGCCATGATGCCAAAATCTAAAGCGCCGCGCGGGCAAGCTACAGTAAGCACACGAATAGTGCAGGCGGAAAAGGTATGAAAACCACACTAAATAAAATTCGTAATGAATCACCCTGCGCCGATGGCTGGCAAAAACTTCTGGCTTACTTAGGTAAGGGGAAGGCTGACGACGAGGCACTAAGTATCATCACCATCCTTGACAGCAATGGGCTGGACGATGCCCTGTGGTGCTTACGAGCAGTCGAAAACCATGACCGCGAAATTAGACTCTACGCGGTGTGGTGCGCCCGGCAAGTGCAACACCTGATGACAGATAAGCGAAGCCTTGAGGCGCTGGATGTTGCAGAGCGTTTTGCAAGCGGCTTGGCAACCGATAGCGCGTTGACTGCTGCGAGGGCTGCTGCGAGGCGTGCTGCGAGGGATGCTGCGGGGGATGCTGCGAGGGCTGCTGCGGGGGAGGCTGCGTGGTCTGCTGCGAGGGAGGCTGCGGGGGATGCTGCGGGGGCTGCTGCTTGGGCTGCTTCGAGGGAGGCTGCGGAAGATGCTGCTTGGGCTGCTGCGGGGGATGCTGCGTTGACTGCTGCGCGAGCTGCTGCGTGGGATGCTGCGTGGTCTGCTGTGAGGGAGGCCCAAAAAAACCGCCTGCGCGAAGTTTGTGCGGAGATTGACGCTGCCATAGCGCAGCACAATAAGGAAACGGTATGAAAACCACGCTAAATAAAATTCGTACTAAGAAACCCTGCGCCTATGGCTGGAAAAAGCTGTTAGCACATTTGGGCAAAACGCGGGCTGATGACGAGGCGTTGTCAATCATCACCATACTCGACAGTAACGGCTTCGATGATGCCCTGTGGTGCTTACGAGCAGTCGAAAACCATGACCGAGAGCTTAGGCTGTATGCAGCCTGGTGCGCCCGGCAAGTGCAACACCTGATGACAGATAAGCGCAGCCTTGATGCGCTGGATGTTGCCGAGCGGTTTGCAAGCGGCTTGGCACCCGATAGCGAGTTGACTGCTGCGAGGGCTGCTGCAAGGTCTGCGTTGACTGCTGCGGGGGCTGATGCGTGGGATGCTGCGTTGACTGCTGCTGCGGATGCTGCGGGGAGTGCTGCGTGGGCTGCTGCGTGGGGTGCTGCTGCGAGTGCTGCGGGGCGTGCTGCGTGGGCTGCTGCGGGTTTTGCTGCGAGTGCTGCGAGTGATGCTGCGTGGGCTGCGAGTGATGCTGCGAGTGATGCTGCGATGGCTGCACAAGAAAAACGCCTGCGTGAAGTGTGCGCCGCAATCGACGCTGCCATAGCGCAGCAAAATAAGGGGGCGAAATGAAAACCACACTAAATAAAATTCGTACTAAGAAACCCTGCGCCGATGGCGAGTTGACTGCTGCGAGGGATGCTGTGGGGGCTGCTGCGTGGGGTGCTGCGAGGGACGCTGTGGGGGCTGCTGCGAGGGCTGCTGTGGGGGCTGATGCGTGGGATGCTGTGGGGGCTGCTGTGGGGGCTGCTGCGTGGGATGCTGTGGGGGCTGCTGCGTGGGATGCTGCTTGGTCTGATGCGTGGGATGCTGCGTGGGAGGCTGCTTGGGCTGATGCGTGGGATGCTGCGTGGGCTGATGCGTGGGATGCTGCGTTGACTGCTGCGCGAGCTGCTGCGTGGGATGCTGCGATGGGTGCCCAAGAAAAACGCCTGCGTGAAGTGTGCGCCGCAATCGACGCTGCCATAGCGCAGGTGGAAACGGTATGAAAACCACGCTAAATAAAATTCGCAAACGACGAGCAAGGATAGAAGAATGATCGATCGACAGATAACAACAGACGTACTGTACCTACGCGACCCTGATATACACCCGCCACCAAAGGGAACGTCGTTACTGCTACTAAATGCCGGTGGTGTGCTGATCGTTGGTAATTGGTCAGCCGATTGTATAGCCTGGTGTCCGAAGCCAAAGATACCGCAGAGCGTGAAGGAAAAGATGTGGAAATATTCTTAATTATTTGGCTTATATTAGTGCTCTTTTTACTTGCGTGGAAGCGATGAACCCAATTGATCCATACTGGAGGGCACAAGTTGACTCTACTCGAACAGGGGTGATGAAAGTATTACAGGGCATCAAGGAAGAGAAAGGGGTTGACGAGAAAGATTTAGAACGATTACATAACTTTTGTTTGTTCGCACTAGCATTGATGCAAGCAGAGGGTAGTAAGAAGTGGGCATTGGCTAAGATGAACGCTGAACTAATGTCTTTAATGAAGGGGGGAGAAAAATGAGTTGGTTGACTGATAAACAAAGAAAACAAGTAAGAGACACAGAGGGGGCACGTATGAAAGAAGCACAAATAAAATTGTTCACCACCTTCTGGGGGCGTAAGTATGACGGGCAAGACTTAGCCCTAGCGCATGGTGCAGATACTGCCCGCAAGTTTTCGCTGCTCACTCAAAAGGATAACGATGATGAATAAAGAAGACACTATTAAGCTGGCTAAGGAGGCAGGGTTTGAATTTAATTCTTTAACTAAGCTAAAGGAGAAGAACACATGAAAATAACAGAGAAAGAAAAAACTTGACGCTAATTACAGTTAGTATAAAATTTTAGTGTCAATGGAGCGGACATGGCCTTAGCGTACGGAGCAGCTATTTTAGGGGGGGATCACTTTCTTCGTAGTGGTATAGACCCCAACACTTTTGATCCATTCATCACGGTGCGGGTACAGGTACAAAACGGGGAGCTATACACAGTGCAGTCTTCTAACACGGGAGTGTACCCAAAGAATGCTTTAATCTTAGAGCGACTTGCGATCATGAAGGTTGCCCCTGTGGGCACAAAGATTAAAGAGTTAGGTTGGCGTAGGACAGACGATGTTTTCTACCTACGGTTTTTTGATTACGAACTTATACGTTGAGGGTGGCATGAACTGCATGTGTGGCGGGGTTACCTTGGTGGTAAATACCTACTTAATTAACGGCATCTCTCGGGTGAAACGACAGTGCCAAAAGTGTGGAGAAAGTTTTTCTAGCAAAGAATTATTTGCAACAGGCAGCAAGAAGATGTACACGGAAGATGAGAAAGCGGCGATACGTAGAAAACAAGTAGCGGTACGCCGTAGATCGGAGGACATCCAACAAATAAAGGAGGAAAACTAATGCTACGAGATGGACAATATATTCGGGAAGCCCCGCTCAAATTAAGTGTGCACTACATACCAAAAAAGTATCCGTCGCACATTAGTAAAGAGGAACAGTTTGCGCAGAATATTTTGTTGGGTATTGCAGAACAAAAACTATCTATTCTTTCCCGTGTTTTTGGATTTTTATTACGGATGTAAGGGCAAAGTAATGCAGCTAACTGAGAACGTAAACCAACTCGCAATCTACCTAGAAGATAACGCACGTGGGCCGGAGGATAACAAAGCCGCACAACATCTTAGACGTTTGATGCTTGTATATGAAACCGCTCATGAGATGGTACACGCTAAAACACATGCGCATAGCCGCAATTCATACAGTGAGTTGATTGATCTAATAAAGAAAAAATCGGAGGGGTGATGGGGGGTATAAAGTTTGATATGAACAAGCCACGTTGGAGTTTAATCCCTGAAGGTGCAGTACAGGATGTGGTCGAGGTGTTGGAGTTCGGTGCTAAGAAGTACGGCGATGACAATTGGAAGAAGGTTCCCAAAGCGTACTCTCGGTACTATGACGCATCGATGCGCCACATAGACGCATGGTGGAATGGGGAGCAGAAAGACCTAGAAACAATGAAGCCACACCTAGCCCACGCCATATGCTGCCTGATGTTTTTGATGTGGATGGATGCGCAGTTAGCAGAAGATATTAGTGACATAAACCTACAGGAGTAAAAAATGCGTAACATACCGATTCCGGAACATACACTGCTTGATTTTTTAATCACTACGTACCAACTCAAGAACAATCGTGCATTGGCAAGACACCTAGAGGTTACTGAATCTACCCTGAGTAAGATCAGATATGGCATGAATAAAGTCTCTGGGGATTTCGTTCTGAACGTATACGACAAAACGGATTTGAGCCTTGAGGAGATTCGCAATCTAGTCAAAAAACAAAACGGCTTAGATGCGTCAGCTAAAGGAGCAAAGATAAATGTCCGTAACACCTGAAAAGAAAGTTAAAGATAAGGTTAGGAAGATCCTGAACGATGGTGGGGCGTATCATTTTATGCCTGCTACGCATGGGTACGGAACATCTGGGGTTCCTGATATTGTTGGTTGCTATCACGGAAAGATGTTTGCCATCGAGTGCAAGGCAGGAAGTAATAGACCTACGGCACTACAGTTGAAGAGTCTTTCCGCGATTGCTACGGCAGGTGGGTATACAGAAGTAGTGAATGAAGAAAATATACCCGCTGTAGCTGCGCTATTGGTAAGGATAGATCGAGATGCCAAAGGGAAACACTAACACCAAGGTATGCCGCAAGGTAGAGATACTTGGGATGCTGAAACAAGAGCATGCATTGTCCGCAGTAGAGATGGCTAATAAGTTGGGTATGCATGTACGAAGCATACGGCGGTTTCTGGTAGAGCTACGCAAAGAAAAGAAAGTGTTCCGCCGTTATCATTTGTTTGGCGATGGGGCACGTAGACCCACGTTTTACTACAGTATCAGGAGAGAGAAATGAAAGAGATTACCGCAGCTTCCACATTACTTACTAAGTTACGTATTAGATTTGGGGTGGACGAACACAAGATACATGTGATGGGGTTAGTGGCACGGTGCTGGGAGCGGGGCGAGTCAGTTAAGGTGATGGAGTTAATTAAGATGTACAAACGAACCTCTACAGCTACAACGCACAAGGCGGTGCAAGAACTGGTCTCAAACCGGCTTATCAAAAAACAACCAAGCAAAGAAGACAAACGTGTGGTTTACATAGTGCCGGGCATGCAGATGAAGAACTACATTAAGGTGCTGCGGGAGGCAAAATGATTTCTGAAACCATACAGATGCTGCTTAATAGGATGGATGAGTTCCCAGAAGAATTTGCTAGCGGTACAACGCACCGCAACTACCGCAATATTGGTAGCCTGCTTGACGATACTAAATGGCGGACTGTATCTTTCGGCGTCCTACAACAAGATTTGGATGAAAGTTTGTTAGAGGTATACACACCAGAAGAAGTTGCAGTGTACAAGCAAAAGTTAACTACGTTAGTACGCAAGCAGGTAGAGGCTGCGATTTACTCAAACCTTTTAGCGCCAGAAGAAAAGCCAATGGATCAGCTAGGTTTTGATTTTAATGCCCTCAAGGAGCCTGCGTACCACCCGTACTCAGGCGCGATAAAAGGTGGGGGGGAATAGATGAACATAATCACTGTGGACTTCGAGAGCTACTACAGTAAGGATTTTGGCTTCTCTAAGATGACCACTGAGGAATACGTGCGTCATATGAACTTTCAAGTTATCGGGGTGGGGATAAAAGTAAATGACGAAGAAACAACTTGGCACACAGGCACACATGAAGAAATTGCGGAAGTACTTACCCATTACGACTGGCAGGGGTCGTTCGTCCTCGCCCATAACACCACCTTTGATGGGGCAATACTCTCATGGCTTTTTGGGATTAAGCCGAAAGGTTGGCTGGACACTCTTTCTATGGCGCGTGCGATTCACGGTATTAGCGTGGGGGGTAGCCTCGCGAAGCTGGCACAGCATTACGAAGCGGGTGAAAAAGGCACGGAAGTCGTTAACGCGTTAGGACTGCGGCGGGAGGATTTTGGGGCCGTGCAACTCGCGGAGTACGGGAAGTACTGCCGTAACGATGTGGAGTTGTGCTGGTTTATCTTTGGCGTGATGATGGCAAAGGGATTCCCTATGCTTGAACTGAAGGTGATTGACGCTACCCTACGTATGTTTATTGAACCGTCACTGGAGCTTGATTTACTTTTACTAGAGCAGCATCTTGAGGATGTGAAAGACTGCAAGGAAAAGTTGCTAACCGCCGCCGCTGCGGGTAAAGACTCGCTCATGTCTAACGACAAGTTTGCCGAATTGCTGTTGGGGTTAGTAGACAAAGATAAGGACGAGCCTGTGTTCAAATCCCCTGCGATGTTGCCTAGAAAGATTAGCACCAAGACCGGTAAAGAAGCATGGGCGTTTGCTAAGACCGATGAGGAGTTTAAAGAACTCGCTAAGCACCCTGATCTACGTGTGCAGACGTTGGTAGCAGCACGGTTGGGTAACAAGACTACGCTGGAAGAAACACGCACCCAACGGTTTATCGATATTGCCAAGCGGGGTAAGCTGCCTGTGCCGATTAAGTATTACGCAGCGCACACAGGGCGATGGGGTGGGGATGACAAGATTAATTTACAGAACCTCCCGAGCCGTGGACAGAACGCAGGCAAGCTGAAGCACGCTATCCGTGCCCCAGAAGGGTTTGTGATGATTGACTCTGACTCGTCACAGATTGAAGCACGCACGCTGGCATGGTTGGCGGAGCAAACGGACTTGGTGGAGTTCTTTGAGAAGAACAATGCAGAGATTACAGCGGGTGTCCCTAAAAAGGATATGAAGTTTGACCCATACAAAATCATGGCAGCCCAGATATACGGTAAGGAAGTTTTAGAAGTAACAGACGATGAACGCTTCGTTGGTAAGACAACTATTCTTGGTGCTGGATATGGGATGGGTGCAGCGAAGTTTCAGGCACAACTGAGGACATTCAACGTGGATCTCCCACTGGACGAATGCAAGCGCGTCATCAGCGTGTACCGGCAGACGTACGAGAAGATTCCTGAATTATGGCGCACTGCAAACAACTCGATTGAGGCTATGATTTTAGGGCGTGCCGCTTCCGTTGGGCGGGAAGGCGTGATACAGTTTGACTCAGAGGGGCACGGGTTTATCCTCCCTAACGGGCTTCCTTTACGCTACGCGGAACTACGCAAGGTGTTAGATGCACAGGGTCGCCCCCAGTACGAGTACAAAACGCGGATAGGGTTTACTAATATTTACGGTGGGAAGGTCATCGAGAACCTGTGTCAGGCCCTAGCAAGGTGCATCATTGCAGAGCAGTTAGTAAAGATCGGTAAACGGTACAAGCCCGTGCTTACCGTGCATGACGCTGTTGCATGCATTACCCCGAAGGCTGAAGCTAGTGAAGCACGGGCATTTATTGAGGCCTGTATGCGGTGGACTCCGGCATGGGCAACAGGGTTACCGTTGAACTGCGAATCAGGCGTTGCTGAATCTTACGGGGGATGCTAATGAATAAAACCCTACTAGACACGATTCGCCAAAAAGGAAAAATCTCTGCTTGTCAGGGGTAATGGTGTACCTTCTAAGCGCGAGGCGTATGTAGTAAAAACCACTAAACTTATGGAGGGTGTCAATGCATGAAATATACATGGTCATACAGTAGTATTAGTTTGTTTGATCAATGCCCTAAAAAGTACTATCGAATGCGGGTAGTGAAGGACATTGTTGAACCTCCACAGGAACATCTGCTATATGGCACTGCGGTACACAAGGTTGCAGAAGAGTACGTCAGAGATGGCACACCGATCCCTGCAAAGTATGCGTTCATCAAGGAGCAACTAGATGCCTTGGTAAACATCAAAGGGGATAAGTACTGCGAGTACGAGATGGGGTTGACCAAGAACTTACAGGCTTGTAAATTCAAAGCAGAGGATGTATGGTGGAGGGGTATTGCTGACCTGATTATTATCAACAAGGACAAGTGTTATTTAGTTGATTATAAGACTAGCAAGTCCAGCAAGTACGCAGATACTAAGCAGCTAGAGTTGTTGTCGTTAGCAATCTTCAAGCACTTCCCGCAGGTCAAAAAGATTAAAGCTGGTTTGTTGTTCTTAGTAGTGAAAGACTTCGTTACTCGTGATTACGAAAACGATGAAGGCAAGGGCAAAGCGTGGTTGCAATGGTTAAACATGACGCACTCACTAGAAGCTTGCATGAAGGCAGAAGTGTGGAACCCAAAACCCAACTTCACCTGCAAAGCTTGGTGCCCTGTTACTGACTGTATGCACAATGGAAGGGCGCATTAAAAATGCCATATACGAAATCGCCAAGACCCTATGGGCACGAATATGAGATGGAAAAGAAGCGCGGGGAACACTCAGACAGGATGGAGCGGCAACGTGCCAGACGCGCAGTAGACAAGACAGGTAAGGATGCAAACGGGAATGGTAAAGCGGATACACGAGAGGGTAAGGACATTGCCCACGTGAAGGCACTATCTAAAGGTGGTGCTAACAAAGATGGCACCCGCATTGAAACCGCTGCGAAGAACCGATCTTTCAAGCGTAGTTCATCAGGTGCATTAGTATCAGAGACAAGTACTAAAGAACGTAAAAAGAAGTAATCATGTAGTTGCAGTACCGCAGTAAAAAATTAGAAGTAACCGCAGGCTATTGTGCAAATGTCACTTTAGCCTGTACCCCTTTGGAGAAAGCTATGGTTGAGAAGGAATTCAGAGCGTTATTAGCATTAGAAGGTAGTGTTTTAGAAGTAACGCGGGAGTACTTACGGACAATAAGTTCAGATACAAGGGATATTCGCCCCCACTACGAAGCTAGGATAATTGGTAAAGAGGGGAATATTATTTTAGCTACTAATTGGGTATCCCGGCGCGACTACGCAATTAAGTCTTTAGCGAAAAGGTACTACAGATAATGCAGATCATTGACAACAGGGCGTTACTTTTAAAGGTACGCCATCCTGAACGTATCACTGAAGTAATCCCTAAAAGTAAAGTGCTGGATAGTGGTGAAGTGCTGGTGAAGTGGGGGCTGGAAGAAGCACAGGTGCTGAAGAACCTACGCATCAAGAATGTTCCTTCGCCTATCGTGGCGCAATACAACTGGCCGGGGTTGCATCGTCCGTTTGACCATCAACGGGAGACCGCTTCGTTTCTAACCCTGCACCGCAGAGCATTTTGTTTTAACGAGCAAGGTACAGGCAAGACCGGCAGTGTGATTTGGGCGGCGGACTATCTGATGAATATCGGGGTAATAGAACGTGTGCTGGTGTTATGCCCCCTGTCGATCATGCAGTCCGCGTGGCAGGATGATTTGTTTCGGTTTGCTATGCATCGAACGGTAGCCCTTGCCCATAGTCACTCCAGAGACAAGCGGGTAAAAGCAGTCAACAGCAGTGCCGAGTTTGTTATCTGTAACTTCGATGGGCTAGACATTATTCAGCAGGCAGTGCGTGATGCGCAGTTCGACCTTATCGTAGTTGACGAAGCCAACGCGTATAAAACTGTTTCTACAAAACGATGGAAGGTATTGAACTCTGTGATACAGCCAAGCACTTGGGTATGGATGATGACAGGTACACCCGCGTCACAGTCTCCGACTGATGCGTATGGATTGGCGCGTATCGTTAACCCATCAGGTGTGCCTAAATTCTTTGGTTCGTTCAGAGATATGGTGATGCAGAAGATCACCCAGTTTAAATACGTCCCGCGCCCACAGTCAGAGACCATTGTGCATACTGCACTGCAACCGGCAATTAGATTTACTAAGGAGGAATGCCTTGACCTACCAGACGTAACTTACGTAACGCGAGACATACCGCTAACCTCACAACAGATGAAGTACTACGAAGCGTTACGCAAGCACATGGTGACTGTTGCAGCAGGAGAAGAAATTACGACCGTCAATGCAGCGGCCAACCTAAATAAACTCCTGCAACTTTCTTGTGGTGCAGTCTACTCAGATAGTGGGGAAGTTGTTGCGTTTGATTCATCTAACAGGATGGCAGCACTAAAAGAAGTTATTGACGAGGCAAGCCACAAGGTTATTATTTTTGCTCCGTACAAACATAGTATTCAGATAATTAGTGAAGAGTTAAAAAAGTCTGGATATAGTTGTGAGGTGATCAGTGGGGATGTATCTGTAAATAAACGTACAGAGATATTTGCACGGTTCCAGACTGAACCAGATCCAAAAGTTTTAGTAATCCAGCCACAAGCTGCTTCACATGGTGTAACCTTGACGGCCGCAAATGTGGTGGTCTATTGGTCTCCTGTCATGAGCGTGGAGACTTATTTGCAAGCGAACGCACGAACCCACCGTGCGGGTCAACGTAACCCATGTACTGTAGTTCACTTGCGAGGCTCCCCTGTCGAGAAGCGTATGTACGCTATGCTAGAAGCGAAAATTGATATTCATTCACGAATGATTGATCTATATAAAAATTTACTTGAAGTTATTGACAGCCCCCAAGAATAATTCTAATCTGTAGTTGTATCAACCTTGGAGAAAAAGATGGTGATAGAAGAAGAAATTAAAATAGAGCCAGTACCAATACCGACAGACAGGTTAGTAAAGGCGTATGTAAAGATCCGTGATGCCCGTAAAGAGCTAGCGGAACAATACGAGAAGTCAGATGCATATTTAAAAGAGTCACTTGATACTATCGAGTTCCAGTTATTAGAAGCGTGCAAGGCAATTGGCGCAGACAGTATCCGCACCCCATTCGGTACGTTAAGCCGAGTTGTTAGGAAGCGGTACTGGACAAACGACTGGCACTCGTTCCATGAATTCTTAAAGGAACATGAGGCATTGGAGTTGTTAGAAAAGCGCATTGCGCAAACCGTCATGTCCACGTTTCTTGAAGAAAACCCTGACCTGCACCCGCCGGGTCTCAATGTTGACAGCCGCTATTCGGTTGTTGTTCGTCGTAAATAAGGAGAAAGATCCATGAGTGAACTCGCTGTACTAAGCCAAACCCTTCCCGCCCACCTGCGTAACGCAGTAATGGATGACACCACCAAAGCTCTGATAGGTGGCAGCGGTAGTAGCAAACGCATCTCTATCGAAGGTGGCGTGTGGCGCATGATGGTCAATGGTAAAGAAGTTGCCCAGAACGAAGACCGTTCAATGAACGTAATAGTTGTTGCTGCCGCACCTAAAGTCTCGCGTATCTTCTACGCTGGTGTATACAAGAAGGGTGTAGTTAGCGCCCCTGATTGCTGGTCACCTGAGGGCGAAGTACCTGATGCCAAGTCGAAGGAACCACAAAGTAAGTCGTGCGCAACCTGCCCAAAGAATGTTAAGGGTTCTGGGCAAGGCGATACCCGTGCATGCCGATTCCAACAGCGTCTGGCAGTTGTGTTGGAGAACGATATTGGTGGCGATATTTACCAGCTTGCACTACCTTCGACTTCAATCTTTGGTGCTGGTGAGAATGGTAAGTGGCCGTTGCAGACGTATGCCAAGATGGTTGCTAGTAAGGGCGTGCCTATCACTTCAGTGGTTACTGAGATGCGCTTTGATACCAATAGCTCTACACCTAAGCTGACGTTTAAGCCTGTACGTTATTTGGAGACCGATGAGTTTAATAGCGCATTGGAGCAAGGCAAAGCACCAGCAGCTATCAGTGCCATCACGATGAGCGTGGCGCAGACAGACGGAGTAAAAGATACCGCAGTTGGTGAAGAGTTTATTCCCACTGCCCCAAAGGCAACGAAGCCCGCCCCTGAAGTAGAAGAAACACCCGAGCCGACCAAGCGCACATCTAAAAAGGAGGAGGATGCCCCTGTCCCCAAAAAAGATGTGAGTAAGATCCTCGCTGAGTGGGACGATGCGTAGTAGTTATTCTCAGCGTTTTACCCAGCTAGTGAACTCAGGGGACACCAATAAGCTTGGTGTCCAGTTCGGGAACCTATGCATCGAGCATGACATTCCAGCTAAGGATGTGGCGGAACACTTTAATGTGAGCCTTACCACTGTCCATAATTGGTTTAAGGGACTCTCCCTTGTGTCCTCGGTGTACCAAGAGCCTGTTACACAGGCGGTTAAAACACTACTGGATAAACGCAAATAGCGCAGGTTTAGGGGGATAGGGAGCGCACCCGAAAAGGATAGTTACCGTCACTATCCCTGCCCACCTATTTTTTAAAAAAGACGGTTTGGGGCGGCTATGCTTACGAGGACAGAATTCCTGTCTTTAGTTCTTCCACCGGTTGGCACGTACTGCATCGTGGGGCTAAAGAATAAGGACACAAAACCAAAACAAATATTTGCATCTTCAGTTGAGGAGATTGATAGCTACACAGATGCATTACTGCACAAAGGATTTGACGCTTACTTTGCACTTGCTTCATTTACAGACAGCTCTGGACGCACTAATGCGAACGCTGCACATCTAAATTCTTTTTTCCTTGATATCGATTGTGGTGCAGGGAAACCATACGCTGATCAATCCGAGGGGATTGAGGCGCTTAAAGTATTTGTTAAGAAGGCAGGATTACCTAAGCCTACTGCTATTGTTAACTCAGGCCGTGGAGTCCACGTGTACTGGGTCGTTGAGCAACCGGTAGAGAAGAACGAATGGCGTGGGATGGCCGAGGGGTTGAAGGCACTATGCACATCTCATGCGTTCCATGCTGACCCTGCGGTTACTGCGGATACTGCACGTATTTTACGTGTACCTGACACGCTGAACTTTAAAAACCCCGATAGTCCATTGCCAGTAAAGTTGGTAATGGTGGGGAGCCGTGTAGGTATTGAAGCCTTACGGGACAAATTTGTTGCCGACGATTTTCAGATTCCCGGTGAGCGTCCCCCAGCACGGGAGTTGGACGAGACTACAAAAGTATTGCTGGGGAATTTTCAATCGCGGTTTAAGACCATTCTGATCAAGTCGATTGAGGGGGAAGGCTGTGCGCAGATTGTGTACATTTACGAAAATCAGGACACCGTGGAAGAACCGCTTTGGCGGGCGGGTTTATCCATTGCACAGCATTGCACGGACGCAGGGAAGGCTATTCATATCATATCGAACAAGCATCCTGAGTACGATGCCCGCACCACCGAGAAAAAAGCTGCGCAAACTAAAGGGCCTTATACCTGCGACACTTTTAAGAAGATAGCACCTGCACTTTGCGCGGGTTGTACGCTCTCGGTTACCTCCCCAATTCAGATTGGCAGGGAAGTCATCCGGCCTGCCGAGGACGCGGAAAACCCGATTGTCAGTGCAGTTGAACCGGTCACGAAGGAAATACGTACGTACACCATTCCAAAGTACCCGTTCCCTTTTTTCAGAGGCAACGTAGGAGGTATCTACATAAAGGGTACGCCGGTAAAAGGTAAAGATGGGCACGAAGAAGCTACAGAAGATATGCTGGTATTCCCGTATGACTTTTACGTTGTGAAGCGTTTACACGATCCTGAAGATGGCGAGTGCTTGATGATGCGTTTGCATCTTCCAAAGGATGGAGTGCGGGAATTCATCATGCCCTTGCGGGACGTTATTTCTAAAGATAAGTTTATGGGCACGTTGGCAACCCACGGCATTGCCATCATTGGTAAAAAGCAAGAGGTAATGATGATGTATGCCACACGATGGGTGGAAGAGTTACAGGCAATGGGTAAGGCTGAGATTGCACGTAAGCAGTTTGGGTGGCTAGTAGACAACAGCGCGTTCATTGTGGGGGACAAAGAGATTCGGCACGACACCATTGACTACAGCCCTCCATCGGCATCAACATTACCTCTAGTACCCGCGTTTGGTATGCGTGGCGATTTCCACGTATGGAAAGATATTATTAATCACTACCGGCATCCTGATATGGCAATGCGTGCTTTAGCCCTGTTCATGGGTTTTGGTGGCCCGTTGATGAAGCACGTGGGCGGCGGGGCACTTAATGGGTTCTTACTTAACCTTGTTAGTAAGGAAGGGGGCACCGGTAAATCGACGCTGCTTCAAGCGATCAATAGCATCTATGGTAATCCTGAAGCATTGATGATGACGTACAAAGATACCCACAACTTTCGACTACAACGATTGGGTATCCTCCAAAACATTACGGCCACGATTGACGAGTTGTCGAACATGAAGGCCGAGCAAATGTCCGATATGGTGTACGACATTACATCGGGTAAAGGTAAAGGCCGTATGTCCGCCAAGGCTAACGTAGAGCGCGTCAACAATACGACATGGCAACTTCCTGTGGTGTCTTCTTCAAACAAAGTTATACGTGATGCGTTGTTATCTATTAAGTCTTTTCCGGAGCCGGAACTATTGCGCATACTGGAGGCTAACTTAGGTATTGACCCCACACTTAGTGCGATCCAAGCGAAGCAGCACTTTGGCCGTCTTTCCAGTAACTATGGGCACGCTATCACCCCGTACATACAGCACATCCAGACCGACTTACCAGCTACGATTGAGTTGCTTAATCGGGTCAATGAGAAGATCGACATTGCCGCAGGCATCACAAGCAACGAACGGTTCTGGTCTGCGGGTATAGCTATCGCAATCACTGGGGGGATTATCTCGGGCAAGCTGGGGCTGCACGATATCCCCGTGAAGCCAGTTATGGACTGCGCTGTGGAGCTTATTAAGAACAGCCGCCGTACTAATAAAGAATCGATGTTCGATAGTGAAGACTTCCTTGGGGCGTTCTTGCAGCGGCACTTCCATGAGATCTTGGTTATTAACGGCACTAGGGATGGGCGTACTGGGTTGGAACATGCACCGATACGGGAGCCACGTGGCCCACTAACCGCACGCTATGAGCCAGACACCAACCTATTGTTTGTTTCTGTGCGTCCCTATCGCGAGGATTGTAGTAAATACGCACTAAGTTATGACGGGTCGCTGGAGCCCTACCAGAAAGCCGGTGCTTTTATGGGGCTTAAACGCAAGCGTATGTTTGCCGGTACGGTGACCAACACCTCCCAGAATGTGCAGGCACTTGTGTTTGACGCTTCGAAGTTAGGGTTCTTTGACGCAGAGGTATTATTGAATGCTCCGCCTTCTATCCACCCAGATCTGGATTGATTGGAAAAGCTTCCAACCGGAAACTTCCTTTTTCATTCCCTGCCTTGCTTACCGAGAAGTGCAGCAGTTTGTTGAAGAAGAAGCTTTCCGGTTCAGGATGCAAATAGTTTGTAAGCGGGTAGTAGAGAAAGGCCGGTATGGCTTGCGAGTCTGGAGATTGTCATGATATGCTGTACGCACTCTCCTTTCTCCGAGGACACTGAGTTTGCCCCCGGTGCATTTCTGCATTCGGGGGCTTTTTTACATCCCTGCCATTTGTTTCAACTGCGGCACGTTGTACGCTTTTAGTATTTCTTTCTCTTGTTGCAATATATTATCCGTCTGCTCTCGTTTTTCTGCCCCTGATAAGTCAGGATCATTTGCAATGATGTTGCGATACTGACGCAACTTCCCAAGTGTTCCCTCAAGCTTATTAACCACACCCTTCATAGCATATAGTTTTAAATTATCTTCGGTCAGATACTCTTTTAGCTCTTCCGTACGACCTTCACGTTTGAACGCGTTGACCGATTCAACAACTTTATCTACACTTTCACGGAAGTTATAAAACTCAGATTTATACCCGCGCCCCGTATCGTCATACATAAACGTCTTAATCAACGGCAGTTTGTTGATTGGTTTGTTCATACGGGTAGGGTCAGCCACTGCGTCAGTTACGTCCAACATAACTCCACCCACAGTTCCTAGATACCCACGCACCAGATGATCAACCTTTAGTGGGGATACCCCTACGTACCCAAGAAGTTTTGCTAGTTCTGAAGTAGAGCTATTAACCTGCAGGTACGTTTCTTTCCCTGCCATGTAGATGCCTACAATCGGGTTACCTGTAAAGAAAGAGTAGTTAGTTGCTACCTCAATAAGCGGTTTAACCAATTGTGGGGTTATGTTCATCCCCCCATAGGCATTCACAGCAGCTTCCCGCATACTTCTCATAAAGGTTGTAGCGTCAACTGGACGGTCAGTACCCTCACGGACTATTGCTTGATACAGACGTTCTGGGATGACCTTGAACAAGAAACCAATCTCAGGAGCAACAGGAAGTTTTAACCCAGTGCCCGGAATAATAAAGCTATTGTCACGCTCTCTATCATCCAAACCTTTGTAGTCTTCATCGTCACCTACCAACATTGCATACAGCGTAGATAGCGCAGCGACCTTCATGCCGGTAGTCAGAAATAGTGCGATAGCTTCTTTCTTGTCTGCTCCAGAAATACCTTTACCCTGTATGGTGCGGTACAGCACATCCATACCTTGAATATAGGCATTCATGAACGGCACAATTTGACGCAGGATACGCACCGTCTGCCCGTTACCTTGAGTCTTAAAGTTAACGTATTCCTTGGCACGATGGAACGCCATTACCCGATCACCGGTCTCCTGCATAGTCTGGTCATAAATCGCAGCACGAACAGCCATATCAGCAGCCAATGAGAAGTCTTCTAACTTATCCCAAAACCGTTTGAACACAGCACGATCTTGCAACCCATGCCGCTCTCTCATCTTACGCATCGCGTTATCAGGCATCCCGTCATAAGACCCAGTAATTCCCAGTGCCTGCATATCTGACGCATCGTTTGTTACCGCTTTGTAGAAGTTCTTCATTACTTTAGTCGGTAACGAAAACGGATGCTTTACTCCAGATAAGAACATGGCACGCACGGTATCTTGTGAAAGCTGACTTAGTGCAAAGGTAGGCATGTGGGTAATAAACCCACGCAGGATATTTGATGACGCTTTAAATACCCCAAGAATAGGGCCTGCAACATCAATAACGTCAGAGAAGGCTGGAACATCTTCTAGGTTTTGCAATTTATACGCAACACGTTCCCCACCACGGTATGCAAATACAACTAACTGCGGGTTATTTTTGCGTTCCGTATCTACTTTATCTTGGGTTTTTAACTCTTCCGTAGACGGTAGTTGCTCCAGTGTTTTAAGCGCAGCACGGTTCTTCATCCCAGAGCGGATAGCCCAGATAGTATGCCCCACCATGTTGTCCAGCACGTTGCGGATTTCTTTAGAGCTTCCTTCTTTGTCCAGAGTTGGGAGCGAGGTTAAGTGTGCATTACCCACACGGATCTTAGTCAGATCATTAACTTTGCTTTCCTCTTCCTCTATGCGCGTCCAAGGTACATACCCAACATTATCTTTCCAGCTTTGCGCTTCAGCCGGGCTTACCCTATCCGTAGCAACCAAGAAGTCAGTGATGCCTTCATTGTATTTAGTGAACACATCAAACGCTTTCTTAAGTTCTGGGTACGCGTTCATTGCCTCTAGCCCAGCATCAATTTCAGCTTGTGAGGCACGGACACGGATAATCTGGGCACGTAACTTCTTAGCCGCTGCGGTATTACCTTTCGCTTCTGCTGCCGCTGCTTCTTTTTCCCGCACCGCATTCCGCTTGTTAATCTCTGCAGCACGTTGCGCAATGAACGCACGATGGGCGAGAGTAACCGCAGTCTCAGGGGAGCCTAGCTTCTTACCTAAATCTTCAACGACAATATCAAAAACACGGTCAAGGCTAATCTGTTCTCCGCCTTCAACGCGGTCATAAGCTTCTACTAAGCCATCTTTACCAATACGAACCCCACCTTTACGCATCAGTTGATCAGCCAGACCTGTAGCTTCTTGCGCTTGTTCATTGAGAATATCAGGCCGAATATCACCAAGACCGTTAGTCACAGCGTTTTGGAATTTTGCAGCAAGTTGTTCCTTAACCGGCGCATCCTTATCAACCACTGCCTGCCTAAACTTCATCGGTAGGGATTTAGCCTTACCTGCATGTAGCGTTACCCGCTCTTTAAAACTCTGGTCAATATTAGGAGGCGGTTCGTTGCCAATATTTTTCATCCGCTCGTTCAATGCAGCGGCTTTCTCGCCTTCAGGAGTTAGGGTTTCTACACTGCGCCGTTGTGCTTGCGCCTTCCCAGTATCGGGCACCGTACCAGAAGCAACCACGGAATCTTTTACTTTGTCTAAGTACTGAACGAATGTTTCGTTAGCAAGATACCGATTATTTTTTAGGTTACCAAAGAAAGTACGCAGTGCCCGTCCAAGACGCGCAAAGAATTTCTCCACAACAGAAATAGGCTTGGCATCTGTTGTAGCCCAACGAGATACTTGGTCTGCGTACCACTCCTCAAAACTGCGCCAGTAGTCCTTAAGGCTATCCGCTGTTCGATCTGGATCAACCGCTGTTTGTTTAGCAGTACTTTTTGCACGTAACGCGTCTACTAACTCCCGAGCAGTTTTACCCTTCTGGGTGCCAAGCCACTTCTCAAACTCTTTTTTAATCGATGTTTTTAACTCTGGGCTTGCATTGTTGTACATCTCTTTTTGGTGGATATGCCCAAGTTCATGCGCAAGGGTTTCCAGCATTGCAGTCTTGCTAGTAGATGCAGTAAACGCAATATAGTAGTCTCCATTATTCATGCGCCGTGCAGAGCCAATATCAGATGGGTCTAATGCGGCAGAACCAATAGAACGATGGGGGCCAGTAAATTTATCCGCATCTGCCCGGGCATCCGCTATTGTAGTGACATAAACATTTGCTTTAAGTCCTAGTAACTTCGACCAGCCAGTGACAATATCTCCAAGTCCTTTAGGGGTGTTCTTGGATGTTTGAATATGCCCTTTATCGAAGTTAATAAAAGGAGCGGCTTTATGCTTTTTCGTATCCGCGTATTCTTGCCGTTTTTTCTCCGCTACTAATTGCGCACGTTCTTGAGGGGTAAATAAATTACCTGTAAAACTTTCAATGTCATTTTTTGTATGCGTAGTCCCTTTAGCAGCCATATACACAGGGTTTCCGCTTAGTAGAGAATACCCACGGATTAATGCGTTGTCACCTTCTTGCCAAACAACTTTCCCCCCAAAACTTGAAGCAACTTTTTCTGCATTCGCACGTTGCTCTGGCGTGTACTTTTCTTTAGGCGTAAATTTTCCACGCAAACTATCAAGTTGCTCAGTAACGTCCGCAGTAGCAACTTGCCCATACCCATCAGTTAAATCTTCTACAAGCGCACGTGCATCGCCTTGGGACATTTTTCCTTCAACAACCAAACGGCGCACTGCCTGATTAGGGGCTAGTTTTTCTTGAGTAGGTGCTTGCTCTTCTGCTAGTGCAGTTGGCTGTATTGCTTCTCCAGCAATAGGCTGTTCAACAGGTTCTCCAGTAACATCCACTCCAGCAGGTTCAGGTGTTTCAATTCCTGTGGTGGGTTGTTCTCTGGGCTGCTCAGCCACTGTAGGGCTAGGCTCACTTGGCTGTTCGATAGATTCTGTAGGCTGGATGACATCAGCAACCTCCTGTTTTTTAGCACGGGTACGTTTAGGCTTACCAAAATCAAACGCTGCCTGCTCCATGAACGCAGGGCTACTCAAGAAGTTATTAACTCCATCAATTATTTTTGCACTACGCTTTGGATCGTTTGCAAAATCTGTCAATAATTCTTTAACTTCTTCGCGCTGCACAGGGTCAGTAAGATCTTTTTCAAGGATAGCTTCGCGCAATTTTTTATTAGTGATGCCGATACCCATTGTTTTAAAATCAGCTTCAGTAATAGGCCGTGCCTCTACCGCAGGGACTTCTGCAACGGAAGGCTGTAAATATTGTGGGCCAAGTCGAAACTCAGGGCGCTCTTCCGGAGTAAACAGTTCGGGAGTTGGTTGCGCTTCAAACAGTGCACGTTGCTCTCGCTCGTCCATACGAAGGAAAGCTTGATCAGCAGGCGTTACCGTTTGCCCTGCATTCATACGAGCCTGTATCGCGTTGATACGTTCTTGGCGGAATAGCTCTGTTTGTTCAGGCGTAAGCCCAGCAGGTGCAGCAGGTTCTTCCCCAAGAACTACCCCCTCGCCAGTTTGCTGCCGCAGCATTTCAGGCGCTTCAAAATCTAACCCTCTTTGCTCCGGCTCTGGCGCTGCACCAGCACGTTCAGTACCCTTTACCCCTTTGGATAGCTGTTTAATTTGCTGCGTAATATCGGTACGAGCAGTGTTATACGCCTCTGCGGTATCTAGTATTTCTTGCTTTTGCTCTAGCGTTGCGTTCGGAGATTCGTATTGCTGCTTAAGTCTGTCCAATTCCCGCATTAGTACATCATGCTGGTCGCGTAACTCTGTAATTTGAAACAGCTTATTTTGACGAGCCCCTTCTGTTTCCTCCGCTGCACGGTACGGCTCTGGTGGCATCCTATACCCGTCGTAACCTTCGCCTAATTCTGGGGCTTGCCCAAGAGGGAGTTGTGTTCCTGCCTGCTGTTTATATGCTTCTGTTTTACGTGCTGTTTCTGTGTTCTGTTGTTGCATTTCTGCATCTTGTTTTTGAAGCTGTGCAAACTGTGATTGCTGTCCCCCACGTTCTACAGCTCGCCCGGGAACCGAGATCGTACCCCCTAGTACCGCCCCACCAAGGAAGTTGTCAAAGTATTCTTTGCGGGCTTCTGGATCGGTAATATTTAAACCTGCCTGAGCGCGTTCAAGCACTGCTTGCCCAGCTTCCGTAAACCCTTCTACTCCAGCAACCTGCACTGTTTTTGTTCCATACCCAAGAATTTTCTCCGCAAGTGTTTCTGTCATGCGGGCCTTCATAACTTCTCTTAATTGGGCGTCACTAAGTTTTACCCCTGCTTCACCAAAGACACGACGAAGCCCCGGAATAAACCGAAAGCCAATAGTATCTAAAGCAGCCTGCAAAGGAGCAGCAGATGCGGCACTAGCAATATCAAGATCTTTAGCTGTCTTACCTTCTGCTAATTGACGGGATAAATTAGAACCAAAAGCTTGTATTCCCCCCACGGCAGTTGCCGTTAAAGTAGCCCCGGTCAAAGTAACTCCAGCAACCGTACCTAACGTAACTGCAGGGGTAGCATACGCTGCGGCTATTGGAGCCGCCATATAAGGAATTGATTGCCCCAGTAAGGTCTTAGCGTATTCAAACGGGGAGTCAGTAAACTCTGGAAGCTGCGCTTCTTTAGCAGCTTTTTCTTGCTGTTCCCTAGAATACTCTTCCGCTCCACTGACCCCCATTGCCGCACCAATAGCCCCAACATTCCCCTTTAAAGACTCGTAACCGGATTTAACCCCAGCTACAAACCCTGTTTTTGGTTTAGGAGTTACTTTTGTAAGTTCCTGCACAATGTCATCATCGGAATATCCCGCTGTTCGTGCGCCTGCAACATCAAATCCTTTTTCCTTCGCCAAAAAGTTGGCGATATCAGTCACAGAGTATCCCGCGTTCAGCGCACCTTCTAAATCAAATGTCATAGTTATTTCTTTAAAAAATCACTAATTGGGGCGGTAGGAGTGTTATTATTTCCTGTACCCCCTGCTATACCTGAGATAACCGTGCGGTACGCTGCAAACGCTTTTCTTACCGCTTCATTGAAGTTGGCATTAGGGTTTGTAAGCAACATACCTTTGTATATTTCTGTAGCATTATCCATGATGTTTTTAATCTGGGAATCTTGTAGCCCTTGTGCTTTCAACGCTGCCGTAGAGTCGCGGTGGGTCTGTGCGGTAACATTCGTACTATATGTGCTAGCAAACAGTTGTTTATCTGCATTAGTTAACTGCGTGGCTGCTTGTACTGCAATCGTATTTGCCGCATTTGTAGCTTTAAATAAATCTGTTTCTACCGTACGAGCAGCTTCAAGATGTTTATCCCGACGCGCCATGTCACTATCTACCCCGGTTTTACGTGCTTGCATATCCGCCAGACGGTAAGCATCCATACGCTCGTCGTATTTATCTTGCAGGGTTTTCATATCTTTAACTGCGGCTTGATACCCTTTCAACCCTTCTTGCGCACCTTCGCTCAAAGCTTGGAATTCTTGGCCCCTACGTGCACCCATCAATTTTAAACCAGCGGTCATGATTGCCGCGCCCATTGCACGATCTTTTTCTTTACCCCCACCAGCAGCATCTCGTTTATTTTCCAGATCCATAATCCGCTTGTTGTACATCTCTGGGTCGTACCCTTCCGCTGCGTATGCTTCCTTACGCTTTGCGGCTAACGTAGCCAGATCCTCTACTGGGGCTGCAGTAAGTTTTCCAACGGTTGGAGTAGTTTGCCTTACATAGTCTTCATACGAAGTAGCTTTAACCTCAGGACGGGCAATAGGAGGTAGTTCTGTGGCTACCGTTGTGGCTACCGTTGTGTTTGCTGCCTTATTTGCAGGAAGGGCTCCGGGAGGATTAGCAGCAGTTTCTACCGGAGGCTTAGTCGCAGTGCCTTTGCCAGCCACGGGGGTCTTTGGCGCATTGCGTTTATTAAGCTCCTCCTGTCGTTTGCGCAGCTTGTCGGTGAACGGGGTCCAATCGTAATCCATGTACTTATTGTCCGTAGTCCTCTCGGGGTCGCCCGTGATGGCGTTGCCTAAACGTCCAAATAAGTTCTGCACTCCAGTAAGCGTGTTCGCTGTTGCAACACCAGCGCCCATAAGGGGGGCTTGCATAACGTCACCGACTGCAGACACAGGGGTCAGCATGTCGATCTGGTCTTGCTCCATTTGACGTTGACGTTGATCTAAAGCCGTCTCAACACCGTTAGCTGGCGGCGGTGCTTTCTTCTTTACCGGCACTACTGCTTCCTTCTTTACTGGCGGCGGTAGTGCCGTTATCGCTGCACCTTTTTCTGGGTTTACTGGCGCAATACCTAATCTTTTTCGCTCCCGCTCAATCTCCCGTGCCAACGTTAAAACGTCCTGCGCAGCACGCGGATCCCCCTCTGCTTCTCTACGCAGTGCGTCCTTGTACTCAAATTGGAGTATCTGCATCCGGTCAGAATCCCGTGCTCTTTGAACCGCAGGATCTACTTGAAACTTTGGGTCATTAGGGCCTGTTACTAGGCTACCGTTTTTGGGATCACCCGCATATCCCGGCACTTCACCACCGTCATCGAACGAAACAATCCCACCACCAGCGTAGCTACCAACGTCCCCAGCGGGAAGGCCCTCGATGCCAGTTCCTTGCGGTTGTGGTTGTGCTTGTTGCTGTGGGAGTGCGGCAACGCCGCCTTGTTGAGCTTGAGGCTGCTGCGGTTGTTGCTGTGCTTGTTCTGGGGACGTAACAGCAGGTAACCCTAATACATCTTGGGCTACAGTAGTCTGTGGTGGTTGAGCGTTCTGCTGAGAGATCCGTTGGATCATCATGCCAGCCATCATGGCTTTCTGGGGTTCTAACAACCCCATCTGCACCATACGCCCAAGTTCCGCTTTGGAGTACTTGGTGGCTAACCCTTGGATCTCTTCGATTTGTTGTAGCATGATTACCCCTGCATCAATTGATTAGCTGCTATCCCTGCCAGACCACCGTTAGCAGCACCAAACACCTTAGACGCTCCATACATAGTTCCCGCAAGACCTGCCATTTGCCCAAGAGCAGAAGGCGGCGCTTGATACATAGACTGCGTACTTTGTGAAAGAGGTAAGCCACGCAACATGTCCGACATATAGGACAACTGCTGTTGTGGATAGCCGCGTTGTGTAAGGAAGTCTTGGTACTGTTGTTGTAAGCGTTGTTGTTCTAGGGTTTGTTGTTGAGAGCCAGCCGTAGACTGCGCGTTGATAATGTCTTTCTGCTGACCGAACTGCGTATTGCCTAGTTGCCCAAGTGTATTTGCTGCCTGTAGTCCCTGACCTAAACCCTGTAGCCCCAGCGTAGACCCAAACTGCTGTGCTTGCTGCGCATTCTGGAAGGCATTCTGCATACCTGCGCCGTAAGTCTGATCTTGCAGTCGCGCAAGGGCTTCTGCGTTTTTAGACTCTTCAATACCGTGGCGAGCACCGCCAAACGCACCTTGTTGCGCCGCCTGACCACCGATGTTGCTACGCGTAATCATTGCTTGACGGCGCTGTTCATCTAACTGAGGTGCAAGTGCGTTCTGCATATACGGCGACATGTACGCCTGCATAGAGCCGGGGTCTGTCGCCATGTTTTGATAGTTCTGTCCCACCCGCATACTGCCCAGACCCGCTATACCGGCCATCTGTGTAGCACTACCTAACTGCTGTGCTGGCTGTAAGTTTTGCACTCCTTGAAACGCTTGCTGCTGCATGGGGGCGAACCCCGCAATACGCTCACCACCATAAGACTGATATGGCTGGTTAGATACGGCCTCTGCTTTACCCATCATGCGCTCGACATACGGCCTTGCGTACTCGGGAATCGAGGTCTGCGTTACGTTCTGACTAGTCGGCGTTTCTTTAGGTGCGTCTTTACCCATGATCTACTCCTTTTAAGGGCAACTCAAACGTCACCCAACGATCTTTATATCCGTCATCTTTAAAAATCTTTGCCCAGCCTTTACGGGCAACAGCTTCAATACCATCGCATCCTGCTTCAGCAGCGTATTTACGTAGCAAATCCAGCATAGGGTCTTTCCACTCCGCCAGATCATCTCCACCGCAGTACGTCATAGATAGCAGTTTACGCTGCGGGTAGGTAATAACGTTAGTTACTACAGCCCCTTTGATCTTATTGACCTCATCAAAAGCAACCCATAACTGATACCCATCTTCTGCTACACGATCATAAATGTTACTAGCCGTATACCGGCCATAGGTGTATTCCGCAGCCCCCTCCATGTACTTTTCTATGTGCGGCCAACAATCCGCTAAGTATTCTGTAGGTACTGCGGATACAGTAATCATGCAGGTAACAGTTTTTCAGTACGTGTATTAGCGGCTACTTGGTTTTTACCGACGGTCTTCTTACGGGCTTTCTGCACACGATCCATCATAGCGTAAAGCTTTCGCGCCCCCGCTTCAGTAGAGCCATTACCGATTTCAGATACGATACGCGCTGGCACCACAAACTCACCATCAGCCAAACGAGCAGGCTGCCGGCCACCGATAGAAGCAGGAATAGAATCAGAAACGCCATCGCCGGGCCCCCTTAGTAAACGTCCACCATCCGAGTAACCACCAAGATTGTATCCCCCACCAGCCATGCCACCGTCAGCAAACTGCATACCTGCCATTTGTGCGTTTAGATCCTTATAAAAGTTACCCATCCCTAGCTGCTGTTCAGGCGTTTGATATTCGGGTAGCGGCGCTGTTTGTTGCATTTGGTATGGCGATTGTTGCTGCTGCTGCATCTGTGGAGCTTGAGCAAGACCGCCGGTTACTTTAGGTTGCTGTGCTTGCTGTGCTTGCTGTGCTTGCTGTGCTTGCTGTGTTTGTTTTGATGCTTCTGAGTGCTGTGCCAACTGGAACGCTGCGGAGAAAGGCCCAGAAAGACTACGCCGTTTATCTTTAACTACTGATATAGGCGCACTCAACTGCGTGAACTGCTGGGTCTGTGGGTTATAATCGTACTTATACTCCCCCGTAGTTTTACCCCCCTCGGCCATACGTTGCTCACCACTAAACGCGTCTACAGGTGTATCAATACCACCATTAATTACGTTAGACGCAACAGGGTTTTGTATCATTGGGTTGCTGTACGCAGGCGTTTGCAGTTGCGATTGGGGGTACATCGGGTTACCACTGAGAGCGTTCATAGCTGACATCTCTTCTACAGGGCCACCAACGTTAAAGGCATTCAACCCCATTAACCCACCACCCGCAGCGTTTTTGTACTCAGGCCCGGGTGCTTCATATGGGGTAAGTGCTGTGTACTGGTCAGTAAAGTAGTTACGCTCCCGTGAACTGCCGGGATCTTCAGCATAAATTGGATTACCTTGGTCGTAGGCTTCTTGGTTTTGAGTGCGGTTAAACTCATACGGACGGATCATTCCTAAATTTTGTTTTGGTGGTTTGTAGTCTTTTTGCATACCTGCCAAAGCAGTTCCGGCTAGTGCAGGTATCGTGTACTTAGGTAATGCGTCATAAAGATTTGAAAAGCCTGCAGTGCTGTTAAGCGTTTTTAATCCAGCGCCCATATTTCCAAAGTTAGAACTCATGGGTATTATTTGTTTAGCAGCGGTTAGTTGCGTTGGAACGAGACTCGGCGCAGTATTGTAAAAACCAGAACCTAGCACCGAGGGCGCTACTGACGTAGTGCCTGTAGCGCCTGCCATTAAACTCCCACCAAGATTTGGCGCAGTACCTGTAATCGCATTAGCTGCCCCCGCCCCCGCCCCCGCCCCCGCTGCCCCAGCACCCACACTAGATAACCCAGCACCTAAACCTGCACCCCCGTACGCGCCAAGACCAGCCATCAAACCCTTTTCCAAACTACCTGTAGCAAGACCATAACCTGCACCGGTAATTGCAGCAGCCATAAGGGGTGATAGCGCCCCGCCAGAAGCAACGGTCAAACCCACCCCAATCAGCGTTGGTAGTAACGATTTTAAAAACCCCGCTTCAGGCAGGCCCGTTTCTGGATTGATAGTAAGAGAGCCGCCATGAGCCATAGCCAGCGATTGCAGGCCGTTAACTTCTTTTGGGGTCATGTGAATAAGGACAGTATCTTCGCCCCGGCCAGCTTTTTGCACGCTGTGTGCTAGTTCATGAAGGCTCATAGATACCTCGTCCTTAGATATTTGTCAAAGTTTACCATTTTATTTACCCCACTCGCCAGTTAGTACCATCCGAGTACACAGGTATATTAGTAGACCCACCCCCAGTAACAATGCTTCTAAAGGCTGTCACAGAAGAATCCCTTACGAACGCCCGACCCCCAGCGCCTACCACAACTGCACTGGGAAGATTAGCCACCTCAAATAGTTGAGAGAACTGGGAGATAAAGAAGTCAACTTGGGTAAAGTACAACCGTAACGCCGTGTTTGTCTGGTCTTGATACTGCCTGTCATAGTGCACAGGAGCAAATGGTAGGGCCGGGGCCTTAACCCGCGTATAGAATTTATTTTGCATTATCCTTTCCTACCGTCAGGACGTACATTTATTCGGGGTGTACCTAGCTGCCACTGCGTACCAAGTGCACTAGATTCCACTTTAAGCGCCATCTGGCGACCACGAACCCGGGTATACACAATCTCAGTAAACTGCTGCACGTTGTAAGTGCTTTGCCCTGCATAAGACTGCGCCGACTGAACTACTGGACTACCTCCGAGGTTATAGTTTGCACCGGGATTCTGGCGTGGGCGAACCGTAAAGTTAACCGTTGGGAAGCCTGATTGAGTATCAGAACCATCAAACGTAATGTCTGGGATCATCTGCCATACAAAGCCGTAGTTATAACCATCACCGATGTCAAAGTCTGATGACTGTATGTAAGAATGAATAGGAGATGGGGGGTTAGTTTCGCCGTCATCTACACCGAACTCATGGTCTACTATAAGGTTACCGGAAGTAGCAGCCTGCGGGAATTGACGTAATGGGCTATCTAGCCATGCTGTACGCGTTAAGCTACCATAGTACCAAACTCGGTCAAGATAATTAAAAATAACGTACTTATCTGGCACTATGGAGTTTGTAGAGCAATAGAACCACCATACTTCGCTAAAGCCTTCGTTCGTGCCAGAAACTACTTGGAAGTTCTGGTCAGGGTCAATATCGTTAAAAATATAGGTTCTTACCGAGCAAGGTAGCGTTTCGACACGACCAGAGTATGTATAGAATTTATCTACCCCCATCCAGTAAGTAACCCCCGACGCCGTTGCCATAGCGTTAGGGCTAATGATGGATACGTTATCTACCAATATGTTAAAGCCATAAACAAACGGGGGGCCTAAATACTGCATCGAGTACACAGCCGCATCGGTCCAGATTAGTATCTCTTGGCGGGTTTGTAGCGCACTATTAATGTAAGAACCGCGACTCAACCGGTAACTACCTGCTTGGTTAGTAGCGTCAGGCGTCCAGTCGGCAAAACTTTCTTGTGCTGACCAGCGAATTAGCAGTGGGTCTAAGCCTGTTGTACCGTATGCACCGTAGTCGTTACACCCAAAACAAATAACAATCCGCGCTGCGTCAGACACCATAACCTGATTAATTATCGCAGGTACATCATTGCCTGAAACAACTACCCCACGAGTACCATACGCAGGGGTAGCTCCAGAACCCGGGTTCCAGTTATAAAGTGCACTGCCACGAGGGTTGAATAGAAGCTGCTCACCAAAGTTTGTTTGGCTCCACAAACGTAACTGAAGACCAAAACCTGTACTGAATCCTGAACTCCAACCCCGTACGTTATCTACTGTAGTCGGTAGGGGGTTCGGTATATCCATAGTTACTGTACCACCGCTAGCTGCTGTAGAAGAAGTTAAGTACGTAAGCGTGCCAATAACCGTTGAAATAGTAAACGTAGTAGCCCCAGTAACCGTAACCTGAAAAGTTTTTTCTAGTACGTCGCTATTAATGCCACAAACAGTAGCAGAAGAAATCCCACCAACACCTACCGTACCGGCAAAGCTAACGTAGTCACCGGTAGTTAAATTATGTGCGCTTGGCGTTGTAACTGTGAGAACGGAAATACCTGTACCTGTTGCTGTGAAGGGGTTTGTTAGAGATAATTCCGTATACAACGGCCAAGAATCGCTACCCCAACCAGTACCTATTGAATAGATAGGACTACCAGTGCTGATCTGGTATGCAAGGGTTATCGTGGATGCAGCGTTGCTTCCGGTTGTAGCTATAGTTAATGTGACGGTATATGACGTACTAGAAATTACAGAATCAATTTGATACTCGCGGTTTACATTTACCCCACCAATAGTCCCTGCTCCTGCTAGGGTAACAAAGTCATTAACCTGCAAACTCTCTGCAGCGCTATCCGACACAGTTAGTACCGTACCACTAGCAGTAAGAACAATAGTAGAAGCCGTAACTATAGGGGGGCCAGCAGAAGGCGTATTACCGTTTATCCTACGGATAGGCGTAATGTCGTAGTAAACACCACCATTCTCAATATAGAACTTTAAGCTAGTACCTATACCCAGTAGATTGTAGTTTTTGAGTGTTACCCAGTTCCACAAAGAGCGAGCTACACCCAGAAACCTAGCATACGAAACCGCAGCCCATCCACCGATCTTCTCAGGAAAGCCAGAACGAAACCGAATTTTGTCGCCCTCGAACCAACCGCCCTCATTGGATAGGTTAGTTCCTTCGCGATTTACGCCCGGGCGTAGCTGAATTTTCTGAAGCATATTAACCCTTACGATTCCATAATGTAGGCAAGTGTGTCGCTTAAGGACGTTTCTAATCCGTTGCTGACTACATAACAGGCCAAGTAACATTTGAGGGAAAATTTAACTGCTGGGGAACGTCTCTCAATGCTTGCCGGTATTTTAACCAATCTAGCTTTTGAGTACTACTTAATGCCGCTTGGGCATCCGGTAATTGCGTCCAGTCTGATTTAGATAGTAAAACGTCTCGCTCTTGGCGAACGTCGTTTTCTGTGGGAATGTAAGCAGGTGGCGGAAGATATTTTTTTATATTACCAGAGGCAATAATCTCAGAAAAAAGCAACTTCCCGCTTTGTTCTACATCCTCTGGGCTTGCAGTAAAAGGTATCCATCCGTAAACTGGATGGTCGATCTCACAATCAACAAAGCCAGAAGAATTATATGTTGGGTTTCTATAGTTCATGCGATTCTCAAAAATAGTGTTGTTGACCAGCCTGAGTTTCTTAAATAGCCCATACATCGCCAAGTCCCTGCTTGCGCAGAATTTTGTGCCTTTTGCTAAGCCCGTGCTCTTCTACGGCGCTGTCGGTTGCCGCAAAAGGGTACTCGACGCGAACTCCATCCCACTTAATAAGCAAATCCATTGCTGTTTTTTCATCGTTCGCCCAAACAGGCCGGTTCGCGTACTCTAGTTTCATTACGTTCACCCCTAAGAAATCCGCAACCAGACAATTGCCGTATTGTTAGCCGACGCGTCTTTGTAACCCATTGCCATCCAAGTTCCGCTTGGTGTCGGGCTTGAAAGTACTGATTGGCCGCCGCCTGACTCAATACCACCCCAGCTTAGTGATGACCCGGATACCGTAGTGCCGGGGCTGTAAATCGTTGCTACTGATGGTGTGATAAGCAACGCATACGTCCCAATTGCACCAACCGATGCGCTTGCAGTAGCAGCTAAAACGTTTGTACTTGTGTATGTTACTGCACCCGCCGTTCCATTAAACGTCAATACCCCAGCATTAGTAACCGTTGGATTTCCTGATACTCCGTTACCATTTGTAATAGAGATTCCTGCGCCAGATGTAATTGTTCTAGCTGCTACAGTCTTATCTGCGATTCTTGAAAGTATCCCATCTACATTTGGGTCGTTTAAATAATCATTAGAACCCGGAGAAACAGCAGCAGCTACAAAAGCAGTGCTGGCAGCTTTAGTGCTATTGTCTCCAGCCGTAGCAGTTGGCACTACAGGTGAAGTAATGAATGTAGCTACTCCGGTAAAAGCAGAAGTTCCCCCAACAGATAAAGTTCCCCCAGCCGTTGTATTCCCAGTAACCGTCGTATTCCCAGTAACCGTCGTATTCCCAGTAACCGTCAGCGCCCCGCCTACACCTAAACCACCCACTACCTGATCGAACTGCCCTACGACATTTACGCTATCTGCACGAAGTAAAACGGATTTACCTGCGGGAATAGAGATGCCAGTACCGGCAGCAGTGGTGTTACCTAAGACGGTTGAGCAATATACGGTTGCCGTATACGCAGAGTTATTTTTGACGACGTAGAGCTTAGTTACTGGCGGTACGTAGACGGCGAAGTTTGCACTGGTGGTTGTACTAAGCTCAACCGCCGCACATCGAGATTGATCCGCGTTGCCGTTAAAAGCAGTCAGAACTTGGTTATCCGAAATTACTGAGACTAAGGCTTGCCCAGAAATAGCGTCTTCAATAAGCGCACCGAGATTATTATTGGTAGTTACACCCCATGTGCCCGACTGTTCGCCGTTGGCAATGAGTTCAATTCGTAAGTCGGGGGAGTATGTTGACGGCATGCTATTGTCCTATTGAGTTGTATTGCGCTTCACATTGTTCGAGGGCGGCTTCAAGCCGGGCTGCGTCGGCAGCGTACCCTGCAAGAAACTCTCCATCTCCCCTTGCCAGTTGCGCTCCGGATAGTCCAAAACAAGCGCCGGGGGTCGTGGGCATTTCACCTGTGGGGCGCTCCGAACGAGTGCGCAGCCCTGCAATAGTGTTGTTAAGACGGCGAGTAGTAGTAGCGATCTGCGCATTTTTGTCTCTCGTTATCTGCTCGGCGGTGCTCTGCCAACCTTGTTCCTTAATACGGGCGTTTTCTTCTGCGTCAGCACGGTGTTGATTATACGTGGCCTGCATAACGGCAATCTCTTTGTCCTTACGCCAGCCTTGCACACTCCACCCACAGGTAATTCCTGCAACCCCCGCTATGATAGCAACAATTGTCAGTTCCCTAAGCATTGCTTATACTCCTTTTGGCGGCGATTTGTAAGCCCCGCTACTACACGCCCTTGAGCGCGGTTCCAACGCAGGATTTCTTTACATGCCCCGGCGTAATCTTGGGCGTTAAGTTTTTTGACCAAGGTGGAAGAGCAGAAGGCCCCACGTACCTGTCTGGTCGCCGTTAGCTATAAGCTCAATACGAAGATTCGGGGAATATGTTGACATGTTAGTTCCTTAACTAAGGTACAACGCTCGTTCGTCGTTACGCCGATTTACCAAACCTTTAAGCACATTGCCCCCGGCTTTGGTGTATTTTAAAAATTCTTCTGCCGCCCCGGCGTAATCTCCACGATTAAACTTCTGCCGTAATGTGCTGCGTTGTAGAGTACCGAGTCCTACGTTAAAGCTAAAACTGACCAGAGCATCGAGCCAACTTTGGCGAGTGCCAGCAGCAGGGCAATATTTAAGTACTCCGCGCTCAAACCTCTTAAGGTCTTTTGCAAGGATAGCATTGACTTCCTCCATCGTAAACGTCCGATTCCACCCAACCGGGCAGGGCAAACTAACCCTGTCTTCTATCTTAAGTTTTCCATGATTTGGGTCAATCACATGCCCCACCCCAATAGTCCAAAGCTTGGCCGGACAACGGTACGGTTTTGTCCGCACCCCCTCGTGGTGCGCGATCATCTTTAATGCTTTTTTGCTAATAGGCATGGTTATTTCCCAAACGCCCGACCGCCAAAATGGAACGCTATAATTGACGCAAACAAGGCTTGGGTTTCGCTATCCCACAACATTTCTGCTAAATCTTTAAAATTAGCGCCGCTATACCATCCATAAGAAAACAACCCAATATCAATAAACACTAGTAAAAAGAAAAAACCAAAAGTAATTATTGGTCTTACACCTGCCCGGAGGTTTTTCATCCATTGGCTGGTGCCCTCATTTAGACTCATGTCATGCTTGTAGACCATCTCCATCTCAGACTGCTGCGCCGCAATAATAGACTGTTTAGTCTCTGCCTTAGAACTAACCTTAATCTCATCTAGCTTGATCTCTTCAATCTTTTGTTGCGATGCAAAACCTGCCGCCATAAGTTGCATCTCACGCTCAGTCTGCATCTGAGCCAACTTAAGCTCATGGGACTTGTCTGACTTGTCTTGAAAGAAGTCTAGGATTTTGGGCAGGCCGCCCATTAGAAATGAAACCAGTGTTGATAGAAGCGTAAGCATCATTCCCCCAATAAAATCTTTAAGCGCAGTTCACGCATTTTTCTTACTTCACTTACCGCTGCCGCTTTGATTACAAGACCGATAGTGATTGGATCAAACACATCCTACACTCCTTAATTTGGTATATTGCTCCACAACGCTGTTTGATTTGTTGGCATCACTATCCAGCTATCAGTTTGAGCCTTATTAATAGTCTGCCATACTGGGTCGTCCGGTGTTGGCATCACTATCCAGCTATCAGTTTGAGCCTTATTAATAGTCTGCCATACTGGGTCGTCCGGTGTTGGTATCACTATCCAGCTATCAGTTTGAGCCGTATTAATAGTCTGCCATACTAGGTCGTCCGGTGTTGGTATCACTATCCAGCTATCAGTTTGAGCCGTATTAATAGTCTGCCATACTAGGTCGTCCGGTGTTGGCATCACTATCCAGCTATCAGTTTGAGCCGTATTAATAGTCTGCCATACTGGGTCGTCTGGTGTTGGAATTAATCCCCACACTAACAAATTATTTATGTTAATTAAGGCAGTGACGCCGGTAATGGTAGCGTTTGCGTTACCTTTCCCAGAAATTATTCCTTGTAGCACCGCCGCATACTGTCCAGTAAGCGCGACATTCGCAATCCCCGCAGCATTAATATTTCCAAGAGTCGCGTTTAACGCCTCACCAGCAACTACTACATTACTAGCAGCCGTAGTGTTTAACGCCCCTTGACTAGCAACCATCGCTATACCAGTAATGCTATAACCCGGCGCCCCTGTTATTTGACCTTGGTAAAGCTGAAGTAGCTGCGCATCTAGCGTTGTAGTAGCAGCGGCAGTAGTACCCACGCTGTTCAAATACGCAGTGATAGCTTGCCCGTTAAGTGCGTACGCAGAATTAAACTGCAGTACACCTTGCGAGGCAACCAAAGACATCTGGGGGGTTAACTGCACATTTGCGGCAGCTGTAGGCGTTAAACTATTTACATATATAAATAATTCTTGGCCTGTAAGCGTAACCGACGCGGGCGTACCCAACATCGGAAAAGACGCAAACGAGGTTTGGGCGAATGCTGCGTATCCAAACATGAATGCGTCCTTTACATAATTACAATGATGCTGCCTCTACATCATGCTTCGCTTTTAATACTGCCTCTTGCTTAACTTCTGCCTGTGCATCTGATAGGTCTGGAAACAAAACAGAAACCACCAGAGTTTTAGGGTCTAGGCTGATTCTCCACCAAGCCACACCCTCCGGTACGTCGCCCAAAAGGTGCGGCTCTAGCAAACTACTTGGGTCAGCAGTCCAAGGGTCGCCTTTGTTTGTGAATGCAATTTTGATAGTCATATATTTCCTTATTTAACGGCGTTGGCAACTAGCGTGGGCCATTGGTTAACGGTGAAAAATATAGGGTAGCAAGTTGTACCGTATCCACCATGCAAATTGTTGTAGGTGTACACAGAAGCATTCAAAGCACCACCGTTTGCAGTGTCCACATTCCCATCACTGCCCTGATTTGAGTAAGTGGTACTTCCAGTCCCACTACGCTCTGTATTGGAGAAATTGTAAACATTCATGGAAACAGGAACACTGTCTGTATTTGTACCCAGTGCGAACATAAAACCAGACTTACCCAGTGGCAAGAAGGCACAGCCATAGCTTCCGGAATTGGTATTATTTATCCTGAAGTACCTGCGCGGGTCTTCTGTTGAGTGAACAAAACAGGACAAGCCATTACCGTAATAGTAGTAGGCGGTGTACGCAGCAGCCCATTTCCCATCCCAAGTCAGTTGCATCTTGTTGTAATAGGGAGCGCCATGATCTGTTCCATAAGAAGTGGTATTGCTTATAGATGCAAAATAACCGTTAGAGTAAGTATTATCCGGGTTTATTAAGTCACCATACTGTGTATTACTACTACGATAATTCACTGCAACAAAGCCATTATCCCCAACAATAACAACTGTATCACCTGGATTATCACTGCCCGTACGAGTACCCGTTGCACTGGTAACGGTGGCCGCTGCGAAAAAGCTTGCCAAGCTGACGCAGGTGTTTAAATCAACAGTGCTTACAAACCTGTTGATTTGAATTGCAGCACCGGAGTAATGAAGCGTGACCAGTGTTTTAGTTTTTTCGTTATATCCAGCAGACCCGTTGCCTATGGTGAAACCGTTTAGGGTTCTAAAGGTACTCAAATTAACTGAATCTATGCCGTTGAGCAAAGAACCCATATTTGGGCATTCCCGGAAGGTATTGCTTTCCATCTGAAAGTACCTGCGCGGCCTGCATCCTTCCGGCAGTATTTGATTGATCAAGAACCTCCCACGCAGAGTTTTGGTGTTGCTAAAACCATGCAATGTTTGTCCGTTAAACATACCTGTAGGGCTCAGGTCAACGTACATGCCCATAGGGTACTGGTCGTGTTGGTGCATCGCCCGTATCCACTGGGCATAACTGGCGTAACCCTCAGTAGACAAAGTACCCCGCCAAGCCCCCATATCAGGGCTACTGCCGCTGCCATACCCCCACATGGCATCTGCGTGCATACCCGAGCCGTAGCTCACGGTTGTATTGAAGATAGCGCCCCAAGGAGAGCCAACAATATTGAAGTTGGAGTCGATAACCCGCAAACTGGTCTGAATGTTAAAGTCCGCATACCCGATGCCAAATAAAGGCAGGCCTTCTTTGCGCGGGTCAACGGTGTTACCGCTGCCGAATAAAAAAGATAAAGTACTCATGATGTTCCTTTAAAGTTAAACCAATACCCAACCATTAGCGGCGGTGTATATTAATGAAATTGCCGCGTTGGCTAGGTCAATAACCAGAGTAGCGTCTCTAGCTACTTGGTTTCCGTTACCAGAAATAGTGAGGTTGTTGGTTTTGAAAGTGCCTTTGGCATCGGCAACGCTAATAATGTCATTAACTACGGGGGCGGCAGGCAGCGTTAAAGTAATAGCATCGACCGATGTATCTACTAAGTAGTTATACCCACTCGCTGCGGCTGTATTGGCACCTATTGCGGTGTATTTAATAGCAGCGTCAAACCAGTAAGTACTTGTCCCGTCATTGCTCAGTAGCTTGCCTATCGTGGTCGAATCAGGTATCGGAACCCCCACAGCCCCTCTAGCAAGAACGCCCAGATTGAGCGCCGTCAAATCAGCGGCCACAGAGGCCCCAGAGGTATAGTCAACCAGCGCAATGTAGGTTGACAAGTCATCGCTAACCAAGTCATCTTTTAGGTACGCAGTAGCGGTTGTCCAAGCGCCCCGTGAGCGAATACCACCGTTAAATATTTGCCACCGGCCCTCTGCAAGATCGGTAGCAAAAACAGAGGAAGTATTTGCGAGTACGCATGAATAAGTGTTACCTCCGTAGACAACAATATCAGACGGTAAGTATGCAGTAGCCGTTGTCCAATTCCCCCGCTGGCGTAAGCCAGAAATAAATGGCTGCCAATAGGACGTATTTGTAGGAATATTACCTGTTGTATTAGCAGTGGCTATGTATAAATTTGCACCATAAGCAACGATGTTGTTGGGGACATACGCCGTACCGCTGTTGTAAACGCCTTCTGCAGAAATACCTTGGACAAACGAGTCCCAATAAACGGTATTTGTAGGTAAGTTGTTATTAGTAGTCTGCTTGGCAATATACGCCGACGGGCCATATGTAACTACGTCGTTAGCTTGATATGTGGTAGACCCGACATACACGCCTTCGTACTGAATGCCTTCAACAAACTGCGACCAAACCGAGGGAAACAGGTCGGGCTGCTTGTTGATGTTGTCGGACAAAGAGACATACACAGTAGATCCGTAAGCAACGGCGTCGCCAATAAAGTACTGAGTAGAAGAATTCCAAACACCAACGAAGTTGATGCCCTCAATCATTAACGCCCAATAAGTTGTGTCTATGGGCACGTTGCCAATATCTGCCACAATATTAATGTAGACGTATACGTTGCCGCCATAGCGCACAACGTCGTTAATTTCATACTGGGTAGAGGCATTGTAATCCCCCGCCCAGTAGAACCGAAGCTTACCAAGATCGACGACTGTAGTCATAGGAACACCATTTCCAAATGGCCCTTAGTTCCCCATCGGAACTGATAAGTGCCGGTTGACCAAATCCAATTTACGTACTGATTAGGGGCTAAAATATATTCCGGTTGGGGTAAATTAACCGTAGAACCATCGTTAATAATGTCTACGTTTAAATCCCCAGTAGCTTGAATAAATTTAAAACCATAAAAAGTTTTATCTGCTAAATCGGTTCCTGTATGAAATCCAGCCATTACACGCTCTCCAATACGGAAACAAGAATATCAAAACCGTTGGCAACCGCCGTAGAAGCCTGAAGCAAATCCCCGGTTTCAAGGACAATTTTATTGCCCCGCATAAGCTCTTCGGTCTGGCCCGGTCCGACACGATATTGTTGAAGAATCATTGTGTTATTTGAACTTCTTCTGTGCCAAACGTCAATGGGCAACTCTGAGGCGTAGATATTTGCTGCACTTAGGCCGATGACCACCGTCCCCCCCACTGCCATATGAATGGTGGTAGCGGCTGAACCAAGATTTCTTGTTGCAGTGCTTTTAAACGACGCCATGTCTTACCCTAACGCTATCGCATAAATAATTGCTGACCCAGCGGGGTCATACACTAACGACCCATCCGGGTTGTTGTAAACTGCGCGTTCCGCTGGAAGAGTACAAAATATTTCTTTTATGCCAGTAGAAAAATTAACTAACGCGGTTCCACTAGAACTCGACAAAACTATATCCCGGGTAAAGTTCGGCCCAACATAAGTTCCAATCCCGACTTCCCACTCATCTGCGCTGTCTAGTACAATAGTGTAGTACGTAGAGTTGTTAGCTCCTATACCTGCTGCAAAAGTTTGGCACCCGTTAAACGCGCCAGAAAGCGTAACATCCCCCGTACCTACAGAGGCTGTCGCTTCCCGTACACGATCCGCTGTGACAAACGCCATAATTACACCAGTCTAATAACCGCAGCTAACGCTGTCGCTGCTGGAAATATAACCGTAAAATCACCACTTGTGGAGGTTTTATTAGACCCAAAATCAAATACTGCCACCGCTTTATTTGCGTTGGTGGAGTTATAAATTAAACATCCCCGCGCCGTAAGCGTTACGCTAGGGAACGTTAAATTAGTAAAACCTAAAAACGCGGTTGCAGTAGCTAGAGACACTCCAAGACTAGTTAAAGCCCCCCCACCCGTTGGGTAGTTTGTACCGGATGAAGATACTTCGCCAGAAGTGGTGTACACCGTAGTATTTGCGGCGATAGTTGCAGTGTCTTCGTATAACGCAAGGTAGAAAGTATCCCCAGTACCAGCGTCAAAATTATGCTGCGCCTGAAATAATTGCTGCTTAAAAGTGCTGCAAATATCTTGTGTAATAGCCATACTAAACTCCAATAATTGTTGCTAGTTCTGGATGCCCGGCATTCTTGAGGATATTTGCAACTGTTGTCCTATCAGATTGAACAGCTTCTTTCATATAGAAAGCAATAATCTCTCTGATGTGCTCTTTAAAAGCAACTGCTTGTTCGCGTAAAACCGGGTGAACATTTTCCCCAACATACAAAATACGCGCTACCGCTGCATCCGTTAGTTCATCCGCCGTATGCCCCCGATTTGAGCTAGTACGTACTTGTAATTGCCCTAATTGTGCTTGTGCCGTTATTTGCATGTCTTAACTTTCAAAATCTAAGTAACGCTGTGTTTGACGTGTTTGCAGGCATAGTGACAGTATTGGTAACAGAAGTAAATATTTTATCTGCCCCAAAATCTAACACCGCTACAGACTTATTACTCTTAGACGTATTATAAATAAGCGCCCCACGGGCAATAAACGACGCGCTAGGGAACGGCACATTATTAAAGTTCACGTACACAGTTCCGTCTGTGCCCACACCGATTGTCGCACCAGTAACAGGAACCCCGCCAGCAACATAACCGGTACCTACAACTTCACCCGCAGTGCTATACGCTGTGGTGTTAGGCCCAATGTCTGCAAATGCGGTGTACAACGCCATATACAGCGTATCCGTTAAGAGGCTCTGTCCGGCTTGCAGCATCTGCTGCTTAAAGCTTGTGGTTAGTCCTTGCTGGATCATGGCCCAACTTTCATCTTATACTGACCGTCTCTGTACGCATCGCCTCTTTCTAACCCACTACCTAGACGATTCAATTGGCCTAACGCATCTTGGAACTTCTTCTCGTAGGCGGCCATCAAATCAGCTTCACCCTTCAAGAAAATATACCCTTCAACCAGCGTGCCGTACAGCAGGGCAGGAGAGTAGTTATTGCTAAGCCATGTCTTACCATCAGCAGCATCTATAATTGACTCAGGATATGCGTAGTAATGTAGTTCAGCAGCGTATGCAGCATCGGGCGTGGGGGCAACAATAAAGCTAAGCTCATCAGTGATTGTGGTGCTTACCACCGTAGGGCCAAATAAAGAGTAGTACTTAGGTAGGCCGGTTTCAGTAGGGTTAGGGTACGCCGAACGTAAAAAGTTTACGTCTTTGTTTAGCAAATATTCGTAGTTGTTACTTGTGTCAATAACGGCCAGCGAGAAAGAAGACATAAAATCGCTAGGGCAAGACAAGTACGGATTATTCGTTGATAAAACACCCATTACGTTCTTGCGTAGTGGTGGAATCTGCACCGAGTTATAAATACGTTCTTCGGCTTGTTTAATGAGCGCGTCAATCTGCGCTGTGCCATCGTCCACAATCGGGCCCGTACCTGCTACATCCGTCCAAACAACTGTTGGAAAGTCACTCTGTAGGTACGATTTTACTCGCGTAAATAACTCGGTATACGTCACAGATTACCCCTTACGCCATTGGCCCACGAGCCATCAAACCCTTAGTGGCTACGCCAGTACCACGAACTTTAATGCCTTCAGAGGCATTATCTGCAGGGATTTTTTTAGAGATTCCGCCCACAGAGATATTCATCTCATTCATGCACTCCCCACCCGATTTACGGGGTGCCCTATCCGTTCCGGACTTACCAGACATGGTATGCGGGGCAGCATAAACTGCAGCCGAACCCACTTCTTTACCCATTACTTTTCGCGAGAACTTAGCCATTATCGACCTCTTTGGTTCATTGCACGAGCCATATTGCGACCCATCTTTTTCATAGCCTCCCCAGTTACACCTCCCTTTTTCATGCCGTGCATACTCTTTTCATGGCTTTTTACCGCTTTTTTAGCGATCTTTTCCATTACCGGCTTATCTTGTTCCATATCTTCGTGTTTCATGCCCTACTCCTAAGAAATTGTCACACTACCCACCGCGCCTTTTGATGTCAGGTAGTTCGGTGTCAACCCTGCATCGTTTGAACTCGCCCCACCTACCGGTGCCCATCCCCACTGTATTACCCGACTACCTCCACCCGGATCACCAAACGCATCAAGACTATCCGCAGGCGACTGTTTTAACTGAAGCCCACTAAACCCAGACTGCCTGTAACTCACATCTGGCCGTGGTTCCCGCACTGCTTGCGGATCATTAACTGGATACATCCCAAGTTGTAGTTGTGGGTGGTCTTGTTCCCAACACGTATGGCAGACCTTGATACTAACCTGCTTAGTCTTAATCGTGATCTTTCGCAACTCAGTCAGTTTATACCTAAACCCGCACCGATCACACTCGGCAATTGAGTATTTACCTGACGAATACTTAGACGGCATTCCCTACCTCACCGGTAGAACAGACTACGCGGGACAAAACGAAGCGGTGCTTTTTCACGATCCTCATCCGAAGCAAATTGCCAAGCCTCATCGTATTGCATCTTTAGCATAGCGATCCGGTCTGGCATTACCTCGGGCAGCTTGATAGATATCATGTAAGCTAACCCCGCCACCAAGGCGTTCTGAAACCGGAACGGAATATCCTCAACATTCACCCCTGACCCCGCATCGACCATACGCCGCAGCCGCCAGTACACGAAGTAGTAGTACGGCGAACCTATTGTGCCCTGATCCGGTGACGGCCAGACGTTAATTTGAGGCAGCGCTGGGGTTGCACCCAGTAAGTCTGTAGTCTGCCCTGAACGGCGGTTTATCCAGACTTGGATTGGCCTGCCTTGCGTGAGTTTGTTCGGGATCGTGGAGTAGGTGGAGACACTGATACGGCTGATGTTAATGTCGGTCTGATTAGCATCTTGTCCGGGAGCAGTACGAATAACATGCTCCAGAAGATCCACGGTGTCATTAGGTAGATCGTAAGTAGTCTGTCCTTGTACTAACGAAATCTGCCCCTGTTCAATAGTCCACAGGTTGATACCACGATTAGCCCACTCCGTAATTAGGAAGTTAAGGCTCCTACGGGCAGTGCGAAAGTGATAGCCCGTCCGCAACTCAATACCGCACCGCTCGAAAGCCTCTTCAAGAAGTTCGTTTAGCGTAGGGTTAAACGCGGTTGTAGACGTAGTGACTGCCATTATCTAAATCCCGATGTTTTCTTTGCAATCTGCTTAGGCTGGGCAACAAACTGTTTCCCTGCTGCTTTACCTTTTCGCTTTGCCTTTGTAGTGGCTGCATACTCCGCAGGGCTTAACGCTTTAATTGCCTTTTCTGGCAGGTACCGTTCCCCAGTTTTTGACGAGGGCTTACCTGACTTTGTTTGCCACTTCTGGTCATCCCAGTTCTTTAGGCTTTGCTGTGGGGCTTTCATATCAGTCCTTATACCCACCACTGGCTGCTTTGTACTTCTTTGCTACAAGCTGCGCTTTCCTCGCGCTCCACTGCCCTGCGCCTGTACCATGCGTAGCCGCTGCTTTTACTTGAGACACAATGCGCTTACGCATACCCGGCTTAGTGTAGTTACCCGCAGCATTAACCTTACCGCCATCTTTATACACTGCCACGGATTCGTTACCATCTTTCTTTTTGATGGATTTGATTTTTGCTGGGCTAACTGCGCCCATCCCGCGACTTGGCATCATATCAGCAGACCTTCCCACCATGCTTCATAGTGACTTGCCTAGCTTTTGTTTTACCTTTATTAGCAATACCATCAGCCGATTTATGCCCGGCAGCCAGACCACCAGAGGCCATCTTTTTAGCAGGGGCTTTACCCATTGTTTTACCCATTGCTTTTTTCTTAGCGATCATTTCCATGAACGGATTTGCTTTAGCCATACCACCTCCAGATTTAGTGAGCTCTTTGCCGACAGACGTAGGTACGCCGACCTTTTTAGCAAATTTAGGGTTGTTCCCCACGGCTTGCATAAACCGTTCTTGCTTTGCCGACTTGGCAGGCACTACCGCATCATCCCACGTGTTTTACCACGAATTGCACAACCATCTGCACGGGATGAAGCAGTTCCCCCATTATTAAACCCAATCTTACCCATACTTTCTTTACGCGCCTTTTCGCCCCCTTTATACTCGTCATCAACCATACGGTCTTTACGCATATTTTCCATGTCCCGCGCGATACCGGGTGGCATAGGCGTAGCAGGTTTTTTAGGTTCTACTTTAGGTTTTTTGTCAGCCATCAGACCATCCTACCTTTCGTTTTACCGCGCTGTGCACAGCCGTCACCACGGGAAGAAGCTGATTTAGCCATGCCTCCCGAAGCCATCTTTTTAACTTTGCCCCCGTGCTTAAAGTTTGGTTTAGATTCATAAACTGGTTCACGTTTTTGGAATGCTTTAGGCAAATCTTTTGGGCCAGACTTAGCGGCTGCACGCGCTGCAAGTTTTGGAAGTGCCTTTATGAATGCTGGCGCACCAATAAAGTATTCTGGATTAACGGTCTCTAAGGCTTGTTCTTTTTCTCGTTTATCACGACTAGCCATTTGTTCTGCCGTGGCTTCTGGAACTTTTAGCTTAGATTTTTTATACTCATCGCCTTTTGCCGCCATGCGACGTTCTGCTTCGCCTTCATCCTCATCTACAGACTTAGCAGCCTTTTTATCCATCGCAGCAGTTCTGTACATCTTGCCTTCAAATTCAAAAGGCTTGTCGCTACCCCTATTCTTAGCATACGCCGCGTTAAATCTTTGGCGTGTTGTCTTAGCAGGGCTT
>Ga0209414_1000069_pt1 | contig 42888 bp, 70 predicted proteins | sample LakVidmifraction_4_FD_181154 | JGI IMG/M metagenome (GOLD analysis project Ga0209414, IMG submission 181154) | Hypersaline microbial communities from Lake Vida, Antarctica - Brine Hole Two &gt;0.2 micron (SPAdes) (version 2) | ecosystem: Environmental > Aquatic > Non-marine Saline and Alkaline >...
TGCGTATTCTTCTAGTGTAATATTTTTCATTATAATTTTAAATTGTAGCCACTAAACTCGCATAGATATTTAGTGACAGATGAACCGTAAATATCTTTTGATTTTTTTCCATGCCGAAAAAATCCTCTAACATTACCTGCTCCGGCAAGGTGTGCCGCTGCAAGTATGCCACTTTCAGTAATCGTTACATTGTTTATAACAACACCACTATATTCATTAATTATGGTTGAAAGTTGTCTTTTATTGTATTTTAAATTTTTAAACATTATATTTTCTTGAATATGTCCGTTGTTCAAGAATGCAATAATCGTTCCTTTATATTTTAAAGTGTTAAGTGTGGATTTCCCGAATTGATATTTACCTAAATATCCTATTGTATTTACTTTAGTGTAATCGTTACCACTTTCAAAAAATCCCATGTGGAAAAGAAAATCCTTACGTTTATTTAGTTTAACAGTTTTAATGAGGGTTGGTGCAGTAATCTCAGGTACTTTGATTTTCATCAAAGGGTTTGGAACTATTCTTGAATCTAATGTTGCTATCTCTGGTCTTGTATCACCATTATACTGATGCATTCCAACCAAAATAGATGTAACAACTGAAATAAATACTGCGATTGATAAAAGATTTGACTTTAATACTTTCATATTTTATCTTTTTAAAAATCTAATATATAAAATATATATCAGATATCCTAACCAAACCTCATATATTCTAAATAAATATAGAAAAACTATGTAGTGCCACCTTCTCCGGTAACGACGGTATCGTCGGACTCCCGTTCCTTCTCAACTTTCTCCGAAACCTCGTTAACTTTATTTGTTACACGTTGTACCAGTTCCTGTTCAGTATGTATACCCTGTTCAGTAATTATCTCACTAAATACATCTAAAATGAAATCGTGTAACACACTTTTTCTGTGTAATTGTTCTAATAATTTTGCTGTTTCTTCTTCTTTTGTTTTCATAAATTATTTGGATTGTATTTCTAATATTAATTTCTTTAATTCATCGGGATTTTCGTTTCCCTGAACGATATCTCCGAATCCTTTTTTTATAGTACTGGATGAATATCCCAATGTAGATGCCATTCGCATACAAACTATTTTGTATTCTTGAATTGTCATATCATTTGGAACACCCAGTGTTACTTCGCCCACTTCCCGGATTTCTTCATCCGTTACTTCATCGGTGTATTTAAATGTAAGTTCTGCCATATATTACATTATTTCACAGCCTGTGTCCAACATCGGAACAGCCTTTTTATATTTCATAAATTCAGTAGAACCATCGGGAAGTTTTACCATTACCCTTTCATTCCTACCATATTTATATCCGGCAGTAACAGTAGTTGTGTATTTTCTACTTGAGTCCGTCATTAAAATCCCATCCAAATGGTCTATTTCGTGTTGAACACACGCACATTCTAACATTCCCTGATCATTAAAGAATTCATCCTTCGTGTTCCAAATCATTTGTGTAGGACCGAATTCAACTGTACCTAAATTATCACACTCTACCGTAACTCTCTTACTTCTTACCGTTTTTATTGGTTTTTTCATAGATTTATCATCAGATAGACACTGCTCCCCATATACAATATTATCAGTAGAACGTTTGACTATTTTAGGGTTTATCAATACCAAAGGGTCTATTACATTTAAAATACACGCCCTACCCGTAACCGGTAGTCCTGAATTATCTTCAAGTTGGTTAATAGCTAACCCAATTCCCCCTTTTGATTCTAATTCTATGGTTAATACTTCTGTAATAAAATCCGTTTCCTTTTTAGATAGTGTTACCTCTGCAACTGGAATTTTTAATTTTGTTTTGTTTTTTACTATTTTCATTATTATCTTATATTTGTACTAATATACGATATAAATACCATATAACCTAATTTTGTTGAATTTGATTTAATCTTTCAATCTCATTTTTTATTTTAATATTCCACTCACCCCAAGTGAATTTTTCTAACATCCATTTTCTGTAATGGGGTGGAATTTTTCTAACCTCATATCCTGTATATTTACCGAATGTCATAAATACTTTTTCAATATCACCATCTTCACGAACAATTACACTCAAATCTTTACCACCTTCAAGAACCAGACCTATTTCATGCATCGGTATTCCTGTAATTCTTTTTGAACCCTGACCGAAAAGTTCCCATTGCCCACCTTCTTCGGCAAAATATAAATCTTCAACCTTACCAAATCGTTTAAGTGAACCGACAAAGTCAACCACTAAAATGTCCTCTTTTTTATCATCTATACGAGTTCCCCTACCAACGAATTGATACCACCAAGATATGGAATTTGTGGGTCTACCGGTAATTATACAATCTAACTGTGGGTAATCAAATCCAATGGTTAAAACATTTACTTGAACCACTACTCGTATTTTCTGCGATTTGAATTCCTCAATTATGGTGTTTCGTACTTTTTTTGGCGTTCCCCCATGTACAACGGCTGCGTTTGGGATTTTACCTGCTAAACTTGTCGCCTGTGCAATAGTTGGTACGGCGATTAAAATAGATTTTCTATCTGTAACTTCCCTAACTTTTTTTATTATTTGTTTTTCAATAGCTTGGTTTTCATATGCCCTTTCCATTGATTTTACTGTATAATCAGCCCTTGTTGAGTTATACACAAGTTTACCAGTATCAAAATCATATCCTTGGTAAACGATTGGACTCCAATATCCCAACTTAACAATATCCTGAATTTGGGCTACATGTAATATGTGAGTAAAAAAGTTTCCCTTTTTACTTTTATTGGTTAGCATTACCAATTTTGAATAGGAACTCCCGTCACCACCCATATTTGTTTGTAATTTCAACGGAGTTGCAGTTAAACCCAATACGTGTTTTATCCCAGCTCCATCTAAAAATCTACGTAATAATCCAGTTGCTGCTCTTGGATATCTGTCACATTCATCAATGATAACTTTTGTAAATCCCAATTTTTTAAATTCCTGTGCCACCATAAGTATTGATTTTATGGTTGCATATGTTACATCACCAATCTCACGTTCCCCCATTGAAGCAGAATAAATTGAGGCTTCCCCACCTAAATCGGTAAATTTTCCATAATTCTGTTCTAATAATTCCTTTGTAGGTTGTATAACTAACACCTTATCCTTTATTCCCTTTGCTATAAATGCGATAACAATACTCTTACCAAAGGCGGTTGGTGCTACAATTATTGATGGGGCAATTCCTTTAGTATTAAAAAATTCTATCCCCATTTGCACACATGGAATCTGGTTTTCTCTTAACTTAACCATTATAATATTTTAAATTAGTTTTATTTAATTTAGGCTTTGCTAACCAACTATATAATAACGATATTTTAATATCGTTATCAATTGCAGCCTCTTTAATACATGAATATATTTTATTTGTATTAACATCAATAACCCGTTTGGCAGAATTATTTTTACCTCCAATATGCTTACCTTTAGCAGATTCGCTCATTTTCTTACGTGTTTCGTGTGGTAGTATAATTCCAGTATGGGCATCACTCATCTTTTGTTTGCTTTGAGTCCCATGGGTTTTACCAAAAAAGTGGTTATTAGTGCCCATCATAGATTCACTCAATTTCTTTTTATATTCCTCACTATGAATCGGTTTATTTTTTCTTGATTCGCTCATCTTTTTTTTAGTATCAATAGAAAATTCCCTGCCGAAATTTGGGTGATTAGTTCCACTATAATATGGTGGATGGTTTCCAATTAATTTCTGAGCTATTGACATTTTCTTTTTGGTTTCATCACTTGTATTAGTTCCAATCATCCGTTCTCTACATTTACTCTTAAATTCATTTGAACGAGTTTGTCCTAATAATTTCAATCTTCGTTTTTCAATTGTTTCATTGGATTGCTTGCCACTTAAATCATTAGTTTCAGTTAGTTTTAAATTCAATCCAATATTTGAATCAATTACATTATAATAATCCTGCCAGTGTCGTTCTTGGATATTTAGTATTGTATTACTACATTCTTCAATAATTTCAAAAGAATGATTTTCATATCCATATTTTTTTAATGAATTATATAATTTAATTTGAGATTTACAATTTAACAATTGATATCTATATAACCGATTTTGATATAATGTAGTTTGACCAATATATATTTTATTTACTGGATTTGTTATTTTGTATATTACTCCCATGTATATAAATATAAGTAAAATAAATAATTGGATTTATTTGATTTGGTTCTCTCTAAGTTTCATAATTTATTCTGCATAATCTAAGCATACTAATTTACCTTTTAGTAAACCGAAGTTTGTTCGTTTAAAATCAGTACCACATAAAGGTTTGTAAAACTTCTTTTGGATTGTTGTTAAATCATCTAAATAGGGTTCACATCGGGCTTGAATTTGTATTAATCCAAACCATGAACAAAAATAGGATGGGGCTACCCATTCATACATATTTTCTTCATATGTAGCGTTCTTGAAAGATTTACAAAAATTCCTTTCACTCCAATTAGCATAACATCCTTGTAAAAAATGTCCATGTTCATACCTAAAATTAGGTATTTTTATTGCATACTTTCCAACTAAAAATACAATTCTTGTAATACCTTTCAAATCAATTTTCATAATTTGTACTTGTGTTTGTATTTGGCTTCAAAAATTGTACCCAAACCGATTTGGAGTATTTCAGCGGTTTTTGGTATACCAACTAATGGTTTTTTAGGAGTTTTTAAGGAGTCAAGAAAATAATCTATGGATTTGTTCTTAAATACCTTCATACGAGTTTTAGCATTTGCTCTACTCGTGTTCTTGAATACAATAACCAAATCTGATTTTGAATATGAAAATGCCATTTGTGATATAATTACAATTATAAGTTAATATACGAAAAGTTATTGACGTATACAAGCTTTAATTGCAATTAATATGTTTTTGTATTGAAATTTGTAGGATACTTTGAACGGTATGATTGCAATGCTGCTTCTGTTCCACCCATATTAGACATCCAGTATCTAACAGCATCCGAATCCCGAATCCAACGCTCTTGTTTTTTCCAATCAAACCAAGGATGTAGAAAATATGATTTTCCTTGATATGCATTCTTCCAACCCGTTGTTTCATAATGCCTACGTTCTTCCTCAGGGGTTATAATTCCGTCATTATTCAAATCTTTATTTTCCGGTATTGATGGTGAAACTACTTCTTCATCGGTAACTTCAATATCATCCAATTTTGATTCAAACCATTCAGGGGCATTTTCTGGCGTTAATTTATCATCTAAACCTGTATTTCTCAACGATTCCCAATCATTATCATCATCTTTAACTATGGTCTTATCTTCTGGAGTTTCACCATATAGGAGTCTATCTTCCGATATTTTCTTTTTATCCTTCTCATCCCTATCTACTTTTATAGCAGTGCTAAACGCCACTATAAGAGTTATTGCAAGCGGATCAAATACAAATACGATGAATAATGTAAACCAATTCACAATAATATCCATATCCTTTCCAGTGATTTTTGATAAGTATTTTAATGGACCAATGTCAGCAGTTAAATCGGAACTTGCCTGTACATCTAAATTTTTTAATTCTAATGATGTGATACTATCATTGATAATATCCATCTTCCCGGAGATTTCATCCCGTTGTTCTTTGGATTGTTCTAATTGAGTTTCTAATGATCTACGTGTATTTCTTGAAGTGGTTGTTATGATCTTACCAGTTTCCTTATCTTTATACTGAATAACGTTATTGGCTAAACCTTTAGATAGTTCATTGATAGTTCCGGTTAGTTGTAGTTTTTCAACCGTATATGTATCTAGTTGTTCAACATACCGTGTTTTCTTCACATCAATCATTTCAGTTTGTTTAGTTATAACATTTAACTGATCTGATGTGTCTTGGTATGCCGACGTTAGGAATCCATATATACCTAATGATGTAATAAGTATAAGCACAAACACCCCAACCAATAGGTAGCTACGCAATGCTTTATTGATTTTATCCCAATAATTGTAAAGGAATCCCGCAGCAATTATTTTGGCAAATTCCAATGAACTTGCCATTATAATTACAGCCATTGATGCTCCAGCAAATAATTTAGATAACCCTGTTACCGAAAAATAAGCCGCATTAAATGCAATAAAGAGTGCAGCCAATCCCAAAAGAACTGTTCTGAACCTCATTACGAAATCCCCACAAAATCAGAGATTTTTTGTAAGCCGGTTTTGATATCTCTCATGTACTTCTTTGCTTCATCGTTGTTCGGCTTTTTAGTACCATCTGTCATTCGTTCAAGTAAAGTTATTTTACCTGCCACACCACTTATCAATTCATTGATTCGTTGTCTGTATATTTCTTTCATAATTATGTAATTTGTTATATTGTATATAAATATATAAAATACAAAAAAGAGGAATTTTCCAATCCCTCTTTAATTTTATATGATGTTACTTTAATAAATTTTAAAATTTCGTTCAGTGCCATCTACACTATGTAGTTTAAATACATTTATAGTTAAAATTCCACAACCATCGTAATCAGCTTCAATGTTTTCTGGATTATATATATCCTCTAATGCAAACTCAAAATCTACTGGAAACATAAATATATCATCAGCCCTAGGATTGTATTTGGATTTTACATTAAGTACTTTGTTTTTAGTAGTAACCTTCAAAGATTCCTTCGGGTGTCCGATTACATTGATAGTAATTGTTGCATCACCACTATCCAAATGTTCAATATCATAGTGTTCACCTGCTGTTACCCCTGGCTTTTCATCTGCTGTGTCTAATTCATCATCCGTTTTCTGTGGATTTCCACCAAATAAATTATAAAATTCGTTTACATCAAATTTTGGAACAGTTTCCTCGTCTTTTCCCATGGGAACCTGTGTATCTTCTTCACTACCGAGTAGCATTTCAATTAGTTTTTCTGCTGATTCAATTTCACTTGTTGAATAACCTTTTTCGTACATATTTTTATTTTAATTATTAGTCTAATGATATATTATATATCACCAGTATTATTATGACATTTAGTCATTTATTTTTCTTCTATTTCTTCTTGAACATCGGGTTCAATTTCCGATTCCATTATATCTCTATTTGTCAATGCCTTATATATTAATTCAATACCTTCTTCGGATACTGTAAACCCCAGCCCGTTTAAATTAAATATTTCCACCGCATATGTTCCCTTTGGAATTCCAACATCTTCATATTCATCATTTGCACAAGAAATTAAACAAGGACAGGTATTATCAGGATTATCCTTTGGTAACGGTAGTACCCAATAATAGAATTTTTCACCCCGATCTTCTTCATCCCGCCTTTCCCATCCTTGTGCCTCAAATGTAGCATCTGTAATTGGGGTTTCGGCTATTTCAATTGGTTTCATTTTATTTTTTATTTAATATTAGTTGCATACGATTATAATTATCAATTATTTTTAAAAACTGTAAAACATTAGGTATATCATATATCTCAATTTTACTTATGAAATCATATCCCACGGTTTCCCTAATGAGTATGTGTTCATCTATTGTTTTCATAATTCTGACTGATTAAATATTCTCCCAAATTTTCTTTCCAGTTTTCTTTTGGAGATTCCAAAAACGAATACTCTGGATCATATAACACATCCTTAATTTCTGCAATTTTAAATCCGTCTGAATGGGTTTTGCTAAATACTATATCATAGCATTTTAATAACTGTTCATCTGTTAATTTCATAATTTATAATAATTCTTTTAAAATATGTTTCCAAGTTCTATATTCGTTCCAAACTTTTGTTTCATAATTCCATCCGAACCTCAATAAAGTTCCATCAAAATCCGCTGCCCCATTTGATAATTTATCATCAATCAAATAATCACCTATCAATAAGTTTTTTCTGTGAGTGATAACCATTTGTTTTTTAAATAACGGTCCGAAGTATCTTTCAATCCAATATCGTTTATCCATTGCCGCTTCTGGATTTCCCCATGGTGCTGCGGTAGCGATGACCAATTCATACTTTCCACATTCACTCAATTGTTTAATAGCATCAACAGCTCCCTCTAGGGGGTAGGGGTTTCTAAAAAGACCGGGGATTTCATCGGGACAATCTTTATATCTTTCCTTTAGATGCGGGTGATTACCAAACCACAAGTTAATCTCACTTTCCAGGTTCACCAACACACCATCCATATCAATGTAAACTCTCTCTCTATTTATCATATTATCTCTCTTTTTATTACATGGTAAATATACGGAAATTATTTTACATATCCAACTGTAATATGTTTATAAATTACCGAGGGTTTGATAACCAAAATTATATTCACCGTTTCATATTTTTAAATCTGGGTTATACATTCCATTTGTTCCATAATCATTTTTCAAAATACGTTAATAATGCTCGTTCACGTTGTAAATCCCATTTCTTTTTATTGATAGGTATTCCAATTGTATTAGCTAGTTTATATCCTCTACTCCAAGCATCAACCTCATTTAAGAACCTACCCATGCGATATTCATCAGGTCGTTCCGTTTCATCAAGATTTTTATATGAGTTAATACCAACATTTGTAGGTGGTTGCAATGAGTGCCCACACTCGTGTAGTAAGGCGAACAGACCATTGTTTTTTAAATCATAATTATGATGAATTACAATTTCACGTGTAAAATGACCTAAAAATGATGTGAAGTGTCCTAATGTAACTCTCACACCTTTTTTTTCTTCAATGTATCGTGACACCGTTTTAAACTCCTTTGGGAATTTACGATTTTTAAATTTATATTTACCCATTTTTTGATAAAATAGAACGGTTTGTTTGAACATCTCGTATTAAAATTTTACTCTTGGATTGTATAACTGGTATTACTTCATCAAAGTTATTATCCATATGTAAATCGAAATCCGCTTCATTTTCAAAATCCGTCGGCGTTTGTAATTCTACTTCAAAATCCACTTCTCGTAAAAATGTTTTCAATAGATACGCCAATCTTGATTTACCTGAACCGCTAGGACCTGAGACTGTTATAACCATTTCGTTTTTCATACCAAGTTTATGTTTTTTATTGAATTACAAATATACGACAAAAAAATGGGAAATCCTAAAGAAATCCCATTTGATTTAATAAAAAAAATAAAGTTAATTTTTGAACTGTGTAAATAGCATACAGTTATACATTTTTCCTGCTGGATTTTTCAAAACTGAAATCCCTACATGAGTATAAACTGTATTTTCTATTATTTTTTTGTGACCTGGACTCAATTCATATCCATTTATAAAGCCGCCTGATGAACCATATCCATATGCCACAACCTCACCAACGCTTTCTGCTCCCCGCTTTCTCATTTCTGATACTCTATGTGGGAAATTATCATGTGATACACCACTTACGGTTGTATTGTATAGTGGGTTGATTATTTCATTTGATATCATATATATACAATGTTCTTTAGCTAATTTTGTACTATATTCATCAATTTTTAATAAACCAGATCGTGTTTTGTTTAAAGCAATAAATAATTCTTGCTCAAATATAGATAATCCCACTGCGTGAGGGATGTATTCTATTTTTTCAGGTGTTGGTTTTTTTCGTTTTTTATACCCTAAATATAATAGAGTTGAAAACCCCAAAATTGCTAATATTGAAACTACATAAATCATAGTTATAAATTAAGTTATACATCATCATATAACAATCTTAATAAATCATCCAATGCAGCATGACGGTGGTTATCTGTAAGTTTTTTTGTGAACACATATTCAGAACCCCTTACCTTTGATACATCATGTATTGCTGAATCGTTTGGAAACCTTAAATCAATTTGTTGAGGGTCTCCCGTAAGTATCATTGTAGATCCCCTTCCCAATCTCCCAAGTACCATACCTAATTGTGATTTAGTAAGATTTTGGAATTCATCTATTATACATATCGCATTTTCAAATGTCCTACCTCTAAAATGGGATAGTGAAACTAATTCTATATCTTCTTGCTGTTCCATTTTTTCAAGAATTGATGGTTTATTATATACCTTTCGCATATTTGAACGGATTGGAACTAACCAGGGTTCCATTTTTTCATTTAGTGATCCTGGTAAATATCCATTATCTTCATTAGATATCGTAGGTCTGGTTATAATAATTTTATTTACTTGTCGTGTGAAAAACATATCAAGGGCGATTTGTACTGCCAATAGTGTATTGTGGTGTATTATTTTATTAGATGTTTGATATAAGTGAGTATCACTATCAATTTCAAAATCAAATACTTTTTCTTTTGGTTGGATTTCTAAACTGGATATAGTGGAAATTCCATCATCAGATTTTATTAAAATATCTCCCACTTTTAAATTTTTTACAATTTTACAATTTACCTTATCATAGCAAATTTTATGATTTATAGCAGTTCTAAATATTTCATTATCGGTTTCTATTTTACATATTTCATCAAATTTAAAAATAAGACCTTTTATATCTACCCAATTATTATATTCATCTTGAATTTGTATATTTGTATTCTGAAAATATTCTATTTTTTCCTCAAATTTAACATTTTCATATTGCTTAATTGCATCAAATAAATTGCCAATTTCAATAGTTACGTTTTTCATATTTTTATTCTTATAAATTTACATTTGAGAAGCTCCTCAATTTCGCGTTGTCTAATTTTATCTTTTTTTCTTAATTCACCTTTTTTGAAATGATATGATTCATCGATTTCAAGAACTATATTATTTTCTACATCATACGCATCCAAAAAATAACCAAGTTCTTTAATATGGTACTCTCCTCCATTTTCTGCGTGTTTGAAACTATATCCACATTCTTTGCCATATTGTTCTATTACAGATATAGAACCTTTATTGTAATTGGGCATTATTTGACCGCTACTTTTTTTAATTTCACGTATACGATGTTCACGCAATTTTAAAGAACGTTCTGGTGTATTCCATTTATTTATAATTTCGGTTGCACGAGTCGTTCCAAATAATTCAATATAAGTTTTACCCTTATTATATACTGAATGTGTTTTGTAATATTTTAATTTTGATTTGCTAATGCTTTCTTTATGTATATCCGTTTTCGGTATATTTAGTTGAGATTTTCCACCCTCCGCCTTCAGTTTATTTATACGTTCAATTTCAGAAGCTGACTTGTTATTTAATGTAGTTTGCCATTTTTTCTGCCTATCTTCAAATATTTCAAGACCTTTAACTTCTCCATGTTTTAATATACACTTTTCAAGAGAAAATGTAGATTGTAGTTTTGATATTAAAATTTCGGCTGCTTGCATCGAATACCCTCTCAATATCCAATATTCAATACATCGTTTACTCTGACTTCGAATTTCATCTTTATTATATTTATTAAGACGTTTTTTTGAATTACTTGATTGTAAATTTGAAACTATTTTTTTAGAAGTGATAATATCATTACCCCGAATATACCAATACATATATTGCATTTTAGATGGGTATGTGAAAATCTTTAAAGTTCTAATTTTTATTAATAAAGAAGATTTAGAATATGATTTACTTGAATTAATCAAATCACCAAGGCCGGTAGTTTCATTCTCATTTATATTTTTAAATGATATAAAATCATTATATAATTTATGAGTTATAATAAATTGCTCAAGTTCTACTAAATTTTCAATTTTCAATTTATTTTTTATATACATTCTACTAAAGATTTACCATTACCTGTCTATGTATAAGTATCAAATATATTTATTTTCAATCAAAAAATCGTAAAAATTTTCATTTATTTTTATATCAATTTCGGATTCATATGTAATACATTTACCAGTTCCTGCTTTTCCTGATATGAAATTATACGGGTGAGTTAAAATCTCGGATTTTGCTACCTTTTGTTCATCAGAAAGAGTTATTTCAAATTTGATTTTTCCTTTTGGTACTAATTTATTGATATTCTCTGTTGCCATGTTATTTAGTTAGGTTAATAAAAATAAAAATTTATGTAACAAATTGTTTATTATACATTTATATTAAATGCATTACTGTACTACTTTAACTTTTTCTTTTGGCGTTTCCGTTGGCAATTTTAATTTCTTTTTGATTTTGATTATTTTAGAACATTGGTTATATTCTTCAAGACTTTTGAAAAACTGTAAGGAATGTGTTAGCACATCATCATACTCGACAGATGGTACAACAACTACCGATGATACATTTGGATGAACTAAAATAACGAGTTCTGCTACATCATTTTCTATTGCATCTTGTATTCCATCAACTATTTGTGTAAGCACCTTACGACCACTTGATTTTAAGAATTTCTTAACCCTTGGGCTATCCGTTGGGTCAAGGTACTTTCTCCAACCCACTTTTGAGAAAACTGTTTTGTTTAACATAATTTATCGTGTTTGCCAATTAGTACTCGTCCACCTGTAAGTAGACCCTTCTCCTATATGTCTTTCATCACCATTAAATCTACCTGGAATACCAAATGGTGAATAATCTATTTTTACCAAATCATCTATTGTGGAATTAACTCTATCACTTTCTATTGGTTGTTGTACTGAACCTGTGATAAATTCAACTCCAACTTGTATGGGTCTATTAACTTCCCAACTTCCAAAATCAGAAGCAGTCCGGATTTCATCATTCTCACCACCATCAACCATCCAAATTATATGTTTAATAATATCTTCTTTGGATTGTATTGTGGATTTAACAGTTACTTGGGCGTATGCTTCTTTTTCTGCAAACACATTGTGATAATCTTTAAGTTTACCGTAATCTATTTGAGCAACGGTAACTCTACCTTTATTGAAATATGGATTATTATTAGCCTTTGCTTCTTCTAAAGATTTTTGAAACGAAGTAGATGTCCATTCATCTACGGATGTGCCGTCAATCAATTGAACTATAAACCTTAATTTTTCAGAATTAACCGTGGATATTGTATTAAGATTTACTGCATAATTTGGAATACTTTCAAAAACTATAAAGTTTTCTGGATACTTCCCTGTATATTTAATAGAAGTGGAATCACTTGTGAATTGTTCATGATAGTTTACCACACCACTCCCACTAACAGGATATGTATTTCTTAAATCTGAAAGTTTCTTATATGGTTTCCTATACTTCATATAAATAAATATAAGATAAAAATATTCTTGTTATTTGAATTGGAGTAATTCAACCATATTTTATTTTTGTTTTTTATTAAACACCAATGCTTGCCAAGATCCCAAGAGTCCCCCAACTAAATACCCGATTATGGGTTGCCATTGTAGGTTTGAAATTGCATTTATACTGAATGTTATCGCAATCAACCAACATACACTAATAGATACCCCTGTTAGTAATGCAAGTGTTATTTTCTTTTCCGCTACATAAATCACATTTAGAGTTCTCAAATATAAAAATACATATTGAGTAATCATAATAATAAGTGCGATATACCAAGGATTACCAATATACTCAAACATCAGTTTCAGTTATTTTTGGAACAGACTCTTCTATAACTTCCTCAAATTCAGTATCGGGAATTGTCTCACAAAAATAATAAAATCCATCTTTCGTATTTTTAAAAGCAACATCACACCCCAAATACGCTTTAACATCATTAGCATCCTTAACCAGTGATATTGGAATCAATCCATGTAGTACATATGGTATTTTATTTATATACTGTATCGGTTGTAATTTATTTACAAATAGTTTTACCATCTTTTATTTATTAGTTATTGTATCCTTGAAGTCCGGTTGTTAGTACAACTGCTGTTAGTACAAGTCCCCATGATTCAAATAATGATATATGGTGTTCTGGTGACATTACACTTGCTATGATAAACAGTAACACTGCGAACACGAATACTACGGAAATTCCAATTAACCACATTTTAAATTCTTCTGACATAATATTATTTTAATTTATTAGTATATTCTTTAATTTGTTCATCTGTTGCAAACCACTCATTATACATCAAATTCATTCGATCCCCCTCTTCAAGTCTAATTACTCTACTAAGTGAACCCAACCAAATATAATCCCCTGCCTTTGCCACCTTTCCTTCGTCAGTTTCGGTTAACTTGTTTATTTTACCAATTACCAGTTTCAATTCATAGATGATAGCCTCATCTTGAATACATTCATTCGTTGATTTCATCTCTAAATTGGCAGTTAACAACTCTATCCGTTCATTGATGTATTCTAATAACCCATCTTTCATAATTTGTGTCCTAATTTTGCGTGTAAACGTTTCATATGCTTACACGGTGAATATGGGTGAAAATTCCTCGCTGGACACCCACAGTCGTTTATTACTCCGTTTTCTAATGTTACTTGATAGTATGATAACTTTCCAGTTTTCTTATTTTTACTACCCATTTCTATATACAAATGCTTCATATTATAATAATTTCCAATAAACTGGTACAATATTTTTAAACCTCTGTTCCTCACATTTTAGTTTTTCACCATACTCTGAAAACCAATTTTGTGGGATTCTACGTATCCAGCCAGCTTCCTGGGCATTAGTTGTCATAATTGTACCATTATCAAAAATAACAGATATCTTATTTGTACTACGTATGGGAACATCATCAAATACACTTGACCAATTTTCTGGACTATCCAATATATGTGTTAGGATGTATATTTTAACTTTTGCTGGATTAATACGCCTTGTCCGGATTTGAATATCACTTCTGTTCCAAATATTCAAACATAAGTCTAACGCATCTTCATCATATACATGATACTCCTTATTTTCAGGAGAATGAATAACACAATGTTCGCGTTTTGTTTTCTTCATCTGATTTAGTTTCCCTATTTTCCAAATTTTATTGAATAGGTGTATTGGTTGACCATTTTTCTTACTTACATATTCTCGTATCATTTTTGTATTTTAATCGTTATTTACTAATATTATTGTATATAATTCTGAATTGTGATTTAAGGTATATTCATAACACCCATATCTTGAAATATCATATTCCACATATAACATTTCTCTATATACCTCACCCGATACCGTTGTCGGTATTACATATACATTAGGGCAATATAAACTTGAAATTTCAAGTTCTAATAAATAATTAGCCTTTTTAGAAATCTCTATTGATACTTTAGGACCAGGTGGGTGGTTGATTTCCCATTTTCTGGGTTCTGATACTATCCAATAAATATCCGTTCCTTGTAACACCTCACGATTTCGTTTCATAAATTTTTTTGGATTAGTTTACGTGTTTCTTATTACATGGTAAATATACGAAAAAAAACCGAGAATCACAATGAAACCCGGTTTTGTTTTAATAATTGTTTAAAATTAATTTTGATTCTGTGTCAAGAATACTCTTTGAAATACTCCCATTTCCGGATAGGTTTGTTCTAAATATGCTTCGATTATAATGCGTTCACATAAAACCTCAAATTCTATATTGTAATGCAATCCCGCTATTACATTCTCATATACGTTAATCATTTTTGCTCTGGATGCATCATCCACATCCATTGAAAACCTATCTGATATATTGTCGATGATAATATTATATTCAAATTCATACATAATTAAAAAAATTTATTAAATGGGTGACTTTTTATTGCAGCTTCTTCCAACACTCTCGCTAATTCTCCTGGTTCATATGGTTGTAACCATGTGTCCCATTCTATTGAATTTAAATAACTTTTATAATTGCCACCATGAACAATGTATAATTCGTGTTCCATAATTTGTGTTGGTGTTCTACTACCCTTGTAAGATGCATCTTGTTCTAACTCATATTCATCTTCATTTTCCATTATGATGTTTCATTACCGTCTCTTACCGAACGTGTGAGCCTATTGATATGTCCACTTACAACCTTCAATGCAACTCTACCCAATTCATCCGATTGTTCAGATGTTAATTTTTTTGAATAAAATTCCAATATTGCAATTGCACTATCAATTTCATTATTTCTCAAATCCTGTAGATTCTTATACCCCTCAGTACTGGCATGTGTGATATTTCCATTTGAAGATTTTTGGTTAACTCTATGGTCCCCCGCTTTATCTACAACTTCTGTGGTGATTCTTTTTGTACTCATACTTTTTGTTTTTTATTATATTGTTTGTAATTCTATCCAATTTGGTATTCTCCCATGTTTCCAACTATGGATTTGTTGTTTTTCTTTGTTATAATAATTCCTATATGCCACTATTGTATTTTCATCTTTACAATATTCCGGCATAGCCTGTGGGAATTTTGTTAATCCAACATCGGGAATATTCGGTAACGGCAATGATAGTATCATATCATATGATTTGTGATTCACATCATGATTATAACGATGTCTATACTCGTTATTCAATTGCTTTGACAATTCTCGTAACCATTTCCAATTACTCAATGACTCTCGTACCCATACTGTACATGGGTGGTTTTTATGCGTAATACGATATCCAATATCAATATCAGTTGTCATACGAACTGCTGTACTCAACATCTGTGCGTATTCTATTACCATCTTAACCACGTGTTTATCACAATGATATTCTGCACATGTTTCAAAATCGTCATCAAGTATAAATATGTTCATATGAAGTTATTAGTTTTATTTTAAATAAGTTGGACCGTAAACACCATAACTGGCAGTTCCATCAAGTATATTACCTCTACTATGTTTTGCGGGCGAACTCCAATTTGCCCCCTTCATCAAATCTCCAACTTTAATTGGTATTCCTTTGAAGTGACCATCATATTTGGAAATGAATCCCCAACAACTGCCGCCACTAATCACTTTAAAATATTTACCACCCTCTGTTACAGATATGACCGCGGGGGTAAGTGAACTGTAATTGGTAACTGTATCTTCTGTCACAAGATTCTGAACGGTTTCTATAAAATTATTAACATCTGAAATATCCATAGTTATTATGTTTTTTTATTATGTGTAAATATACGAAAATTATTTTAATAATACAACAATATCACTACTTATTTTAAGATAATTCAGTCGTCTGAATTATCAGATAATTCCAAATAATCAGGATATTCAACAAAAGCGTACACACTAACTCCCAATCTATTTTCAATCATCATACCACCATTCAATATATCTATACTCCATTTTATAACTTTTTTACACATATTATTACTCATATTTTTCATGTGGGATTCATCAACGGATATCCCTAAAAACATTTGAAAACTAATATACACATCACTCCTTTCGGCGTAATGTCTATGCTGCCAAATTAAATCAAAGTACTGGTGTGCTCTATCTTTCCAAATTGCTCTGTTTTGAGTTTTTACTGGTAATTGTTTCCATTTTTTCCTAATCATTGCATCCATGTGGTTTATCTTTTTATTACATAGTAAATGTACAAAAAAATATTGTAATGTCCAAATTAACTACTAATTAGTTTTAATTTATTAAAAAAACGAAAAATTTAACTTTTTGTATAAAGTTAAACAGACTTCATTTATTTTTTGCTAACTTCTTCCACATATCGTATTGCCATAGCCAATCGTTTATCATAATCCCCATAAATCATTTTATATGGTTGTCCATTTGATTCAAGTTCCTTTATAATTTTATCCAAGTGCCGTTGCCTATCACCTTCCAGTGGAAAATCTCGTGTGCCATCATCAACCCAAGGTACATCAATATTACAAACAAGTGCCAAATCAAAATCTTGATCATCAATTATATCATCAATTATTTTAGAATGAAAATCATCACCTAAATACATTTCACCAAATAATTTAGTAGTGATTGCATCGGTATCTATAAATACCATGGGTTTAGTTCCAGTCTGATTAGTTACCTGATATATGAACATATCATGTGCGATTGCAATTTCATCAAAATCAGATGTTACCAATTGCGGACCAGGAATATCATCGGTATAATCTCTACCAAATTCGTGAACCACATCCCCATCAAAATGCTTACTCAAATTTGAAACCAACGTAGTTTTACCAGTTGATTCAGGACCTAATACTACAACCCGTTTTTTGAAAAACCCCCTTACTGCCTGTGGTATATACTCCCAGTTCTCAACAGGCTCGTTCCTAACGGATGTTCCTGATACTGGGTATGTTAGCCGTTCACTATCAACTAAAACGTGCTCTATACCAAGTTTTTCGGCAAATTCATCACCATAACTCTCTGATGTGAATATTACATCTAAATTTTTAGTTCTTGAATTAACCACGTCTGTCCAAATTTTATAAAATCCATCAAAATCACCATATTCCTCTGGAGTTTGTGGCAGTTCATCATTAACAGGTATAATGGATATATCGTAATTATCCTTATAAATTTCATGCATCCAAAGTGTTCGGATTTCTCCTGCTGGGAATTCGCTCTTTAATGAACATACAAACACATCAACTGTTTCACATTGTTTAAATGCTTCTTCAATTAAGTATAGGTGTCCGTTGTGTGGCGGAAAAAACTTTCCAAGTACCATACCATGCTTAAATTTTTTCATCAAGTGCTTGTTTTAATATTGTATATAAAATTTCATCATCTATATTTTGTGATAATCGTGCAGAATTTCTATCAGGAAAGTATTCAGGAACTCCCCTCTTATCTAAGAGTAATTCTACTGATTTATCATATTCTATGATTTCTTCATCTGTCATTTTATTCATAAATTCCAATGCTTGATCGTTTCGTAGAATAGGTTTTTTAGATAATTCTCTAAGGTCAAATTTGTTTTTCATAATCGTTATTCCAAGTTAAATATGCGTTTATTGCGATAATTGTTAATATGATGTATAATCCAAACGACCACCATAATCCGAACATGGCAAATAATCCTAATAATAAAACATCCACTAATCCCCAAACCAACCAAGATTGTAATATTTTTTTACTCAAATAGTAGTTAGCGAGTAGTGCAAGTAATGTTGTTAAAATATCTAAAAAGGAATTCTCCCCACCTAGATCCCCTATTAACGGATATATAGAAAGTGAAATTACCACTACCAATAAAATGTGAGTAAATAAAATCCAATAATCTATTTTGACTATTTTTATTTCTTGACCACTATCACCATTCCATAAGTACCAACCATATGCAGACTGTATTATGAATATCAATTGTAATGATGATTGGGCATATAGGTTTTGATTTTGAAAAACCAAAATGTATAATCCAGCAGCCAATATGCCGACAGGCCACCCTAAAACATATTTCTTGTTTAATAGTATTACACATAATAGTGTGGAAATAACGGCAGCTATTTCTAAATAATTAAAGTTCATATAATTTTGTTAAAATCTTCTTTACACTTCCCTGTTAGTTTCATAATTCATCTATTTCTTTCATTAACTGTTTCATTTCCTTGTCAGTCTCAAAGAAATATCGTGTTTTTATATCATGATAATTTTCTTTAATGTCATCGGGAAACATCCAACACCAACGTAAAAATACTCCAAGTAACCGGAATTTAATTTTTATATTTTTCATAGGTTATTATTATATATTTCGTTTGCTTTTTCAATTGCCATTAACCTACCTTCATACCGTTCAAATCCTCCAAAGTTTATTTTGAATCTTTGTATGCTACCCTCATTGATTATTAGAGTATATGGTAATCCCGATATACAAATACCATGGTGATCAAAGAAATCGACATATACCCCGTATTGCATAGATATTTCCAACTCTCTGAAAACCTTATACGGATATACTTTGATACCCCCACCTACGAATTCGGTTAGATAATTTCTAAAATCTTCTTTACACTTCCCTGTTAGTTTCATAATTTAAAATTTATAAGTTAATGTTCCGTAAGCACTTGTTGGTGCATTAACATAAAAGTGTCTTACCCCGCCAACCATATAACCATTAGTAAAGTATTCAGTATTAAATACATTCAGTACCGATACTTTAAATCCATATGAATCGGTTTCAATTCCTATAAGTGCATTAGTGATTACAAATGATGGTGTTATATTTTCATTAGAGAAATCTAAATATGATTCATTATGGTGCTTTCCACTTAATTCTAAAAATATCCCATTTTTGTGTAAGTTAATGGATAAATTTTGTATTGCGGTTGGTGTATATAGTGGTTCAAATGAAATTCCCTGATCTGTAATTTTATTCTCTGAAAGATTTCCATTATATTTCAATGTTACATTTTTATTAAGATTGTATGCAACATCAAGTTCCAATCCCATTCTATAACTCTGCTCTACGTTACCGAATTGTTGTAATCCATATGAACCCAAAGAACCTAATAATGTAATTTCATTTTTAAAATCCATATAGTAGAAGTTTCCTTGTAATGTAAAATCTTTCATTTTTTGATTTATACCAACTTCATAATCTATTACTCGTTCTGGTATAACGGGTATTAACCCTTCTAAATTATCTGCTCCAGAATTAAGTCCACCTCCCTTTATATAACTTAAAATTTTACCGTTTTCATCCCTATCATATGAACCGAACATATCAGAACGGGTTGGCTCTCTATGTGATAATCCTAAAGATGCGTAGAAATTGGTTTCTTTATTTAAATTAAACATTAAACCAACTTTGGGATTTAGGAATGACCAATCTTGTGCTTCCATTTCAACATCACCATCATATTTAAATGTTACATAACGGTATTGTAAATCACCATAAACAGTAAGAATATCAATATCTCGTTTTACTTTTAGATATCCACTATATTCATTTTTAAATCCCGTATTATCGTACCATTTAAAATCTAAATCTAAATTTTCAAGTGGAAATGACATTGTATGATTTCTATCATATCTGTTTGTACTAATACCCAAATTTATATCATAGTTTTCAGGTGTATAATTATAGTTTCCAACCATACCGTAAAAATTTGAACCCAAGCCAAAATTCAACATATCACCTACATATAAATCCCACTCACCATCTAATCTATTATAAAATACAGTTGTACTTAATGTATTTTCAGAATTAAACCGTTTCTTATATTCTAACATTGCCAATGTTTGTGAAAAATTATCATCAGCATTTTCGTGATTATAGTTTGTACGGGGGTCATCTGCAATATCAATTTCTGAAACGGGGAGCCAACTCATTTGATTGTGCGAATTGCCAGTAAAGCCGGTAAACTTTAATGTGTATGTATCTCCATAATATGCCCCACCTATAAAGGCAGAACGACCATCGTTCCCGGAGTGATATTTATAACCATCTGTTTCAAAATCAGTTAGGTTTACATACGCTGAAACTCTACCATTTTTAGATAAGCCAGTTGAATGTGTAAAATTAAATCGTTTTGTATTAAACGAACCATATTCCAGTTCAACCTCAGTTTTATTTTTTCTACCAAACTTACTGATGAAATTTATTGAGCCACCAAAAGATGATACTCCATTTGAAGAAGTTCCTACTCCACGTTGTATTTGTAATGATTGTATATTTTTAGCGAAGTTTGGATAATTAGAAAAGTAAACCCCTTGATCTTCGGGTTCATTTAAGGGTACACCATTTAATGTCATGTTAATTCGTGTCTGGTCAATCCCCCTCAATCTAAAATAAGTATATCCTTGTACGTGCCCACCATCGGTGTTTGAAGTGATTGATGGTGTTGTATTTAATAATATTGGTAATTCCTGCCCATGATACACCCTCTGTATATCAGCGGCAGTAATGGTTTTTTGTGATACGGGGGTTTTAACATCTGCCCGAATACCATTTACACTTATCGTGTCCATTAGGACAACTTCTTGTGAATACATACTTACCGAAATAAGCATAATCAATAATAATAGTAAGTTTCTCATGTTTTTAAATTTTAATTGTTTAATATTTATAGTTTAATTGTTTTAGTGTGTTGGCATTTCATCTTTTTCTTGGTTTAAATCTTCAAAAAAGTGAACATTAAGTGCTTTCCATATCTTATCGTTTTTGAAAATAAAACCAAGTTTCATTAATTATTTGAGTATTCCATTCACCGTTCAATTTACTAATCAATAGATTAACTATATTAGAATAAATTTTACCTCGTTGCGTATCAGTTGGTGTGAAATAAAAGAATTCCACTTTGGATTTGTTGATTATTCGAGCTACTGAGTTTAGTAGTTTCCTTTTTAATACAAAGGGTGAAGTGTTAGTCGTAACACCATTCATACTCCATGATTTCTCAGGTACATATGGACTATAATCCCAATCGTGCCATAATGGATTTAAACATTCATTTGATTTTTCATATGGTATAGAGTACGCAAAAGATACTTCACCAGTATCACTTAACGATATATACCAAGTTTCATTTTCAATTTGTAATTTTAAGTCGTCAGTATGCATGTTATCTCTCATTTTTATTACATTGTAAATATACAATAAATAAATGAGATAACATAATAGTTATATTAAAATTTTAAAAGAAATGTTTAATTTCTTCGTAATTTTCTCTGATATAACTTTCCTTTTTATAAGATCGTTTTTGATTACCGGTTGAGAATAGTTTTCTTGATAAACTCGCATCAGCTTTAGGTAGGTTTGATAAATTATCTCTCCACTTATCATAAATTCCGTGTGCCTCTTCTTTATAATTCCATAGACGCATTGGCATTATTTGTAGTTCAACATCAAACCCATCAATAGATAATTCAAAATGGGTACTACCAAAATATCCTAATGAATCTCCCTTACCTGTTTTTTTATCAATATCTGTTATTATTGACTTATTTTTCCGTGAGAAATTTTTAATAAATTCATCCATATCTTCTTTTTCATCAAATAATACTGCACCACGAACTAAATCAGTTAACTCAACCAATTTTTTTCCACGAACAATAACTTTATTAACAATAGATGAAATTGTTTTTATTTGATGAAAAAATTTAACTTTTCCTTTTAAATGTTTCTTGGGTAATGCCTTTTTAATTATGCTACTGAATTTCTTTTCAACATTTTGGATTTCATCAATATGCGCATTAATTATCTTGGTAAGTTCATCAATGTTATGTTTTTCATCGTTCTTATTCTTTAATGCAGCGAACTTTCGGACCATCTTGTCAAGTTCAAGAGCTATATTTTTTTCAAGTAAAAGTGATGTAAGTCGTATCATATAATATAAATATAATATTTATTTTTTTCCTAACGATTCAAAGATGTTTTTTGCGTGATTTATGTACATTAGTTTTCCGAAAGTATCACCAGCATAATCATTTATATCTTCCAAAAAACCATCCCAAGAACTATAATCACTTAATTTATTATCAAATCTACTTTTTAGATGTTCTGTAATTTTATTAGATAAATCACGCATTGTATTTTGTAAATTCTTGTATTCGGTGTCTAAATTCTTAATGTCCATAATATCTCTCTTTTTATTACATAGTAAATATATAACAAAAAAATGGGATATCCTATAAGAACACCCCATTGTTTTTTTAAATTAAATTGAAGTTTTTAAATTTCAATAGATTCAATTTCCTTTATTAAAGCATCATAACCTTTACAGTTACTATCAATTAAGTTGAAGATTTTATCTGACCATCCTGCGATTTGCAGAATGTTTAATGATCTATCAAATACCGATTTTCCACTTGTTTGTCTCATATCTACACTAATGGTATTACATTGTGGGTTTACTACTCTGAATTTTTTAAACAGTTCTTGGAATGAACCCAAACCTGCTCTTGATGATCCATCCCATCCGCCTTTACCGCCACTTCCGATAACCATATCCGAAAATATAACTAGGTTATCAACTTTGGTTTTGTTTTTTACAACATCATTAAGGAATATGTATAATCCATTTTCAGTTCCACCTCCACATGATCCACCCAGTTTGAATGAATTACTATTATGTTCAAGTAACCCCCTGGTTCTGTCCATTGGTACAGGGATTAACCTATCACCAAACAAACCAACGTAAACATCCCTCTGTGAGTATGCCAACATTGAACCGAACAGATTTCCAATCATTGCTGATGTGGTTTTTGAAAATGCTGATACTTTTGATGCACCATAATTATCTCCACGTACTGAACCTGAATGGTCAATTAAAACAGCGGTGTTACCTGTCAATGATGGAATGTTTTCAACAGAATATTCCAAAGCGGTTTCAAGACCTCGTAATATTTTATCCTTTATTTCACTCATATCCGGTAGCACATCAGATTCAAATTGAATTTCAGATTTATTATAAGATTTAGTCCCAACTGCTTCAATTTCAGTATATGCCGAAACAAATCTGAAAGGTAGTAGTTTAGAATTTAAAACTTTACCACGTGTGGTTAATTGTGCAACAGCATCATCTACTTTATCTGGTGCTAACAATAGGATATTTCTTAGGTTTCTCACCAAGTTCATCATCGGCATACCTTTTACATTTTCTACTACCGAAGTAATAGCTTCTTTTTTGGTTTCCTTAACATCAACACCGGTATCTTTAGCAATTTTACCTGCTTTAGACATTTCCTTTTCAAGAATTTTGGTACTATATAACCCATCCAAGTCTTGACCAGACATTAATCTCTTATATGCCTCGGCGTTACTTTGTGTTCCTTTTGGGTGCATTAAGTTTACCAAATCAATTAAAGAAATTTCTTTCTTAGTCATTTTGTATTTATCAATTAGGTATGGATCCATAGATTCCAGTTTTGATTTGAAACCTCTTTTAATAGAGTTGGCAATTTTTCTATTTCCTTTTGAGAAGTAGTATGCCAATATTTCACTCATATCATCAGGTCTTTGTGCTATTTTTTGGTAGAACCTTGATGCATATGTTTTACCTGCTAATCTTGGTGCTAATTCACCTGATAGTAAGTGTGTTACGGAACGCATATTTGCATCACGTCTTAAATAGATAGCCAATTTAGCCACGAAATCTTCATCCACATCCCCTGCCGCAGATTTGATTCTATTTACGATTTCAGATTCCGATTCGTAATATGATTTTTGCAAGAATGTTGTTAAACACGTTGCAATTAATTCTTCTTTTGCTTTTAAAGCATAAGATTTTTCACCCATTTCATTTACCATTGTTGGTACAACTGGTAATTTTGTTTTGTTAAATTTTGACATAATCTTTATATTTTTATTCGTTTATAATTCTAATAGTTCTTCAATGTGCTCAAACATTTGATCAAATTCACTTCTATATATCTCGTTCCGCAAATGCGGGAACTCGGACTGATACTTTAGATACATTGAAGAATTCGTTAACAATGAATATGTTATATTTGCAATTAGGTCACACAACTTCACATATACTGCCAATCGGTTTTCTCTCAAAACCCTGTAAAATTGAATATTGTGTCTCCTACGTCTATCTTTCCCTTTTTCATTAGTACAAGCATAAATAACATCAGCAACATCCTGCCCACTAATTCGGTAAACATCACTGTAAGTTACTCGTGCATCTTCAATTAAATCGTGACCCCACGCACCCAATTCCGTAATTAATTTTTCATCACTATCTGATAGTAGATGATTCCACTTGTTGGCTTGAATTGCAACTAAATTTAAGTGGAATGAATATGGTAATGTTTTATCGTATTTTTGGTTGCACTCCACATCATGTTGCTTTATACAATATTCTTTAAATTCCGTTGTTTCATTCATAACTTTTTAATCGTTTGTATTGTTTTTAATTCCAACCTAGTTGTTTAGAAATTTCTGGAGTAAATCCTCCTACTTCCTGCCATCGTTCAAACATCCTAGTATTTATCTCTACTTCTCTTTCCGTTTCCGGGGATCTTAAAAACCGATGCCATTTGCAAATATCATATCTACTAGCATTTATAACTTCATTTAGTGGTGGATACTTCATCTTTTAAATTTTTAGTCGTTTATTCTACGAATATATGAAAAATAATTCACATTTCCTAATTATTTTAAATAAAAAAGGGATTAACACATTTTACTGCATTAACCCCCTATATTATAGATGATGATTATTGTAAGTCAAATCATACTTAACTCACTATGGTATCATATACATGGATATCACCGATGTACTGACCCTAATCATCATCAAATTTCTATAAGGGAATAAACGTATGTGAGGGATTATTGAATCAGTTAATTAGTCTAATGACCCATGTTTCAGGATCTCTGTTTATAATTGTTTTCGAAGTATCTCACGTACTCACCACTTATTGTAATGTAGGTAAGGGAATGGTTAAAAGAGTGTGTTTTGAATCCATTTCGAAGTAACTCTGTTTATTACCACTTACCAATATTTTAAAGAACGTATTGTTTATTTCCATATTGGAAAATAACATTTATTTAGTGGCGGTCGCCGGATTCGAACCGGACCGGAGGGTTATGAGCCCTTCATGCTACCATTACAACACCCCGCGATGTATTTTAATATATTTGTGAATAAACCGATTCGTGAACAAAATCCCCACAATCATTTAATTCATCTAATAATTCTTCATTCATTTCAACTCCATCATAATCTGCTGATGCTATAAATGCATCACAATAATCTGGACAATCACGATGATCAATACCTTCAACCATCACATTGGTAATTTTTCCGAAATCAAAAGCCATAATTTTAAAGTTTTAAAGTTTATATTTCTAATATACGAAATTAAATTCACATATCCTAATAATAATAAAAAAATAAGGGAAAATCGTAGTGAGTTGGTTTTTGAGAATATTTATAGTTTATTTCGAAGTAACTCATTTACTTACCACTTATTATGCTTTTAAAAAAAAATAAAGGGAAATTCGTATGTGAGTGTTTTTTGAATCTTTTTCGAAGTAACTCATTTACTTACCACTTTATTGTTTTTAAGAATACACCATTTACCACGTTGTGGAATCTTACCACATATACGCCTTCGCAACACGGGGTGTAATGTATTCTAAAGAGCGGGTAATGGGACTCGAACCCACAACATTCAGATTGGAAATCTGACACTCTACCAGTTGAGCTATACCCGCATAACATATATACATATATAAAAATTTACCAAACGTTATTTTTAACAGTAAAAAATTAAATATATTTTGAGCCTTTAGTGGGATTCGAACTCACTACCTCATTCCTACCAAGAATGCACTCTACCTATTGAGCTATAAAGGCGAATTAAGTATTTAACATAGGCAATTCGGTGTTATCAGGGGGAACTCTTATGTGTCGATTCACAATCCGAAATTTTATTCCTACATCTATCCAACATATTTACGCATATTAAATACTGTGTTAATCCATAGTCTGATTGTTCGGTCGCAAAGTTTCAATTGTCTCTTTCAACTCCCCCTCTGTATTTGACTATCTTTACATACTTCTTAAATCAATCCAAGTTTTAGTAAATCATCAGATTTTACCCCAGCTTCGATTGCCATTTTTTTATTATATTTTATAATTTTCCCATTTAGAGTAAATAAAACATATAAGAACCATACCCCAAGCCCTCCAACTGTTAAATAGAAAAATATCTGTTTTCCCATATCATCCATACTACCATATGACCATCCCAATAGAAGAAACAATAGCCATACTTTTGAGTTTTCTAATTTTTTTGTGTTATAAATTGCAATTGAATTGTTCATAATTATATTTAATTTTAGTTTCTAACTGTTTTTATTTTATTTTTTTTCGTTTACCTTTTCCAGAAAAATTTTCAGTCTGAGAATGGCAATTAGGACATAGAATTTGTAAATTTTTTATTTCATTGTTTTTGTGATTACCATCTACATGATGTAATTGTAATGAAATTGGATTATTATTCCAAAATTTGGAAATTTTACAAATTTCACATTCATCTTTTTTTATGCCATCTTCAATGAGTTTAATTCGTAAACGGTGTGAAGTGATGTAACCACCAACCCTTCCACGTTTGATTAATTCATCTGCTGTTATTTTTAGTGAGGATGGTTCTCCTTTTCTACCTTGATTGCCGCTATAATTTAAATTCTGTTTTTTTAAATGATACTCTAATGTTTCAGGTTGACATTTTAATTCATTATACATAAAACTTTTAGTTTTATGCTGTTTAACCCAATTTACAATTTCATCATATCGTTTTATTATATCTGTTCTCATGTATATAAGTATTAAACTTATTTAAAAACTAAATAGAACGTTTACTAATTTAGTACCCATGGAGGGATTCGAACCCTCACACCGTAGCATATGTGCCTAAAACATACGTGTCTACCAATTCCACCACACGGGCTAAAAATACGTTTTCTTTATTTTTAGTTTTACTAAGATACAAAATAAAAATTTCATATCCTAATTTATTTTCATTTATTTTTCACTTGATTTTTTCAATGCTTGAATTCTCAATCTAACGTGTTCTTGCTTGATTGGGTTATCCACATACCGATTCATTTGCAATTGCAACCGTTTAATCTTTTTAGTTTTATTCGTATGTCCCACTATCCCCTGGATTTTAAAATGGATATCTCCTTTTCAATCCTGGTTTTATCCTTATCCGTTAAAGGAATTTGTTCTTTAGTTTCCTTAGATGGTTTAGATCCTCGTTTTAATTGCTCTTGTAATCGGTGCAATGCACTTGTTCTTCTTACAGATACCAGTACTCCACTCGCAGGTTTACGCTTCATAGTTTTGGTTTTAAATTATTAAATAATAAAAATATTTAGGTTTTGAGAGATATGTTCTTAGGTCCTTCATCTTTATTCTAGTGGACTACTTTGCAACTATCCGTTGAATTCGTACTTACTCACGTGATCGTGAAAACTTTCTCAGCCTTCGTTTCCTAGGGTTTACCTTATATTTTGAGGATTAGGTGAGATTTGAACTCACGAACATTTGTTTTGCAAACAACTCCCTTAGACCACTCGGGCACTAATCCATTTAGTAATTTCTTTTTTTAATTCATCCAATGTAATACTACATTTTCTATTTTTCCTTTGATTTTTTTTATGTCTAATTAATTCACAATTTGCAGGATGCGAGATTATTGATGCATCAATATTATTATTCCAACCATATAGAACCGAAATTTTATGATCTCTACTTATTCCGTTTAAATTATTACCACGGTTAAATGCCGCATACCAACCAAATTTTTCAATTAATATTAAATCAAAATAGTTTGGATATTCATATATATTGAATTTGAATTTACATTCTTTTCTATATATTTCATATTCATCTTTTTTTAGATTTGTTCGTTTTACATATTCTCTACTATTATAAGTTGAACTACATTTATGATTACAAAATATTTGATTACGTTTAATTCTAGTTTCAAATGATGTCCCACATTCCTTACAGTATCTAATTTCTTTAATACACTCTGCTTTATTGAATAATGTATTAGACCGTTTCTTATTTATTTCATTAGTTTGAATTCTACTATTTGCACATTTTAAAGAACAATTCTTTTTATATTTTGATTTAGTATATTCAGTATTACTTAATATAAGTGAATACACATTCCCACATTTTTTACAATTAAAAATATATTTCTTTTTTTCAACGATGTTCATATTCCCTTTATTATAAATATAATCAAAAACGAAATCGAACCATTAAAAATGGAAAATTTATTAACAAAAATGTAATCTACTATCACCATTTAACATAACAATAATAGGAGTTACCTATACTCCCATCGGCTTTTATCCTAGTCTGTGCTGACTTTTGAATTGGTTTAGGATTTCACGATCTGTTATGTTATGTTATAATAATATCAGAGCCTAACGAAGTTTAAATTCCAATACGTTGATATTATTTTTTCATTTTCACTAAGATACATAATATAAATGATGTAACCTAATTATTTACATCTAATTTTAAATATATTTTTGTACACCAAGCATATTTATCGGTTTGTACAAATTCAATATCATCTGCATTTATACTATACCAACATAAATCACAATCCCAAAGTGATTCAATTATACCAAGTTTGAATTCTGACATTTTAGTTGGATGTACCTTTGGTACTAGACATTCTAATATTTGTGGTAGGTATTTATCAGCCATCTTATTTTGATGTGCCAACCACGTTTTGTGTAATATAGGACCTGTACCGTCTCTATCGCCCGTACCACCATTCCATCTATATGAATCTGTTAATGCTTTATTAAGAATATTACATTTTGTAGTATCTTCTACTGATAATTCAATAACATTCCTAGATTTCAGACTATCTGTAGACAGTGTTGGTAAGTAGTGTGATACTATATGTTCACCAACATATATTCCTAATTGGTAATTTAAATTTGGTTTTTTCATTTTAAAAGAATAAGTAGTCTTTCCATTCATTTGGAATATAATCAACTTTTTTCATTAACATTAAATAGTGTGGTCGTTTAGGACTTGGGATTGCTTTACCATATTCTAATAATGTTAAATTGGATTTTTCTCCGTTACATTTTTTACAAGCCGTAACTAAATTCTCCCAAGTATTTGGACCACCATGTGATTGTGGTATAACGTGGTCAATTGTCAATGATTTTTTATCCAAATCTCTACGACCACAATATACACACTCGTGATTATCTCTTTTAAATATATTATCCCTATTTAATGGAACGGAATGATAATCAATATTTATATACTCTTTAATTCGTATTACTGCTGGTTTGTAAATATCTACATCTTTTCTAACCAATCCAAATTTCTTTGGGTAGTGTTTTACAATTTCACAATTACCTTTCATAAATATTACGAATGCACGACCTGAATCAATTACATTTTTTGGTAAATAACTTGAATCCAATAGTAATGTTTGTCTATATTTCATAACTTTTTATGTTTTTACAGTTTTATAAGATATGCTCTAAAATGCCAATTCAAATCCCACTCTGGATTATCTAGTCTATAAATAAAACAATGTGGTTTTCGTATAACTTCCGAAATGGTTGATATATGATCCGTTTGTCTAACATTAACACGATCACCCACTTCTAATATATCTGTATAACCATATATTGTTTTAGTTTCCATTTTATTAAGTTTTAGTAGCGTATCTTTTTTATTACATTGCAAATATACGAAATGGAAATGCAATATCCTAATTTATTCGTATTTAATTTTGTACCCCCAGGTGGATTCGAACCCCCCGTAGTCCTTATGAGAGTCCCATGCAACCTTTACACCTTAACGCGATTTATATTGTATGTATTATTTTTAATATGGGTTATTTCTGATTTTTTTATTATTATTAAATTTGATAAAGATTTCCATTTTGCTAAATCCCGTTCTCTCTGATATCCCTTAACTTCAATATATAAATTTAATTCATATACATAAAAATCTGGAAAATATAAATGAATTGAATTATTCCAATTGTATTCATATGGTTCAAAAATATTAGTCCAAGTATAGTTATTATCATCCAACCATTTTGCAACCAATAATTCCCAATTTCCTTTTAATTTAAATCCATTATATGTAATAGTTTTAACTCTACCACTTACATTATTACTTGAATATGATTCTGGGTTATCACGAACAACTTTTCTCATTATATCGGATTGCTTCTTTCGTGTTATATCGTTCCAGTATTCTAAATTTGTAACTTTACTACGTTCAGATGCCTTTAATTTCATTTCAGAATTCCATATCACTTGATTGTTGATATTTTTTTCCTTGAATGTATTGCGTATTTTCTGTTTAGTTTCCTCTGATCTATTTGTATTAATTTTAGATGGGTTTGAATAACATCGTATTTCGTGTTGAATTAATGCACGTTTGAGTTTATATTCAATATTACAATATTTACAATTCATTTATTTCTTTATTATAAATATAAAATAAAAAAATTTAGAGACAGGTGAGATACCAACTTCTCCAACTCGCGATATGTTTTTAAATAATAATTGATATACTCCGTTACTACCTGTTTAAGATTGGGAGTCATATTTTAAACTACCATTACTCTAAATGGATTCAGGTTCTCAATTATTTTCTTAGTTAGTTAAAGAGGACTTGAACCCCTATCCCACGTCCGCTTTCATTGCTTTAATGCAATTTACTCCCTTCGGTTGTGCACCAATACACCATAACTAATCGGATAGTTGCAACCATCCATTTTGTAAAGTTAATTACTCTTTACTTTTGCACGGGCTAGAGGACTCGAACCCCTGAAAAATGGTTTGGAAGCATTTGTGTTACCACTACACTAAACCCGCATTTTTTAATTTAATAAATACTGTTTGGATTTATTTTTCCACCCAGCTTGTGATTTATATTTTACAAAATATATTTTTAAATCACTTTGAGAGTTATAATCAACAAAGAAAATGCTTTTATCTGATTGGGATTTGTAATTTACAAAATACCATAATCCATTATTTCCATTTGCTTGTGAATTATAATCTACTTTAAATACTTTCAAATCACACTGTGATTCATAATCTACTACGAATAATTTAACATCACTTTGAGATTTATAATCAACTGAAAATATTCTTTGAGAATAAATTGCGGTGGGGATTATAAATAGTAATATTAATAGGTATTTTTTCATATCGTAAATATACGAACTGGGAATATAATATCCTAATTTATTCGTAGTTAATTTAAATTAACTACACATACAAGTACCGTATGGATTATCAACATTAAAAGTACTGAACACTTGGCATGACTCGCACCACCTTGTAGTACCTTCATTATCGTCTAAATCATCTTCACACATAATTTATTTTTTTATTTCACAGTAAATATATGAAAAATAAATCCATATATCCTAATTAAAAATTAATTATTTTAAACTTTAAAATTTCTATAAACTTCAACACCATGTTTTGTCAATTTTTTACTATCCCAAGGTGATGGTAATAATTTTTCTTCACATACAACTGAATCATATGCCGTTGAATTGCATTTTTCTTTCATCACGGATAAACTACGTGATTGAACTTCCATATAATCTCCATTTCTATTATGTAATGTATATTTCATATCGTATCTTTTTTATTACATTGCAAATGTACGAAATGGAAATGCAATATCCTAATTTATTCGTATTTAATTTTGTACCCCCAGGTGGATTCGAACCACCAATCGAGACCTTAGAAGGATCTTGCATTTCCATTTATGCTATGAGGGCATTTCCCGAATAACGTTCCGGGAGACGTGAATCTTCTGTTTCCTTGAAATAGAAAACTCAACAGCGACTATGCTGCCAGTTGATAATTGTTACTTATCTTTAATATCAATCTCTTTCTACTTACGATTACAATGTCAAATCCAAGTCACCCCCTCGACGTGGTTGATAAGGTCCAACCACAAAAACCAGTATTTTACCGTTGGTAAAATAAACAATTGAGGAAACCATAAGTTCCATCAGCACTCTATTAACACATGGTTAAAGAGCATACGAATTAAATAGTACCCTAAGTCCTGACTTTTAAAAAGGGTCAGAAATTTTGGTCCACTTCTCATAGTGGAGGTGGAGGGGTTCGAACCCTCGTGTATCATAGCGTTAATAAACGTCAATGACTAATATTGTACCCATAGTCGGAGTCGAACCGACAGTGTACAGGGCTTAAACCTGTTGTGTTTACCGTTTCACCATATGGGCATTTAAAATAACAAGTCATACCATCCTAACTAATAACCGATGTCCGTTAAGACCTTCGGGAGAGATTCGAACTCCACTTTCTAACTATTGTTGTTATCTTTTTTATTTTTCTACCAAGTAAAAGTACCGATAATTGGATTCGAACCAATGACCCACTCCCTATGAAAGAGTTGTTCTACCCCTGAACTATATCGGCATTTGTTATTTTAACACTAATAGTGTAATATATTACACTATTCTTTATATTTTTCTTTGAAGTGGTCTGAAACTTCATCCATCGTATACATCCAATTCATATTTGATTGTTCAATTCCTTTCAATAATCCCCATAAAGTCCGTTTAGATATATCTGCATTATTAGTTATATAATAACACCAAAAAAACGGTATTTTTAAATAATATCTATATCTCCAAATTTGTTCAAGTTTATTACTATCTTGAAATCGTTTTTTTCTATTTAAATACTGATTAACTAATATAATCAATACAACCGTTAAACTAATAATAATTAAAACCATAATTTTTGAATTTTAGCGGTAGATACGGGGTTCGAACCCGTGTAGCTTTTACACCCTACTTGTTTAGCAAACAAGCCTCTTTTCCATTTGAGTAATCTACCTTTAGTTAACATCTACAATGCGTCAATGTGTAATCAAAGACTTTAGTACTTATTCGAGCGTTATATCTATTATCGGTATATTACTCGAATTTATACTATTTTAAATAGTACAAAAAGCAACTAAAAAGTCCCCGAAATAGGATTTGAACCTATGACCTTGAAAGTATCAGTTTCCTACTCTACCGTGCTGAGCTATACGGGGTTTAATTGTACTCATAATAGGACTCGAACCTATAACCGCTTTCTTATCAGGAAAGTACTCTACCGTTGTATTATATGAGTTAATATTGTGCGCCATTGGGGATTCGAACCTGCAATATAATTACATTTCTGATCAAGAAATTAAAACTATATCACACTTACTTTAATACTTAATTTATTTTTCTGTGCACATCAAATAAAAAAATATCGTTTCAACCTTATCTATAAAAGCACCTCACTCCATTGCGAGGCTAGGTTCACCACACCCAAAGATAACGCATTTGCTGTACCCATTACAGGACTTGAACCTGTGACTTCCAAGATATAAGCTTGACACTCTGACCTACTGAGTTAAATGGGCGTTTTTTGTTTTGTGAACACGGAAGGATTCGAACCCTCACTCGTCTGGTCCGTAGCCAGAAGTTTTATCCAGTTAAACTACGTGTCCTAAAAAATAGTTAGTATATACATACATTTTAGATATATAAGGTTATATCTCAACCGTTTTCGGGTTCCGTTAATCTGTAAACTTTTATAACCCCATACGGAACAAGCAGGGTAACTATTTTGCGATTTGGGAGAATTTTGAAATCTCGACCTATTGGTTAACAGCCAATTGCTCTGCCTCTGAGCTACCAAACCATTTGTAACTTTTAGTTACACCTAAGAGTTACCAACTTAGCCAACTTACGTTTTGGATGATTGGCTGGAGTTATGTACATAAATCCATCATTCACGGGCTTCGATTCTTATCCTATGCATCGGAATCAGACTGCATCGTGCCTATTGTCAGATTCGAACCAACGACTATATTTTATTTTTAATTAGTTCTTCATTGGTAGTGATTGTATTGAATAATTTTTCGTATTTTAGTAATTCAGTTTTTCGTATTACATCAAAAATTACATTATTATATTGGGTTTTTACATATTCCATTTTCATCTTATCATTTCCCCACCAATAGCCTTTAATTTCAAAATATTTATCTAATTTAGGACTGTAAAAATCAGGTGTGTAATGATGGATTGTATCAATATCATCCACCCATTCATATAAATGATGTTTTTCTGCTTTTATTTTAATCCAATCAACATCAATAAACTCCAACACTTTAGCAAATCTATATTCCCAAGTTCCTTGAACTTTAACAATTTCCCCAGAACTTTTTTTAAAGTTATACCATTTACATCTACCACCGTTATTATTTTTACTAAGTTTTTTAGAAATAATAGATTTTGTTTTATCGGTATGTTTTTTGTTCGTGAAAGATGGTATCAATTCACCAGATTTATATTTATCACTTAATGTATTAGCTTGCTTTAATATGCGTTTATCTGTAATTTTAGTTTTTCCTTTATTCCAACTACTCCGTGATTTATTTAAATATCCATTATTAGGGTCATGTGCTTTACCATCACCATGCATTCTCCATATATGAGTAGTAATTCCAAATTTAGAATACTCACTCTTACAATATGGACATCTATATTTACCATTTACAAGTTCCCACTCCTTTTTTACTTTTAATTTTTTCATTTCATTACACTTAGTTACTATATATAAGTATGGATTTTTTATAAAAAAGGTGGATTTTAAGTAAAAAGTTTAGTGTTCTACCAAAAACATAAAGTGGGGTAGGTAGGAATCGAACCTACATCTTTGGTGCTTCAAACCAACGCAATGACCAACTTTGCTACTACCCCTGAGCTACGGGACCCGTATAGGTTTTTATTTTCAGTTCCGAAACCTCTAAACGGAATGTTCGGTTGGTTATTGGTGGTATCATATATACCTGCCAAATTCATCCTTTCTAACACTTTGTTTGATAGTACCGATTTTTATTTTCGTTTTAAAAGTTCGTACCATTTATTTTCTGGATCCCATTCCATAAACCGAAAGTCGTGTATATTATAGGAACAATATAATTTTCGATAGCCTTTACCATCAGTTATACAACCACGATGTTTACGAACTGTTTTATTTGCTAATTGTTTATAAAATTTAGTAGCGTTCCTCCTATAATCTTTACTAATTGGATTTTTACTTCTACTTCTACTCATAGTTTCTAAGGTTTGGTTATTACTTAGAAAACGGAAAATTTAAATTTATACATAGTTTTGGTTTTGTTATGTTTCATATCCAATAGGTGAGGTTTAACCTTGACCACTGACTATGAAAGGTAATTAAAGGAACAAAAGTTCCGAAAGTATTGCCACAGGGAATCGAACCCTGATTTTTAGGATGAAAACCTAATGAACTAGCCGTTATTCGATGGCAACGTTTTTAATAAATATAAAGATACGAAACTTTAATCCAATATCCTAATTTATTTTCATTTAATTTAGTACACCGTAAGGGACTCGAACCCTATTTCTTAACACACAAACCGTTTCGTTTCATGAATTGAAATCTCATAAGTGCTGTGATTTTTTATCTACCGTTAATTACCGGGTATATTATTGTAGTCGTTCCTCTGTTTACGTTATAGATTTACAGTTACTCAATACACAGAATATATTAGTCTCCCAGGTAGGACTCGAACCTACAAGCCTATTAAGGAACAGGGTTACAACCTGCCGAGCCAGCCAAATGCTCAACTGAGAGTTAAATAATTTTAAGAGAAAGTTTAGGTGAGTGTTTGTTTATGTTTGATTTGTAGTCAAATTGCTAACCAGTTGCATAAATGCCCGTTGCGGGGCAAATTGGGAATCGAACCCTCGAAGTAACTCATTCTATTACTACTTTAAATTATTATTCTTTTATTACTCTACCAAGTCTAAACCCTTTTGGAATTTCCGTACCCTTGGTAATTTTTTTGTTTATTGTTTCATCTGTAACCCAACACGTTCCAAACTGGGAATTTTTTGTTCCACTATGAATTTCTTTGTGTGAATTTTTCATTTTTTCTATGGTTTCAACTGTATGTATTTTTCCCTTCCAAGTTACATTATCGGACCAATTTTTTAGCTTACCGATTTTATGTAGTTTAATGGCTGTAATACTTCTTTGTTTTCTAATTTTATCAAACCATTCATTATCATTTTCTTGTAAGTATTTTTGTCTTTTATTTCCTGCGTTTGAACAGTTTATCATATGTTTTTTATTCACAAATCCACCAATACCACCTAAACCAATATTTAAACATTTAGGATTTTTTAATAATTCTTCATTTACAATTTCTTGTTCTCTAATATACATAGATTTTGAATTATCAAAATATTCTAAAACTTCTCGTTTAAAGTTATCTTTACCATGATAGTAAAGAGAGTTTTTTAATCGTTTTCCAGAACCCAAATAACCATCTTCAAGATTAAATGTTTCGTGAACACCAATGTAAAATTTTTCATTTTTTAAATTAGTGGTTTTGTATAAAATATAAAATTTCTTCTTCATGTATATAAATATAGAAAAAATATATTTTAAGTAAAGTGGGACGTGTAGGAATCGAACCTACCCAGTAGAGTTTTACAGACTCGCTCGGCACCAGTGCCTGTACGCCCCTTTATGTACTTCCTACTGCCACACGTGAGTCTAGTACTAACTTAACGAAACTATATATGATTACGTTTTACCGATGTAAAAGAGGCTTTATCATATCTATTGCGGTCCAGATGGGACTCGAACCCATAATCTCCACCGTGACGGGGTGGCATCATACACCAATATGCTGCTGAACCATTTGGTAAGTTTTTTTAACATTCGCCTTACCTACGAATTTAGTGCCCCCAAGTGGAATCGAACCACTGCCCTAACCATGTAAAAGAGGCTTTATCATATCTAATGCAGTTCACACGGGAGTCGAACCCGCAATCTTCGCAGTGACAGTGCAACGTGTTACCAACAACACCTCTGAACTAAATTAAGTTTTACCGAACGATTTGAACGGTCTACATGACTTTAACTTAAAAAGTACGTTGAGTAATTAAAGACCCCCAGCGGTCATAGTACCCCCAAGTGGAATCGAACCACTGCCCTAACCATGTAAAAGTTATACGCTTCCGTTACGCCATAGGGGCGTTTTGTAATGTTTAAAGTACATTATGAACATAGTGGAGTAGACGGGAACTTGAACCCGCAACCTCCGCAGTGCAAGTGCGGTGCTCGTCCTATTAGAGCTTCTACCCCGGTTATATTTGTTTAGGTTTACAGAACAATAATATCATATCACACTTTCAAAGGATGTAACAATCCATTACCAATCCGAGAACAGAATTTATATACCTACCTACCAAATACTTATCACGTGTTGTATTTAATAACTGTTCTAAACGAATTTCTTTTTGTGCCGCCGGTGGGATTCGAACCCACAACCCTTCCGTTAAAAGCGGAATGCTCTACCAATTGGAGCTACGAGGGCGAGGGGTGTATATTACCAAGTTTCCATTTATTATGAAAAATGTTCACTATCACATACACCATATGATAAAACCCAAAAATAGAGCTTTCTGTGAGGGTCGAACTCACAACCTTCGCGTTACAAATGCGATGCTCTGCCAGTTGAGCTAAGAAAGCGTTTGGTGGTTTACCACCATTTTCTCATTTTGTCTAAGTGGTAGGACTCGAACCTACGGCCTCGTACTCCCAAAGTACGCCATCTACCGACTGATATACACCTAGTTTTAGAGTTTTTTATAAGGTTTGCTCTTTCCTTAAAAGTTTAAAAAGACTTCACCTTTATTTTCCTACCAAGTCTGAATCCATTGGGAATTTTATCACCCTTGGTAATTTTTTTATTTATTATTTCATTTGTAATCCAACAAGTACCATATTGTGAATTGGTAATACCCGATCCCATTCCCTTACTCAATTCACTCATTTTATTTTTGGTTTCTTCGGAGTGGCTTCTATTTTTAAAATTCCCAACATTCGTTTTAAAATAGTGTATTAAGCCGTTACTGATTTTATTCTTATATTCAGAAGTTAATTCTTTTCCACGTAATAATTTACCTGTGGTAATGCCTCCTAAATATATTCCCCATTCCCTACCTTTCAAAAATGATGCAAGATGTGATTTATTACAGAATCCACCAGATCCGCCAGGTTTTAAATTTAAACATTGTTCATTTAATATTAAATCTTCATTTACTAACTCACTTTCTTTGTTTATTAAATCTTCTCTACTATTACACCATTCAATGATTTCTAATTTAAAATTTTTAATACCATACTTCCGGATGGAATACCTTAACCGAGTTCCACTACCTAAATATCCATCTTTAATATTATTTGTTGAGTGCATTCCTATATAATACTTATCATTTAGTAGATTTGTAGTTTTATATATAAAATGATATTTCTTAACTTTGTTTGAATTTGCCATAAATAATGAATATACATATAAGTATAACAAATTCAAAAAAGTTGATGGCTACCCCATCAAGACTCGAACTCGAATCGCGTGGACCAAAACCACGTGTAATAACCGTTATACGATAGGGCAATATGTTCGTCTTTCCGAACTGCCAAACCATTGTTCAATTTTACTCACGTGGAAGAAACCACGTTAAAGAACCTCTACTTACCTGATTAGGTTAAACAGGCGTTGTACTTTAATACTCTACCAAGACGAAATCTATTTGGGATTTCACTACATTTGCAAGATTTTAAGCAAAATAAGTAAAACTTAAAAGTAGAAATAGGTATTTCATTTTAATCCCGGATCTTTAGTTGTAATTTCAAACTTGAAACAGTTGCTTCCATCATATTCGTTGACCTCGTAATTATCTGAAACTCTAGTTCCGTTTTGACATTCATAGGTAAAAACGGTTAGATCCCTATCACACACATCCTGTCGTACTTCGTCTAAGATTTTAAGTAATTCTTCTTTTGATATAGACATTAGTTTTAATTCTTAGTGGTTTAATCTACTTTTATATAAATATAATAAAATTAAAAAATTACATTTTAAGTAAAAGAGGAAGATGTGGGATTCGAACCCACGGATGCTTTAACACACCAACACTTTTCAAGAGTGTCGCAATCAGCCAGACTCTGCCAATCTTCCAGTTACCTATCTTGCGTTTTGGTTTATTACAAGATAGGATTTTGTTTTTTGTTATTTTCCAATATGTCAATGAACTTTTGTAGTAATTAAACTACCAAAGGGTGAGAGAGGGGAATCGAACCCCCATCTGTTGAACCACAATCAACCGTTCTAGCCGTTGAACTACAAACACCGTATGTTATTTTGCTGATAGGGTGGGATTCGAACTCACATCTTTTCGCTTAACAGGCGAAAGTTTTACCGTTAATACTACCTACCATTATTTTAATGAACTTATTTAAATTAAAAAACCCAATCTCTTTTGGAAACTGGGTTTAAATATTATTTGATATGTGTTTTATTTCATATCATATTATTTCCCAGTTTTAATTGTTTCGGTTCTCTATTATTATAATCAAAGCCAAACGCACGTACCGAACTAATCGTTGCCCACAAATGGAACATCTGATCCGATAAAAGTTGTATGTTTATAATTGCTTTCATAATATTTATTTGGTCCGAAACCATTGTTTCTTACTATAACTATATAGAAATATAATTTCCGTTACAATAATCCAGTTTAATTTTACTTTTTTTAGTTTTATCACCCTTACTACGTAAAGATACGAAATAAAAATAGTAACCCGATAAATTCAATTATCTTAAATATTAGAATAATCCAGGAACAACGTTCCCATCAAACAAATCAATCTATGTTACTATTTTTTTATCCTTTGTTTTATCAAAGATACGGAATATAAATGATATAACCTAATTTATTTTAATTTATTTTAATTTATTTTATTGGAGTTCTGAAATAATAGTTTCAACTCGTTTTTTATATACCTCCAATTGTAATTTCAGATTTCCAACATATTTGCTTTTTGTGAAATCAATCACATCCCTTTCAACATATTCATCAGTTTTATAATTCATAACTGCAATTGGTACACGACCATCTCCTTCCCAGTTCGGTGTTGCAAACACTTCAAACTCCGGGTTAATTCCATCATCAATCCAAGATACTGTACCTGCCATTGAACCATAATTGACAATCCAACCACAAAGGGTTTCTAATTTAATAACATCTTTTTCCGAAATAAAATCTTCTGTTCTCATAGTTTCTCTCTTTATTACATAGTAAATATATGGAATATAAATGATATAACCTAATTTATTTTTAAAGAAATTGATAAATTATCAATTTATGTAAATGTTAAAATTCATCTTTTTGAACATATCCAAAGAAAGGATATTTATCATCTTCATCGTCACTGATAGAAATTTCTCCCTGTTTTTTGAATCCACGTGCTACATATCTATTAATTTCAATTTCAACTTCTTCTTTTGTACTTGCTTCAATTTCTATTGTTTCAAGTTTTTTTACGTTTACCATAATTTATATGTTTAAGGTTAATACTCTCTCTTTATTACATAGTAAATATATGGAATATAAATGATATAACCTAATTTATTTTTAAAGAAATTGATAATTTATCAATTTATGTAAATGTTAAAATCCTTCTTGTCTTACATACGCTCTCCATAAGTAAGATACCTTTCTGTTAGTATCCAATTTATCAATTGAACCACCATCCATATAAAGGTTATCACGATGAATTCCTACACAACCTTCGTGTTTTTTAGATTGTACTTCACAACCGTTTAACATTTCCAATCTTTCTTGATTTAATTTTGATAAGGTTTTTGTTTTTACTAAAGCCATAATTTATATGTTTAAGGTTAATACTCTCTCTTTATTACATAGTAAATATATGGAATATAAATGATATAACCTAATTTATTTTTAAAGAAATTGATAATTTATCAATTTATGTAAATGTTAAAATCCTTCTTGTCTTACATACGCTCTCCATAAGTAAGATACCTTTCTGTTAGTATCCAATTTATCAATTGAACCACCATCCATATAAAGGTTATCACGATGAATTCCTACACAACCTTCGTGTTTTTTAGATTGTACTTCACAACCGTTTAACATTTCCAATCTTTCTTGATTTAATTTTGATAAGGTTTTTGTTTTTACTAAAGCCATAATTTATATGTTTAAGGTTAATACTCTCTCTTTATTACATAGTAAATATACGGATTATATTTTAAACATACAACCACCAAATGTTAATTAACTGTTAAATTAAAAACAATAGTTATGTGATGATATTTCAACGTTTCTATCCACCTTGCGAAGTCAAAGAATGTTTACGAATCGTATTCGCTGTCGGACACTCGGCTCACTTGATAGCGGTATTCATCATAACCGTCAATTTTGTATAACTATTGTTTTTTATAATTCTCTTTGTTTCAGATACCGCAACCGGTAACTATTTAATATAATCTGATCACAAAATCCATTCACAGTTTTATGGGTGTAATATGAATTGTAACGTAATACGGCGTTAATGAAAACTTTAGTATTGATACCTGGAATTTTAGGTTCATCTTTAGTGATGGTATCTTTAAGATGTGTTAAAAATACACGTTGTTCATCTGTTAAAAATAGTTCCATTGTTCTGTTTAATATTTTAATTCTACTTTATTAATTTCATTTAATATTTCAACTGCCCCATCAGAACAAATTTTAGTTAAACCATAGTTATTTTGTATATCGGCAATAAAGTATATACGACATGTCGTTTATCCTTATG
>Ga0209414_1000070_pt1 | contig 42632 bp, 39 predicted proteins | sample LakVidmifraction_4_FD_181154 | JGI IMG/M metagenome (GOLD analysis project Ga0209414, IMG submission 181154) | Hypersaline microbial communities from Lake Vida, Antarctica - Brine Hole Two &gt;0.2 micron (SPAdes) (version 2) | ecosystem: Environmental > Aquatic > Non-marine Saline and Alkaline >...
CGCGATGTTACAACCCAAGCAGTTTTCAGCTTGAAAGGAAAACCGCTAAACAGTTACGGGCTGACTAAAAAGATTGTTTACGAAAATGAAGAATTTAACCTGCTACAGGCCGCGCTCAATATAGAAGAATCTATTGAAGACCTTCGGTACAATAATATTGTAATCGCAACTGATGCCGATGTAGATGGAATGCATATCCGGTTATTGCTGATTACCTTCTTTTTACAATTTTTTCCGGAGCTAATTAAAGAGAACCATCTTTATATTTTACAAACCCCGCTCTTTAGGGTTCGAAATAAAAAGGAAACCATATATTGCTACAGCGAAACGGAACGCCAGCAAGCCATGTCCAAATTAGGCGGAAAAATAGAGATCACCCGATTTAAGGGTCTGGGCGAAATATCACCGGATGAATTCAAACATTTCATTGGTGAAAATATCAGGCTGGATCCTGTGATGCTGGATAAGGATATGTCCATTGAAGAATTGCTGAGTTTCTATATGGGTAAAAACACGCCGGACAGACAGGAATTCATTATCGCAAACTTAAAAGTTGAACTTGATCTGATTGAAGAATAGCCCATGAGGTTTAAAAATACTACTGAAACTAATCTTGTGCCTTCAGTCTACATGATTATTGTCGCGGCATTCATCACCAATATTTTTGTCAATATTGAAATGATGAATTCAGATACTGAAAGCACAATGACATTCAGTCATTTTCTTCCTAATATTGTTTTACTTCTTTTTGGAATTTATTTCCACAGGGTCGCTCAATTATTTGATTTTGACAGCGATGGCGAAACTCTGAATTTTAAAAATAACGGGGTGGTTTTTTCGAAATTTATGGAATATAGAGTAAAAAGAGCCGAATTTCCAAAAATGAAGTTGTTGGGATTTAAGGTAATGGATCTCGGGATCTATACCATTCTTACAATTTATATCAGAAGCAGAAGTAAACGAGGATCGAGAAAATATCGATTCAATATAACATTTTTGGCAAAAAAGAAAAAAAGGGGAATGATAGAATCGTTGAACAAGGTGTTGGAAAAAAACAAAGCAGTCTCTTAAATGGATATAGAAAACCAAGATATGCCGCAGGAAGGGCAAGAGGAGCAACATCAAGAGGAGCAAAATAATGACAAATTAATTCGAATTACAGGAATGTACAAGGATTGGTTTTTAGATTATGCCTCTTACGTGATTTTAGAGCGTGCAGTACCTTCGGTGGAGGATGGCTTTAAACCTGTACATCGCCGTATAATGCATTCCATGAAAGATCTGGACGATGGACGCTATAACAAAGTGGCGAATATTGTGGGCCATACTATGCAATATCATCCTCACGGTGATGCCAGTATTGGGGATGCAATGGTGCAAATAGGGCAAAAAGATTTATTGATAGATGCCCAGGGAAACTGGGGAAATTTGCTTACTGGTGACAGAGCTGCTGCTCCGCGATATATAGAGGCCCGATTATCCAAGTTTGCTTTGGAAGTTGTTTTTAATTCAAAAATTACCGAATGGCAATTTTCCTATGACGGAAGAAAAAAAGAACCGGTTAACCTTCCTGTAAGATTTCCGTTGTTGTTGGCTCAGGGAGCAGAAGGGATTGCAGTAGGTTTGAGCACCCGAATTTTACCTCATAATTTTAACGAACTTATAGATGCTTCAATAAGGCATCTCAAAGGGAAAAGTTTTAAGCTGTATCCCGATTTCCCAACATCCGGAGAGGCTGATATTTCAAATTACAATGATGGTTTGCGTGGAGGAAAAGTAAGGGTAAGAGCTAAAATTTCCCAAAACGATAAAACGACCCTGGCAATTAACGAAATTCCCTATGGGACTACAACCACCTCTTTAATTGATTCGATTTTAAAGGCCAACGATCAAGGAAAAATTAAAATTAAGCGCATAGAAGATAATACCGCTGAAAATGTGGAAATATTAATCTATCTGCCCCCCAATATTTCTCCGGATAAGACTATTGACGCATTATACGCTTTTACTACCTGTGAAAACTCAATTTCGCCTTTAGGTTGCGTTATTATTGATAATAAACCGATCTTTATAGGAGTGACCGAAATTTTAAAACGATCTACAGATCATACCCTGAGTTTGCTCAAAAGTGATCTGGAAATTAAATTGGACGAATTTGAGGAACAGTGGCATTTTGCTTCCCTGGAACGGATCTTTATAGAAAACCGGATTTACCGCGATATAGAAGAGGAAGAAACCTGGGAAGGCGTAATCCGGGCGATAGATGATGGCTTAAAACCACATATTGGTCATTTAAAGCGAACAGTTACAGAAGAAGATATCGTCAGACTCACCGAAATACGCATCAAACGAATCTCTAAATTTGATATTGATAAAGCTCAGCAAAAAATTGACGCTCTTGAAGATGAAATAGCTCAAGTAAAATATCATTTAGAACATTTAGTGGAATTTGCGATCGCTTATTTCGAGAGATTGAAAAAGGAATATGGTATCGGGAAGGAGAGAAAAACCTTCTTGCGCTTATTTGACGATATTGAAGCATCCAAGGTTGCGATGCGCAATACCAAGCTTTATGTAAACCGCAAAGAAGGATTTATTGGTACTTCCCTTAAAAAAGATGAATTTGTAACCAATTGTTCGGATATAGACGATATTATTTGTTTTACCGCTGAAGGAAAAATGATGATTACCAGGGTCGATTCAAAAACCTTTATTGGCAAAGACATCATCCACATAGCTATTTTTAAGAAAAAAGACAAGCGTACTATTTATAACCTTATTTACCGGGATGGAAAAAGCGGGTCTTCTTTTATAAAAAGATTTGCAGTTACCTCAACTACCCGGGATAAGGAATACGATGTTACTCAGGGCAAAAAAGATTCTAAGATCCTTTATTTTTCTGCCAATCCAAATGGGGAAGCGGAAGTTGTTACCTTTTATTTAAGGCAGGTTGGCAGCATTAAGAAACTGAAATTTGAAGTCGATTTTTCCGATATACTTATCAAGGGCAGAAATGTCAAGGGAAACATAATCACCAAATATCCAGTAAAACGCATCGAGTTAAAAGAAGTAGGAGTTTCAACCTTAAAACCCAGGAGAATTTGGTTTGACGATAGTGTAAAAAGACTGAACGTAGATGAACGCGGAGAGTTATTGGGAGAATTTAGAGGAGAAGACCGGCTTTTAATAATTACTCAAGATGGAGTATCCAAAACAATTAAGCCTGAGTTAACTACAAGATTTGATGACGAAATGATTGTCCTGGAAAAATGGATCCCAAATAAACCAATCACGGCAATTTATTGGGAAGCAGAGAAAGAACGCTATTACGTAAAAAGATTTGTGCTTGAAATTCCTGAGAGAGAAGAGCATTTTATTGGCGATCACCAAAAGTCGTTTTTAGAATTAATTTCCACAGATTATATCCCGCAGGCAGAACTGGTTTTTTCCAAAATTAAGGGCAAAGATCAAAAACCCAATGAGACAATTAATCTTAAAGAATTTATTTCAGTAAAAGGTTCTAAGGCTCTTGGAAATCAATTGACTACCGATAAGGTTAAACAGATAAATTTAATCGATCCTATCCCTTTTGAGCCTGAAGTAGTTCCTGTAGAGGAGATTGAGGTTAAAGATGAGGAAACGGTCGAAAACGAATCAGAAGAAAATAAAATTTCAGAAGATTTAGAGACAGGGAAGGGCACTTCGAGTGAAAGCCAAACCAATCTATTTGATGAATAACTTGGATTCTTAGGGAATTCAAGGAATTTGCGTTCTGGAAAATCCTAATCTAATCAATTTTCTTGACCGTTCCCTTCTGTTTCTCAGTTTCGCCTACAAGCCCGTATTCAAAAGTGTAGGTATTTTTATCTGAAGTAATAATCTTGATATGTAAAGCCTGTCGTTCTGCGCGGTTTATAGGATGCAGGTTCCTAATTATATATTCACAGTCATTGATCCATCTCACCGAGGATGTATCTGTCTTTCCCTGAAATTTATCGATTTCAATAGAATCGTTCCTGACAAAGGTGGAGGTTACCAGCTCTCCGTTCAAATAAGACTCAAATTGGAAGGTTCCGGTTTTAAACTTAGCGCAATCCCGCTCAGGGGAATAACAGGCGTTAAAAAGGAACAAAACACTTAAAAGCAAAAGGATTTTTTTCATTTAAATCATGTTTTACAGGCAAAAAGGTTATCCCTGAATTATCCCAGACGGATGTGGTATTGGATTTTCAAATAAATACCGGTTATGGCTTCAGGATTGCAAAATAAAGGTATTTAAGGTGAAATATCAATTTTCAAAGGCTTCAAAAGTCCCATCCTTATAAAAAATCACTATTTTTTGAATGCTTCTTCCGGAGGAAGCAGTTAGGGGGCTTTTTTGCTCAGGCGGAAGCTGTCTGATTTCCGGGTTAATTTGTGCCCGGGAGGGAGTTGGAGTATTTGTAGTCACAGGATCATCTTCAACTTTAAGATTGCCCGGAAAATTTCCTGTTCCATTCAGCAGCCAGTACAATTCTACTTCGGGGTAGGTTTGTACAATTTTAAGCACAAAATCTAAACTGGGTTTATTTCTGCCAGAGAGGATATGTGAGATGGAAGAGCGTCCTACATTGACGGCATCTGCAAAAGCCGCGGCCGACAAATCATAATAATTAAATATTTTCTGTAATCTTTTGGAGAACTTTTCGCTGTTTACCATTGTAAATATTTTATTGAACACATCTTCGTTTACAAATGTAACACATTGATTCCATTTGACCAATACACAATTGTGAACAATTGATATTTAAATCAACTAAAGGTTTAGATAAAGCATCTTTATATCCTAACAAATAGGTGTTTAAGATTAATATAATAATAGCATGGAAAATTTCCATCGGACCTGCGTTCTAAGCGGGACTCATTGTTTACTATTGTAAACAAAACTATCCAATTTATATGTTTACAATTGTAACTGTTGAATTATTTACTTTTGTGAACATGAGAAATGAAACAAAATTTTATTCAGATTTTATCAGGTTATACTCAAGCTTTAAAGTGTCGGAACTAAACGGCCGTTACATTAACTACTCACATATTGAGAAACCTTTCCAGCGTTTATCATCAAAGTTCAGGACGACAATTATTGGTCATTCTACATTGGGAATACCAATTCCATCGATTTTTGTGGGCAGCGGAAAAACAAAGATTCTGGCCTGGTCACAAATGCACGGAAATGAATCTACTACCACCAAGGCAGTATTTGATCTTTTAAACGGGTTTTTTGAATATGAAGAAAATGATTTTTTGAAATATATATTGGAGCGCTGTACACTTCAAATAATTCCTATGTTAAATCCTGATGGTGCAAAAGCATATACCCGGGAGAATGCAAATAAAATAGACCTAAACCGGGACGCAAAAAAGTTAACAGAAATAGAGAGCCAGTTACTTCGCTCTGAATTTGAACGCTTTCAACCCGATTTTTGCTTTAACCTGCACGACCAAAGAACCATCTTTAGCGCAGGAGATCAACCATTTCCTGCTACACTGTCTTTTTTAACCCCTGCAATGGACCAGGCTAGGACTATGACCGTTTCCCGGATAAAATCCATGCAGGTAATTGCCGCGATTGCTAACGATTTAGGTGAATTATTGCCGAAACAAATTGGAAGGTATGATGATGCTTTTAATGACAATTGTACCGGAGATAGCTTTCAAAGCCTTTTTGTGCCAACTATCTTATTTGAGGCAGGACATTATAAAGGAGATTGCCAGCGGGAAAAAACCAGGGAATTTGTAGTTGCTGCTATGTTTTCCGGATTAAATGCAATCGCTTCGGAAACTTATAATGATTTGGATTTTTATGATTATTTGGAAATTCCTGAAAACAAAAAATTATTTTATGATGTTATTTTGAGGGAAGCAAAATTAAATGATGAAATAGCTGATGTTGCGATTCAGTTCAAGGAAGTTTTGACAAATAATAAAATTGAATTTGTTCCAATTATCGAAAAAATAGCACCGAATTTGGCTTTTTATGGGCATAAGGAAATTGCTTGTGGAAAAAAGAAGATCAGTCTTGAAGAAGGGAAATCTCTTGGCGAAAACCTTGTAGTTAGCAATATCATTTTAAATAATGAAGTTTTGGCTATAAATTGTGAAAATAATTGAATATGGTTACTAATTATCTAATGAATTTGTGTTATTTTTGTCTTTCAAATAAAAGCATTATGAATTATGGCAAAATATAAATTAGACGAGACAGATCATCAGATTCTCGATATGTTAATTGAGAACACCAGGACCCCCTTTACCGATATTGCAAAGAAATTAAATATTTCAGCGGGTACTGTTCACGTTCGGGTAAAAAAAATGGAAGAATCACAGATTATTTTAGGTTCTACACTTACCTTGAATTATGATAAATTAGGCTATGCCTTTATAGCATACGTAGGAATTTTTCTTAAAAACACGTCTCAGACCAAATTTGTTTTGGAACGTATCAAGGATATCCCTTTTGTAACTGTTGCACATGTTACCACTGGAAAATTCAACGTATTTTGTAAAATCCGTGCCCAGAATACTCAACACGCAAAAGAGATCATCTTTCAATTAGATGATATTGAAGGTGTTTACAGAACAGAAACCATGATTTCTTTGGAAGAAAGTTTAAATGATAAAAAGCGTTTGATGCACTCCATCTTTAAAGATGCTTAAATCTGATAAATTGTAAGATACCCCCCCTTTAGGCTAAAGTGTTTAAAGGGGTTTTTTTTATTCATTACAATCAAGGATTAATATTCAATCACTTTTTCCAAAACAAAGACCTATATGAAATTATCAGATCTTAATTCAAACGAATATTTGCCTTATTATCAAACTTATTTGGATTATCTGCCAGATGAGGAATTAATATCGCAATTAATAGAACTAAGAAATCAATTTGTTGAATTCCTGGAAAAATTAACCCCGGCAGATTTAAACCGAAGTTATGCTGAGGGAAAATGGACGGTGGCACAGGTGCTTCAGCATATTCTGGATACAGAACGAATTTTCCAGTATAGGGCTTTGAGTATCGCCAGGAAGGATAAAACCGCCTTGCCCGGGTTTGATCAGGATACGTATGTAACTGTTTCAAATGCAAACAACAGAAAGCTGCCGGAATTTTTAAATGAATTTGTTATGGTGAGAAATTCAGGAATAGCCTTATTTGAAAGTTTTGATGAAGAAATGCTTAAGGAAATTGGAAATGCCAATGGAGCTCCTTTAAGCCCAAGGGCAGCCGGATTTATCGCAGCAGGACACCAAAAGCATCATTTAATTCTGTTTAAAAAGCTTTATTTATTATAAATTCTCTTACGAATTACTATAAAAGAGAACCCCAATCTGAAAAACAAATCAAATATGTTATGGCCTGCGGATTAAAAATTTTTTAAAAATGAATGAATTGAGAACCTTTTTTAATCTCCTCAAAAAAACTTATATAAGTTGGAACAATAATGATCCGTTTGCTCAAAGTGCGATTATAGCCTATTACACCTTATTTTCACTTCCGTCTTTACTTATTATTATTGTATCAATTGCAGGGTATTTTTTTGGTAGGGATGCAGTACGGGGAAGGATTACCGATCAGATTGCTGATTTTATAGGTACCAATGCCGCCCTGGCTATAGAAAATATGATCAGCAACGCAGCTCTTACAAGCAATTCTGCTTTCGTTTTGATTTTTGGAATAGCTATGCTGTTATTTGGAGCTACGGGAGTGTTTTTTCAGTTAAAGAAAGCGATGAACAACATATGGAATGTCGCCTCCAGGAAAAATACTTTTTTAAGAATGATTATCGATAGAATAATTTCTTTTGGAATGGTGCTGGCATTAGGATTTTTAATGTTGTTGACTTTATTAATTTCGGCTTTGATCAAAATTTTGAGTGATTACATAAAAAGTTCAGCTCCTGTACTCACTTCAATTTCCCTGGAAGTAATTAATTATGCCATCTCTTTTTTCTTTATAACAGCTCTTTTCGCAGCCATATTTAAATTATTGCCGGATATTAAAATTAGATGGAAGATCACCTTGCTAGGGGCAGCTCTAACTACGGTTTTATTTTTAATTGGGAAATTTTTAATTGGATATTATTTTGGAAAAAGCAATCCCGGTTCGGTTTACGGAGGTGCATCTTCGGTTGTATTAATTTTGCTTTGGGTGAATTACTCCTGCCTGATCCTGTTTTTTGGAGCGGAATTTACCGTACAATATGCGCTTCATATGAAAGAACGAATTACGCCTAACCAATTCAGTGAACCAGCCATATACCAGGAAATGGAAAGACTAAAGAGTAAAAAAGAAAAACTTGAAGAAGACCAAGAACTCCTGGAAAGTTTAAAATCCAATTTTGATTACGAAGAAGAACCTAAATCATCTGATTAATATACGTTTAACTATTTCGTTTGGTTTTTAAGAACTTTTTATTAAAGATTCTCTAGTTGCTTAAGTAATTTTAAATGAATGGATTATAAACCTAAATAAGATGGTTCATGAAAAAGAATATTGCCATTTTGGAACCGATGGTTTTGAAGAGAGTGAATTGAAATCTCCAAAAGAGGCGATTGAAAAAGAGGGATTTAAGGTAGATAATATTGCCATGGCCCCTTGACTCTTATAAGTGCTGATGTGGTAAAAGGCAAAACCTTGACATATTTTATTCCATCAGAAAAGATCTGGAAAATGCGGGGACTCTTTGGGTAGATAAGAAAGTAGTTGTAGATGGTTCCCAAATAACAAGCAGAAATCCTGATGATTTACCTGCCTTTAATGAAAAACTGATCGAAGAAATAAATAAGAGAAAATCCTTTTATCATCAAGCCTGAACTTTTCGGGGTTGTTAACCTATACTATAGTATTCGATAAAAAGAACTAATGTTACCAAAATTCAAAGATAAAGGTTATAACTAAAATATGCTTTTTGGGCAGATTTTAATTATTTATCATCTTCGTCATCCTCTTCTTCATTATTTTTTTCGGGGATTTCAACAATAGGCTCATTAAAATCTGCTTCATCATAATCATCTTCATCATAATTGGCCATCGTGTTTTCCAAACGGATACTGATTTTTACCAGGTAAATTGAATCTTCAGTCCTAACCTCAACAGCTTCAATTTTCTCATTTTTTGCATTTCTAAATGAGATAATCTGGTCATCATCATATCCATCCGGATATTTTTCAACCAGAAGGCTTAGAATTTCAGGAGTTAACTTTTTGTAATCTACAATGACTCTTTTCATCTCAATAGAATTTTATTGACCAAATGCTGCTGCCCTTTATTTAAAGAAGTCCCGGGCCTTTAATCATGCTAAATGACGGGAAGTATATTATTTAAATAGATGCCTGTTATGATCTTTTGTAACGAATATTTTGACGATACAATTATAACAAAATTTAGATTAATTGCAAGCAGTTAGATAATTAAAAATCATTTATTTTAAAAAATAAATAGTGCTAGCTTTTTTAGATTAACCGGTAAAAGGCAAGTGCTTCCAACAGTAAATTTTCTGGCACCCTGCAATCTATTACCGGCTGTCCTATATCTTTTAGAAGGACAAAATTGATATTTCCGTGTGTATTTTTTTTATCGAATTTTAATAAATCTAGGATTTTTTCAAAATCGCTTTCTTCAAGATCCACTTTTGGGAAAATATCCAGAATTTTTTTGGAAATGGAAGTTAATTTTTCTTCTGGAAAATCGCAGAGTTTTGTCGATAAAAAAGCGGCCATTATCATTCCCACGGCTACGGCTTCCCCATGCAGTAATTTCGGTTTTTCCGGATGAGTCAAAAAATAGGATTCAACAGCGTGGCCAAAAGTATGGCCAAAATTCAGGGTTTTTCGTTGGTTTTCTTCCCTTGGATCCCGTTGCACTACATTTGTCTTGATAGATACCGATTCTGAAATAAGCCCATCCAGATCTTCTATGGTAAGCTCGTGTAAACTGGTTGTTTTTTTCCAGTAGGCTTCACTGGTGATCAGTCCATGTTTTAAAATTTCAGCCAGACCGCTTCTCATTTCATTTGAAGGCAAACTATTTAAATATTTTGAATCTATCAGAACCATCTCTGGCTGAGTAATTACACCAATTTGATTTTTTAAGTTCCCGAGATCTATGCCGGTTTTTCCGCCTACTGAAGCGTCTACCATAGAAAGTAGAGTAGTGGGGACATTAATATAAGCTATACCGCGTTTAAAGGTGCTAGCTACAAATCCACCGAGATCGGTTACCACGCCACCGCCGAGATTGATCAACAAACTTTTTCTGTCTGCTCCTAACTCCGATAGCGTACTCCAAATTCCGGAGCAGGTTTCAATGTTTTTTGATTCTTCTCCCGCATCCATTTCAATTATTTCGAAACTATTATTGGTTTCAAGCCTTTGTAAAAAACGGGAAAGGCAATGTTGATGTGTATTGCTATCTACAAGAATAAATAGTGCAGAATGGTTTGCCTCATTTATATATTTATTTAATTCCACATAAGCTTTTTTAGAATAAAAAACAGGTGCCTGGCTTGAGGGAGAAATCATACTTTTAAGGTTTGAAATATTTATTTTTAATGGCTAAAATTAAGTAGTAATTTATCAAATATTCAATATTCATTAATTATCTTTGTTATATTAAATAGGTTGTAATGATAACACGAAAGATTTTTAACGATACCGAAACAGCGTTTAAACTAAAGTCAAATGAGGAACTCAATAGGGCTTTATATCTGTTTGAAATGATAAATCGTCCTGATTTGGTAAAAATAGGCATTTTTCTTACTAGAATGTCTTTAAAATTTCGACTGCCTGTTGAAGGGCTTATAAAGAGCACTGTTTTTAATCAGTTTGCCGGAGGAGAATCCATGGAGGATTGTTTGCCGATAATTGAAAAAATGTACGCAAAAAAACTACATAGCGTACTTGATTATTCAGTTGAAGGAAAAGAGGAAGAAGCGGAATTTGACGCTGCAACTAAAATGAAAATAAGCATTATAGAATTTGCGGCAAAGAATAAGGAATTGCCTTTTTCTGTTTTTAAACCAACCGGGATTGGAAGGTTTGCAATTTGGGAAAAAGTTACTTCCAAAGTTACTCTTACTAAAGAAGAAGAGGAGGAATGGCAAAGGGTACAACAACGTGTTGAGGATATATGTGAAGCAGCATATCAAAATGACATAGCTGTGATGGCAGATGGCGAGGAAACCTGGATGCAGGAAGCTGCAGATGATTTGATAATAAAAATGATGAAGAAATACAACCGTGAAAAGGCGATTGTATTTATGACCCTGCAATGTTACAGGTGGGACAGATTAGAATACTTAAAAGAACTTCATGAAACCGGTGAAAAAGAAGGATTTAAAATTGGGGTAAAAATAGTGCGTGGCGCATATTTTGAGCAGGAAAATCTGCGAGCCAAAAAAATGAATTATCCTTCCCCTATTTGTGAAAATAAGGAGGCAACCGACGTTAGTTTTAATTGGGTTCTTACGTATTGCCTTGCTCATATTGATGCCATTTCAGTATTTATAGGAAGCCATAACGAGATGAGCAATTATTTGGCCTTACAAATAATGGAAGATAAAAATATTGATATTGACGATCCAAGAGTATGGTTTGGCCAATTATATGGAATGAGTGATCATATAAGCTTCAATATGGCTAAAATGAACTATAATACGGCAAAACTGGTTCCATTTGGTCCTGTTAGGGATGTGGTTCCTTATTTGATGAGAAGGGCAGAGGAGAATACTTCGGTAAAAGGACAAACCGGTCGGGAACTTTGCCTGTTACAGGAGGAACGTAAACGCAGGAAGGGAGAAATCACAAAGGCTAACAGGGAAAACGAATACTCAAGTAAAAAGAAGGCTTCCAGAGAGAAATCACCTTCCCAGATGAGAACACCAACTCGGGAAAAAGTAGAATAATTAATGAAGAGGATTGCCCGGCTTCTTTTTTTTAAAATATCAGGTTGGAAATTAGAAGGGACTATTGATCCTTCAGTTAAAAAATGCATTATAATTGTCGCACCTCATACCAGTTGGTACGATTTTTATATAGGAGTTCTGGTTCGAAAGATCCTTGATTTTCACATTGATTTTGTAGGTAAAGCGGAATTGTTTAAACCTCCTTTTGGTTGGTATTTCAGATGGGTTGGCGGAACAGCGCTTGACCGGACTTCCAATCAAAATAAAGTAGAAGCAATTGCACAACTTTTTAAAGCCCGGGAGGTTTTTCGATTGGCGCTTTCTCCTGAAGGTACCCGTAAAAAAACAGAGCGTTGGAGAACCGGATTTTACTATATTGCAAAAATTGCTCAAGTACCCATAATCATGGTTGCCTTTGATTACCGAACAAAAACGGTGAAATTTTCGGAACCATTTTACACTACGGAAAATTTGGAAAAAGATTTTTCAGAAATTCAGATTTTCTATAAAAATATTGAGGGAAAAAACCCGGAAAAATTTTAAAACCGAAGCAGTTATTCTTCGGTTTCTTCCATGGTGTGATATACGTTTTGAACATCATCATCCTCTTCCAGACGTTCCAATAATTTTTCAACATCAGCAGTTTCTTCCGGAGTGAGTTTTTTAGTGATATTCGGGATCCTGTCAAAACCGGAGGATAAGATTTCAATTTTACGGCGTTCCAGCTCACCCTGAATATTTCCAAAACTTTCAAAGGGAGCGTAAATCAAGATACCATCTTCATCCTCAAAAATTTCGTCGGCACCAAAATCAATTAATTCCAGTTCAAGTTCTTCAGGATCAATTTCTTCGGGATGAATTCTGAAATTACAGGTATGGTCAAACATAAATTCAACTGAACCGGATGTTCCCAAATTCCCGCCGGATTTATTAAAATGCAAACGCACATTGGCAACGGTCCTATTGTTATTATCTGTAGCTGTTTCTACCAAAACTGCAATTCCGTGAGGAGCATAACCTTCAAAAAGCACAATTTTATAATCCCCAAGACTTTTATCGCTGGCGCGTTTTATGGCACGATCAACATTGTCTTTGGGCATGTTAATGCTTTTGGCATTTTGAATAACAGCTCTTAACCTGGAATTGGTTTCAGGATCCGGACCGCCTTCCTTAACGGCCATTACAATATCTTTACCAATACGGGTAAATGCTATGGCCATTTTTGACCAACGTTTCATTTTTCGTGCTTTTCTAAATTCGAATGCTCTTCCCATAAAAATTTTAATTCTGGTGCAAAAATAAAAAAAACGTTCCATTTTTAGGTGAAAAATGGAACGTCAATTTATTTTTGTTTTAATAATTAATCTGCGTTGACAATTTTTTCAATTGTTTTGGCAAGTTTAAAGTCCTTTTCGGTTACCCCTCCGGCATCATGAGTGGATAATGAAATCTCCAATTCATTGTAAACATTGGACCAATCCGGATGATGCTGTTGCGCTTCGGCTTCAAATGCAATCCGGGTCATGAGTGTAAAAGCTTCTTTGAAATTTTCAAACTCGAAGGAGGTGTGTATTGCATTGTCAGAATACGTCCATCCTTCCAGAGATTCCAGGTGGCCGTTGATTTCCTCTTTAGATAATTTTTTCATTTTTGGTATGTTTTAGTCGGTTATCAGTAATAAAAACTTAATTTTTAAAGTTAAGCATATCCTACCTGAACTTACATCATCACCTTTTTTTTAAGATAAAATTAACAATTATATGATCTGTGAGGCATTTATTATCTGCTGAATTGTAACCTGAAGATTTTTAGGAAGAATATTATCTTTTGGAATTACCGCAAGATATCGGTCGTAATTGGAATCATATACCTGTTTTAAAAGCGGATTTTTAAATCCAAGCACTTCGGCAATATCGGTTATTAGGTCATGTTGATGGGTCAGATCATTGCTTCCCAAATGAAAAACGCCTTGTTTTTTTTGGTTTATAATATAATGGATTTGCTGAGTAAGTTTTGAAATTTCAGCAGCATTCACTACCACGTTTGGAAATACTTCAAGCGGATCGCCAAATTCAATTTTATTTTTAATTTCCAGGATTCGTGGGGAGTTTGCCCCAAAGACCATGGGCAATCGCAAAATAGTGTACTTGTGATTTGGGAGTCGAAGCAGGGCATTTTCAATTTTAATTTTAAACCGGCCATAGACACTTTGTGAAAGTGTCTTATCATATTCATACGATGGGTAATTGGTAAAGGCATCGAATACATTTGCAGATGAAATAAAAATGAGTTTAGATTCATTTTTTTTCAAATAATCAATAATAGATAAATGAGTGCTTACCTGTGCATTGAAATTTCCGCGTAAGGCAGAAATAATGATGGATGGTTTTAAATTTTGAAGTAAAAGTTCGATGTTTTCTGTTTGGATATCGAACTGGTAGAATTTTTGGTTTTTGCTGAAGGGTTCAGCATTTGTGAAATACGTGCCGTAGGTATCAAAATAGGAGCAAAGCTCTTTATATAAGGCATTGCCTATAAAGCCACTTGCTCCTATAATCAATATTTTTTTCAATAGAATTATCCTTTATAGAAGGGCAATTTCACCAGTGTGGCCGGAATGGCTTTATTTCGAACTTGGATGAATATTTTTTCACCTGTTTTGGCCATTTCCGCTGGAATGTAACCCATTCCTATTCCTTTATCTAAAGATGGTGACATGGTACCCGAAGTAACTATGCCAATAATCTTGCCATTTTCATCTACAATATCGTACCCATGTCTTGGGACTCCGCGTTGATCTAATTCAAAAGCGATCAATTTTCGTTTTCGGCCTTCTTCTTTTTCTTTTTTTAGGGCTTCAGAGTTTATAAAGTCCTTAGTAAATTTTGTAACCCAACCTAAACCAGCTTCTATTGGAGAAGTGGTGTCATCAATATCATTTCCATAAAGACAGTATCCCATTTCTAGTCGAAGTGTGTCCCTGGCAGCCAATCCTATTGGCTTTATTCCAAAATTGGCACCGGCTTCCATCACATTATTCCAGATTTGTTTGGCATCTTCATTTTTGAAATAAATTTCGAAGCCTCCGCTTCCGGTATATCCCGTAGCTGAAATAATCACATTTTTAACCCCTGCAAATTCACCAACTTCAAAGGTGTAAAACTTCATACCTTTCAAATTCACTTCAGTGAGGGATTGCATGGCCTCGGCTGCTTTTGGACCTTGAATGGCAAGAAGGGAATATTCATCAGAAAGATCCTCCATTGTTGCATCCATGGTATTATGTTGGGAGATCCAATTCCAGTCTTTTTGAACATTTGAGGCATTTACCACCAACAAATATTTTTCAGCATTTATCCTGTAAATGAGCAAATCGTCTACAACTCCACCATCTTTATTGGGCAAACAGGAGTATTGGGCTTTTCCGTCCACTAATTTGGAGGCATCATTGGAACTCACTTTTTGAATAAGATCTAAGGCCTTATCACCGGAGATCAGGAATTCTCCCATATGGGAAACATCAAAGACTCCTACGGCATTGCGAACGGTTTGGTGTTCTATGTTTATGCCTTCGTACGAGACCGGCATATTAAAACCGGCAAACGGAACCATTTTGGCATTTAAAGCAATATGAATATCGTTAAGGGCTATTTTTTTCATATGAATTTATAAAATTATTTTAACAAATATATGGAGCTTCCATATAATGATTGACTGTTTAAAATATCACATTCAATTTGATATTTCATCAATTTTGGATTTAGACAAATTTATTTAATTCAAACTGAATTAGAGTGGGTTAATACAGTTTTTATTAAGAATTTATTATTGTTTTGATAAGCCTCAATAGAAGTTTTATATTTGTAGAGCTTATTCAAATAGTAAAAGAAAATAATGTGTATTTTTAAAAGTTACCTGGCCAAAACTATCTTTTTTGACAAGGCAATTAAAAATAAACAAAGCCTTATTGGCAGATAAAAAATTATTTAGATGAAGAAATTATGAAGATTTTTGATGTTCAACAACTGGCTGAAGCAGATAAGGTAACTATTAAAAAACAGGGGATCACCTCTGAAATGTTGATGGAACGCGCTGCTAACTTAGTCTATAACGAAATTCATTCCAGGCTTCAAGGAGCCCAACTTCCTATCAAGATATTTTGCGGTATTGGAAACAATGGGGGTGATGGGTTGGTTGTTGGTCGTTTGTTGTTGGAACAAAATTATAATGTGACTATATATGTTGTAAATTATAGCAATGCGCGATCAAAAGATTTTCTTGCCAATTATAATAAGATAAAAGATATTTCCACCACCTGGCCGACCTTAATAAATGGCAGGGAGGATTTTCCTGAGTTATCTGATGAGGATTTTATAATTGATGCTATTTTTGGAATAGGGCTTAACAGGCCACTGGAAGATTGGGTTGCCCAATTGGTAAAACATATCAATAAATCTCGGGCATTTGTTGTTTCAATAGATATGCCTTCCGGTTTGTTTGCAGATAAAACCCCTTCCAAAAAGGATGCAGTTATTAAAGCAAAATTCACCCTCACTTTTCAGGCTCCAAAATTGGTTTTTTTCCTTCCTCAGGTAGCCGAATATTTGGGTGATTTACAAGTGTTGGATATAGGTTTGGACAGGGAATATTTGGATAAAACTTCCGTAAAAGCATTACTTATTGACAAACAAGAGGCCATTACTTTCTATATACCCAGGGAAAACTTTTCGCATAAAGGAAATTACGGGCATAGTTTAATAATTGGCGGTAGTTATGGCAAGATTGGAAGCATTTCCCTTACAGCAATAGCTGCTTTGCGATCCGGTGCAGGATTGGTAACTATTTATGCCCCAAAATGTGGATATCAAATTTTGCAAACAGTTCTTCCTGAAGCAATGGTGCTTACCGACAAACATGAAAATGAACTTTCAAAAATTGAATTTGAGATCAAGCCGGATGTTATTTGCTTTGGAATGGGTGCCGGAACTTCCAAAATTACCACAATAGCTTTTAAAGAATTATTGGAAAAAACAAAAGATCCAATGGTTATAGATGCAGATGGATTGAATATTCTTTCCAAAGAAAAGGAATTGCTGAAGCAGGTTCCGGAAAACTCAGTATTAACCCCACATCCCAAAGAATTGGAACGATTGGTGGGGAAATGGAAAGACGATTTTGAAAAACTTGAAAAAGCCCGGATTTTTTCAAAAAAATATAAATTGGTTTTAGTCATTAAAGGGGCCCATACCATAACCGTATCGGGCGATAAACTATTTGTGAACAACACAGGAAATCCAGGAATGGCAACAGCGGGAAGTGGCGATGTACTTTCAGGGGTAATAACAGCCTTAATTTCCCAGGGTTATGAACCTGCGATAGCCGCGGTTTTTGGAGTTTATCTACACGGCAGGGCAGGAGATATTTCTGCTGAAAAACTTAGCTATCAGGGAATGATTTCCAGTGATATTGCAAAGAATATAGGAGCGGCATTTTTAGATTTGTTTAAAAAAGGATAGGGAAATTGTAAAATATTGGTCTATTTTAGCAATTATTTAATAACCAGTTGAACCTGATAGAAAGGTCTGCCGGTTAGAGAAATAAGTTTTTTAAAAATGACTTTATTTCTGAATTACCTTATCTTTTATGCAGTTTAACAGTGTAAATAAAATTTTTGATACCAATCAACATCCCATTTTACCTATGAATTCATTTCATTATATCAGTTCTGCAGTTTTAGACTTGCATGTACTTTACGATATTATTTACAATAAGAAGAAACTGGATTTAAGCGATGAAGCCAGAGTAAATATTGAGAAATCAAGGCGTTACTTAAATGAAAAGACTAAACAAAACGATCTTCCTATTTATGGGATCAATACAGGTTTTGGTTCTTTATGCAATGTAAAGATCGCAGCTGGAAACCTTACCCAGTTGCAACAAAATTTAGTGATGTCCCATGCTTGTGGAACGGGGAATCTGGTTTCCAAACCAATAATCAGGCTGATGTTATTGTTGAAAATACAGTCGTTAAGTTATGGAAATTCAGGAGTGAGCATGCAAACCGTGATGCGCCTGATAGATTTTTATAATGAAGATATCTTGCCGGTAATTTATGAACAAGGGTCCCTGGGAGCATCAGGAGATCTGGCGCCCCTTGCACACATGTCTTTGCCATTATTAGGAAAGGGTGAGGTTTATTATAATAATGAAAGGGTAAATGCTGAATCGGTTTTGAAAAAATTTGATTGGGAGCCTATTGAACTGCAATCCAAAGAAGGTCTTGCACTTTTGAACGGTACACAATTTATGAGTGCTCATGGGGTTTATGCGCTATTGGAATCTTATAAGCTTTGCTATATGGCCGATGTAATTGGTGCGGTTTCCATAGATGCCTTTAATTGCAATATGTCCCCGTTTGATGAACTGGTACATATGGTGCGACCACATAGGGGCCAAATAAAAACGGCAGAACGTTTGAGGGAATTTCTAAAAGGGAGTGAAATAGCTGAAAATGAAAAGGAAAATGTGCAGGATCCTTACTCATTTAGGTGCATTCCACAGGTACATGGAGCTACCAGGGATACTTTGGCCTTTGTGAGAAAAACCTTTAAAACTGAAATCAATTCGGTGACGGATAACCCAAATATTTTTATTGAAGCAGATAAGATCATTTCCGGAGGGAATTTTCACGGACAACCACTGGCATTGGCCTTAGATTATTTGGCAATCGCTATGGCAGAAATGGGCAATATCTCTGAACGTAGAATTTATCAATTGGTTTCAGGCTTAAGAGGTTTGCCAACTTTTCTGGTAGAAAATCCTGGTTTGAACAGCGGATTTATGATCCCTCAATATACGGCTGCAAGCATTGTGAGTCAAAATAAGCAATATGCCACTCCCGCGAGTATAGATTCTATTGTATCTTCCAACGGGCAGGAAGATCATGTAAGTATGGGCGCCAATGGAGCCACCAAACTTTTAAAAGTGATCGAGAATATTTCTACCATTCTGGCTATTGAACTTTTTAATGCTTCTCAGGCATTGCATTTTAGAGAACCCGCAAAAACTTCTCCTTTTTTAACAGAGCTTTTGGAAGCATTCCGAGCTGAAGTGCCTATTTTGAGAGAAGATCAGGTAATGTCAGATCATATTCAACATGCAAAGGAGTTTATCGCAAATTATATAATAGATCAAGATTTGCTGTTTGATTAATTTAAATATTATATTTTATCCAATTGACAGCCTCTTCCAGTGTTTTGAATATTTCAAACGAATTACTGTCTCTATAGAATTGGCGTTCCAGGATTGCATTTTGTTTGCACACAGGATTTGTAGTAACCACGGCAATAGCTTTTAAAGTGGGAGTTCTTGCAGCTTCCAGATAAACCATAGGATCAACTCCATAAGAATTCACCCGATTTGAAATATAACCATAGGAACCATTATTAAAAGTTTTCCTTCCAATTTCCAAGAGTTTCCTGTTTTTTTCAATATCAAGTAAAATTCCTTCATTCAATTCTGCAATAAGGATGTTTTCTTCAAAAGTAATCTTGCCAAAATCTAATATTAATTCGGTATTAGCCATAAAATTGTAGGGAATAATATACCTAGTAAATGTAAGAATTATATTGGAAATTTTTTATAATTCTTATAAAAAGTGCCTATTTGTTAAGGGGCTGAATATGAATTATATATGCAAAATCACCATGTTTTTAACAATATTGAATTCTCTGTAAAAGAATTTATAACGCAAAAAAAACTGCTTTAATGCTAATTTATTTAGCATTAAAGCAGTTTGAATTAAAAAATCAGATTTATTAGGATTCGGTTTCCTTGGCAGTTTTTTCGATTTTAATTGTAAGTTCGCCTTTGGCTTCATCAAGATCCATAAATATTTTATCACCTTCAGATAAATTTGATGTGATAATTTCTTCAGCTAACGCATCTTCAATATATTTTTGAATTGCCCTGTTCAAAGGTCTTGCGCCATACGCTCTATCGAAACCCTTATCAGCAATAAAATCTTTTGCCTTATCGCTTAAGGAAAGGGAATAGCCAATATTGTGTATTCTTTCATATAATTTTGAGAGTTCAATTTCAATAATTTTTTGAATATCATCTCTTTCCAATGAATTAAAAATAACGACATCGTCTATTCTGTTGAGGAATTCGGGAGCAAAAGCTTTCTTAAGCGCATTTTCAATTACACTTTTAGTATTATCATCAAGTTGAGAGCGTTTTGCAGCGGTACCAAATCCAACACCCTGACCAAAATCTTTCAGTTTACGGGACCCGATATTTGATGTCATTATTATTATGGTGTTCCTAAAGTCGATTTTCCTTCCTAAGCTATCAGTTAAATAACCATCATCCAAAACTTGCAACAACATGTTGAAAACATCGGGGTGGGCTTTTTCAACCTCATCAAGCAATATAACGGCATATGGCTTACGGCGTACTTTTTCAGTTAATTGTCCACCTTCTTCATATCCAATATATCCCGGAGGTGCTCCAATTAACCTTGAAATGGCGAATTTTTCCATATATTCACTCATGTCAATTCGTATGAGGGTATCCTCATTATCAAATAATTCCCTGGCAAGTACTTTTGCCAATTGGGTTTTACCAACGCCTGTTTGACCTAAGAAAATAAAGGAACCAATAGGTTTATTTGGGTCTTTCAATCCTGCGCGGTTACGTTGAATGGCTTTTACAACTTTATTTACCGCATCGTCCTGACCAATTACTTTTGCTTTAATTCGCACAGGAAGTTCAGCCAGTTTTTTGATTTCGGTTTGTGCAATCCGGTTTACAGGAACTCCCGTCATCATCGAAACGACATCGGCTACATTATCTTCAGTAACGGTTACCTTATGTTTTTTAGATTCAACTTCCCAATTTTCCTGGGCTATAACCAACTGTTTTTCAAGGTTTTTTTCATCGTCCCTAAGTTTGGCAGCTTCTTCGTATTTTTGTTTTTTTACTACCACATTTTTGCTTTCACGCACTTCTTCAAGTTTGCGTTCCAATTCCAAAACTAGCTTGGGCACTTCAATATTGGTTATATGTACCCGGGCACCTGCCTCATCTAAAGCGTCTATAGCTTTATCCGGAAGAAACCTATCTGTTAAATACCTGTTGGTCAATTTTACACAAGCATCAATCGCCTCGGGAGTATAACTTACATTGTGATGTTCTTCATATTTATCCTTGATATTATTTAAAATTTCAATTGTTTCTTCTACAGAGGTAGGTTCTACAATTACCTTTTGGAATCTTCTTTCAAGAGCACCATCTTTTTCGATATACTGTCTGTATTCATCTAAGGTTGTGGCACCAATACATTGAATTTCCCCTCTGGCCAATGCCGGTTTGAACATGTTGCTGGCATCCAGACTTCCCGTTGCTCCACCGGCACCAACTATGGTATGGATTTCATCTATAAAAAGAATGATATCGTCATTTTTTTCCAATTCGTTCATTACCGCCTTCATGCGTTCTTCAAACTGGCCGCGATATTTTGTGCCTGCAACAAGACTTGCCAGGTCAAGGGTTACTACGCGCTTGTCAAAAAGGATCCTTGAAACTTTACGCTGTACAATTCGAAGGGCCAAACCTTCGGCAATTGCCGATTTCCCAACACCGGGTTCTCCTATCAGCAACGGATTGTTTTTCTTACGTCTGCTTAAAATCTGGCTTACACGTTCTATCTCTTTCTCCCTTCCTACTACAGGGTCGAGTTTATCAATTTCGGCCATTGCAGTAAGATCCCTTCCAAAATTATCCAAAACCGGGGTCTTGGATTTCTTGTTGGTTTTTCCGGTACTGCTGCTAAAGGGGTTGTCCTTGGATAAATCCTCTGAACTTGTATCGTCATCAGAAAATGATTCAGCTCTGGGAGCTTCAATATAATCATCTTCGTTTGTGATCATATATTTAAATTGATCTTTAACCCCGTCATAATCTATATTCATTTTATTTAGAAGTTTAGTAGTTGGGTCATTTTCATTTCTTAAAATACACAATAACAAATGAGCGGTATTTATAGAAGCGCTTTGAAATAATTTAGCCTCTAAAAAAGTGGTTTTCAATGCTCGTTCTGCTTGTCGGGTCAGGTGTAGGTTCTTTTTTTCATTAGAAATTCCTGATACACCGGGAATGGCAGGGTTTAATATTTCTACTTTACGCCTTAACTGACCCAAATCTATGTCCATGGCGTTCAGTATATTTATGGCTTTGCCGTCCCCATCGCGAAGCAAGCCAAGCATGAGATGCTCAGTTCCTATAAAATCGTGTCCCAGCCTTAGTGCTTCTTCCTTACTGAAGGCAATGACGTCTTTAACTCTGGGTGAAAAATTATCGTCCATATTATTTTCCTTTCTCTTTAATTTGTTTTTCATTAAAATGTTCAAAAATTATACCTTTTAATGAGTCGTTAGCTAATAGACAAAATAACTTTCAATTATCAAAATGGAAGGTAGCGAACTTATCAACGAAAACCGCCTAAAAATTTGTTAATAAAATTTGTTAAAACAAAGGCATTTACCCCTTAAAACATTGGCGAAAAGCGTAAATTGGCACGTTATATTTCTGAACTAAAATAAACTAATTAATATGGCTGAAGGAGAAAAGTTAATTCCTATCAACATTGAAGATGAAATGAAATCGGCTTACATCGATTATTCCATGTCCGTCATTGTGTCACGTGCACTACCTGATGTGCGTGACGGATTGAAACCCGTGCACAGAAGGGTTCTATTTGGAATGCACGAATTAGGAATTAGAGCTACCGGTGCTCATAAAAAGTCTGCCCGTATCGTTGGGGAAGTTTTAGGAAAGTATCACCCACACGGGGATACCTCTGTATATGATGCGATGGTGCGTATGGCACAGGAATGGAGTTTACGCTATATGCTGGTGGAGGGCCAGGGTAACTTTGGATCTGTTGATGGGGACAGTCCGGCTGCCATGCGATATACCGAAGCCAGAATGCGCAAAATTGCCGAAGACCTGTTGGCTGATATAGATAAAGAGACAGTAGATTTTCGCTTAAATTTTGATGATACTTTAGAAGAACCAACCGTATTGCCTACCAGGGTACCAAATCTTTTGATTAACGGAGCCAGCGGAATAGCCGTTGGGATGGCTACTAATATACCACCCCACAACCTTTCAGAAGTAATTGACGGGACCATAGCATATATTGAAAATAACGATATTGAAATAGACGAACTTATTACTTACATCAAAGCTCCCGATTTCCCAACAGGTGGAACGATCTACGGATATGATGGAGTACGGGAAGCCTTTAAAACAGGTCGGGGTCGCGTGATGGTAAGGGCAAAATCTTCATTGGAAGAAATAAACGGCAAGGAAAGTATCGTAGTGACCGAAATCCCCTATCAGGTGAATAAAGCCGATATGATCAAAAAAACGGCCGATTTAATCAATGATAGAAAGATAGAAGGAATTTCATCTATTCGCGATGAATCTGATAGAAACGGAATGCGTATTGTGTATATCCTTAAAAGGGATGCCATTCCAAATATTGTCCTGAATACACTCTATAAACATACGGCCCTTCAATCCAGTTTCAGCGTTAATAATATCGCATTGGTTAAAGGACGTCCGGAGATGCTCAATCTCAAGGATATGATCTTTCATTTTGTGGAGCACCGCCATGAAGTAGTGGTGAGAAGAACCGAATATGAACTTCGAAAAGCAGAAGAAAGAGCGCATATCTTAGAAGGATTAATTATCGCTTCCGATAATATCGATGAAGTGATCGCCTTGATAAGATCTTCCAACAATGCAGATGAAGCCCGATCAAAATTAATTGAACGCTTTAATCTTTCCGAACTTCAGGCCAAGGCAATTGTAGAAATGCGATTGAGACAACTTACCGGACTGGAACAGGATAAACTTCGCGCTGAATACGATATAATCTTAAAAACAATTGAAGATCTAAAGGATATCCTGAACAGCAAAGAGCGCAGGATGACTGTTATCACAGATGAATTGCTTGAAATTAAAGAAAAGTATGGCGATGCCAGAAGATCTGTGATCGAGTATGCCGGTGGCGATTTGAGTATTGAAGATATGATCCCGGATGAGCAAGTGGTAATCACCATTTCACATGCTGGATATATTAAAAGGACATCCCTTAATGAATATAAAACACAAAACCGCGGGGGAGTTGGGCAAAAAGGTTCTACCACCAGGAGTGAAGACTTTTTGGAGTATTTGTTCACTGGAACAAACCATCAATATATGCTGTTTTTCACCCAAAAAGGAAAATGTTTCTGGATGAGGGTGTATGAAATCCCTGAAGGAAGTAAAACTTCTAAAGGAAGGGCAATTCAAAACCTGATCAATATTGAACCGGGAGATAATGTGAAAGCATTTATATGTACCCAGGATTTGAAAGATGAGGAATATATCAATAATCATTTTGTGATCATGGCCACCAAAAAAGGTCAGGTGAAAAAAACCTCTCTTGAACAATATTCAAGACCCCGTGTAAATGGTATTAACGCGATCAGCATCAGGGAAGACGATGAATTATTGGAAGCTAAACTCACCACAGGAAACAGCCAGGTTATGTTGGCAATAAAAAGTGGAAAAGCCATCCGTTTTGAAGAAAGTAAAACAAGACCTATGGGTCGAAATGCTTCAGGGGTAAGGGGAATTACCCTGGCAGATGACAAAGATGAGGTCGTAGGAATGATTGCAGTAAATGATATGGATGCCGATATTCTTGTAGTTTCTGAAAAGGGTTACGGAAAACGTTCCAAACTGGAAGATTACCGAATTACCAACAGGGGAGGAAAAGGAGTAAAAACCATCTCTGTCACTGAAAAAACCGGAAACTTAGTGGCTATTAAAAATGTAACAGATAAAGATGATTTAATGATCATCAATAAATCCGGACTTGCCATAAGAATGAGTATTGAAAACCTTAGGGTGATGGGACGAGCGACTCAAGGAGTTAAGCTTATTAACCTGAAAGGAGGAGATGCGATTGCTGCGGTGGCAAAAGTCATGCAAAGCGAAGAAATTGTTGAGAATCCGGATGAGGCTGAAATCGCTGATTCCAATGATGAAATTTCAGATGGCACAACTATTGTAAATGATACAGAAGAATAAATAAACACAAAACCAAAACAGAATGAAAACCAAAGTTTTAACAATAACATTATCATTTTTGACGCTGGTTGCAATAGCTCAAAAAAAGGAAATCCGCGATGCGGGAAAAGCAATTGATAAAGGGAGTTATGCTGAAGCCAAAACTTTATTGAATCAGGCAGAACCAAATTTATCTGAAGTAAATTCAGGTTATGAAGAGGATTTTTATCTTTATAAAGGACAGGCTTACCTTGGTACAGGAGAAAACACTCCGGTTGCAGATTTAATGACTGCTGCTGAAGCTTTTAAAAAAGCACAGGAATTAGGAAGTGATGAAGCAGCCGATGGTTTGGCGTCTCTCACCAATAGTCTTGTTCAGAGCGCTATTAAAGATCAAAATGCAGAGAAATATGACAAGGCAGCAGAAAAGTTATTTGCCGGTTATAAGTTAAACAATAAAGATACCTTGTATTTATATTATGCAGCTTCAAATTCTATTAATGCAGGAGACTATGATACTGCCCTTAAATATTATGAGGAATTAAAAGGTCTTGGATATACAGGAATTGAAACCCAATATATTGCGGTGAATAAAGAAACCGGGGAAGAAGAAGTAATGTCTAAAGTACAAAGGGATCTTATGGTGAAATCCGGAGAGTACCTTAATCCGGAGGATCGAATAGTTCCTTCTAAAGAAGGCGAAATAGCCAAAAACATCGCTTTGATCTATATGGACCAGGGAAAAAACGATAAAGCTATCGCGGCAATTGATGCTGCAAAACTAGCCAATCCTGATGATATTTCTTTATTACAATCTGAAGCCGATTTGTATTACAAAATGGGAGATAAAGAAAAATATAGAGCACTTATGGAGGCTATTGTAGAGAAAGACCCCAATAATCCAACCCTTTATTACAATCTGGGAGTAACATCTTATGAAGTAGGCAATGTTGACGCTGCTATCAACTATTATAATAAAGCTCTGGAACTTAATCCTAAATTGACTGAAGCACGTTTAAATATTGCAGCTGCAATTCTTTCCGGAGAAACAGCAATAGTAGAACAAATGAATAGCCTGGGATTGAGTAAAGCCGATGCTAAAAAATATGATGAACTTGCCGAACAAAGAAAAGGACTTTATAAAAAAGCACTTCCATATTTAGAAAAAGTAATGGAAAACAATCCTGAAAATCTTGAAGCTATCAGGACCACAATGAATATTTACTACCAGTTAGGTGAGGCAGAAAAGGCTGCAGTTTTACAAGAGAAACTAGCTCAAATTCAAGATTAAATAAAATTTATTTAAAATTTTATAATAAAAATAGGCTGCCTTTGGCAGCCTATTTTTATTATATCCATTTAACAATCACAAGATTTTAAAAGATACTTGCCTGGAATCCTGGATAAAAGTTAAATTATCTTCTTGATTACCCTTAACTGATGGGTATGCCTGTTCAATTCGGTATTAAAAATCCCGGAGTGATCAATCCTGTCAATTCTTACTTTGCCGTGCACGTGGATAATGTAATTGTCTTTCATCATTAGTCCTACGTGGGTTATAATACCTTCGGCATTATCAAAAAAGGCCAAATCCCCGGGCTCGCTTTCTTCAATAAAACTTAGGGCTTCTCCCTGGGTAGCTTGCTGTGCAGAATTTCTAAGTAAGGAATAGCCGTTAAGCATATAAACCATTTGGGTAAACCCACTGCAATCTATCCCAAAAGGCGTTTTTCCTCCCCAAATGGAAGGTGCGTTCAAATATAGTAGCGCCATTGGTATGAGATTGGACTTTTCCTTTATTCCTGAAATAAGGGCTCCATCATGTGAATGCTTCAAATGATGGGCATAGTTTAAAACAGCGCCCAATGTTATTGAGGTTAAGTTGCTATTCTCATCTATTAAGTATTCAATTAAATCTGCCGAATAAAAAGGTGTTGAATCATTGAGTTCATAAAAGGCAGTCTCCTCAATTTTGAGATACTGCCTGTTATCTACCCAGCCTTCACAGGAATCGGATGCAATGCGTATCCGGCTCCATTTCCCCCGTTCTTCAAGAATTTTAAAATGTTCACCATATAAAAGTTGGGAAACCATTTCAGTGGCATCCTCCGGTTGTAAACGAACAGGTACGATGCTAAGATTGCATATTCCGTAGTGCATCAAAAAAAGATTGCCAAAATTAAATTAGTCTCTTTCAATAATTATTGCTGATGCGCCACCACCACCATTACAAATAGAAGCTGCTCCTATTTTAGCATTGTTTTGTTCCAATACGTTTAAAAGGGTAATTATAATTCTAACTCCTGAACATCCCAGCGGGTGTCCCAAAGAAACAGCGCCACCATTCACATTCACATTTTTATCAGTTAATCCCAATAATTTCATATTGGCTAAACCCACCACGGAAAATGCTTCGTTAAATTCAAAAAAGTCAACATTATCTTTGGTAATTCCAGCTTTTTCCAAAGCTTTAGGAATTGCTTTGGATGGAGAAGTTGTAAACCATTCCGGGGCTTGAGACGCATCGGCAAAACTCTTGATGCTTGCCAATACTTTTAATCCTAATTCATTGGCTTTTTCCCGACTCATTAAGATAAGAGCACCGGCACCATCGTTTATTGTAGAAGAGTTGGCAGCGGATGCTGTGCCATCTTTTGAAAATGCGGGTCGTAAAGAAGGGATTTTATCTAAAAATATATTTTTAAACTCTTCATCCTCTTTAATTATTACAGGCTCACCTTTTCTTTGTGGAACTTCCACGGGAACAACTTCATTGTCAAATTTTCCTTCTTTCCAGGCTTTTTCAGAACGTTTATAAGATTGAATGGCAAAGGCATCCTGATCTTCACGTGAAAAATTGTGCTCACTGGCACAAAGATCGGCACACACGCCCATTGCATTATTGTCATAAGCATCTACCAATCCATCTTTCTGGAGCCCGTCAATCATTGTTGCAGGCCCAAATTTTTGCCCACCTCTAAGATATAAATAATGAGGTGCTAAGCTCATATTTTCCATTCCACCGGCTACAACAATTTCGGCATCACCCAGCATAATTGCCTGTGCGCCTTGCATAACCGATTTCATCCCACTTGCACAAACTTTATTTATGGTAGTACAGGGAACTGTATCCGGAATTCCCGCACCAAGGGAAGCTTGTTTTGCAGGAGCCTGTCCAACCCCGGCCTGAATCACATTCCCCATTAAAACTTCATCTACCATTTCTGGTTTTAAATTTATTTTATTTAAAGCCCCAAGAATGGCAATAGAACCTAATTTTGTTGCTGGCACTTTTGATAAACCTCCTAAAAAACTGCCTATAGGAGTCCTGGCGGCACTTACAATTACAACTTCTTTCATAACCTTTTGTTTTGAATTTATCTTATTGCGAATTTAGTGATTTTATAAAGAACAAACCAAGGTTCCAATCACCCGATGTTTTTTTATTACATTTGGAAAATATTAGGTAAGTAAATGAAGAATATTATTAACAATTTCTATAAAAACCAGGCATTATTCTACAAGATTTCCTTGTTTATACTAACTGCCGTGGTTATTGTTTACCTCCTTCCAAAAAGCGGAAAGTTTAAATATGAAATTACAAAGGGTAAACCATGGCAATATGAAAATTTATACGCTCCTTTTGATTTTGCAATTTTAAAAACCAATGATGAAATTGTTAAAGAAAAGGATCAAATCATCTCCAACCATGTCCCTTACTATAATTTTGATGAGGAAATTGTAAAAAAGGTAAAAACTGAAGCTCCGGAACAAATAAACAAGATATTTTCTGATAGTACCTTGAAACGGAAAAGAAGGGTTCTTTTAGCTTTTGCAGAGAAAACTTTAAATTCCCTTTATCAATTTGGGGTGCTTGAGGAAGGGAGAAGATCTGAACCCAACAGGTTGGTTTATTTAAAAAAGGGGAATGTGGCAATTGAAGTCGATTATGGTAAAATTTTCACTCAAGATGAAATTCGCCCATTCTTAAACGCTAAAATAAATCAAAATAATCTTACATCTTTAGAACCCGAGCTACTCGAACTCTTTTATAATATTATTGAACCCAATGTAACCTTTGATGATATCCTTACCCAAAAAGAACTCGATGACAAACTTAAATCCATTTCCTATACGCGTGGGAGCATAGAACGGGGGACTATAATTATTTCAAGGGGCGAAATTGTTGAGGGTAAAAAACTGGATATATTAGATTCCCTTAAAACCGAATTCGAGTCTCAGGTGTGGAGTGCCTCCAGTTATAATTGGCTCCTTTTTGGTTATAGTTTGCTGGTAGGACTTGCTCTCTTGATGCTGCTCCTTTTTATCAGAAAATACAGAAGGGATATCTACGCAAATAATGTTAAAGTCACATTTATATTTTTCAACATTTTATTGATGATATTTCTCACCACTTTGGTGGTAAAATTTGAACCGAAGTACGTATACATCGTTCCCTTGTGTATTTTACCGCTAACCTTAAAGGCATTTTTTGATTCGCGTTTAGGGCTTTTTACTCATGTAATCACAGTTTTAATATTGGGTTTTGTTGTACCAAACAGTTATGAATATATGTTCCTACAAATAACTGCAGGTATCGTCACAATTTTAACCGTTTCCGAATTATACAAAAGGGCCAGCTTGTTTATTTCGGTAGGTCAAATTACCTTTGTTTATATATTGGTGTATTTTGCTTTTACGGTAATTCAGGAAGGGAATATTCAGGATTTAGATATGGAAATGTTCCTTTCATTTGTCCTTGGAGGTTTAGCCACACTTTTTGTGCAACCAATTATTTATATTTATGAAAAACTTTTCGGCCTGGTTTCAGATATGTCATTATTGGAACTTTCAGATACCAATTCAAAATTGTTGAAAGAACTTTCCGAAAAAGCTCCGGGTACCTTTCACCATTCTTTAAATGTAGCTAATCTGGCAGAAGCCTCTGCAAATGAAATTGGAGCAAATACCATGCTGGTTAGGGTAGGAGCACTCTACCACGATATTGGTAAAATGGAGAATCCTACTTACTTTTCAGAAAATCAAGCAAGCTCGGTAAATTCTCATGACGAACTTTCTCCAAAAGAAAGTGCAGAAATTATTATTGGGCATGTACTTAAAGGGATTGAAGTTGCCAGGAAAAATAACCTTCCCGATAGAGTAATTGATTTTATAAGAACCCACCACGGCACCACTACCGTTTATTTCTTTTATATGAAGGAAAAGGAAATTGACGAAAGTGCATCTTCCACAGATTTTAGATATCCGGGGCCAATTCCTTTCAGCAGGGAAACTGCAATTTTAATGATGTGCGATAGTGTTGAAGCCGCCAGTAAAAGTTTGAAAGAACCCACCTCCGGAAAAATTGATGTTTTTATCGAAAAGATTATAAATAAACAAATGGATGATGGTCAATTTTTAAATGCAGATATTACCTTGAAGGAAATTCAACTCATCAAAAAGGTACTGAAACAAAAGCTGAAAAACATTTTTCATTTAAGGGTAGAATATCCCGAATAATTTTAATGGACTTTTAATATTTTAACTTCCTCATTGTTAAGTTTGAAGGTGTCCCCGGCTTTTTTACCTTTCAGTTGTTCAAAAATGGGTGCCTCGGTGGATATTGCATAAACCATACCTCCATCGTCCATTTTTATTTCCCCTAAAGCAGCCGCAATAAAGTAGGTTTGTTGGTTGGTTTCCAGCACGCTGCCAAATTTTATTTGCTCGGTATAATGTTCTGGATCTACTTTACTCAGAGTTTCTTTTATCTTTTGGGCGTTATCCAAATATTTCGCATATTTCTCAAAAGCTAACAATAACTCTCCTTTGCTGCCTTCTTCATCGTAATCTGTATGCACATCGTTTGCTTCCATGGATTCTTTCACCCCCTTCATACTTTCTCTATATTTTTCAATCTGCCCATTAATTTTATTGAGGCATTTATTGAAAAGTTCTTTCCTAGTTTGTATCATTATCTTGATTTTAACTTAAATATAATTATCCCATAGCATTTGAAATAATTTTTTACAAAATTTTAATACTTATTAATTAAGGTTATAGACTAATATATTTTACAAACAGGAGCGCGTAAAACTCAGGATATGTCCTTATAGGCACATTATGAGTTTTACTGTAACAATCCTGATTGGGCTTTTAATATATTACTTCGTTTTCTAACAATTGAATATTTCCAAGCATTCGCTCCTTCACAATATTCATCATCCGCTTGTTTAAGGCCGAAGAATTTTCGATGTAAATACTATATTCATCAAGGGTAAACTGCCCTATCACAATCCCTTTTAAATTATTCCTGAACTTGATATCCTTTTGAATGGCATTCTCAATAAAAGCCATTTTCTTTTCAACAGGGAATGCATAAAAGGCATTTTTGTGTTTTTGAATGTAGTTTTTAAAAACCTCCACGAATAAATCGTTTTGAAGCTTTGCAATTGGGCGCAGTGTTTTGTTTTGAAACTGCTCATCACTGCACATGTTTTCTGAAACTCTTGCCGAAGGAATTTCAGGTCTTAGCCGGAGCAAGTATAAATCACGTTGGTTCATAATTAAAGAGTTTCTTAAATTTAATAAAATATTCAAACGATAATTCACCATTCATATTTAACTTTTAAACTAGTTATAAACAAAATTTTTATCAGTTAAAATCCTCTTAATCGTTCCCCGCTTTGTGGGCTTCTCTTTACCTTTATAAAAACAATATTTGATTATATGATTATTTCAATAAATCCATATACCGGAGAAGAAATTGCAAGTGTAAAAGAATTTACAAAAATAGAGATAGATAATGCTCTGGACGCTGCCAATCACCGTTATGAAAGTTGGAAAATAACCGATTTTAATTATCGGTCTGAACTGATGTTAAGTGCTGCTATTGAACTTAGAAACAATAAAATTGAATACGCCAAGACCATTACCAGTGAAATGGGAAAACCCATCTCACAATCTATTGCCGAAATTGAAAAATGTGCCTGGGTATGTGAATATTATGCTGAAAATGCCGAAAAACAATTGGCCCGGGAAATTATTAAAACTGATGCTCACAAAAGTTATATTTCATACGAACCAATTGGGGTGGTTCTGGCAGTAATGCCCTGGAATTACCCGTTTTGGCAGGTTATAAGGTTTGCTGCACCGGCGTTAATGGCGGGAAATATATGTGTTTTAAAACACGCCAGCAACGTGATGCAATCTGCCAATAATATTCAGAAAGTTTTTGAAAGAGCAGGTTTCCCCGAGAGTTGTTTTCAAAATCTTCCAATTGGAAGCGATAAGGTGGAGGCTGTTATCCGTGATAAACGCATTAAAGCGGTAACGCTTACAGGAAGTAAACCCGCAGGAAGTGCCGTTGCTTCTGTAGCGGGGGAAGAAATTAAAAAATCGGTCCTGGAATTGGGCGGCAGCAATGCTTTGGTTGTTTTTAAAGATGCAAATATTGAGAAAACGGTTAAAACCTGCGTGCAGGCGAGATTTCAAAATACCGGGCAAAGTTGCATCGCGGGGAAAAGGCTGCTTTTGCATGAAGCTATTGCAAAAGAATTTTTAGAGTTATTCACTTTGCAGGTAAGAGAACTCAAAAGCGGGGACCCAATGAATGAAAATACTTATATTGGGGTTATGGCACGGGAAGATTTAGCTACAGATCTATTAGAACAAGTTGAAAGATCGGTTAAAGCCGGAGCCCGTATTTTATTAGGTGGAAAACGAAAAGGCACCTATTTTGAACCTACCATAATTGCCGATGTTTCCATGGAAATGCCAGTTTTTAAGGAAGAAACCTTTGGTCCGGTTATTTCCGTCAGTATTTTTAAAAGTGAAAAAGAAGCTGTTGAATTGGTGAATTCTTCTGCTTTTGGTCTAGGAGTTTCTATATTTACTGAAAATTTAAAACATGCGGAAGAGTTGGTGCCACAGTTTGAAGACGGAGCCGTATTTGTAAATGAATTGGTGAAGAGCGACCCAAGACTGCCTTTTGGCGGCACAAAAACTTCGGGTTATGGAAGAGAACTTTCTCTTCATGGGATCCGGGAGTTTGTAAATAAAAAAACCGTGTATTTTAATAAATATTAAAATTTTAGATCAGTTTATTTTTGCAGAAAGTAAAAAGGTCAATGTTCATCTTTCGAATTTATTTCAATCGGTGTAATTAGAACAACCTGATTTTCTAACTAATATAATTGGGTTATTTGAAAAAGCAATTTTAAAAACATAAATCGGATTTAAAACACCGGAAACATTAAATTGATATGAGAAAACAAAATATAGCAGTTACAGTAGATGCAGTAATATTTTATAGAAAAACAGATATTCTAAATGTATTGCTGATCAAGCGAAAAAATGAGCCTTTCCGTGATCAATGGGCATTGCCCGGGGGATTTTTGGAAGAAAATGAAACCATGGAGGAAGGAGCTAAAAGGGAATTAGAGGAAGAAACCGGGCTTAAACTTGAAAAATTACAGCAAATAGGCGCATTTGGAACTCCCGGTAGAGATCCCCGGGGAAGAACGATCTCGATAGCATTTCTCGCACTAATTGATGCGGAGGCAAAGGTTAAAGCAAGTGATGATGCGGTGGATTCCAAGTGGTTTAGCTTTTTTGATTTACCGGATCTGGCTTTTGACCATCGTGAGATTATTTCTGAGGCAAATTCCCTATTATAGATTATTAGAGTTTCCAATCGGTACTTTAGAAGTCTGAAGTACTTAGAGTTAAAAGAAAAAATAATTGGATTTTAGCTATCCAAAATAACATAGTTAATTTTAAAATTAACTAATAAAATAAAAAAGTTAAATCTGGAATGATCCACTTTTAGCGTCCCGTCCCGAAATATCAGAATCCTAAGTACTGCTTATTGTGGGACCCCCGATAGCCTATCTGGGGTCGTAGCCATGTTGTTGAAAAGCACGTATCGAAAGATTGGTGCTTTTTTTTGTTTATAGCATTTTACTACGAACTAATGTGGGAGTCCGTCCAGATAGCTATCGGGACGTCTAAATGACTGGTTTTTAGAAATTTACATTTGGAAATTTTATTTCACTTTTAACCATTAATAATAATCAGATTTACTGAATGATCAGTTTTATTTCTTTCCTGTAATTAGAAGCACTTTTTCCTGTTATCTCGTTAAACTGCTTGTTAAAATGGGAAAAATTATTAAATCCGCATTCAAAACACACATCGGCAATACTCATTTGGGTCTCATTTAACAGCTTAGTAGCATGTACCACACGATACTCGTTAACCAACTGGGTAAAGGTCTTTCCAGTGACTTTTTTAAAATATCTGCAAAATGCAGGTACTGTAATACTTACCTGATCTGCAATTTCATTTAGAGTGATGTGGTTTTGAAAATTCTTATTTACATATTTGAATATGATATCAATTTTATTACTGTCCTGTGCTTCTGCTTCAAATGCAAATCCATCGGCATTCAATAAGCTATAATCATCTGTTAAAGCTAAATAATTTAATATTTCCAAAAACTTTATAACACGATCTAAGCCAGCATATTCTAATAAATTATTAATTTTAGGCCCCATGACTGCCTTGGTTTCCATTTTAAAACGGATGCCTTTTTTAGCGAGATCAAACAATGAAACCAAGTTTGCCATTTCTGGTATGTTTACAAAATCATCGCCTAAAAAATTAGATTTAAACTGTACGGTGGTTTCTGTACCATTGGCAGTCAGCCTATCTGTAAAACCATTGTGAGGTAAATTAGAACCTATTAATATAAGTTGACTATTATTGAAATAGGACAGATGGTTGCCAATATGTGTTTTTCCTTGCCCTTTATTAATGTAGATGAGTTCCAACTCCGGATGAAAATGCCAATAGGCATCATTCTTATCTACTTTATCTATATGTTGTTTCACTAATATAGAACTGCCAAAACTTGGGCTTAGTTTCTTTAAAGTGGGTTTCTTGGTATTCATTAGTAGGTATTTTTTAATACAAATTTACTGTTTATGATGTATATATTATATATTTAATTACCTCTATTATGTGTTATATTAACTTGATATTAATTTAATATTTATTTAACAGGTAAAATAACATACAAATTGGTCAAATCTACTGTTTTGTAACATAGCAATTGGTTCTACATTTGTACTGTTGAACCTTAATAAATTCTAAATCATGAAAACAATTAAAGATCTTAAAAAAAGTATCTTAATGGTAGCCTTGATGACTGCCTCGTTAAGTTACGCAAACAACACTTCGTCTTTTATTGTAACGAAGGATATTAAAAAAACCGCTTTAATACTAGAGCATGTTAAGAAAGGCGAATTAATATCCATCAAAAACAATTCAGGACTGATACTATATAAAGAAATCATTAAGAGTTCTGGAACTTATTCTAAAGGATTTGATTTAACCGAACTTCCGGATGGTAATTATTTCTTTGAGCTTGATGGCGATGTTGAAATCAAAACCATTCCATTTTTAGTAAAGGCAAATAACGTTGTTTTTGATAGAACTAAAGAAACCATCCTTTTCAAGCCTACCACAAGACTTAAAGGCAATTTAATCTTAGTTTCAAAATTAGCTTTAGATTTTGAGCCACTAAAAATCGATTTATATTATAAAGGGATTTCTGGAAGCTTTGAATTAATAAATTCAGAAACAATTGATAATACTAAGTTTATTGAAAGAATCTACAAATTATCCGATGACTACAAAGGAAATTATAAAATTGTATATAATACATCCGGAAAAGAGTTTACAGAATACATTAATTTTTAGTTTGGATTAATGTCTTATTTAGTTTAGTTGGTAAAGTGGGCTGTGGTGGCCAACTTTACCAGATTAAAGTGATCGATTAAAAATTCAGGTAATATAAGTTTGAGTGAGTCTATATAATTGTCCAAAGCCCTTTTTAAAATAAAAATCGCAATCTTATTTTAATTCACACACAACTTTTGGGAATGATCCCTTATATTATGCAATTTAGAAGCTTAAAATTTTATGAACTGATTAGTTCTTATTAAATTAAAAATTAAAATTAAAATAAATGAGATTTCATACAAGAAAATGGGTAAAACCACAGGATTTAAACCCCAACGGCACTTTGTTTGGAGGCCGGCTTTTAGAGTGGATTGACGAGGAATGTGCTTTATATTCTATCATTCAGTTGGAAAACCCAAAGGTGGTTACAAAATATATGAGTGAGATAAATTTTGTGAGTTCAGCTGGCCAGGGCGATATTATTGAGATTGGGATTGATGTGGTCAAATTCGGTAATTCCTCATTGACTTTGAGATCTGAAGTCAGGAATAAAATGTCCAGGGAAACGATAATTAGTATAGAGAACATTGTAATGGTTGCCCTGGATGTTAGTGGGAGACCCAAACCACATGGAAAAATTCAAATTGAATTTGTAAAGGACAGGCTCCAGTAATTTTATTTACTGAATTCCCTTCAGTTAAAAAGTTTAGAGCCCTGCTAAAATTAATTTCAGCAGGGCTCTATTTTTGTATGTTAGAGTAACGCGATAAAAATCAGGATTTATTCAGTTTCCTTCGGATTAAATTTGGCAGAAAACTTTTGAATATCGTCTCCTGAAGGAGATTCGAAAAGCTGCAGATCAAAATAAGGAACAGCGGCGATTAAATGATCAAAAATATCGGCTGCGATATATTCAAAATTTGCCCAGCGTTTATCCCTGCTAAAACATAAAATTTCTACCGGAATTCCCTGTGGGGTTGGAGCTAGGTGGCGAACCATCAAATACAATTCCTTACTTATTGCCGAGTGATCGTGTAGATAGGCATCAGCATATTTTCTGAAGATCCCTAAATTAGTTTGGTTTCTTCCATTAATTGGCATTTCCTTATCGATATTATTGCTGGTGTTAAACTTGTCGATTTCCTTTTGCCTGTGATTTAAATAAGGGGCGATGAGGGAGATTTTTTTCAGTCTTTCCAGATCTTCAGGAGTAACAAATTTCACAGAATTCTGTTTTATGAAAATAGCTCTTTTAATTCGTCTACCCGAAGATTCCTCCATCCCGCGCCAGTTTTGGAAGGAATCTGAGATTAAACTATAGGTGGGAATTGTTGTGAAAGTATTATCGAAATTCTGAACACGCACTGTGGCGAGATTTATTTCAGTTACATTTCCATCGGCACCGTATTTACTGAAGGTGATCCAGTCTCCAATTCGCACGATATCATTTACTGAAACCTGGATGGAGGCTACAAAGCCCATAATGGTATCTTTAAAAACAAGGAGTAAAATAGCTGATGCGGCTCCCAGTGAAATGGCAAAATTGATCACTGATTTTCCTGTAATTTCAGAAAAGATGAACATAATGCCTACAACCCAAACAAAGATCATCAGAACTTGAATATAACTATCTATTGGTTTATCCCTGAATTCATCTTTGGTCCTTAGGTAATTTTTTGAGGTGCGCAACAAACTTCGGAAAATCCATATAATAAGAATAATAACATAAATATTCAGGACAAAAAGAATGACTTTAAGGCTGTATTCATGGTCCACCAGGATATAGGGAATTGTATAATATATCAATGTAATAGGGATGATTTGCCCTATATATCTTGGAAATTTACTTTTGACCAAAAAATCATCGAAAGTAGTTTGTGTTTTTGTGCTGAAGGCTCTAAAAGTTTCAACTACAAATCTTTTTATCAGGTAATTGATCAGAAAAACCAGAAGTACCAATATACCTATATTGATCGCTAAATTGAGATAACTGGCCGCAACCACATTCATTCCCTGGCTGATAAAATAATCTTCAAGAATACAGGTTATATCTTTTATATCCATCAACTCTTTCATACTTTCAGGTATTTATTTTCGACATAAAAAGGACCGAAAGGCAGCACCGAACAGGCAATTGCAATAATTAAGGTTTTAATGGACCAGCCTAGTGGCTTGAACATCACAGCTGTTCCTGTTAGATAGGCTATAAATAAAACTCCATGGGCCATTCCAACAATTTCGACCATTTGAGGCAAGCCAAAAATATACTTTAAAGGCATGGCCAAAAATAACAAGGTTAAGAATGATATTCCTTCTAAAATACTTATCCATCTAAAAATTTTAATTTGATTATCAAAGTCCATAAAAATTTTATTTTGTGCAAATATAAATGTTATATGGAGAGTTTTTGCAGGAAAACGAGATTTAAACGAAAAAGCCGGTTTATACCGGAATGCTAAAATTAACCTAGAAATAACCAAAACTTATTTCTATTTATAGAGTCAGTTTTGGCGTTTTTCCTAATTTGCATCAAATAAGAAAAAACATTCATGAAATCAAAAATATTAGTTACCGGAGGTCTTGGTTTTATTGGTTCTCATACAGTTGTTGCTTTACAGGAACAAGGCTTTGATGTGGTGATAATAGATAATTTATCGAATTCATCCCTGGATGTATTGGGCGGAATCACGAAAATAACACAAATCTCACCTGAATTCGAAAATATTGATCTACGCGATAAGGAAGCTGTTGTGAATTTTTTTGAAAAATATCCAAAAATAATTGGGGTCATTCATTTCGCGGCTTCCAAAGCAGTGGGAGAAAGTGTTGAAAATCCGCTGTTGTATTACGAAAATAACCTTGCCAGTTTAATTTATATTTTAAAGGAACTCAGTCAGAAAGATGAAGCAAATTTTATTTTCAGTTCTTCCTGTACGGTTTATGGTCAGGCTGATAGCTTGCCAATAGGTGAGAATGCAACTGTTAAAAAAGCTGAATCCCCATATGGAAATACCAAACAAATAGGAGAGGAAATTATCCGGGACACCTGTAAGGTTTATCCTCAATTAAGTGCTATTTCCCTGCGTTATTTTAATCCAATTGGTGCTCATCCAAGCGGTGAAATTGGCGAATTACCAATTGGGACCCCACAAAATTTAATTCCTTTTATTACACAAACTGCTATAGGAAAAAGAGAAATGCTTTCTGTTTTTGGCAATGATTATCCAACAATTGATGGTACTTGCGTTCGTGACTATATTCATGTTATGGATCTCGCCAGGGCACATGTGATTGCCCTAAAAAGCCTGTTGGAAGATAAATTGGAGAAAAATTACGATACGTTTAATTTAGGTACAGGAAAAGGAAATTCTGTATTGGAAGTGATTGAATCATTTGAACGGGTTTCCGGAAAAAAACTTTCCTATAAAATAGTGGATAGGCGTGAAGGGGATATTACAGCCGCCTATGCCGATACCAATAAAGCGAATTCTGTACTTAACTGGAAAGCAGAACACAGCCTTGACGAAGCTTTAAAGAGTGCATGGGAATGGGAAAAAAGAGTAGCGCAAATTGAAAAAGAAGAATAGACAATTCTAATTTCGAAGAAATAAAAACCGGCCTGAGAAATAATTCTCAGGCCGGTTTATTTTATATGCTAACTTTAAAGGTAAGATCTTAATTATAAGAATCTTTAATTCAGCAAATATTTTAGGCTTACAGAGATTATCTACCTGGATAATTATTTTTATCAGATTTTGATTTCCAAATTATAAACAGCAAATGCTTGACACAAAAAAAGTATCTTTGCCTTTTAAAAAAATAAAGGCAATGAGTTTTACTGAATTAGGTGTTTCCAAAGAGTTGGCCAAAGGATTAAAGGAATTGGGGATTTTCACCCCTACTAAAATCCAGACGGCGGCCATTCCGGTTTTGTCCCGGGAAAATATCGACTTTATAGGACAGGCTCAAACAGGAACAGGAAAAACTGCGGCCTTTGGATTGCCTATTTTGTCTAAAATAGATCCCAAAAAAGAGTATATCCAGGCATTGATTTTGGCGCCAACCCGTGAACTGGGACAGCAAATAGCCAAACAGCTATTCAAATTTACAAAATATACCGTACCGGTTTATACCGAGGCAGTATATGGCGGGGAAAAAATTGATATCCAAATGACCCGTTTAAAAAGGCCTACCCATATTGTTGTGGCAACTCCGGGAAGACTCATTGATTTGCTGAACAAAAAGGCATTGGATATTTCAAAAATAACTACCCTGGTGCTTGATGAGGCAGATGAAATGCTGAGTATGGGTTTTAAAGATGAATTAAACACAATTTTAAAACACACCGAAGGCAATAGAAAAATCTGGCTGTTTTCTGCCACGATGCCATCAGAATTAAATGAAATTATTAATAATTTTGTCTCTAAGGATGCGCTTCGCGTTATTATAGATAAAGATGAAGCGGTAAATACAGGGATTGAGCATCAATTTGTCACAGGGGATGATAACAACAAACTGGACACCCTTGCACTGTTTCTGAAATCCCAGGGAAAAAACAGGGGGATTATTTTCACCAGAACAAAATCTGCTGCGAAACTTTTGGCAAAACAACTGGCGGCAAAAAATCACGAAGTCGGGCTTTTGGAAGGCGATATGCATCAAAAAGACCGGGATAAGGTCATGCGTGCCTTCAAAAACAAAACCTTACGCCTTTTGGTCGCCACAGATGTTGCTGCCAGAGGAATTGATGTGGACAATCTGGCCTTTGTGGTGCATTATCAACTACCCGACCAGATAGAATATTATACTCACCGAAGCGGTCGTACGGCCCGTGCCGGAAAAACCGGGATCTCATTGGTTTTGGTGAATCAAAAAGAACTCAAACGTATCTGGGAATTAGAAAAGGAGCTTAAGATAAAATTTCTAAAGATCAAATAATTCTCTGAAACTCAAAAATAAGTAGGCCTGAATAATTTCTTGAATTAGAAATATTCAGGCCTTGTCTTTTCTGCCATTTTAAATTTATCGGAAGCTGGTTAATGAAATGTAATTAGGTTTTTTTATGGGGTTAAACCATCTCAAAGATTACCAGGGCATAAAGATAAAACCGGACAAATCTTAACAATCCAAACATTAAATAACTCATAAACGGAAACCGGACTACCCCGGCCGCAATGCTGGTTAAAGAATAAGGAATGGGGAGCAGCGCTCCTACAATTATTAGAAAGCCACCCCATTTTCGGGTGTTTTTAATATGTTTTCCCAGGCTCACTTCAATTTGTTTTTGAACTGACGGAATTTTGGTGATGCCAACCCCAATAAAATATGAAACGATTCCGCCTAAGTAAGAGGCTAAAGCCAAAAGGGATAAGTAAAAAATAGGTAAGGCTGATTTCCCGGCCCAGGCGATAAAAATCTCCGGAGGAACCAAGCCTAAAAGTGATTCTGAAACAAAAAACACCGATAAAATTCCGGTGGGGGAATAGGTTTCCGTAAAGGTAACCAATGCCTTGTTTAGATCTAATACGTAAAAATCTATGGCGAAAATTGCACCTACAACAATTGCGATGGGAATGATCGCTTTTGCTACACTTCTGCCCACAAATTTGTAGAACCCCGTATAACTATAATACTGGTGCAGCAAACGCAATCGCGACTTCTTTTTAGATTTCGCATCCCTTTTCATTCACCTTTATTTAAAATAGATCCCCAATTTACTGAGTTAAAATAAGCCTCCTATTGCATAAAACAGGACCGGAAAAATTAATTAATTTTCCTCAGCATATTTCTGTAGATCAATACTGTATTCTCTTAAATCCATTTGATTGTTCTTTATAGTAGTATCAAGCATAATAGACAAAAGGTAATCCAGGCTTTCCTGAGGATCAAATTCTGAAGACTCAGAAACTTCTTCATTTTCGTCTAAAGGCTCATCTTCAGGGATTGGAATATTGAAGGCTTGGTAATTCTCGATATGCTCATATGTCAGGCGAATTACTTTTGCCAGTAACGGATTTTTATCTTCAACAGCATAAGGCCGAAGTTCTTTTAAATCTTCTACTATGGTGTTTATGATTATTCCGTTACGCATTAAATTGCGCTGAATTTTATCTAGTAATTTATGACCTTTTGGATTTTTCAAATGTTCCTGTTTTTATGGTAATTTCACCTAATTTATAGACTTCGCCACGATTTATTCGCGCTTATTTTGAATTTTCAAAGTTACTGCTTTAAAATTTTTTCAAAACAATTTTAGCTAATATTTATAAAAGATTATGAATTGTTTTTAATACGTTCATTTTAAGCCAATTCTTGTTTTGATCGTAACAATTAACAATATATTAGATTGAAAAATTTTAAGGATCAGGGGTTCTTTAGTAGTTTTATGCGAATCTAAAAATTTAAGAAATGGAATCATTTAATTCAAAAGTCGCATTGATAACAGGAGGAAGTAAGGGAATTGGATATGGTGTTGCCGAAGCTTTATTAAAATTAAATATGAAGGTGGCTATTACAAGTCGATCAATAGATTCGGCTGAAAAAGCAGCCAAAAAACTGGCAGAGATCGGAAAAGGGGAGGTACTTGGCCTTGAAGCTGATGTAAGGGATTATAAAAGTCAACAAAAAGCAGTGCAAAAGCTGATGGATACTTGGGGACAAATTGATGTACTGATTGCAAATGCGGGAGTTGGTCATTTTGGTCCAATAGACGAACTGAGCGTTGAAGAATGGCAACAAACCATTGACACCAACCTGAGTGGGGTATTTTACAGTATAAAATCTACAGTGGAAGCCCTTAAAAAAACAGAAGGATATATA
>Ga0209414_1000071_pt1 | contig 42225 bp, 44 predicted proteins | sample LakVidmifraction_4_FD_181154 | JGI IMG/M metagenome (GOLD analysis project Ga0209414, IMG submission 181154) | Hypersaline microbial communities from Lake Vida, Antarctica - Brine Hole Two &gt;0.2 micron (SPAdes) (version 2) | ecosystem: Environmental > Aquatic > Non-marine Saline and Alkaline >...
TATAAGCTTTTTGATACCTTTCTTGGGTTCCCCGTATCTAATATGATTATATTTGTTTGCTGCTGCGAAACATTCGTATCTATCTTCTTTGACAAGTATAAGCGTATAGATTAGAAAAAAATATTAAAAAAATGATAGTAAATATATTTAATTGTTTCATTTTCTCCTCTATATCGTTTTGATAATTTATATCTTATTGAAGGTAAATCAAAAAGCTAAAGCCTTTTTTCCATCTTATAATCATCCATAATAAAACCATTACCAATATTTTTAACTACTGCACCACAGTTAATAAAGCCGACTTTTTCATACATTTTAATGCTATCAGTGTTATTTATATTTACAGTGAGTGAAATTTTGTTTAGACTTTTTCTCCTGGCCAAGTCTTCAATAAATGATATCATTTCTCTTCCATACCCCTTACCACGCTTGTCTAACACAACATAAAATTTACTTAAAAAGACTTCTCTCCCACTAATCTCCATACTCATGTATCCTAAAAACTCATTATCATGTTCAGCTAAAAAATATAAAAAACCATTTTGTATTTGTTTCGTTATAGCCTTGACAGACTGAAACTTTTCAAGCATATACTCAACTTGACTCTTTCCGATGATAGGCATGTAATGTTCATGCCATATTTCATAAGCAAGATCTTCAATGGCTTTTATTTGATTTTCATTTGATACTATTTTTATATCTATTTTATCTTCGTCTGTGACCACGATATCCACCATCACTGGAAGTATTTCCAGTACCTCTTTTGTTTTGACCATGACATTGATCACAAATAGAAAATCTGTAAGAAAAATCAAGTACCTTTCCGCATCTTCGACATTTTTTAGTGAAGTGTCCTTGTCTAAGGGAGTTTTCTATGAAGTTGTTTAGTCTTACTCTGGCGGCTATGGCTTGTTTTGTATCTTCAAAGATATCCGGGAATTTGAAGGAGAGCCAAAGATAGAGGGATATTTCTCTTACTCTGTCTTCAGCGTTTAGCAGCATGTCATTGGTCTGTGCGAAAGCAGGGAGGTCACGTGGAGGAATGTAGAGTACTTTTCCTCCTGCTTCGATCTGTCGGATGTAACGGTGAAAGACTGACTCTATGTATGGTGAAGAAATACTCGCAGGTGCACAAGAGAGGAAAAAACGTGTTTTCAAATCCAGGGTGTATTCGCTGACGATGGCAGCTATCTCAAGCATAGAGTCAATGTTGGCTGCGACAAAAGGACCTTCAAACTCCATGTTGTCTGCAAAAAATGCCAAAATATCCAAGATGTTATCGGTTTCGAGTATCTCACCTATGAGCATGACATGTTCTAAACTTGCCATGACAGAGACCGGAAGTTTTAGGTCTGGCAGCGGCGTATGAAAAGCTGTGTCGATGGTGTCTAGAGCATTGTCATCTAACGCACCTACATAGCCTTTTTCTTCAAAGCCATAACGTCCGGCACGTCCGGCAATCTGAAGTACTTCCGTAGGGAGTAGTTCACGTCTGCGTAAACCGTCAAACTTGTTGTCTTTTGAAAAGAGCAGGGTCTTGATAGGAAGGTTGAGTCCCATGGCTATGGCATCTGTTGACACGAGTATCTGGCTTTCACCTTCTCTGAAACGTCTAGCTTCTTCACGTCTGACTTCAGGTGAGAGGTTACCATATACGACTGAAACAGAGTATTTTTCACTGAGTTGTTGTTTGAGCGAGAGTACGTCGCGTCGGGAAAAGGCTACGACTGCTGTTTGAGGTTCTATCTGCTTTATGGAAGTAGGATCGGACAGCATGACCAGCTCATTTTTACGCTCAAAGTGGATGATTTCCAACTCTTCACCCAAGTAGGTACAGAGTTCTTCTACGGATTTAAGTGCATTACTGGAGCCTGTGAGTATCACTTTTTTGGCAGGTACACCCATGAGTGCATTTGCCCATGCCCAGCCTCTGTCCCGATCTGCTATCATTTGGATTTCATCTATGACGCAGACATCGACATCGACTGCAGCATTCATCATCTCTATAGTAGAAGAGATATGAGTAGACTCTTCGTCTATGATCTCTTCTTCTCCCGTGATCAGTGAGACAGCCACACCTTCTTTTTTAAGGTTTTCATACCCTTCAAGTGCAAGTAGACGAAGAGGAGCAAGGTAGTAACCTGTTGTTGCTTTTTCTAAAGCTTTGAGTGCCTGATAGGTTTTTCCTGAGTTGGTAGGTCCCACATGAAAGACTATCTTCCGTTTCAGTTCACGTGCAAGAGGGAAGAGATTTTTAAAGTCACGAATGGTCTTTGCTAGTAACTCTTCACGTTTTTGCTTTTCAATCAAAGGTTTGATGTAGTCTCCAAAGTGAAAGAGTATACGTCGTTTACTCTTCTCCTTGAACTTTAACACACCTGAAGAGCGTATCTGAGGTTCAACAAAACGTACAATAAACTCATGAAGTTTTTCTTCTTCTATATCTAGTTTATCACTGTCTTCTTTCATCTCTTCGAGTATATCATCTATGGCTACCCTGAAGTGAGAGAGAAGATCGTCATTTACCCTGTTTATGTCTTCTTTTACAGGAGGCTCTTCACCTCTCCAAATGAGGTTGTATATAAAAGGTTTTTCGTAGGAAACAGAAGTGATATAGAAGAGGGTTGTACCAAATAGATCATGGCTTTTCTCTTTCTCTATAATGATGTGGTCTGTGCTTTCATATACTTCATACTTATCACTAATATTAATTAATATCTTTTCAATGTTTCTAAGTGGAATAGGTGCATGGTAGAGTGATGACTCTGGCGGCATACTTTTTAGTGCAGAAGTAACTTCTTTCTCCGTCAAGAAAGTATGTTTAGATTCGTTTATATGTCCAAGAAAGACTTCTATATCTGCTGTTTTTTTTGCTATGGCTTCATCTTTTATGGAGTGAAGTCTGTGAGTGATTTCTTCATCATTTAAATTCCAGAGTTCATCTATGTTAAGAGTGGGGGTGGTACATAGAAGCAGCTTGTTAAAATCGAAGCTTTCTAAAGTAAAAGTAAAACTATGGTAAAACTCCATTTCATTAAGGGAATTAAACACGACTTCTAAAGATTTTTCAAGTGTATGAAGTTTTGTTTTCATACGCAGGTAAGCAAGTTTATTGAGAACTTTTTCTTCAGTAATCTTCGTACTATTGACATCTATAAATGCTTCAAGAAGTAGATTCTCTTCATGTTTACTGTAGGGGGTCTCATCTAAGAGTTGGAGGATCTTTTCTACTTTGTCTAAAGGACGTTTTTTTATGTTCCCTGCATAAGGGATAGCTTTGTAGCTCTGGGTTAAGTAAGAGACTATCATCTCCCTAGATAGAGCTTCACCTTCACTCCAGACACGTCTGAGCGTGCGTATCATTTCGTCTTTTGTATGTGAAGGAAGGGTAAGTTCAAGCAGCATAATAAGCTCTATGAGTTTGTCCTCATCCAGTGTAGTTACCCCTTCATCAAAAGGAAGTCCATTAAAATAGTTTCGTATTTTGTTGTTAAGTTTTATTAAGTATTTTTTCTTTTTCTTTGCCATTTTAAAAGTATAGCAGAATCCTATCATAAAGTTAAAAATATTAATTTTAATCACCTGTTCTTACGTCATATTATGGTATCTTTTTAAGATATAAATATACTAGGCGAGGATACGCATGAGAGAATCACAACTTGTGAATATATTAAAGAAAATTTATTTATTTAACTCTTTAGATGAAAATAAACTACAAGAATTAGCTGTTATATCGGCAGTATATCATTATGATAAAGATTCCATACTGTTTATAGAGGGTGAATTAAGTGATAGCTTAATGATATTGGTAGAGGGAGAAGTAAAAATCTGTAAACATGATAATAAAGGCAATAAGATCAATATTGGTTTTTTCACGCCCTATGCGTTACTTGCTGAAGGTGCAACATTAAGAAAAACACCCTTTCCTTCTTCTGCTTATTTTGAAACAGATGCAGTAGTGATAAAGATACAACTAGATGCATTTACCGAAGAGTTCATGCAAGACCCTCATATCTGTTATGAAATAATACAATCACTTTTGGAGAAGATGCAACTGTTACAGAATAATATACATATGAATCTTGCATCAACAGCTAAAGAAAAAATACTTACTTTTTATGAGAGAAATGAAAATCTAAAACTAAAGATGAAAAACTATGAGATAGCTTCACTCTTGGGCATAAGTGCAGAAACTTTTTCTCGTAATGTTAAACAACTTGGAAAAGAGAAAAAAATACAAAAACTTGGACATAGCTATAGTCTTCTATAGCTATAATCTGCGCTATCTTCTTTAATAAAACTCTTTTTATCCTTTTTATTGACAAATGTCATTTTTTCTATTTTAACTTTAATGTATAACTCTGTTTGTAATCAAACAAAAGGAGAGTTACATGAGTGATAAAATGACAGATAATATGAATGAGCGTATGACAAGACGTATGTCAAGAAACATTTATATCGGCGGAAGTCTGTTTTCTATTTTACTTTTGGTAGGTCTTACGGTAGATACTGTAAGACAAGTACCCAAAAGAGAAAACAGAGTGAACCTAACACAAGAAGTGGCTATGGGAAAACACGTTTGGGAGAAAAACAATTGTATAGGGTGCCATACTATCTTGGGTGAGGGTGCGTATTATGCTCCAGAGCTTGGTAATGTATTTCAAAGAAGAGGTGGCTCAGATAAAACAGCATTTAAAACTTACTTAGCAGGTTGGATGTCTGCACAGCCGTTGCAAGAACCAGGTAGAAGAAAAATGCCACAGTTTAATCTAAGTGCTGAAGAAGTAAACAACATGGCAGAGTTTCTTATTTGGACATCTCAGATCGACACAAATAATTGGCCACCAAATATAGAGGGTTAAGAAAGGATTTACATGAAATATACATCACAAATGGTAGCAAAGCCATACTTTATTTTTGCTCTTGTTTTACTATTGGGGCAAGTGTTATTTGGATTAATTTTAGGATTACAGTATATAAATGGAGACTTTTTGTTCCCACATATACCGTTTAACGTAGCAAGAATGGTACACACAAATCTACTCATTGTTTGGATACTCTTTGGTTTCATGGGTGCAGCATATTATTTGGTACCAGAAGAGTCAGAGCGTGAACTCTATAGTCCTATGCTTGCTAAAATCACCTTTTGGGTATTTGCAGCAGCAGGTGTGGCGACCATACTTGGTTACCTACTGGTACCGTATGCAGCTTTAACAGAGTTGACCTATAATCACCTTTTACCGACGATGGGTAGAGAGTTCCTTGAACAGCCAACCATTACGAAGATTGGTATAGTTCTCGTAGTGTTGTCATTTATTTTCAACATTACAATGACAGTACTCAAAGGTAGAAAAACAGTCATCACCATCATTCTTTTGACAGGTCTGTTTGGGTTGGCATTCTTCTTCTTATTCGCATTTTATCTACCTGATAGTCTTGTATTAGATAAATTCTTTTGGTGGTTCGTCGTTCACTTATGGGTTGAAGGTGTTTGGGAACTTATTATGGGTGCTATTTTGGCATTTGTACTCATTAAAGTAACAGGGGTAGACAGAGAGTACATTGAAAAATGGCTTTATGTAATTGTAGCGCTTACTTTGGTTACAGGCCTTATCGGTATGGGACACCACTTTTTCTATATCGGAGCACCGGAGTACTGGTTATGGTTGGGGTCTATCTTCTCAGCCTTGGAGCCACTACCATTCTTTATGATGGTTTTATATGCTTATTCTATGGTTAAAAAACGTCGTATTGAACATCAAAACCAGATTGCTATTACATGGGCGCTTGGAACAGCGTGGATGTCATTTTTAGGCGCAGGTGTTTACGGTTTCTTACATACTTTAGCACCAGTGAATTTTTATACTCACGGTACCCAGCTTACAGCGGCACATGGACACTTGTCGTTCTTTGGGGCATATGCGATGATCTCAATGACTATCATATCTTATGCAATGCCTATCTTGAGAGGAAGACCTAACGGTAACTCACTTCAAGCACAAAAAGTAGAAAAATGGAGTTTCTGGTTGATGGTTATAGGTATGCTAGGTATGACTTTCTCAATGACTGTTGCTGGTGTAATGCAGATTATGTTGCAACGCTGGCCAGATGTTGATGCATTGAGCTTTATGGCAACACAAGCGGAACTTATTCCTGTGTATCAAGTTAGATTAGGATTTGGACTAATGTTTACGATTGGGCTGGTAGCATACTTTGCAAGCTTCTTTGTCAAAGGTCCATTGCCTGGCGAAGCAAAAGAAGTAGCGTAAGAACGTTAAAATCAAGGAGTCATTTCTCCTTGATTTTAAACTATAGTATTTTATAAGTATTCGGATTGAATATTTCTAAAATAATATGATACATGTAAGGGATAATTAGATGGAAGAGTGGTTTGGGAAGGTATGGCATAACATAGTATCGAAACAAGATGACTCAGCACATAATCGTGAAAAAGTTACTTTTAAAAGCATTTCCAAAGAGCTTCGTTTGATGTATCATCTTATGGGTGGGGTGCAAACAAAAACACTTTATGCTACAGACAAAGCCTCACGTCTCTCTCTTCGTTCTCTCATGCAAAAAATGACAGGAGAACAAGCACAGTTTTACATCTCCTGGCAAGATAAAAAAGGTGTCTATCTTCCTGAAGAGATAGCACTCTTTTCTACATCTGAGCTAAACAAACTCTTCTACGTGTGGCTTGTAGCTATGGCATCATGTGCAAATGTATCAGTCTTAAATTGGGCAGAAGAGAATTATCGTGCACAATTGTATCTGTTAAAACGTTACCCAGGGTTTAAAAAGAAATTTGCACAAATGCTCAAAGAAGTGTTTACACAAAGAGAAGACGAAGTACGCAAACATCATTTATCAACAAAGGATGAATTAGCTTTTAAAGATTTCGTATCTGAAGGCATACATGCAGAGATGGAGATCGATTCAAAAGAAATTTATCCTTTTCCTTTGTGGCTTTACCCTTCACCATCACGCAAAGTACATCATGAAAATGTTGAATTTGACGAAGAAGATGAGGAAGAGGTCCATAAAAATGATGGTGAGACTGAGTCCTTAGATGTACGTAAAAATGCAACTAGAACAGATGATGAGAGCCAAACAGATGGATTTATGGCATTTTTACCTGAGGGGCTTATGAGTATCTCTGAGCGTATCAACGTAGACAGAAGTGAAGATGACAGTGATGATGCTGATGCCGCGTTTAATGCCAAAGATTTAGATGAACTCACCTTGGGTAAAAAGAAAAAAGGTTTAGCTTCTAAGCTGAAGATAAACTTGGAACTACCTACCGAGGAGATAGACAACTACGCAATAGGTGAGGGCATATACATTGATGAGTGGGACTATACGAAAGAGATGTATCTGAAAAATTATTGTTTGCTCACACCTATCTATATGCAATCCGCGCAGGACAAAGACTTAGATGGGCACATACGACGTTTGTCAGACAAAGTAAAAAAAGAGTTTAGTACTTTTGCATTAAATCGTATTAAAGAATCAGCGCTTCCCTATGGTCAAGAGTTAAACATAGATAGTTGGATAGCATATGCATCCAGTACAAATAAGACTTCACAAGAACAAAACTTTTTTGACAATATTGTCAAAAAACAAAGAGATCTCTCTACGCTTATACTGGCAGATATATCACTCTCTACAGAGGCTGCGGTGACGACAGAGTTGAGCATACTGGATATCATAAAAGAGAGTCTATTTGTATTTGCTGATGCACTAGATACCTTAAGTGACCCGTATGCGATGTATGCATTTTCGTCTGTGAAGAATACAAAAGTACGTTACCATGTACTTAAAAACTTCAATGAAGAGTATGGTGGTCAAACGCGAGGTCGTATAGATGACTTAAGAGCAGGGTACTACACAAGACTTGGTACTGCCATACGACAATCTACACGTATTTTACAGAAGCAACCTACTCACAACAAACTGATGCTTATCATCAGTGATGGTAAACCAAACGATATAGACAGATATGAAGGCCGTTATGGTGTAGAAGATACAAAAAAAGCCATCTATGAAGCTAATCAGGCAGGAGTTATCCCTTTTTGTATCACGGTGGACAGTGAGTCAAACTCTTACCTGCCACAGATATTTGGAAAAGATGGATATACCTATATACGCGACATCAGAAAATTACCATCAGCACTTCCACAAATATATATGAATCTAACCGAATAAGGAACCAAATATGTCAGAAATTTATTATCTAGAACAAGGCAATGAAGTGGAGCTTTTTACACATGCTGCAAAACTCAACTTACCCATACTCATTAAAGGTCCAACAGGATGTGGCAAAACAAGATTTATCGAATATATGGGAGAGCAGTTAAACCGTAAAGTCTATACCGTTGTTTGTCACGATGACTTGAGTACAGCCGACTTAGTAGGAAGACACTTGATAGATGAAAATGGTACCTATTGGCAAGACGGTCCTTTGACTAAAGCGGTCAGAGAAGGAGGCATCTGTTATCTTGACGAAGTGATAGAAGCCAGAAAAGACACCACTGTGGTACTGCACTCACTCGCAGATTATCGTCGTGTTCTTCCCCTGGACAAAACAGGTGAGGAGATAGCTGCACATAAAGACTTTATGTTGGTTGTCTCTTACAATCCTGGGTATCAGAGTATGTTAAAAGGCATGAAGCCCAGTACCAAGCAGCGGTTTATTGCTCTGAGTTTTAATTATCCTAAACTGCAAGAAGAACAAGAGATAGTTGTAAAAGAGAGTGGCATAGATAAAGAGATGGCAAGTAAACTTGTACATATCGTTCAAGAAATCAGACGCCTCAAAGAGAGTGAGATCCACGATGATGTTTCAACAAGACTTTTAGTATACGCAGCTAAACTCATCAAAGAAGGGTTTCCTGTCAAACAAGCATGTAAACATGCCATAGTAGAATCTCTCACAGATGATGAAGAGACCATCACTGTACTAGACAAGTTAGTTGAATTACATTTTGAGGAAGAAGAGACAAAGAATTAAAGAGAAAGAGAAAACCCTGCCAGGTGACTAGGTTGGTTAAGAACGACAAGTTCTCTTTTTGTGGTTATCATCCTTGTAAGTACTTTCATAAAAGGTAAATTAGTCATAGACTACTTTATGGGCTTTAGTGATGTGCAGCAAAGATGGAGAAAATTTCCCTCTATCTGGTTGTTTTTAGTCGTTTCTATCATTGCTATTTTATACTATACCCCAGTATAAAAAGTTTAATCTACAGTAAGTATATCGACCAATTCTACACCATCACACTCTTTTTTGATGCGCTTATGTTTACGTGCATCTTCTTCTGCCAGTTCCAGCAAGTCTGCAAAGTCATTTTTACTCACGGTCACTTCAAAAACCTCTTTTTCTGTTTTCAGAAAAACTTCAACTTCCCCTTTGTATGACACCGCAAGGTTTCTCAGTCCTTTGGCAAACTCACTCTTGATGGCTTTTTCTACCTTCTCATTGGCAAATAACTCTGCCAGGCTTAGTTCTTTACTTATATCATTTTTACACATAAGTGTGTAACTTATTTTTATCATACCTTCCACCTTCAGCTCCTTCTAGCTTATGAGCACCACTAAAAACCCATTATAGGTGTCCATTGTTTTAGAGGCGATCTTCTTATATAATGATAGTATATTTTTTTAAATTATATGGAAAATATGTCAAATTGTCATGTTTCAGTTAAAAAAGTATTTAGACGGCTGCTTATAATACAAAAATATCTATACTTTTCAATTGAACATAAGTTAACTACAAGCATTGCCAGAAAACAATTTAGGTTAAAATATTAGCTTTAACTAATGATATAGCAACAGTTATCATGGTTGTGGAAATAGATGGGATTAGCAGGAACTTCAACGATTTATTGGCCAAAGTGGTAACGATACCTTAGGGGGAAATATAATAACTTCGGATTTATTTTCAGTAAATTATGAGGCAAGATACTATACTATCGAACGAATACGTAATCTTTAGGGGATTATTATTTAGTAAAATTTAACTGATATAAAAGGAATAAATGATGAGTTTAGAGTTAGCAAAAAAAGCTTTAGAAGATGCGCAAGCTGCAGTTGATAAAGAAGTAGCACTTGCAAATGTAATAAAAATGGAAGTACGGGTAAGGACTGTAAAGGATGCTCTTATGGATCAACATCATGAAAAGACACCAGAAGGAGACATCCTATTAGATGATTGTGATACTCATATGCACAGGCGTGAACTAGAAGCTTCTATTGAAAAGTTTTATTCTATGAGGATAATACCGGTAATGATGGTTCAGATTGATGGCAACAATTTTCATTCTATAGTTTATACTGACCCAGTTGAAGGACAGATGTTTGAAGTGCATGAAGCTATGATTGCTTCATACATTCGTGAAACAGCCGCCGTGTCATGTAAGAGAATAGCAGTAGATTTACGGTCCTATGAGTATTCTAAGGAACACGAACAAAGGCTTAACGAGATACAGACAATATATTCTCATCAGTCTGCCATTGACTATCAGTTGATTCAAGAGTATTCAGAATTTATAGATACAGAACTTATTCTAAAAACCGAGGAGGGTTCTTATTATTACCTAGAATTTTATGGATATGATGCACCAAAACTTTGATGTGCTGGCAGAAAGGTTTTATGTGATGATTATGGTAACTTGCTATAAAATGTATTAAACTTTAAATATCCGGCGTGTACTGACTTTTAAAGATATAGCGACGATTCTCATAGTTGTGGAAGTAGATGTAATTTATTGAACTACACTGATTTATTGGGTAAAGTGTTAAAGATACTACAGGGGAAATACAATAACTTCTAAAAGTTTTTAGCTCAATTTATACCGAGTGAAAACCTTATAAAGTTATATATTTATTTTATAAGGTTTTCAAAACAAGAAGCCAATTCTAATCACGAATGCAATTCCCACCCCAATTCATCAGCCATCTCTTTCATAAAATCTCAAAAAATATCTCATAAAGTGTTTTGTAATTTAGCATTTTTCTGCGAGCGCATTTTTTCATTTAGTTTAATTTGACAAAAATTTGACATATTTAATGTATAGTATTATCGTAAATTATTTAAAGAGAAAATAGATATAGTACCTATGACACTCCAGATCACTTTGGTTCAGGATATTACAACAGTAGATTGTACACTTATTTATTATGAAATAAATATCTTCTCTTTAATAATATTAATATATGGAATGAGATGGAAAATATAAATTCTAACATAACTGAATTAAAACAGTTTAATGAACAACAACCTGAAAAACTTATTGAAGAGATAGGCGATTACACTATGATCAAGGTGTTCGTGCAAGAAGTAAAGAAGTACGGAGCAAAGATTGCTATAGATGACTTTGGTTCAGGATATTCAAACTTTATGCATCTGCTTGAACTTAAGGCAGACTTTATCAAAATAGATGGTTCTATCATCAAAAATATCCTGCATGACCAAAATTCACAGATACTCACCCAAACGATCGTATCAATGGCCAATAAGCTCAACATGGAAGTCATTGCAGAATTTGTCAGTTCAAAAGAGATACTTGATGCAGTCATGCTCCTTGGTGTCGATCATTCACAGGGTTATTATCTTGGTGAACCAAAACCATATTTGATAGGTGACGATGAGTAAAAAACAAGAAGACATACCTGAAGTACATACAGCTTTTTTAGAACACAATCTAAAAAGCGATAAGATCATGCTCTATCTTATTGGCTTTTCTTGGTTTATAAGTACAGCAATCACATCGATTGAGTATGGAACCTATCAACTTGGATTTTTAAGCGGCGGGCTCAATTTTATAGTAATACTCTTGGCATATATTTTTTTTCGCGGTCAAAAAGAGTTCCGTATCTTAGTAGGTATTGTCTTGATGCTCTTTTCGATGCTCTTTATACAACAGGCTCTCGGACGGGTTGAGATGCATTTTCATATCTTTATTGCAATCTCATTTTTAACTCTCTACAAAGATATTTATGCTGTTGCAGCAGCACTTATAACAACGGTACTCTATCATATCGTATTTAACTCTATGCAAGAGCATCATCTGATGTTCTTTGGAGAGCCTGTATATATTTTCAATTATGGCTGTGGGTATGACATTGTTCTATTACATATTGCCTTTGCTGTTTTTGAAGCACTTGTGATTTTTTATTTTATTAAAATCTCTAAAGAGAATTTTATAGGTCTGATTTTAGCACAAAAAAGCTATCAGGATATAGCTGAAAACCTTGAGTTTACTGTAAAAGACCGTACGAAAGAGCTCCATAATCTTAATACTACTTTTGAAGAAGCACAACAGATAACACATTTAGGAAACTGGGAATGGAACATCCTTGATGGTTCATTAAAATGGAGTGATGAGATCTACCGTATTTTTGGACTTGAACCCAGATCAATCCTTCCAACCTATGATAAATTCACTAGCTTTATCCATCCGGAGGACAGAACTTTAGTTAGTGATAATATTGATCGGGCCTTAAAAGAAAATATCCCTTATGATATTGTCCATCGTATCATTGATAATGATAATATGCTCAAGCATGTGCGTGAACGTGCTCACATAAACCGCGACCAAGAAGGTAATCCTATAAGGATGTTTGGAACGATTCAAGATATAACACATGAGATGGAAATCCAGTCCGAGCTAAAAAGGAGTGAGGATAAGTTCAAACTCTTGACTGAAAACAGCTATACTGGTGTGCTTGTGCATAATGGCGGTATTCTCTATGCTAACCCGAAATTTGAAGAGATGACAGGGTATAGTCAAGATGAACTTTTAGGAATAAGCTTTTCGGATATCTTTCCTGATGTAGATACTAATAAAATTTTAAATGTTCTCCATCAAGACATAAAAGGAGAGGAATTTACTGAACATTATGATGACATACAGATGAACTGTAAAAATGGATCAACCAAGATCATCAGTGCTTTTTACATGGCCATCGAGTATGAGGGTAAAAGTGTGTTGCTCAGTAATATTTTTGATGTCTCTGATATTAGAAAGGCCGAAGAACAGATCAAGGAACTCTCTCAGATCGTTGAACAGACAGATGATACGATTAAGATGACAGATAAGTCAGGACGTCTTACTTATGTTAATGATTCTTTTGTTGCACACAGTGGATATACTCGCGATGAGATATTAGGCAAAAAACCCAGTATCCTGAAGTCGGGTAAGCATACCGATGAATTTTATAAAGAACTTTGGCAAACAATCTCATCGAAACAACCCTTCAGGGGTGTTCTGATCAATCGAAAAAAAGATGGTTCAATTTACCATGAATCACTGACCATTACACCAATTATCAATAATATGAATGAAATTACTGGCTATGTCTCTACGGGAAAAGATATTACGGAACGTATTGAACTGGAAAATAAACTTACTCAGCTTGCTTCTACAGATCCACTTACTGGGCTGTGCAACCGTCGTAGGCTAGAAGAGTCTCTTGCCGTTGAAATAGCACGAGTAACACGACACTCATCTCCTATGGCCCTTATCATGTTTGATATTGATCATTTTAAGAGTATTAACGACCTCTTTGGTCATGATGTGGGAGATGATGTTTTGAAAGATATTGCCAAAGTGATTCAACTCAACATACGTAAAACTGATATCTTTGCGCGTTGGGGAGGAGAAGAATTTATCATCCTCACTCCTGAGACGACAGAAGAGAATGTAGAAATTTTGGCGGAAAAACTACGTTATGCTATAGAGAACTATGATTTTGGTCTTCCTCAAAAAATAACGGCAAGTTTCGGGGTCACTCAATACATTGGTGGTGAGACAAGTGAGCAGATAATTAAACGAGCTGATAAGGCGATGTATCAAGCCAAGGAAAATGGGCGGAATAGAGTGGTGAAGGGTTAAAATAAATTGATGAAAACATTGTCTTCATATCAGTATAATATGTACTGTCAGAGAACAGAAGTAAAATGTTAATCCTCTTTAAATAATAAAGGTTTTTTTGATTAAGAAATTAGCGCAGTACATTTTATTGTTTTCAATAGTATTAATCCTTTTTTATCTCTCGTCTTTGTTTTCTAAAGACCTTAGAGTTATAAAGCAAAACACACCTATAGAAAATGAATTTATAAATAGTTTTACAGATGAGGGGTTGATCCTGTTTTTTGGTTATGTTGGATGTGCTACTGTTTGCACTCCCAGATTAAAGGAAACCTCATTAGTATTAAATAACATTCCCGATGAAGTAAAAAACAAGTTCCAATTTATTTTTATTAACTTGAAATATTCTAAATATAGCGATCAGTCAGATCTTTTTGTTAAAAGTTTCAATGATAGCTTTAAGGGTTATACACTTACTGAAGAGAAAACAAAAAAATTGGCAAGAGAGTTTGGAAGTTATTATTCAGCATCTTTATTAGATAAAAATGAAATTAATCATTCCAGCAATCTATACTTTTTAAAGAAAAATAATACAAAATATATTTTGAAAGCAATTTATACAGATCCAAAAGTGGATAAAGATGAATTTGAAAATATACTAAAAGGAATTCGATTGTAGTCAAATGGGGTCAGACCCCTATTTTAAAAGTCATCGATAGAATCGATGATAAGATCCGGTTGTATGCCGCTCTTTAGATCATCTGCGGAAGATTTTCCCGTTCTGACCAGAACAGTCTTCAACCCAGCCTCATGTGCGCCTCGTATATCGCTTATAATATCATCGCCGATCATTAGCGTTTCTTCAGGCAGAACACCCAGCAGTTTGCAGGCTTTGTGGTAGAAGCTTTTACTTGGTTTACCTATGACGAGTGCTTCTTTCCCCGATGAGAATTCCAGTGCAGCGACATAAGCTCCCGTATCAAGGCTCAGCTTCCCTTCGCCATCTTTAAAGTAGCGGTTTTTGGCGATAGCCAGCAGTGACGCCCCTTCCTGCAGTCGTCTGAATGCTTCGTTCATATGCGCATAGGAGAAGTTCTCCTGCGCATCACCGACAACGACATAGCGACAGGGGAGAGCCTTTAGATCATTGAATAAGGTCTTGGCGTCATCCGTCAAAAGGTAATAGGCGCTACTCTGTTCTCTCAGCAAAAATGCTTTGGTTGTGTCAAGCGCGGTGATGACCTCTTCTTCTTTGATCTCAAAGCCGAACTCTTGAAGTGTTTTTACGATCTGGTCGGATCTGACCTGTGTCGTGTTTGAAAGAAAACGCACAGGGTAATGCTCTTTAATGCGCCTAATAGCGTCCACTGCATTGGGCACAGGCTTGTTCGCTATGTACAAGACCCCTCCGATATCACACAGTACGGCTTTTATCTTGCTTCGATCCATGATAGCTCCTTAAGCACACTTATAACTATTTATTCAAGAAACACTATACCCTTTTCTAATTAAATCTTAAAAAAATAAACATCAATAATAGTGAGATGTCTCAAAAACCTTATAATCTAACATATTTTATAACGTTTATCGCTGTAGCGACGTTTGCAGACCATAAATATATAACCTCCAATAGAAAACTTTATAAAATGTGCTATATGGAAGATTTTATAATGAAAATACTACTTGATCAACATAAAATTTATTTATCAAAACTACAACGAAAAGTAATCTTATCTTAGTGCCTTTTAGTTTATAAGACTTTCCAAACTTATATAATATTTTGATTTTTTTGGAGGTACACACAGCATTCCATCGGGCAAGTAACCTTTACAGTATGCTCCCTCCTAAGTCTACACAGAAGGATGCCGTTCCGTCATAAAGAGCAAGAGCAATAAGGTAGGGTGGGTAAGTTCAGCAAAGTATTAAAGCTCACAGTACTGCGTTAACGTGACCATTAAGACTTTACTTCATTAGACATAACAAGATTTTTATTAACCTAAAGGCTTTTACCCACTATATTTATGGTACAAGAAGAGGTTTTCTTTGAAAACTGATACAAGAATAATGAGTAGGTGAAAGTATATGGGTTGTCAAGAGTTATTCAACACGTTACTATAGAATGATGATTAATGTCTACTAACTACCGTGTACAAGGCAATATAAGTGGTGTCCCCACACGGACTCGAACCGCGAGCTAGGCCTTAGGAGGGCCCTGCTTTATCCAGTTAAGCGATGAGGACTAAATAGAGGAGGGATTATAGCAAAAAAAATGAAATATGAGATTCTATTTTATATTTCATTTATTTTTATTTTTTTAATTTAGCTTCTTATACTAAAGACGCATCATCTCATATATTTTTGGCAGCAGGTTTGGCGATGAAAAAATCACTTACCTCCTCCCCCTTTATATTATCTTATTAAAACTTACACACGTCACGATCTAATACACAGTTGTAGTCACCTGATTCATGCTCAATTTGAATGGTTGTATGTGAAATGTTGAAGTTATGATGAAGATGTTCTTGTACCTCTTTTAAGAAAGCATTGTCTATCAACTTATGGGTAGTCACAAGATGTACCGTTAAAGCTGTTTCTGTTGTACTGAGTGCCCAAATGTGCAGGTCATGTATATCAGATATATTTTCCAAATCACGTAGATAACTTTGAATATGGGCTACATCAATGCCTTTTGGCACGGCATCGATGGAAAGGTCTATAGAATCTTTGAGTAAATGCCACGTTCCAAGTAAAATGACGACTACGATAAAAAGACTTATAACGGGATCAAGCCAGAGCCAGCCAGTCATCATAATGGCTATACCTGCGACCACAACACCCAGAGATATAGCTGCATCAGCTGCCATATGCAGGTATGCTGCTCGAATGTTCAGATCATGTTTTTGACCTTTGACAAAGAGTAATGCGGTTGCTGTATTGATGATCACTCCAATTGCAGCAACAGCAATGATGATCACTCCATCTACTGGCTGTGGAGAGGAGAGTCGTTCTATTGACTCCCATGCGATACCGCCTAGCGCTACCAGTAGTAAAACAGCAGAGAGTAAAGAAGCCATGATGGTTACTTTACGTAAACCATAGGTTCTTTTATAGGTAGGGTGTTTTGTGGCTAGATAGTTTGCTCCCCATGCAAGCATAAGGCTCATGACATCACTCAGGTTGTGTCCTGCATCTGCTATGAGTGCCAGAGAGTCAGCGACCATTCCATAACTTACTTCAATGATAACAAAGATGACATTAAGGGCGATTCCTATGGCAAAGGAACGGTTATAGTTGTTTATCTGATGATGATGATGGCTATGTGTATGGGACATCTTATTTTCCTGATTTAACTAATTCTTATATTATAATATCCTGATATATTTAATATAACGTATTATGCGTATTATTACGCTATAATGTCACATAATTTAAGCGTACATCGGTCAACGACTTCTATTTACACTGAATGCAGGAAAAAATGCATTAGGGTACTTCAACATAAAATAAAACAACTAACTTAGCCTAAGACCGACCTCACAGACAGATGTAGGCTCGTTTAATAAGGTATAAAATACATGTCATTTACAAATTTGGGGTTATCTAAACCTCTTTTAAAAGCGATTAAAGAACAGGGGTACGACACTCCTACACCCATACAAGAAAAAGCCATTCCTATCGTTATGGAAGGTAGGGATGTTTTGGCTGCTGCTCAGACGGGTACGGGTAAAACGGCTGGATTTACACTTCCTCTACTGGAAAGACTTGCTCTCAAACAACCACATATGCACAAAAAACAAATACGTGCCTTGGTATTAACACCTACACGTGAACTTGCGGCACAAGTGGCTCAGAGTATTACAGACTATGGTAAGTATACGCCTTATCGTGCTACAGTTATCTTCGGTGGTGTGGGTATTAATCCTCAGTTGGCTACGCTTCGTAAGGGTGTGGATATTGTCATTGCAACTCCAGGTAGATTGCTCGACATTGCAGGACAACAAGGTATAGACTTTTCTAAATTAGAATGTCTCATACTTGATGAGGCGGATCGTATGCTTGACATGGGGTTCATCCATGACATTAAAAAGCTTATGAAACTTATGCCGCAAAAGAGACAAACATTGCTCTTTTCAGCAACATTCTCACCAGAGATCAAAACATTGGCATCAGGACTCCTCAACAATCCGGTTCTTGTAGAAGTAGCACGTCAAAATAAGACTGCTGATCAGATATCTCAAGTGGTACACTTCGTAGACAAAGGTAGGAAGAGAGAATTACTTTCTCAGCTTATCAAGACAAAAGAGTGGAAACAGGTTTTAGTCTTTATGCGTACAAAACATGGTGCAAACAAGCTGACTAAACAGCTTGAAGAGTATGGCATTTCTGCAGCTGCTATACATGGAAACAAAAGTCAAGGGGCTAGAACTAAAGCTTTGGCCTCTTTTAAGTCAAATGAAATTCGTGTACTTGTAGCTACAGATATAGCCGCAAGAGGGATAGACATAGACCAGCTTCCACATGTGGTAAACTATGAACTTCCAAATGTACCGGAAGATTATGTGCATCGTATAGGTAGAACAGGACGTGCAGGGCAGAGCGGTGAGGCAGTTTCACTTGTCTGTGTAGATGAACATAAATTACTTTTTGACATCGAAAAATTCACCAAATCAGAGATCAAAAAAGTAGAGATTGAAGCATTTAAACCAGATCCTAGTATTAAAGCTGAACCTATTGAAAATGGTAGAGGCGGCGGAAAAGGTCGGGGCAATGGCGGAGGAAACTCACGCAATAAACCTCGCAGCAATAGTTCACATTCCAACAACGGTGGTAGCCATGATGGTGCAAGAAGTAACACGAGATCTAGAAGTCGCAATAGAAATAAAACAGAAGGATAAAAAGTATGAAAAAAATATTTAAATTAATTGATGAAAAGAAACACGAAGACCGCGTACTTGATGCAGTAAAAAATGACATACGCAAATATGTAAAACGTGAAAAGAAGAAGAAACTCGAAGATGCTAAAATGACGTATTGGGACTTTGAGTGCAGAGTAGGTGCAACTTCAAATACAGCAAAAGCGGTAGACTTTGATGCAGTCATCAAAGAAGTTGATGCAGTAAAAGACACAGGTGCTACAGAATGTTATGTAGAAATACTGGCAAAAGTAGTAGATAAGCCAGTGAAGGAAATCGTTGAATCTGCTGAAGAGGAAAGTCACTAATATTATATTAGTGAAAACCTTGTGGCCTTTATTTTATGTATATCCAAAAATAAGTATATTTTCAGTATTTAATGATACCCTCAAGGAATCATCTAAAAAATAGATAAAAATGTAAATACTTCGGAGGTAATTATTAATGGCAAAAACAAACTACTCTTATGAAAAACGTGGGAGAGAAATCGAAAAACAGAAGAAACAAGAAGAAAAACGTCAGAAAAAACTCAATAAGAAGAATGATGCTAAATCATCTTCAGATAATTCTTTATAGAAATAGATAAATCTTTCTCGATCTTAAATTCTAAAAATTTTATGGATGTGGATGTAAAAAGATAGAGACTATCTGTCTTTTTACATGTGCCTATAATGGTCTTTCTTAAGAGGCAGAACCCGAACTTTTTTTGGTTACAGACGGTTTTTTATCTGATTCGGACATAAATAACGTACCAAGAGTATGTTCCCCTTTTAATAAAAATGATTCTGCTGAGCTTAGATCAAACCCATTGCAAAGTAGCATTTTTTTACCACGTTTCATCAGAAAATCTGCTGCTTTCAGTTTTGTCACGATACCTCCTGTAGCAAACGGATCATTTGGTGTAGAATCATCACTAAGTGCATTTTTAGGCAATTTAGTAATTGTCTTATATATCTCTGCATCTTGATGTTCAGTGGGATTCTTGTCATAATAACCGTCTATATCGCTCAATATGACCAATAGTTCTGCATTGGTTGCATAAGCAACATTAGCTGAGAGTTGATCATTGTCACCAAAAAGCTCTTCTGGAGTTGCAGTAATATCGTTTTCATTAACAATTGGGACAATATCATTGGCAAGGTGGGCATCGATTATATCTTGGAACATTTTGGTTCGTTTTCTCGAATCAAAGTCATCCTCAGTCAGTAGAATTTGGGCTGTATCCATGTCATAAATATCGAATTTCTTTTTATAGCTCGACATAAGAATCGGTTGTCCTGCAGCAGCAATTGCTTTTTTCCCAATCTGTTTACTTTTATCGAGTTTCAAAGCTGAATATCCTGCTGCAACTGCTCCTGATGTAACCAATATTATGTCATAAGTTTTTTTGAGACTAGCAATGAGTGAAACAAGGTTAAGCATTCGTTCTTTTGCTATTTGATTATGGTCTGTTAAGACGGCACTACCAACTTTAATTACAATTCGTTTCATTTATATTCCTATATATTCTTTTGATTTTGTCAATGACTATGCTTACGTGCCTAAGTATAAATATAAGACACTTTTTAAAACTTATTTAATATAACATACTTTGATTAAATATAAACTAAAAGAATTCTTCTCTACGAATAAAAACACTTATCAAAGAACGGAAATTTATATTATTTAAAATACCAGAGTCTATGAAACTCTGGTCAGTTATGAGGATCTAGATTAGTTATGAGGACTTAGGTTAGTCTTCTATGATTTTCATGTTGAGCCAAGATGGTGGATTATAAAAATGAAGATCACTTTCATTCCAGTCACTTCTTTCACTATGGCGAGTGTGTAACTTGTTATTGATCAGAGTGTATTGTAACCCTGTGATACTACTTATGAGATTTTTACCTTCATTTAACGCTTCTAAAACAGATTCTTTACTTTTCATATGTTTCCTTTAAGCAGCTTTGAAAAAGACCTACCGGGCTCTTCTTGAAACTGTTTAAGCACGGACAGATAACTCTGTCCGTGGTGGTCTTAAAGACCAGTAACGTTTTCGGCTTGTAAGCCTTTTTCGCCTTCTGTAACTTCAAAAGTTACTTTTTGCCCCTCATTAAGAGAAACACGGTCATAACCATTACTATTGATATTACGGTAGTGTACAAATACATCTTTTCCGCCATTTTCTTGTTCGATAAAACCGAAACCTTTTTCACTGTTGAACCATTTTACTGATCCGTTTACTTGATTTGCCATTGCAATTCCTTTGGTTGTTTATACACATCATTGCTGAAGTGCTGAAAATATAAAGTGGAGTGTTCTTGGAGAGGATAATACTGCAAACAAAGGTTATCAATAAAAGTCTAGCCAAAGATGAAACTCTAAATCATCTTTCAATAGCACATTATAGCATAATAATAACAAATTTACTTCTTTTTAGATAAACTTTCGTAATATGTAAGTAAAGTTATTATAAAAAGGATTATTAGATGAAGAAGTTTTTATTGTTTTTAGCGTTTACTCTATTTATAGGAATGAGTATGAATGGCTGTACTAAAACATGGAGTGGTGTCAAACAAGATAGCAGTAAAGCGTGGGACACATCTAAAAAAGCAGTGCACAAAGCAACTGCTTAATTCATCTTCTCCCTTATTAAGGGATTGTGATGGATGCTGTATCTGTTGAGATAGTCTAATAGACCCGGACTTGTGAGTCGTTATTGATCTTTTCATAGTGTGGTTCATAACCATTAATTGTTGTCGTGTCATCAACACCAGTGATCTTACCTTTATCATTAACAGCACCTGATTCGAAAATAATCTGATTTGCCTCATTGGTCACTGTTGTATGAATTCAGACACGACGTGAGGGAAAACCTGTTGGGAACTTGTGACCGTTGTGGTTTCTGAGTAGAACAGTAAACTTTAGCTCACCATTCTCAACGTTTGTTTCAGTGATGTTTATATCGGCAGCAACCATAAGAAAATCCCTGGCATCGGCGATTGTTGTGTCAAAACTGGCATCATCCGCATTCTGGTGTAAACTCGACGTTGTTTTGCATTGGTGCAGTTTTAGGATTCGTATAAGGGCCATAGATCTTACGTTCAATCCCCGTTTTGTCTGCAATAACAAAATTGCCGGAAAAACCATCTGTAGTACCCAGTTCTGGAGTGTTTTCGATCTGATGACACAGGGTACAGCTGACACCCTGCATAACAACAGCATCATAATAGAAGTTTTCATGGTTAAAAAATCCATCACCTGAAAGTGCAACTGTGTCACCTGTAGCTGCGCTATTATATTCACAGATCTCGTATCCGTTGCTTTTTATTCCCTGCCGCATCAGTAGCAGTGTAAGTGATAGTATAGGGTCCAACTAACGCAGTATTTACACTTCCTGTTGGTATAACTGTAACAGGACCATCTCTATCATCTAGAGCTGTAGCGCCTGCATCCGTATAGGTCTCATCTTGTATCACTGTTGCTGGTTTGTCACCAAGAATTGTAATGACTGATGGAGTGGTATCTGTAGTTGTGTTATCATCTGTACTGCTTGAACTACCTCCACCACAGGCACTTATGAAAAGTAGAAAAATGATGCTAAAGGTTAGGGAGAATAGAGGTTTCATAATTAATCCTTTTTATAATAAACAACTATATAAGATTAATTATAATTTAAAATTATTAACTAATGATGTCAATCAGGATAATGATATTTCTATATCATTATAATCAATCTATATGTCAAGAATTTTTTTATAATTACACTTCCTTAAGTGAAGGAACATCATCCTTTGTATCTGAATGAAATTTATCTTCATATTCTGTACTTACTGTAAACATCAATTTAAGATCAGCAGGACTGCTGGCATACTGATATGCTTGCTCTTCAGTGATTTTGTCTGCCAATGTGAGATCAAAAAGAGCACGATTAAAGGTGATTGAATCAAAACTGATACCTTCTTTTTCGATAGCATCAGGGATGTCATGATCACGTTTATTTCGAATAAGCTCTTGGATCTGAGGACTTTTAAACATCATTTCTACAGCAGGAATCATATCTCCAGATATACCTCTTATCAAACGCTGAGAAATAACTGCTTCAATGTTAGAAGCAAGTGTTACACGTACACGATTTTGCTCTTCGTTCGGGAAAATAGCAATGAGTCTGTCAATCGTTTCGCGAGCATCTAATGTATGAACGGTAGAAAAGACAAGGTGACCTGTATTTACAGCCTCCATAATACTTTCCGCGGTTGGAATATCACGTATTTCACCGACCACAATAATATCTGGGTCTTCACGCATTGCTGCACGTAATGCGTGAGAAAAGCTGTTAGTATGTAATCCTAATTGACGCTGCTCAACGATAGATTGTGCATCATTATGTTTATACTCTATAGGATCTTCAATGGTAATAATATGATGAGGATAAGTCTTGTTTATCTCTTCAATAATACTTGCAAGGGTCGTAGACTTACCACTCCCCGTTGTACCTGTTATAAGAACTAGACCACGCCGAAGATGGGCAAGTTTATGTAAAGCTGTTGGAAGGTTTAACTCTTCAATCGTTTTAATATAGGTAGGAATCAGACGGAAGGCTAATGCAAAACCATGAAGATTCATAGAAATATTGACCCTAAAACGATATTTTTCACCAAGTGCATATGCACCATCAAACTCTTTATTTTCTTTAAAGTCTTCATATGTATTACCAGTCAAAAACTTAACGAGTGATTCAATAGTCATTGCATCTGTCTTCTCTTCAGATAAAAGAACAATATCACTTTTTATCCGTGCATGGATCTGACTATTACTTTTAAGATCTAGATCAGCTCCATCAGCCTCAATTAACATGTTGAGCAAGAGTCTAATCGCTGTTGTATGTTTTCTGTAAGTAAAGACATGTCTAACCTTTTTTATCATTTTATTATATAAAAGAATTATATTCTAAACTATTATACATTAAAAAGTTAATATATAATATCATCTTTTTGGATGATTTAAAAAGTAGGCTTTATTTCTTTAGAAATTTTATGCTACTTATTTGGATTCCGGTCTCTTTTTTAGTTAAACTTCTATAATAATAAAAATATCTTAAAATAAATTTATACTTAAGTAGAGAAAATGAACGAATTAATAAACGTATTAGCTGAAAGAACAACACTTAAGCAAACCCACATAGCCAATATACTTAAACTTTTAGATGAGGGTGCAACCATACCTTTCATCGCTAGATACCGCAAAGAGATGACGGGTGGTGCAGATGATGAAGTGTTGCGTGAGTTTGAATCCGTGTATCTAAGTGCTAAAAAGCTTCTGGAACGTAAATCAGAAGTGAAGAGACTTATAGAAGAGAGGGGTGTACTTACGGATGTCATCAAAAAGAGCATCGCTGCTGCAGAAAGTTTGAGGGTATTGGAAGATATTTACAGACCTTATAAAGAGAAAAAGAGTTCACGAGCAGCTACTGCTATATCTAATGGTTTAAAGCCTCTTGCTTATACACTTCAAGGTGCAAAACTAAGTCTTAATGACTTTAAAATCAAAGCAAAGTCTTTTGTTAAAGGTAATGTAGCTTCTGTGGATGAAGCCATCAAAGGTGCGCAAGACATCTTGGCGGAGCGTTATGCCGACCAGCCTCGAGAACGTGAAGCCATTCGTAACTCGATGTTGCGTTTTGGTGTCATGGAAACCAAAAAAGCTAAAGGCTTTAATGAAAAGGGGATGTATGTAAATTTTGTCAATCATACGGAAAAAGTAGCGTATATTCCTTCCCACCGTTATCTTGCCATCATGCGTGGGGTTAAAGAGAAGGAACTTTCTGTAAAAGTAACACTCGACATAGCAAAGATAGAAGAGAATATAAAAAAATATAAAATCCCTCGTGATGCTTTGTCTAGCAAAGAACTTCTCTTTGCAGCATACAAAGATGGGCTTAAACGTCTTTTGTTACCGTCGGTGGAGCGTGAGGTACAAGGAGAACTCAAAGAGAAAGCAGACATCGCTGCTATTGGTGTTTTTGGTAAGAATCTCAGTCAACTTCTCATCACACCTCCGGTAACAAAACGTGTACTATTGGGTGTTGATCCTGCCTTTCGTACAGGTTGTAAATTAGCAGTCATAGATGAAAATGGAAACTACTTGGAACATGCAGTCATCTATCCTACAGCACCTAGAAATGAGTATGAAAAGTCGAGAGATGTCGTACTGAAACTCTCTCAAAAGTACAACATCCAAGCTGTCGCCATAGGCAATGGTACTGCTTCGCGGGAAACACAAGAATTTTTTGCGCGTCTTAACACAGATGAAAATGCTAAACTAAACTACACCGTCGTTTCTGAAGCGGGTGCATCGGTCTATTCTGCCTCTGTCATAGCAGCGCAAGAGTATCCACAACTGGATGTAACCATAAGGGGAGCCATATCTATTGCGCAAAGACTACGTGATCCTATGGCAGCCTTGGTTAAGATAGACCCAAAGTCTTTAGGCATAGGGCAGTATCAGCATGATGTAGATCAAAAACTTTTAGAAAAAAAACTTTCCGATGTAACCCAAGACCTTGTGAACAGAGTAGGGGTTGATCTGAATTCGGCTTCGGCTTCTCTTCTCTCTTATGTTGCAGGATTAGGAGTAAAAGTGGCTCAAAACATCATCACATACAGAGAAGAGAAAGGGTATTTCACTTCTAAGTCCGAACTTTTAAAAATTAAAGGTTTAGGTGCTAAAGCGTATGAGCAGGCCGCAGGTTTTGTCCGTATAAAAGAAGGTAAATCTGTGTTTGATAATAGTGGTATACATCCAGAAAGTTATGCTGTGGCAAAGCAATTAGAGGGTTTAGCTCTAGAGGAGATAGATGTAAGTACAATGGCTAAGACACTAAACGTTGGGCAGGAAACCCTACGTGATATCATCAAGGAACTTCAAAAACCGGGCTTTGACCCTAGAGAAGAGTTGCCGCCTATCCCTTTTAAGGAAGATGTGACAGACATCAAAATGTTAGGTGTGGGTTCTTTTGTTTCAGGAGTAGTACGAAACATAGCAGACTTTGGTGCCTTTGTGGACATTGGGTTAAAGAATGACGGCATGATACACATCTCCAAGATGAGTAACAATCGCATTGCTCATCCTCTTGAAGTGCTTTCTCTAAACCAGTTTTTACCCCAAATTGAGGTTATCTCCATAGATGAAGAGAAGGGTAAAGTAGGGCTTAGTTTATGCTTTGGTTGATAAAAATAATTCCTTCATTTGGAGTTACACACGTCAGATAAATGTTTAGACTAATGTGTTAAACTATTTAGATAAAAACAAAAGGGCTTACATGTCAATGATGAAATATATACTCTTAGCAATCATGCTTCTTGCTCTCTGGATCACTGAACCCTTATGGCTGAGAACCAATACAAATACAACTTCATCTCCTATGGATACTTATATCACAGAACAAGAAAAAGCAAGAGCTGAGCTACTTGCCACTGAAGCTAAAAAAATAAAAGACTTAGAAGCAAAATTTGGTCCAAAACCATACGGTATATACCGTACTGGTGTTCCTCCTTCAGTACAGGAATATTGGAATAAAACACTCAAATACCCCAATTCTATTGAAGAGGAAAGATGCAGGCCTATTCGGGCTGGTAGTAATGGCTGGACAACAGTGTGCCGATATAGAGCAAAAAATAGTTCTGGCCATTTAGAATTAAGACAGGATACTTTTATTATTAAAGATGGTATAGCACATAAATAAGACACAAAAAGAAGTGCATGTGTAGTGCTATCTTTTTTAGCCCATAGGGTAGAGTATCTCTTCATGAACTTTGTTACAGGCTCTTAACACTTCATCGCTTAGTGTGAGGTTCATGGCTGCAAGTGAGGCATCGAGCTGATCGGTATGTGTCGCACCAATGATGGTGGAAGCCACAAAATCAAACTGTTTTGACCAGGCTGTTGCTAGTGTTACCGGATGTAATTTTGCATCGGCGGCGATTTTCAAGTATTTTTGTGTGGAGGCCAGTGTTTTGTCGTTCATGAAACGTTGTGCCATGAGTCGCTGTCTTTGGTTAGGGGACTTCAGGTATGTTGCAAATCTTCCCTCGGCATCTTCAGGTTTGAGTCCTTGGTTGTATTTTCCAGAGAGTACACCACCTCCAAGAGGTGAGTAGGGAAGTAGTGAGATTTGTTCATTTTGACAAAGTGTAGAGAGCTCATCTAAAAATCTTCGGTTGAGTAAAGAAAAGTTGTTTTGTATGGATTCAAACCGTGCCAGTCCTTTATACTGAGAAGTCATCAAAGCCTTGCTTGTGCCGTATGCCGTGTCATTTGAAGTTCCCATGTAGCGTACTTTTCCTGCTTTTACCAGTCGGTCAAATGCTTCAAGTGATTCTTCTATAGGGACTATGGTATCGGGCCAATGCATCTGATAGAGATCAATATAGTCTGTTTTTAGTCGCTTCAAACTTCCTTCTACGGCACGTTCGATGTGAAAACGGTCGATGGCGGTCAGACCATGACGAATGGGCGGAACGAACCAGCCATTAGCTGCTCCAGCAACTTTGGTCGCCAAGATAATAGAATCTCTCGGTTTAGTCTGCATCCATTCTCCGACCCACTCCTCCGTTATGCCTGCAAGTTTTCCATCGGGTGGAACGGGGTAGAGTTCTGCGGTGTCATAGAAGTTTACCCCATGATCATAGGCTTTGTCCATAATGGCAAAAGCTTCTTTTTTGTTGCACTGAGTACCAAAGGTCATCGTTCCCATACAGATGGGTGAAACACGAAGTCCGGTTTTCCCTATGTATTTGTGTTGCATGTAGTACTCCTCCATAAATATCTGTATTATCATATCTAATTATGTTAAACTACGCATAAAAAAGGACTTCATGTATGCAGGATAAATATGTAGCAGATGTCGGGGACTTTGGAAAGTTCCAACTTTTTCGTTATTTGTTCAACCATAAAGAAAGTCCTATGGACGGAAAAGAGCTCTCACAAATATGGTTCATGCATGAAGGCGAGGGCGAAGAAAATAATGACGGACGGCATATAGATTACTTTGAACGCATGATGGGCACAGATGAATATCTAGAACATTCCTTACTAGATATTTTGATGCGGGATAAACGTCAAGTTCAAGAACTGGAAACCCTAAAATTACTCAAAAATGCAACCTTTTATTACGGAGAAGTCCCTAAAGCCCTTGAAGACCGATATTTGTGGCTCAACACAGCATTGACCTTTGCTAACAAAGCACAGATCGTCGCAGTAGAACCTGACAATGGTATGGCACTCAGATGTAACAGAGTAGAACATCGTTTTGAACATCTGACATTGGAAAAACACTATAGGCAAAAAGTGTATCCGCAAAAATACATTTTTGCAGACGAAGTAAGTTATTTTTACCGTTTGCCCTATTTGGAGGTTTGCATTGTGTACCAACACCTTAGCCGTTGTTTCCCACATGACGAACAGATAAAATCACTTTTAGATGATCTGCAAAAAGAATATCATCACGTCATAGCTATAAAACATAAACCATATTCACCACGGGCGTTTTTCTTTTTATGCAAATCTGAGGTCATCAAAGAAAGCTTGCAGCTAAGACTCGAACAGTTTGCAAATGAACACGCAGAGTTATGGGAAGTTTTTATCTAAAATATGCCAATTTGACAGATTTTTACCTCTCATATATTTTCTCCATAACAATGTTTCAATATAATAGAACTGTTAACCTTTTTTGTTTATCATAGATGATAGATTTAATTTAAACAAGGGATTTTAAAATGAACAAACATAATATTTTAACTATTACTCTGATTATCTCAGGATTGGCTTTAAATCCTGTATTGGCAAATACAGTACAAAATACTCTTGTTCAAAGCCAAAACACAGATCATACAATAACAGAAAGTATTTCTTCTATACTTTATAACAAAGGCATCGAAGAGGAATCAGCAGATGAAATGGCTTTAACATTTTTAAGCGAAGAAGATGAAATGTTATTGGCAATTATGATGCAAAATCTTGAAATGCATAACATCGTTACTAAAGAAGAAGTGTTAACATATTTAAGTATGGCTGCATTACATAAACAAAAGATAGATTTTCATTCATATGATAATATCATTGGGATGGTATCTACAATAAAACAAAAACCTGTAGATGAAAGTACACGTATACAACTAAGTCAAATTGTAAAAATAAATCAAATGTTATTTGTGTAGAAATACACAGATAATTAGAGTTGTTATAGTAACATTATACCTTGGTTAACATAATATAAATTCTATCAAAAAAGAAAGTTTCTCCTCTCTCATATATTTGTATCATGGTTTGATGGTTTTTGAAAAAGTAATAATCGACAAATTACAACATTCAAAAATAAGCATACTTCAAAAAATGATCAAAAATACATTTTAATATTTTGATCATTTTTTACATTTTCTAAGAAAAATATATTGGATCTAAATTTCTGTGAAAATATAAAATAGTCCAAATAGTAATTTTGATTGGAACTTAAAAAATTTTACATGCCTTAATAAATAAAAAATCACGCAGTGTGAAAATATGAAATATCAAGATCACTTCTATAGAAAAACTCAATAATGAAATATCCTCACAATTGGAAAAATACACACTATGCTCAGGAGACAAAATAAATAAATATCCGAATATTAATATTTATTAGTATTATAATATATCTTTTTCTCGTATATCATCAGATAGGTTCAATTAAATAAATTAAAAGCAACAAAGCATGCTGTTATGGGCGATATACAGTGTAGGCATGAACAAGTGTTCATATGAATAGTACGGCCATAGTTTGTTTAAGAACACTTGTTCATATCTGTTTCTTAGGATGAATTACAATATGAACAAGTGTTCTTGTATGTAAAAAATGAGTACTTGACAAATGAACACATGTTCACTATAATGTCCCTAAAGGAACCACTATGAATGAGCAGAGCGTCAGTTCTTCCCCTACTAAAGGAAGCAAAACAAAAGATAAAATACTTAAAATAGCCCTTAAACTTTTTGCAACCAAGGGATATAAGGCAACAACGGTTAGAGACATAGCGGGTGCTATGGATATGAAGCAAAGTGCACTCTACAACCATTTTACGAATAAAGACGATATACTTGAAACGCTGGTAAGTGGTCTTACCTCTTCGGCGATAGTGACTATATTTAGCGATAAAGAGTCCTCAGAGCTTCATAAGCATGGAAAGTCTCTGTTGATGTCCATTGCCACTACTTTCAAGCTTATCGGCTTTGATGGGCAAAATGAGGCACTTCTTAAACTGCTGATGCAGGAGATATATAGAAATGAGCGAATAAGAGAGATTTATAATGAGTATTTTTACCAGGAAAATGTAAAAAAGCTTTCAAGTCTCTTCTTTATGATGATGCAGGACGAGATGATAAGGTCTTCAGACCCTCTTTTACTTGCAAATGAGTTCTTTTCTCCTCTATTCTTCTATCAAATGCAGGTTTCTTTGCTAAAATTAGATAAAAAGTCGACATCTTCTGTTGTTTCTATGTTTGAAAAGCATGTTGATTTTTTCTGGGATAATATAAAAATAGAGAAACAAGAGACGCTATTTTAGTCACATACTAAATAATATTAAGGAATATAATGAAAACAAAAATAGATCATTTTGCCCATAAATCAAAATCTTGGGATATGGACAGTAAAGTCGTGCAAAATGCTAAAGGTATAGCAGAGTTAATAGTAAATAATATTAAACTCAATAAGTCTATGGAGCTTATGGATTTTGGTGCGGGCACAGGGCTTTTAAGCTATTTTGTTGCACCCTATGTAGAAAAAATAGTTGCAGTAGATAACTCCCCTTCTATGCTACTTGAGTTTGAAAACAAGTGTGGTGAGTTCTCCTGTAATACAGAGGTGATAGAGAAAGACTTGAGTACGGATATTCTTGAAAGAAAGTTTGATGGCGTTATCTCTTCTATGACGATGCACCATTTGGAAGACATACCTGCTCTTTTCTTTAAGTTCTATGATATGCTTGATGAAGATGGATTTATTGCTTTAGCTGATTTAGACAGTGAAGATGGAACTTTCCATAGTGATAATACAGGAGTATTTCACTATGGATTTGATCGTCAGATGCTTGCCAAGTATGCTGAAGAGGCAGGATTTAAGAATGTGACCTTCAGTTTAGCCAATAAAATTTCTAAACCACACGCTGAGTTTACTGTATTTTTGATGACAGCCACAAAATAATATTAGAGAATATTAAATGAAACACCTTTTAATATACTTTTATGAGGGATTGGGTATTTTTAGTGTTTTTTTATCTCAGAAACTATCACACCTCTGAGTGACCCCTTTTTAAATGAAACTGCTTTGTCTTTTGGGTAGTTAGTAGTGATCTGCTCTTGAATCTCTTTGCTGATATCGATACCATGACATTTTAGACATATACCTGTGGCGACCAGTGGTTTATAGACTCTAATTGTATTTTCCTCTTCTGTTATTTTGATGTCAGTAGGTAAAAATGTTTTGGCTGCGATACTTGCTTCATAGGCTTTCATCACTTTTATATCAAGTTCATCTGGAAGATTGTTTTCATTTCTTATTTTAAGTGCTGTACGTCTTACCGATGCATACTTTGGAAGTTTAGTGTTAACTTCTTTGGTGATGTCATTTGCTTTTGCAGTACAAAAACCCATGGCTGATAGACCTGTTTTATCAGCTTTCATATGAGTCTGTAGCTCACTTTTTAGTTCACCACCTAACATTTTGATATATTTCATGCCCTCTTGTTTGATACTCATTTCTGCAGAAGTAGTATTATTATTGTTTTCTGTTGTATTTACCTCAGATGCAAGTGCGATAGATGTAGTTAGTAATGATGCAAGTAAAAGAATATTTGTTCTCATGTTCATCCTTAATTATAATTTTATTTGTAATGATTATGACCTAAATACCTTAAATAAGCTTAGTCGCTGTGAGAAATATGTACTGTTTCCCTGTAAGTGTGACTCGGTACTTATGTTGCTGTAGGTACTTCTTACAGAAAATGACATCGTTAAACAACAGTGACATCTCACTCATCGCATAATTGGGTGCCTTGGCTCCATAGATCATTTCTCCCCCTACCCATCTGCTGTTTGGAAAACCTAAAATGATAGCCGCATCTTTTTTCAGATAGTTCTGAACCAAAGACATGAAAAAAGGTTTGAAGTTGATACTTGGACTTTGAAGTGTGCCTATGCTCACGAGTAAATCAAACCTACCTAGATTTAAACTCTCTAAGTCATTGATATCATGTGTATGAAACCTTACATTTTTTTCAGGAAAACTGCTTTTAGCATATGCTATGGCTGATTTGGAATGGTCAATTCCTACGAGGTTTATCTTTTTATATGTCCTTATATCTAAACTGTTTCTAATGACGTTGAATTCTTCACCTGTATTGATCCCGAGGTTTAAGACAGATGTCCTTTGGTTTAGTTTAGCATTCTGCAAGGCTTGAGTGTAGTAGTAAAGAAAGGCTGGTTCTTCCATCTTGTTTATCTGTGAAAAATGAGAGTCCACCCCATATTTTTCTTCTTTGGAACCCAAAGACTCTATATGAAAAGAGCTTTGTGTCTCTAGTTTTTTAAAAGTAAGTTTTACCAGTGGATAGGTACTTTTTTCAGGGGTCATCATTTTACACATTAAAAGTTCTGATAAGTCTGCCCAAGACTTATAGCCTCGGTAAATATAAATTGCATCTGCTACGTTTAATGCTTCTCCTGCATACCCATCGCCTAGATCTGGATCAAGTGTCTCAAAACTGATGCGCTGCCCTGCTTTTAGTTCACTTATTTGTGCTGTGAGCCATATCATGATATCATGCATGGAATGGGTAGTAAATATCAAAAATGAACTCCGTAATTTAATATAATATTATTTAGCATTACATTGTTTTGAGGTTTGTTAAAGGGTATTTTATCATAGATATTTGTAATGAGAGTTTGTAGTAGATTTGTATAATTAACTATGTCTTTAGTACAGTATTCCAACAATTTTGTGGGAATACTGCAATTTGGTTCTTTATTTTATATAGATATAAACGTGTTTACTGCTTTTTGCCAGTTTTCATACCTTGATCTGGACAATTGCCTACACAATTTCCTTTATTTTTCATATTACTTCTTTGTGTTTGATGTAAACGGAATTCTTCTTTACTTATGGTTCCATCATTGTTAGTGTCAATGTCTGAGAATGTAGGCGCATTTCCTGTATTTCTCATCATACCTTTACCAGGACAATTGCCTACACAATTTCCTTTATTTTTCATTTTCATTTTCATCTGCTCTATTTTATGTAAACGGAATTCTTCTTTGTCTAGTATGCCGTCTTTGTTTGTGTCCATGGTGGCAAATGCAGGGGCATTGCCTGCATTTCTTTGCATCTTACCCTCTTTGGCATTCTGACTCATACGTTTTGCACGCGCTTCTTCTAATTCACTTTGGGTGATCTTACCGTCATTGTTAAGATCATATTGCTCAAAGGTAGGTTGGTTGTTCATACAGTTTTGTTTCATACCCATACCCATTCCACTACCTTGTCCCATTCCCATGCCTTGACCCATACCCTTATACTTTTGTCGTTCTTGGGGAGTCATACTTTGCATGCGTTTTTGCATCTCTTGTTGGAATGTAGGACGATCATCCACGGGAACAGTTCCACGCATATTCATCATCTCTTCTGTACTCATGTGAGAAAAGTCAGCTGCCCAGGCCCCTGATGCTAAAAGTGCCATAATTATTAATCTTTTCATTCTTAGTTCCTCTTAATGTATTGGATTCATTCCTATTTTATTCTAGGTTTTCTTCATAGGAAAGTTAAATAATTTTACTCTTTGAATGTGTACTGTATGTGTAGTTAATGAGGAGTTTATAGAATATTTTTATAGATTTTGAAAAAGTAATCCTTTCTAAATATTACAAAATAAAAGGGATCGAAGAATAATTCTGACACTGTAAGACAAAAAACATTACTTCATATTTAGAAAGGATTCCCGGATTGTAGCTATCTAGTGTAAATTAAATGTAAAATATTTAACTTTTTGATATGATTCTATACAAAATTTTTTAAAATTATGAAGGAATACGTACTTGTCAACTTATAATCTCATCGTCATCGGTTCCGGAGCTGCAGGTATGATGGCTGCTATTACCGCTGCACGAATGGGTAAGTCTGTACTTCTTTTAGAAAAACTCTCCAAGATAGGCGCTAAGCTTAAAGCTACAGGTGGTGGACGCTGTAATCTGACCAATACACTCTCAAATGAAGACTTTATGGCTCGTTTTGGGCGCGATGGGCGTTTCATGACCCCTGCTCTGGAAGCTTTGGATCATAAATCACTTATGGCATTTTTTAAAGAGATTGGTGTGGAGAGTCATGCACCAGATGGTTACCGCGTTTTCCCCATCACTCACAGTTCTTCGACTATCATTAACGCTATGGAACAGGAGATGCAAAATCTCGGCGTGAAAGTGTTGTGTTCTCAAAAGGTTGAGACTTTAGAACATAATGGCAAGAAGGTTACGGGAGTCCATACAGTGACAGACACTTTTATGGGTGACAATGTTGTCATCGCTTCTGGTGGTATGGGTTATCCTGTACTTGGTGCTGAGGGTGACGGTTACCCTATGGCTGAGTCAGTGGGACATACGGTCACAGACCTTTACCCTGCTATGATGCCACTGAAAACCAAAGAAACATGGGTAGGAAACTGCAGAGCTGACACCATAGCAAAGGTCGCTATGCACGTTGATATGAAAAAATATAAAAAACTTTCTGCTGTTGGAGATCTCATTTTTACAAAAGGTGGTATTCGAGGTCCAGTTGTATTGGATTTTTCCAGGGAGATAACCCCGCTTTTAAGCAAATTTAATGAAGTGCCTATTCTGGCAAACTTTACTAAAGGGATGAATGAAGAACATATACGTGAACACCTTAAACATGAAGTGGCCAAAGACCCCCATCGAAACACACTACAATTACTCCAAACTCTGCTTCCTGAGTCTGTAAGTTTAGAACTCTGTAAACTAGCAGAAGTTGACCCTGCTCTAGCATTGGGTAAGCAAGTCGGTGCAGCAAGAGACAAACTTATCAAACTTCTCGTCTGGACACCCCTTACCATCAGCGGACATGACGGCTTCAAAATGGCGATGATCACTCGTGGAGGCATACATCTCAAAGAGATAGACCCTTATACGATGCAAAGTAAAAAACTAAAGGGACTCTACTTCTGCGGTGAAGTGATGAATTTAGATGGGCCATGCGGCGGATATAACCTACAGTGGTCGTTTGCAAGTGGATATCTGGCCGGAATGTTAGAATAATAAATTTAGACTGTGAAAAACGTTTGTGTTTGAAGAAGAAGGCCGAATTCTTGCTACATAATATGACTACTTCTGGGCCTCCTTCAAATCTCCTCTGAAGCCTAAATTCTTTAAAATAGCATCTAAATAATAAGAGGATACCTCATGCCCTTTACTGAACTTCAACTCTCGACACCCATACTGCAAGCACTTCAAGAAAACAGCTATGTAGAACCAACACCTATACAAGAAAAAGTCATCCCACTTGTGTTTGAAAAACATGACATCATGGCTAAGGCTCAAACGGGAAGCGGTAAAAGTGCGAGCTTCGTTTTACCAGTTTTGGAGCTTTGGTCTAAAAATGTGGATGAAGGAAAGGCGAAGATAAAGGTTTTGGTGTTGACTCCTACTCGCGAGCTTACACTTCAAGTAGCAGAGTACTTTTCTACTTTTGGGGTACATCTGCCTAGAAAACCAAAGGTGGTTTCTATTATCGGTGGAGAAAGCATCGGTGATCAGCTTTTTGCTATACAGAAAGGGTGTGACATACTTGTGGCAACATCAGGAAGATTTTTAGATGTGCTGCGTAAAAAACAGATGAACCTTTCACATCTTGAGTTTTTAGTACTTGATGAAGCAGATAAAATGCTGAATCTTGGATTTGCCGAAGAGCTTGGTCTCATTTTAGAAGCCATACCCACACAGCGCCAAAACCTTTTATTTTCAGCGACCTACCCTCAAAAGATGCTTGACATCGCTTCAAAGATCACAAAAAATCCTGTTGAAGTAAGTTTTGAAGATGAAGCACCCACGGTAGATAAAATAGTTCAAAGAGTCATAGAAGTAAACCCTGAAAATCGCGGACCTTTGCTCAGACAGCTTATGAAGCAAGAGAAGTGGAAAACAGTGCTTGTCTTTATGACTAACAAAAGAGCCACAGACAACATAGCTGAGAAGTTTAGAAAACGTGGTTATTTGGCGGAGTCTTTTCATGGCGATCTGACGCAGGAAGACCGCAACTATACGTTGGAACAGTTTAAAGCTAAGAAAATACAGATCTTGTTTGCAACGGATTTGGTTTCCAGAGGGCTGGATATAGATGACATTAGCTGTGTCATAAACTATGATTTACCACGTTCCCCTGCTGACTATATTCATCGTATAGGACGGACAGGAAGAGCTGGAAAGGCTGGATTAGCAGTAACATTCATAGGACATGAGGATCAAGAGCAATTCAAACTCATAGAAAAACGCAGTAACATTAAACTTGAAAGAGAACAGATAAAAGGGTATGAGCTTAAAGGTGATGCACTCATAAAAGAAAAAGGGATAGCACCTGTCAAAGGTAAAAGAAAAAGTAAAAAAGACAAGTTAAGAGAGCAGGCGCTTAAAGATGTTGAATAAAGAGAAGAAGTCGCTTGTAAAACTATTATGGTAAAATTCTGACCATAAACAAAGTAAGGAATTGATGTGTTTAACATTCAAAACTATTCGAAACAAAACATTAAAAATGACATTCTCTCAGGAGCACTTGTATCTGTTGCACTTGTTCCTGAAGCGATTGCATTTTCTTTTATTGCCGGAGTCTCTCCTGTTGTAGGACTTTATGGGGCCTTTATTATCGGGATTATTACTTCAATTATAGGTGGTAAACCGGGTATGATCTCTGGTGCTACCGGTGCCGTAGCTGTGGTGCTTGTAGGTCTTGGACTTTCTGTATCTGAAATGTATCCTGAGCTTGGTAAAGATGCACTTTCTATGATGGTACTTCATTATATTTTACTGACGTCTATTTTTGCCGGACTTATTCAGATAGGTATCGGTCTTCTTAAGATGGGTAAGTTTATCCGTCTTGTGCCTCAACCTGCCCTCTTTGGCTTTGTCAATGGTTTGGCTATCGTTATTGCTATGGCACAGCTTCCTTTCTTGGCACCTAAAAATATGGAACAGTATAATGGTTGGATAGACATCATCTCTGCTAGTTTTACGGAAAATTATGTGATGTACATCATTGTAGCTATTACTATGTCAACAATGCACTTCTTGCCAAAGTTCAGTAAAGCTGCACCTGCTGGGCTTGTAGCTATCGTCGTACTTACGCTTGTAACATATTTCATGCATATTGATACCAAAATTGTAGGTGATCTTGCAGACCTCTCAAATGTTTCTATGCCTTCGTTTGTCATGCCTGTAGCTGAACTCTTTACTTTTGCATCTATGGCCATTATTCTTCCTACAGCACTTATCATAGCATTGGTTGGACTTATAGAGTCTCTACTTACACTTTCAGTACTTGATGAAATGGGTGGAGAACGTGGTTCAGGAAACAAAGAGTGTATCGCTCTTGGTGTAGGAAATACAACTTCAGGACTCTTTGGCGGTATGGCAGGATGTGCGATGATCGGTCAATCTATCATTAACTTCACTTCTGGTGGGTTGGGTCGTCTTTCATCGTTTACAGCTGCGGTACTTCTTATCATCCTTGTAGTGAATTTCTCTGATGTCATTACTGCCATACCTATAGCGGTACTCGTGGGTATTATGTTTATGGTGAGTATCGGTACTTTTGAATTTTCTTCTTTAAAACGTATCAAACACATGCCTCGTGCAGATGCTTTTGTTTTAGTAGTTGTAACCATCATCACAGTGCTTGAAGATCTTGCTGTGGCGGTTATAGCGGGTATCATCATCTCTGCGCTTGTCTTTGCCTGGGAACATGCTAGGATCTTTGCAAATACTTCTTTTGATAGTGACGAAAAAAAAATCTATGAACTTGATGGGCCTCTTTTCTTTGCTTCCGTCACTTCGTTTAATGAAAAGTTTGATGTAGAAAATGATCCCTCGGATGTGATTATAGACTTTAAAAATGCAAGAGTGATGGACAGTTCTGGTGCTGAAGCGATAGATGCTATTACTGAAAAATATAAAATAGTAGGTAAAAAACTAACGCTTAGGCATCTCTCTGAAGATTGTAAAAAAACACTAAGATCTGCTGGTCCATTCTGTACCTATGAAGAAGATGATCCTACCTATAAAGTAGCGACAAACATATAACCTCCCACTCTTCTTAACTGCCAGATTTTTCTGGCAGACTCATTCTTTTTTATATTAGGTAAATTTTATGTTATTATACAGAAAATAGTCATTTAATAAAAAAGGAAAAAAGAATGTATTCTACAAAAATAATACTACCATTACTTCTTACTGCTTCTCTTCTTTTAGCTGAAAATACTAGTTTTGAATACAAAGGTATACCTATTAAAACGATAGATAGCAATGATAAAATAAAAACTATTATTGTCAAACGTGACATCCCCGCGGAATGCAAAAAAGTACCTATCAATAATGATATGCTTTGGACAGGAAATTTTGCCAATGAAAAAGTCCCGGAAGCCTGTAAGTCAACCTTTGTCCACACTAAGGGAAAGCTCTTGCCTATACGCCTTGATGATGAGTTGGAAACGTATGGTGAACTAGAAGTGTTAGCCACACTAAAGGAAATGCAGCACAGTGATAAGATATTACTTATTGACGGGCGAAAAGAAAAATGGTTTAGCTATATAACCATACCCGGTGCGATCAATATACCTTTTTACTATATTAAAGATAGACTGAACTATGAGTTCCATTATAAATATGCACTTAAAAAATTAGGGGTTACTACAGATGAAAAAGGTGAGCATGATTTTTCCCAGGCAAAAACACTGGTGATCTTTTGTAATGGACCATGGTGCAGCCAGTCACCAAGTATGATCTTTGCTTTGCTTGATATTGGATACCCTGCAGAAAAACTAAAATGGTATCGAGGGGGTATGCAAGACTGGCTTGGGGCCGGTATGACTTCTACCCGAAATAATAAGCCCTCGAACCAACTACTGACAAAGTATAAGCGGAAGAAATGATGGAGTTGAATTAAGTTTGACGACTAGAAAATAAATTTAGTCGACAAGTACTCCGGAGCCAAATTGACTTGAATAGTATAACCATTATCTACAATAGTTGAAGAGGTTTAAATGAAAAACATGCCGATCATGAGAAGAATAAATGGAAGCAATGACAATATGTAGATCGTTTGTTGGGTCTTAAGCGCTTTGTAAATACCCCAAAAAAAAAGTACGATCCCTACAATAAATCCAATAACCCAAGGCAATAATATCGTAGGATTTTCACTTGCACAAAGAGAAAGTGTACTAAATATTAAAATGAGAAATACTTTTGTCATTTTACTTTTCCAATTCTTCTTTACCTAGTTTATCGACCATTTTTATACTCTCAATAGCATTGGTTACTATTTTTTTTGTAGAGGTGAGAGGTTTCATGTGAAGATTAGTTTGCTTTTTATCAAGACTTTCATCCATAAGTACAGACATTACCTCTGTTTCAAGTTCTTTGATGATCTCATTCATCTTATTTTCTATAAATTCTATATTCATATTATTTAGTATTATCCTGTTTTTTTACTTTGACTTAGGTCTAAAGATTTTAATTACTTTTTCATCAGCTTCCATAAAAGACCCACCTATAAGGTCTATACAGTATGGGACAGCAGGAAAAACTGCATCTAAACACTCACGAATAGATTTTGGTTTTCCCGGAAGGTTGATAACAAGTGAACCATTACAGATACCTGCTGTCTGACGCGATAATATCGCTGTGGGTACATACTGTAAACTCACTGCTCTCATCTGCTCTCCAAAACCGGGAAGAAGTTTTTGACATACATTCTCCGTGGCTTCAGTTGTCACATCTCTCATAGCTGGACCAGTACCACCAGTTGTGACTATAATGTCACACTTTTCATCACGAGAAAGATTGATAAGGGTTTCCTCTATCAGATTTTGTTCATCCGGAATACATCTGTATTCATATTCACATTCATTTAGCAAATACTCTTTCATCGTATCCATGATGGCTACGCCTGAGATATCTTCATATATCCCTTGTGATGCTCTATCACTTGTGGTGATGACACCTATTTTTATCTTATCCATATACTTTCCTATCATTTTATATCGCTGATTATAGCGAAAATCTATTCAATTCAATTTATTATTATATAACTTGACCCTAACTTATTTTGATTAAAAGTCTATCGAGTAATGATGTGCTTAATACTCTTTTGAAAAAACCAAGTAAGTAAGTCGCTTTAGTGATATAGTAACGAGGTTTTGGCTTATCGGCCAATATGATCTTATGTACTACAGATGCAATAGAAGTGGCATCTTCCTTGAACGGTACTTTTTTTCGCGTTCCTTCTTGAATATTGCTAAGATACTTTTCTTTAAACACAGAATGCTCTATATCAACATTCTCTTGCAGTTTTTTTATTGCTGTTTGTCGAAAATTGCTTGTGATGGGGCCAGTATTGAGAAGTACCTGGTATATGTTAGTATCTTCTAGTTCCAGTCTAAGGGTGTCTGTTAGCCCTTCTATTGCGTATTTACTTGCATTGTAAGCACCTCGTCCAAAAAGAGAGATGATGCCAAGTACAGAACTATGTTGGATAATCTTCCCATACCCTTGTTTCCGCATGACTGGTATGATCTGTCTTGTACATTCATGTAATCCAAAAACATTGGTTTCAAACTGTTCACGCAGTGTAGCTGTTGTGATATCTTCTATGGCACCAGGTTGTCCATAGCCTGCATTGTTGAACCATACATCTATTCGTCCCTCTAATGCAAGCACATTTTCTATAACTGCTGTAATCATTTCAGGGTTGGTGACATCAAGTTGCATAGCGTTATCAAATCCTAAACTTTTAAGCATCTCAACATCTTTTTGTTCGCGTGCAGTAGGATAAACTTTTATAAACTTATCTTTTAAATATTTTGCTGTTTCCAGACCTATCCCTGTACTGCAGCCTGTGATGATGATGTTGGTCACTGTTTATCCTTCTATATACTTTTTTAGTGTATCTATATTGACATTTTTACCTCGTATATGCTCTTTGGCAAACTCCACGATCTTCCCGTGAAAACGGGCATAGATGGTATGTAGCTTCATTTCGGCATCATACATTTGGGTTATTTTATCAAAGTTTGCTTCAATCCCCTCCTGCATCCATGATTGGATCTGCATATAGCTCTCAAAAGAGTAACCAAATGCCTCAAGGAGTCTACGTGTATAGCTATCGATAACAAAGACTTCACGTCTGCATCCATAACAAAGGATAGCGTCTGCACTCTCCATCCCTATTCCTTTTTGTTCGAGCAGCCAGTCTCGTGTTACTTCATTTTGAAACATTTCAAATGTATTAAACTCATTGAGAATATTTTGACACAGTATTTGAAGCCTCCCCGCTTTGGTATTGTAAAAACCACTGGGTTTGATAAGTGTAGCGATCTGTCCTACTTCCGCTCTGCTTAGAGCCTCCAATGATATCAGACCACTCTCTTTTAAATTTTCCAGTGACTCCTCTACTTTCTCCCATTTTGTCTGCTGAGTCAAGACCGCACCGATGATGACTTCAAAAGTACAGCTTCGAGGCCACCAGAGCGGATCTCTCGTGGTTTTGAGATAGCCCATGTTTTTAAGAGCTCGCAGAAGATCGTAACTACTTTGCAAATGATACCTTTACTTATTTGTTTGCTGTTGCAATAAATAATCTTTCAAGATCACACTATGGTCAAAGACTAATTGATCCATCGGTATCTCTTCTAATGCATAGAGCTTTGCTTCCTTTGCATCATCTCCTCCTTTGGGTTGACCTTGAGCTTGTGCTACGAAGACAACACTTGCAGTATGAAACCTGGGATCTCGTTCAGGGTCAGAATAGACCCCAAGCAGTTTACTTATCTGTACTTCCAAGTTCGTCTCCTCTTGCATCTCCCGTCTTAAAGCATCCTCTACACTCTCACCCACATCCACAAAACCACCAGGCAGAGCTAAGCCTTTTGGATCATTTCTACGCTCGATGAGTACGATACCCTTGAATGTATCTCCCTCATACAACTCTATAATACCATCAGTAGCAAGATAGGGGGTTTTAGGCGTAAATGCCATAGGCTGCTCTCCTTTAGTATTGTATTTTTGTAAGTATATCAAATGTTTGTATAGATTTTCAATGATAGTAGTATTCTGAGATCAAAGAGATCAGTAAGTAAAAAATTATCTTTTGATTTGTTAGT
>Ga0209414_1000072_pt1 | contig 42014 bp, 70 predicted proteins | sample LakVidmifraction_4_FD_181154 | JGI IMG/M metagenome (GOLD analysis project Ga0209414, IMG submission 181154) | Hypersaline microbial communities from Lake Vida, Antarctica - Brine Hole Two &gt;0.2 micron (SPAdes) (version 2) | ecosystem: Environmental > Aquatic > Non-marine Saline and Alkaline >...
AATCTGACATAGTAAACGGTGTGCTCACTCCCGCATCAAAAGTATCCCAATTACCACCGTTACAGGGTATAGGGTCAGTTCCGCTTAAATGCTCACCACGCTTTAATGTTTGCATAACAGCGTCGGTAACTTTGTAAAATAGACCTGAGTTTATTGGATATTCAAAAGGTTTTGTGTCTTTTTTATCGCACAAGTCGTTTATTCTGGAAATAATTAATGTCTTTGCAGGTTCTAACTGATCGTCATTGTATTCATAATCAAGAGTTTCGGTGTTTAGCGATTCCCATTGACCGCGTTTTAATGGATAACATTTGTCAGTATCAGGATCGTAGTAATCACCTATGTTGCCAAAATTAATATTTTTATTAATTGAGGTATGCCCTTCTTGTAACGGAGGTTTACCTGTGGCTATATTTATTATTATACCATTTTCATTTATTATATATATCACATTACACTCCAAGTATTAATATTACCCCGTTCGCACCAGGTTTACCCGGTTTTGCACTTGTCCCCACGCTGTTACCGCCCGTTCCACCAGCACCAAAATAAGCATTGCCGTCGCCCGTTGAAACGTTTCCCGCCGACTGTGAGCCCATCGGACCGCCGGACCCTCCGCCATACGACGCATACGAACTGTTTATCGTTTCAGCTCTGGCTTTATAGGGGGGCGTGGAGCTTTCTCCCGGCCATTTTATATTTCCTGCGCTATTAGCAATTGTCCCGCCTCCGCCACCATATCCATAAAGGTTTCCAGAAATCGCCCCCGCACCATATCCACCAGCTCCTGTAATTATGTCAAAAGTGGTATTCCCACCGTCATTACCAGCACCAGACCCGGCAATACCACCTGCACCACCTGCCCCGATAGATAGAGTAAATGCCGTTTCAGTATCCACATTATATCTTGTGTAACCACAAGCACCGCCCCCACCACCCGACCCGTCAATTTGCAAAGTGGTGCTACTACCACCACCACCACCACCTGCCCCGATAGCATAAACATCGTATATTCCTGGCTGCAATAAAACCTCGCCCAATATAGCTTCTGAGGTTCCATATTCGATAACATTTACATATTGACTAACAAAGCTTTGACGGCCTAACCAACTCGATAGGTCCTCCCAATTTACAATGTCACCACCACCAGAAGGATCGTTTTCTTGATTAACATTTACTTTAGATATGTACAACACATCGTCAGAGCCACGAACTATGCCGAACTTTTGATATTCAATTAACGGGTCCCACTCGTAGAATCCTTCTTGCTCAAAAAATGCTAGGTTGTTGTGCTGTACATAATCCAACCAATTAAACGTTTGTCGTGGAGGTTTACCCTCCGGCCAACCTGCAACTATTTCAGCAAGTGTTGGTTCTGTTCTGTTAGCAGGATCAGAAGCATTATTCGCCCATATCTTGCTACCTATAATTTCTCTTGTGATTGCCATTTATAATAACTCCGCAAAATTTCCACCAGTTGATGTCGCTGTGGTCGTATAGTTTTCTAGATCTGTGTAATTTTCGGTGCTGGTGTAGTTTGTAATGTTTTCTTCAAACCCTCCAGTATTAGGGTCTGTATCATCCGCAAATCCGAAAACAAGCTCACCACTGCCGACTATGTATTGAGATATTTGTATTCCAGCTCCGACGGTAATTATTCTCTGCTTTTCAGATCTTACATCGTTTGTAACGCTTTCTATCAATAATTTGTCGTCATTTGTAATCCCATTTGGAGCATAAAAATAATAAATAACGTTGCCTGAGGGAACTGAATCTATTAATTGACATTTTGTAACACTGTCTAAAATAGTAACCGCTATCTCTGACAGTTCACAAGCTGTTGCACCGCGCAAATGGTTTTTGTATATCTTCCCGATAATGTAACGTTTATATTCTGCGTCCTCTAAATACCTGGGGCCTGAGGCGGCCTCTCCAAGCTCAATAAAACGTCCACCGCCAACAGAAGAACCATCTATTTTTTCGGCAAACGGTTCAGATGTTGGGTCGTCAAAGAATCCAAATAATCCAAGAATTGCCGTGATGCCAATGCGCTCTTGGCCGACAAGCCTACCAATTATGTCAAGGTTTTTACCAGATGCTAGACGTAATGTCCGTAGTTTTTGGGCGTCGATAGAAAGGCTGTATGTCTCTTGTAATTGATCAACAAAAAGTAGTATCAATTTACACACGTTGGGGCTGTTTTTAAACTGCCACAACAGCCTGTCTCGAGCCTCTTGCAATATATCCTTATCGTCTCGGAATATAATTTCAGGGACTGGAGATGTTAGACGTCCTTCATTTGTTCCGCATATGCTCATATGACATTAACTATTATGCGGGATGAGTCCCAATTCGAAACTTGATGAAATTGTATAGGAATATTTGCGGTGCTTGTGGGTGCTGCCGTTGTGTCGATAAATAAAGAGTCCACTTGATGGCCTGTTACACTATTTAATGGGGTGAAAAGTCTGCTAAAAACAACATCTTGTCCTGGAGGGAAACCATCTCTATTCCCAAAATCAGCGGCTCCAACCTCATCAGCTCCCCCATTTGCATATGCTAATATTGCTTCAATTATCTGCTGTTGTCCGTCTACCGGGAAATTCTCGAAAGATGTTATATTGACTGTTAAATAAACATCTATATTTGCGGGACGAATAAATGACACAGGATAACTAAATCCTTGTATATCTGTTACATTAACAAGTGTATTCCCAAAAGATTTAATTCCGGCGGGTTTCCTTCTAAATATAACTCCTGCAATTTTATTTTGATCACCACCAACGACAACGGGAGCTATAGAGTGGCTAGGTATTCCTCTGCTATCAGTTATATCTGTTTCGTTTACATAAACACGTGCAAAATATACTCCCTCAGTGTCCGCCAGGTTACTATATATTGACTCTACAACAGACTGAGAAGGGGCAAGAGTAGAGTTGTCCCGTCTTATCCTTAACTCTTTATCTGTCTCAATATCCCTACCGGCTACAGCGTCAATGTCATTTGTTGCTGCGGTCCATCCCGCAAGAGGGTTTACTATTGTTGTAACTGTTCCAGAAAGAGAAGCAATCGCTCCAGTTTTAGTAGCTGTTGCAGATATATCTACTACGCCGCCGACGAATACAGCAGCCGAATCAGTAGCATAAAATACAGTACGTAGGGAATTTGTAAGCAAGCTTCCCTTTGGTATTATTACCCCTGTAGTCCCTGTGCAATTTATAGTAATAGTAGATGATCTGGCCGGGAGACGTATTATTCCGTTTAACTGAACTAAACTGTCCAAATTTGAAGATCGTGCGTTAGATGGATTAAATTGATTTGCTACGAGTTGAAACGACTCCCAATCCTGAGAATTTGCGCCAGAAAATATGCCAAGGAGTTGCCCGAAAACAGACTCCCCGTTAATGTTTGCATCTGGGAATATTTCTTGTAAACCGGCTTGCAACTCTAACAGGATGTCTTCAAGACGTTTTAATACAAATCCGTTTTCTGTAATTCCGTATTCGCTCATAATGTCTCATTTATTGTAATGCTTGATACAGAATCGCCAATTTTAACGCTGGCAGAGATAGATAGTTTTCTGTTAGTTAAGTTAAAATCAAATTTTAGCAATTTGTCAACACCCTCTGTACCAAGTATGCGTTTTCTGATAATTGCAGAGGCGTTTTGCGGCCTGTATATTTGGCCTAAAATGCTCTGAAAATATGGTGTACCCTCACTAGTATTTAAAAACCATTCTCCAAGATATGATAACAGCCTGATTTTTAAACTTTGAGCTACTTGCTCCGGGTCGAATGCAAGTACCAAGTCGTTTGTAGTATCAATATATATATCGTGGTCATTAGTTAAAGCAATGTCTGTTGTCATGGTCCACGCCTCACGGGTGCAGGGATTGATGGAATTACTGGCTTAGCTGGCCTTGCGGGTTTCCCTGGACACGCGGCAGGGGCAGGTCCCGGCCCAGGCGCACTTGTTGGTATTGCAGTAGATGCGCTACCAATTGCGACACCCCCGTGTACGTGTGGAGTAAATGCAAGACCGCTAATTGTGGCCTCATCCTCTACCACTAAATTGCCTTGTATTATTGTTTCTCCGCATAGCCTTATTATTGGAGCTTTTATTATAACTTCTGCATCAGAGTGTATTTCAAAAGTCCCATCAGCGTTTTTCTTAACGGAGGCTTCGCCATATTCAATAGATTCACCAACCGTTGTTCGTTTCCCTGATCCTGATATGTCGGTTATGTCGTCTGCTGTTACAACAGTGTTGCAATTAGATGATACCTGAGTGTTTTTATCAACAGCAACAACCTGATTGTAATTTGCTCCAATATCAAAGTTACAATCAACAGCAACTTTTGTATTAATATTATTTACTGCTTCGGAGTCAATGTCACCGCTTGCTTTTTGATGTATGAATGTTCCGTTGGTAATACGCGCTTCTAACTCGTCCTCCCACAACTGAAAAGAACTTGTACGGTCTCTATTGCGGGATTCCATACTGTCTATCTGGTAATCTAATATTGCATCAGGTAAGGCGATAGGGCCTACTGCGGCTATCCCATCTGTGAGATCGTGCATCCTAGCGCCCTTGTCCTCCGGTGGGTCTGAAATCTCTCCCGTTTCCTGCCAGTAATCCAATCCACGTTCTGAAAACATTAATAACACCATGTCTCCGGGCAAAATTGGCATGGTCATGGAAAAGCCAAGCATTCTGACGTATGGCGTAATTAGTGGTACTTTAACGAGCTTTGGCCTGTCCTCGGTATACTCGACACCGTCGATTGTTTTTTTACGTGCCCGAATAACAGGTATACACTCAATCATCTGTGTTGCAGGGTCAAATGATTCTACAATGGCAGGTATGCTTGTATGGGTATCCGCAAGTTGACGATCAATAATCTGTCTGAGGTAATCTCCCTGCGTTCCGCTTTTGCTTCCTGACAAATCCATTACCACACGCCTCCGATAATAAATGATTGTAAGCTCATATTCCAAGCCTCTCCGTGGGTCTCCCCGTTAAAATCAAGATTATGTATTTTGTATGGGCCGTTAAGCGTAGGATCTAACTTACTAACAAGATTTACTGATTGCCCCGGGTTTAATCGTGCATTCAACAATGCTTGTATTTCTACCCCTGCTCTAACCATAAAAGGCCCTGATAATAAAGGTTGCGCAGATTGCAGCCCAACCTCCGGAGAAATAAGGAATATTTGTGGTAAGCTTTTAAGGTCAGATATCGCCTGGAATATTCCATTTTGAACAGACCATGAAAACCCGTATTCGTTAGTGAGCGTGTCAAGAAGTTGTTGAGTGGGGCCAGAGAAAGCACGTCCTTTTTGTTTCAGTTCTCCATCGACTAAAATTGGCCCTATTCCTACGCCTTCCATAGTCCCGGCTAATTCCTCAACAACTGTTGAAACTGGAGCAGGGCCATCATAAGTCACTTGTTGAGTTGCGTAAATTATACCGATCTGACCATCCATTGCGGTTATTGTCATTACAACGTCAGGCCCTTCTTGAATGGGTATTGCGCTTGTTGTCGTCCCTTTAAACAGAGTAATCAATTCGGTATCTTCATGGCCCACCTCCAGCGTTATAGGTAATTGTCGCTCTCTAACGATTGTCCGCGTGTCTCGACTTAAATTAACAATAGAAACTTCGCACATATTCGGAGCACCAAGTAGCGTTTTTTGGACATTAAAAGATATATTAAACCCTTTATAGTCACCGCTACCTTGCATTACCTTGTCGCCAACGGTGAGCTTTACGACCCTGTTAAGCATTAACTTTTACCACAGGAAAGCCTAATTCGCCCAAGTCTTCTACGCCTTCCCCGCTTGATCCATCGGAGGTATAATATACTAGCTCATGTCCGAAACTGTTACCCGTAAATTGCCTTAGAATATCGATACCAGTGTTTAACGCGACACCCTGAACTATTGCATTTTCTAAATTGTCATAAATATCTATGTACCAACCGTCTAGCCTGTTTAAATACGTACGAAATCTAAAAGCTACACCATCTATTTCTGAGGTAAAAGTCCTTGCGCCATCGCTAGTCACGGGTAGTTTTAATGTTATCATATAGTAAACTCCGTTGCGCTTTTTATTCCTGCATCAATTTCACTCGAAGCGCTTTTATTTACCGGCTGCCCCTTGCTCGTCCCTTCTGTATCGTTTAACTGGACAGCGGGAACTAATACTGTATTTGTTGCAAGTAATATTATTTGTTGGAAAGTTAGACTGTAAGCCATGCTGTACTTGTCTGTAGGTCCTGATCCTGGAGTCCCTGCAACAATTGAGGTTATTACCATGTTTTCATATGCTACGTGATCGGTCAGCAGGTCAAGCACTCCACGCGATACACGCAAGGCATCAAGGTCAATAATGGCTTTCTTTGCGTTTTCGCCTATCGCCTTATTATCGTCGTCTATGTTTGACATATACGTTTCGACTGTGACAATACGTGGATTTAGTATAATATGTTCTACTATGTCTTCTGCAGTGCCTTCGATAGGGAACAATGTCGGGGTCGCGTTAAGGTCATGCTCTTCGCTTATTTTTACGTCAAAAAGTACACCTACAACCTCTGGACGGTTTGATCTAAACACGCTTAAAGAACTCATCGGATAGTGCTCGCGCTACTCGTTTGCATAGTTTGGGCCATAGGATTTTTCAACACTCGCGCTATTGCGTCTGCGGTTCGTCCAGGGCTCTTACTACCATCCACAGTAATCGACACAGTATTCCCTCCCTGAGTGGCATTATTATTATTGTTTATTGTGTTGGCCCGACTATCAAAGAAATGGCTTGATTTGTTAATAATGCTGTTATCATTACTATTGTTTTCAGTGTTGCTATTATTTGCACCGAACAATGCTCTCACCATATCTGCAAACATGCCAGAGGAACTGTTAATATTTTCGCCTTTTTCTACGCTATCTTCATTATTTATTTCAGCTTTAAAAAGAAAATCAGGGAGTATTTTTTTAGCTAGGTCAGCTACAGCATTAAACGCAGTTTTAAAACTTTGGATAATTTCCCCGCCTAAACTTTTAAGAGCTTCAACAATTGCGCTCCCGTCTCCTGAAAATAAAGCAGCGATGAGGTCAATATATTTCGTAAATATTCCGAGTAAAATAGATAGAGCTTTCCCCGCTATTTCAGGTAATGTTTGAAGAAAAGATATAAACTTTTCCCCGCCTTCGCTGTCAAACAACGTTTTTAATCTATCTCCTACGGCAGAAAACAATGACGAAAAAGCGTCGATTAAATCCTTAATCGCTTGTCGTACATTATCAAACTCGCCGCCTGTTCCTTTAAACCATTTTATTAGGTCTTTTGCTAAAATTATCGCTCCTGTTACGGCTGCGGCGATTAGTGCAAACTTTATAATTAATGGAGCAAGAGCTACCGTTGCAATTAACAATGCAGCTGTTACGCCAGAAGAAACAAGGCTGAACATATCAAATGATTTGGTGAGTGAGTCAACTTCTGGAATAAACCTAGATACGAAAGATATTCCTTTTTTAATAATTAACACAAAATCAGAAAACCCTTGAGTGAACCCTTTTACAGTAGCGCCTAAATTTTGCTGAATGAGTTTTTTGTTTTCTTTGATGAAATCTGTAACAAGTGTTATTGTAGATGTCATTGCTGGCATCAATCCAACTGCAAGTCTCGTTGTTACTCCTTTAATAGCGGCGGAAATATCAGTGTAAGAGTCTACTAGTTCTGTGGCTACAGTAATGTCTTCTAGAGAAAGTACTACACCGAGGTCATTGGCTAATTTTATAGTCTTTTCTATTGATTCACGGCCCGTCATCAATAGTCTTAACGTGTCGCTAGAAATGCCAAGTTTTCCAGCCATTATTTGTGCTTTCTGCGAGCTTAAATCTTTTATTTTGTCGGATACTTCCAGAAGGAGTTTATCAGCGGATTTTAACTCGTTAGTCATGGGTTTGAAAGGATTTATCCCCATTAGATATCGTAGTGGTTCGTTGAATTCCCCAGGAATAGGGCTTGCCATCGCCTTTGTAAGGCTATCAATATCACCTCTAAGCGCACTAACACTGCCACCAGCGCGTTTAGTCGCAAACTCTAATCCCTGCAAAGTCTCGACATTAATCCCCATCGACTTTGCAAATTTACCCGTTTCGTCAAGCTCAGATGACACGCCTTTAGTAAATGCACCAATGGCCCCGGCTGCTGCTGTGATAGCTGCGCCCGCGACCATTGCACCGCGTTTAATACGATCTAATGTTACACTAAATCTTTTCGCGTCGGCATCGTCTACCTCAAATCCTAATAATGTAACGAGTTCATCTACGACAGCCATTAAGCGTCCTCTTCATTCGATTTAGATTCAATCCATTGTTGCAAATTTAGAGCGTCGTGCATCTCAAATAAATCTTCTACTGTGATATTGCCATTTTTTAATGATTCATAGCTACACATTCCAGCGGTCACCGGTCGAGTCAGAAAGTATAAGTCTATCCAATCTTCTTCGATTTTAACCCCACTGCTTTCATGAGGGAAGACCAAGCGGGACCGCTTTTTACCAAAAAAGGCTTCACGTTTATCCAAATTACCCAAGATACGAGTGGATATATATCTCCTGGGTAAGCAGTGAAATGTGAATCAAACATCGTCTTATCAAGCTTGTCCTCTCCGAGAGAAATCATGCTTGTCATATCTAAAATAAGTTGTGGCAGTTCATCCGGGTTAACACCTTGCAAAGCACCAGCAATTATAGACATTGCTTGCGACTCGTCAGACATGTTTTGAGGTAACACTTTAGAAACCGTCCCCCCCAGCATGCTAAGCAATCTAGCATGTAGGGCAACAGCCCGTATAGGAGGCATCAGGACGGTTACATACTCTCTTTCTTCAATCTTTAATACATTCGTAATATCGTTCATTTAATCTTGCCTCCAAGCAATATTAACCTATGTCTGAGTCTAAAACCTCAAACTGAAATACCCACTCTCTTTGCTCCATTGCATTTGAGCCTGTGGGTGTTGGTGCAATTGTAACCAGTGATCCGCCCGTCGCTTTGTGCAATTCTCCAGATCCAGACGCAACAGCGCATGAAGAGTTAGGGAAAAACTGTGCCTGTTGTCTTCGTGCTATACCTGCAAAATGATCATTTGTTGGGCTCATCGGTTTAAGTCGTATAGTAATTCTTCCGGTACGATCAAATGCGAGTGAGGTTCTAGCCCCATCAGCGCCTTTGTTCATGTTTGCCTGATCTCCGCCAGATTCAACGGTAACACAACTTCCCTCTGCAAAGTCTACACACGCCACACCATCCACAACAACAGCGGTGAGGTTTTGGGCGTAATAATCTTTTCTTGCCATGATTTAATCTCCTTTTAAACGAACGCGTCGAGGTTGATAGTACTTGAGTGGGCAGCGCCAGACAAATTACCAATAACTTTAATTCCAGACCATTTCCGTAACGCTCTGTCAGCTATAGACAAATCTCCCGCAAGAGGTACCTCGATCAAGTACGCTGGTTCTGTGCTAATATCTCCCGTTTGCGCGTCTGTGCTTTCTCTTGATGTTAGCGTTCCGTTTACCGTAAACTTAAAACACGCCTTATTTATAGCGTCTTCAAGGATTAAGCGACCAGTAGGGTTAAGAGGAATACGACCATTACGAAGGTAAGCGTTGTACACCTCTGTTTCGATGGCATCAACTAAGCCATCAATATTAAACACCTCATCCATAAACCAGCTAGTACTTGCTGTGGTGCCATCTCTTACAGTTCTTACATCTGTTTGAATACGGGTAAACGTGTTAATCCGCTTAAATAGTAATGCGTTAAGTTGGCTAGCAGTTACATTTGAAGTAGGGATTCCAGGAAGATCTTTAAATTTTAAAGTAATTACTCCTTCTCTTTCTCGAAAATCTACAGCTTGCAGTCTAGCCAGTACGCTTACATCTGGATAATAGCCAGCATTATCGCCGTAAAAAGCGCTAGATCTTTTATAATCTAACTCTTTTAAATCGCTTCCAATATCTGATGATATGTCAGGATTTGTGGAAAGTATGCTGTTTGTTACAAAAACACATTGTTTACGTTGTGTTTGAATCCATCCAGCAGCTAAACGTGGGTGAAATTCAGAGTCAAGAGTTGATGCATCGTCTCTAAATTCTTTCGTGAGTGCGAGACCATACCAGTTGTTACCGCCACACTGACCTGCATTTTCTAGTAAACTTAATTCATCAACAATGCCTACAGGGGTGTATCCTGCCACTATTCTGAGATCGTCTGTTTCTGTTAATGGATCGTCAAGTCCGTTGAGGAAAGACAATCCGCTAATGTCTGTACCTGTTCCGCCAGTATCAGTAAGAGCCGAAACCGTGGAGGTCTCACCTGTTGAGCTACTTGTAAAAATAAAGTTATCGGATGAATTGGCATCAAAAACTACAGTTGCACCAGTGACACCAGCTGTTAAAATAACTGCTATATCGTCAAAATCTGTAGCAGTGGTAAAGTCTTGTGCGGCCACATCCTGAGACTCGCCGTCAACACTAATCGTATACTCTCCGTCACTTACTGCGGCAAATGTTGACGGGAGGACAGTCGGAACAATTGTTCTAGTCTCCATAAAACCGGACTGTGGGGTCGTAAAAACTTTTCCGATAAGTAAATATGTTGGCCGTGGAGATTGCGCGAAGAAATCTCGTGCGGCTTTGTAGGCTTCTTGCGTAGAAGTGAAGTCAAGCAAAACTCCATCAATATCTACATAGGCTTTTAATCGTAGCCCATGGTCATAAGGTGCATCGGTAGTAGCGACTAACAGCTTACTGAAATCAGTTAGCAATGCCGCCTGGGGTTTTCTGACGTTTACTGTTACATCAATTGAGCGGGGCAAGACCCGTTGATCACATACTGCCATGGTTTAATCTCCTGTGTTTGGTACTATTATTGTTTCACGATATTCTTTTCCACCAGTCGCTGTGAAATACTTTTCTAAATCTGTATATTTTTCAGTGCCGGTGTATTTTACACCAACACCTATTTCTTCAAAAGTCCCTGCTATTACTTCAATTTCTGCGGAATTAGCAAACTCTGTAATAAATGTTTCGGATATTCTTGCATCAAAATTTGCTGTCATTATGGCCCTGTCTTCCCATCCGGAACCGACAACAGCAGAAACCTCGTTAATGTTTGAACTTATACCACAAAACCCCATCTCTTCGCCGTGAAAAAATAGATTTGACTTTATGCTATCAAGACTTGCAGCAAGTCGGTGTAATTTAGATTGTGGGTCTCCTAAACCGATTGCCTGTATTGAGAAAAACAACTTGACGTACATTTTAACAATCTCGTCATCGTCATTTATGGTATTACTGACTGAGTGCGGATACCATTTTGAGTATATCAATTTTGTGCTGAAATAAGGCGCGTTTGGTTGTGGCCCATCATACTCGCCAACCATCACAGTATTGCCGGGATAAATTGACAATATCCACGTTCTAAGCGCTTGTTTGCAACTTTCAACACTAGGCATTGATAGCGCTCCTACGGTTTATTTTTGGACAGATATAGCGATAGAACTGACCGCTCCAGTCTCCGAGAGAATAAACCCTCCAGACATCACCATCATATCGAACATAAGATTGAGAAGTTTGACCTGTTCCGCTTATTTTTAATTTAATTCTTGTATGTATAAGTTTTGCGGCGTCGGTGCGTTCTCCTTCTGCTAAATATTCAACTTGTTCCGGTGATGCTGGCTGGATTACGCCTAAAATGTTGTAATCAATCCCTGGAGTTTGTACCGCTCGACCATCAACATCAGTATAAGCAGCATCAAATACAACTATTTTTTGCTGGAATAATGTTATCGCTTGCAGTACAGGGGGAAACATTAACGGACCTCATATGTAACAGATTGTTTCATTAAGTCCGTGTCAACAAGCGGGTTTTCCGATTTTTTACGTGCAACAGTGCTATCTGCATTAGCCGGTTCTTTGACATCTACTATTTTTTGTTGAATAGCTGCGACAGCTTTTAAGCCAATTTTGTCCAATTCAGATTCAAGATCACCGCCTTCGTTTACTCGTTTTATAGCTTTTTTAAATAAAGGTTGTGAATTGTCCACAAACTCAAGGCCACCGGTGCGCAAAAAAGATCTTTCCGGGACACCTATACCAAATTCATTTCTAGCCGCTACATCTAAAACGCTTTCGCCGTTTGGGTATTGCATGCTTGCCCCATCTGAACCCATGGGGAAACCTACCGCTATGACAGAATCTCCGCTATATCTATTCAATAAGCGTTTTAGCCATCCGGGGTTACTGTGCCTAATATCTACGCTCATGAATTTACCTTGGCTACCCTTGCGCCAGCAAATAAAGTTCTTTTAAGGCGCATAAATTCCTTACCGTATGCTGTGCTTTGCCAATACTCATGAGACGTGTTGGTATAAGCGGATCTTGCAAAAGATACAGATAAACCATCCGCCCCACCGCTGGCAAGAGGTGAAAGGCCACTTGGGTCTCCTGATTCGGTAGCTATTCCAATTGCTAGTAAGTGAGCAGCAAGATAGCAAGTTCCTAAGTCGTATCGGGTCCCCCATGATATTTCGCTTAATTCTGCAACTGCATCATCTATAAACAATTGTACCCTTGCATCATCTGTTGCGACAAATTCGGGAAATCGTATTTTAAATGTTGCAGTATCAACAGACATTATTCGGCATCCGTTTCAAAGTTTCCTGAGATAAGTCTGTCGTATGCCTCTTTGACAGATGATTCGCTGTTTCTCTTGTCCATCATAAACTCTTCCACGCCTGTTTTTTGGAGTGCATCAAGCATGAAATCTTTGGTGCTTATTTGATCGTCTGCTTTCTTTTCTGGCTCGTCCAGTTTTGGCATTACAGGAATGGCACCAGCTTTTTTAAGATCACCATTCGAAAAATACGACTGGACAACGAGATACTCTTTGCGCGCCTGGTCAATTAATTCGGTGTTTACTTCCATAGGCACACCGGGAATAAACACCATTTTTACTTTGACGCCTTTTTCCTTATCCATCACGTTAATTGTGATTTGTCTGTTAGTTGTATTGATGTACATTATTGCCTCCGATAATGTTGTTAATTAAATACCGTCACGATACACGCCTGAGAGGGGGTATCTCCATTCCGCAGGTCCAAGACGATAGATGCCTGGCACCTGATACTCATAACCTTTCAGTTGTGGAGCCAAAAACTGGAGCGGTACAGGTACGTGCATTTTCTGCTTAATAGGATTTTTGTTATACGCAATCATCCGTTTAGTTGAACCTGCGCCGATTGTTTCAAGGTGCAAGAAAGGCACGATTTCAAGAGGTTTGTTGGTCATTGCTGTATAAACATTCTTTGACCGGATAAACTCAAGGACAGTGGTGTCATTGACAGTACCAAGTCGTTTCCCTGCAATGTACTGAAAGGAACTGGAGGGTAACGCAAGAGTGTTGGCCTTATCAATGTTTTTTGTTTGTGCGAACACATCATTGATTGCGTCGTTGATATCAAAAAGGAGCTCGTCGGCTGTTTTTGATTCCCATTCTGAATCACCACTTGCGCCATTGATTACATTGGCAGTAGGAACGTTTGAGTTATTGAAAAGTCCCTCATAGCCCTTGTCAGTGTCACCAGTTAGCGCTACCATGTCTACATGTTGTTCAAAAGCAGTACGGCAGACCATAGCCCGATTTGCATCAAGTGCTTGTCCAGGAACTACGCTACCGTTTGCGCTTGCAAATTGAGCGGTCATTAGCTCTTCATAAGTGTAGCGATAACCGATACCTGCGGACTCAATAGGTGAAACTCCACGCTTGAAACCGATATCAGCAATTGGAATGTCACGAGCATTTCCTGATAGGAATTTACCCATTCCGACCATGTCCATGCTGTAAACCTCTACAGTGCGCGCCCAACCTGCGGAGGTGTCAATTGCACCAGAAGCAAAGGCGTTTTTATACAGCGGTTCCGTATATTCAGTTTGGTAAAGCTGTTGCTCTACATATGCGAGATTTGATTGAAGGAAACCCATCACTCCCGCAGCGTCAGTCTTAATCATAATATTATACTCCCTGCTTTAATTTAACAATTCCGATTTCACCAGCCAGGGTGGTGGTTTCCCATGTGGCACTTGTGATCTGATCCGCTTTTGCCGTATCTGCATCAGTCCGAAAGCTACCAGGTGTAAGGGCTGCATTTACTGTGTGCCGTAAAAACACATCATCACCGGGTGAACAACCGTCTTCGCAAAATACATGCACATAACCATTTGTAATAATATCGTGAAAAGTATCAATTTCGCTTGCGCCACCTTCCACATTGTCTGCGTTGGATCTTGCAAGAGTGCGGCGAACGATACCAATAAAATCTTGACCCGTTGCGCTTGGAACTTTAACAGAACGATCTTTTGCACCACGGACAACACCCAAACCAAAAGTAATCGCCGTATCGGTCATTTTACTAATCCAATCGTCAAGCGTTGAGGTGTTAGCAAAGTTGCCAGGAAGGGCAGCATCAAAATATTGTTTATATGTGTCTTGGATAACAACCATTATTTGGCCTCCTTTTTGCCGAAGTTTACAAGGTTATCGACGTAATTACTACGTGCAGTTTTGACTGCTTTGTCCAACTTGTCGCTAGTAAACAAATCACCCATAGCATTTGTTTTTTTAACCATTGCGTTAGTTGCAACAGAAGCGAAAATGCCATCGATAAAATCAGAGGATTCAGCGTCGATTTTCATTTCTGGATGAATTTTATTGACACAATCTTTCTTGATTTGATCGCATGAATTAATTTTCCAGTCGTATTCATCGCCCATAATGCGTTTAGCTACCTCTGCATTGTTGAGTCGGTCAGCGACGAGATTATTAACATCGGGGGCAGAGTCTTCTTTTTTCTTCTCTTCTTCCTCCATGTCTTTAATCTTGCCCTTGAGACTGTCGATTTCTTTCTCAATCTCTTCTTTCTTCTTTTCGAAGTTTCCAGCGTCAGTTGTCATTTTCAAAATAACACCATCGCGCTTGTCAAGTGCCGTTTGAACCACAGTTGCGGCGGTCTCATCAGCAATCTCGACACTCATTCCGTCGATTTTGATCTTCATTTTTACCTCTTTAGGTTTATTTTCCGCATCTATAGTTCGACACGATCCGCCACACCTGCCCCGGTCAACCAGGGCAATGTGATTTCCACTTATATTACGTTGTACATATTCATATTTAACACCTTCATGCACTCCTGGAGAGTAGTAGTCTTCACAACTATACCCCATGCTAATTTCTTTGCGACCTGAGCGCCATTGATTAATCGCCTCAAAATCTGTGATAGTAAGCGTAGTTGTTAGATGTTCGCCCTCTTGTGCGGCAATGCCACCAAAACCAGAAGCGAACTTTTTCCATGTAGATGAGTCGATTATGCCTTCTGGAGGATGGTCGTTTGTAACCGTCAAGTTACTCATTGAGCGCATTGATTCAGGACAAAAGACCTCTTCCGGGAAACGCATTACATTTACTACTTTTTCGGGATTACCACCGTCTTTTACTTGTGACTCAAGATATTGCTGGATACCCACACGCGCTATCTTGGCATCTACAACAATGTATCCTTCGTCAGTTTCGCTAAACGTTGTAGCGGCATCTCTTTTTATTGTATCGTATTTCATGTTTTTACCGTTAAACTACGGGGTCGGCTGTGCATCGTCAAAGCGGAGGTTCTCCTGGATGTCCGTCAGCAGGAGGCTGTCTAAATGGTTTACCGTTAGGAGCCATGGGTGGGGTTTTGGTATTCTCCCACAAAAAGTACCGCCCCTCACGGAGCCAATGGTCAAACTTTGATTTAGGATATAAACCACTAGGGTTCCCCCTAACACGTTGATCCTGAGAATTACGCCATTGATAGCCGATAATACCCGCTTGCTGCTGACGTTCTTTGTTCAAGTTGCTCACCAGTTTTGCGGTTTGATCTCTTGCAATCAACTTTGCCTTTTTCTTTGTGGATCCGTTTAATTTAACTATATCAGCGATAAGACTACCACCGGTGCGCCCTTTTGTAACGTTTTCGTGTATTAGTTGTTCAATTTTACCGAAATACTGCTCTGGAATAGATTTTATCAATGATACGTTTTTGACAACAGAAGACTCAAGCGCAGTTGCAATTTTAGGGGTGAATGTTGTTGGTATATCAATACCCATTCCACGGCTAATTAAATTGTTAAACCGCTTGCTTTGCATAACATTTACACCCATGGCCTGCCTGTTTGCTATCATAGTGCCAAGGCTCTCTAAATCACCGAAACGAGCGCGTGTATTACGTAAAATGTTGGTTAAATCTGTTAGTACACCGTCTGTTTTAAATTCAGATTCACGAGATTTTATAGCGGGTACAAGCTCACCTGAAATGGCTGTTTCAATCATGCCTACAATATTAAGCAACTCACGACGGTAGCGAACCTCTTCGCTGGTTCGTGAACCTTTGACACCACGGACAGCTCTTTTCCTTGGCTCTCTAGTCAAAAGTTCCCTCATCAATTTCTGGCTCTTCTGATAGCTCAGACAATGTTTCTTCTGTGAGATTTTTACTTAATCCCATTTCCATTGCGTCTTTGAGCAGAACTTCTTCTGGAACACCAATTTCCCATAACTTTTTAAGCTTATCAAGATGCTTGTCGTCTATTTCTGCCTCTTCTTGCATGGTAGGCTGGTTTAAATTATTAAACTCAAAAGAATAATCTTCCGGCATAACACCAATCGAAGATCTTATCATAACATCATCAAGCATTTCAAGACGTGGCCGTAGCATGTTTTCTTGTCCGCTGCGTATGTCATCGTAGTAATTACGCATATCGCTTTCGCCTGTTGCATTAAAACCAGCAGGGGCTTGACCGAAAAATTTTGTTGCTGGTATTCCAGAGGCTCCTGCTACCATGCTTAAAAGTTTATCCAAGACGTTATCAAGCCCGCTAAATGTCGCGGCAGTGCTTTCGAAGGATTCACCATCGTCAAGTATGAGCATATTTAACATTGATCTCTGGGCTTGCATTAAGGCGAAACGTTGGGTTATTTTTTCTTCGTCTTCTGTGCCTATAAAGTCCCACAACTGAGGCGTTTTCAATACATCTTGCGAGGCTTTTAGTGTTAGATTGCTGGCGCCTGCGAGGGCTTGCATTGCGTCACGAATAGTTTCATACATTGGCTGCAGTACGGAGATGCCGAAATATCCATATAATGATATTGTTTCGTATGTAGGCTCCAACCCAATAAATTTTATAATCCGAGAGTGGTGAACGCTAGTACCAAAAATGCTGTAATACATTGGGTCCAGGTAGTTTTCTGAAAATGGATTCCATGTATTCGTGCCTTGGGTACCAACTCTGTGCCTGTCCATTACTTGGACAAACTCAAGATCGCCTTGCTTTACAGCGTTTACGTCAAGTGGTTCACGAAGGTCTTTTCCATCCCGGACACCAAGCAACAAAAGAGAACCACCGAATAACCTGGCCCATTTAATGGCGGTTAATACGCGTGTTTTAATATGTAATTGTTTTTCGGTATCTAGAATGGTCTTAATTATGGCGGGGTCAGCATCGGGAACAAGGATTTCTCTCCAATGCTTTGTCATATCTTCTGCGGGAATGTCCACAGCTTTTCTACCAATCCAAGTTGTGTTATAAAGAGAGTTCGCCTGGTATTGGTCTATTTGCGGACCATATGCAAAAGTACCAGCCGTTCGAGAATCACCCGCGCCGCCGATTCCTGTCATTGCATTAATCATTGAGGAAGCGAATTGACTATCGATTTTTTCTTTCTTCATGGTTTATTGTGTAGCACACTTAATCCATCATGTCAAGTACACTCTTAGCGCGACCTAACCATTTATCTATTGCGTCAAGCGTCGGGTCAACCTGATCATCGTTTGCATGGGTAAACATTTTATTAAAAGCGCTCATTTCGTTTTCATAAGCCGGCAGCCATGGCGCTGATTCCGGTAACCATACATTTCCTGATTCAATCCATGGTGCGGCATCGTTTGCACGTACCAGTTTATCTGTACTTCTTTGCACCGCTATAACGGGTATGCGATCTTTTCTTTTCAGATCTTGTATTAATCCGGTACCACTTGCTTTATCCTCAATAAACATTCCTCGGCAGGTGGGTAGCTTGCTATATTGTTTTTTCCACATGTTCCAGATTAAACGGGCCTCTCTTCGAAGGTCGGGCGCTTCCCATTTGCCCCTATGGACATGCAGTAAATAAATATCTTTACGGCCAATACCCCACACCTCAAAAACTGAGAAATCGTGTTGCTCTCCGGTTTTCATACCGGTGTCTACGTGTATTGCAGTAGCTACTATTTCGTTGTCTTTTGATCCAGGCGTGTATAGATCACTAAACCTATCATATCGGGGAAACCATTTTATTTTGAATATGTCGCCGCCCTTTACCGTTGGCCGTTGCTGATACAATGCACCCCATACGCCACGAGCTTCTGCAGCTCTTTTGATAATATTTAATCGGTCAAGGTCCCATCTCTCCGGGTGTAGTGCGTCCCCGGCTTTTCTTAGGATAATACATTCACAATCATCCCTTGGCACTGTCCCATATTCGTTATACCCATCAAATCGGTATTGATACTCGTCTGTTTCAGCTATTGCCGGGAATACTAAAATACGCCATTTATCACCGCCATTTTTTTCCTCATCGAGTAGCCACCCTGCAAGGTCTTTTACATTCCACCGGGTAAGAAACAGTAGTACCCCAGAGACAGGTGATAATCTTGTATAAAAGTCACCGCTGTACCAATCACGCTGTGTTTCCTGAACTCTTGCGGAGGCTGCATCCCTCATTCCTCGGACTGGATCATCTATTACTCCGATATCACAACCAAATCCTGAGATAGGACCATCGACACCAGAGGCCCGATAACTTCCATCTTTCCCAACTATCTCAAAAACTTCGTTAGTTCGTCCGCCGGTGCCCTTCTTTGGTATTTTTACTTTGGGGAATACTTCTTGGTATATCGCGCTGTCCATTACCTTCTGGACAAATTTATTATTCCTCTGGGCCAGGGTGGCCCCATATGACGCACCAATTTGTTCAAAGTCAGGGTCTTGGCCGAAAACCCAAGCGGAAAACGCGTGGACTGTTGTTGATTTGCCATGTCTTGGAGGGGCAAACAACATGAGTCTGGGTTGTTTTTTGCGTTTTAAATCATAGTAAAAGTTTTGGAACTCTTCGCAAAGTACTCGCTGAAACCACCCTTTCTCAAACTTTGGGTATATCAGCTCATAAAACGTGTAAAAGTCTGTCCTGGCCTTTCGAACTCTTAACTCTTTGACATATGCGAGTATGAGCTCGTTTTTATCCACGGCTACAGGACAACGCCAAGCTCTTTTAGTTTGTCGTTTAGCTCTTCGCTTGAAAGTTCTTTGTGGTGTTCTATCTTTCCTGTAAGCTCAACATTCTCACGAAATGCCCGGACATTAACGTGTTTCCCTATAAGTTCGAGGTTCTTTAGTTTATCAGGCCATTTTATTTTTTTCACTAAACCAGACAACGATTTCTCTTCTCCGCTACCCGTAAATATTTCTGTAATATCGATACCGGAAATAAACTGGCGCCATATTTGGGGCCAGTCTTTTATTGCCTTAGTGGTCCCATCATCATTGAGTATATCTATTACGTCCATCTGGTCAACTTCTGATAGCCGTGATAAAACATAGTCTGAGTCTATAGTTGTGCGTTCTGATCTTGCTATTAACCTTTTCTCTAGTTCCGCTAGTATTACAGGTTTGCACATGTTTTCAGGGCCAATCCTACTCGCTGTCTTTTTAGAATAACCCGCACGAATTGCCGCTTGTGTGCTGTTAAGATCAATCATATATTCATCAATAAAAGCAGACTGTTTGTTGGTTAATTTTGTTTTCATAATAACAACTATACATTTTCTCTAATGAGTACGCAACTATCGCCACCACATCAACGCAGAACAAGGCCCCAAAACCCACTATATCCTCCAACATGCTTACCTGTTCGGCTATCATATAGTTGCACTTGTTGGTCTTGATCGTTGTTTTTTTCCATATGGTACGCCCACACAACATTAATAAAACTCGCTTTATCATCAAAGTTTAGCTCATAAAACCGTGGCATAACATAAACTTTCGGTGTTGAGGTTCTCGTTTCGATTTTCTGGATAATGTTCGTGTTTATTAGCCTGTCGAAAAACGCCTCTCTATCTTCTGCCATTCCCGCGAAAGATTGTGTTACTGTTACCAACAAAAATACGATAGTAAATAATATTCTTTTCATTTTTTCCACCTTTTTTATTATACAACAATTACTTGCGTTTAGTCAACTCTTGTCACCCTGAGAAACACTTCTGTTTTCGCTATTTCTTTAATCCACTCTTTCTTCCAACGTTCAAGCCGTGGGTATAAAATATCAATAAATGTACTAACATCTGTTTTACATTTTAACGCTATTTCTTTACTCGTTTCTCGTGTTTTATTGTCTATCAGCATCACTTCCCCCTCATTAATTTAGTAGCTTCTTTGCACACGGAATCTACAATCATCCTCGTGTTTTGGTTTTCTTGACGATTCTCGTATGGAATAACGGCATCAACAAAGTTTTCCCCGTAGAAAATATACAGATATTCGTTACCATGCGATTTGCGTAGTCTTATGCACTTTTCTCCCTGGTCCTTCACAGCTCACCTTTCTACATCAAGTTTATCTCTAGCTTTACATATCGTTACGTAGTTAGTTTTTTCCACCCAACTCCTGTATCTAAAGTCTTGTTGTAGCTTTAGCCGGGTCCAGAAGGTATAGTTGGTGAGTCGGTTGATTAAACCAGCCATATTTTTAGCCTTTTTGCGTTGCATCCTTTTTCTACCCTTTGCTCCCATAGCACGCCCCTGTTATCCATATTTAATTGTTAGCTTTCTTTCCTTCTCAATAAGCCGTGCAATGGTTTTGCTGTAGCTCACATCCTTGGATTTTAGGTAATTGATGTGTTCCTGAGTCATGTTTAAAGTTATTCGCTCTTTGCGTCCGTACCCGTCGATGCCCCATAAAACGTTTTTAGTTGTTGTCTTTTTCATATTTCTTCGATGTTGTACTTTTGTAGCAGTAGTTCAACTATTTCTACTGTTTTATTTCGCTGAATGTCCATTTTGCATATCCAATCGACTATCTCTTCTTTTTGGACATACCTCTTTGCTTTGTCGTAGTCATCAAAGAAAGCACACCCGACAAACCACCCTGATACCGCTTTAATTACTAACTTTTCCATTGGTTCCTCCGCTACATCATCCTTATCATAAATGTTCAAAGCGTCGTACGGGTCGGAAGACACGCTCCCTTTCCATGCTTTGGTAAAGCCCAAGGTCTTCCAGCTCTCTCTGTATCCTCTACCATTACATTCTTGGCATATCTCTTTTTCGCCAAAGAAAGTACACCAGCCTTTAGTTGAGCATTTCCCACACGGAATCTTTGTCTTTTCGGTGTTTTATTTCATTTACACTCCCCCGTTAAGTTTTGTTTTGTTTCCCTCATCCACTAAATATATAGTACTCTCCCTCGGTACCGAGTGCAAGCGTTTTATTCATTTATTTTAAATAATAATCCCACATGTAAAATATTACATGTGGGATAGCTGCCCGGACAATCCAGGCAGGTGGTACACCATTCTTTTTTGCATATAATTATAAATATGGAGCGCTTAAACTTCTTACTGCATTAAATTTGTAGCCGTTTTATTTTGTCGGCGCATACTTTCCCCCTTTGCTGATTTGGCCATGTTTAAGCCATTTTAAATTCTATTGGTACGATTGCATGGGTTTCCCCACGTTCGATGCTTAAGCTGTACTTTAATCCGCTATTTCGTGTGATAAAATAGCTCCAACGACATCTTCATTGCTTGATTCTATCTTTAAGAGCACTTCTTTAAGCGTTCTGCTATCTCCAATGCCTCTATCAATCACCTATCTGCACAGTGCTGCAAAGTTTGGGTAATAGGTGATATCGACGCTATCGTTTTGGCCTAGCTTTCCCCGGAACATACCTGGAGGAGTTGTATGGTGAAGGTGATAACCTCTGACATCTTTTTTTGCAGAAAATTTTGCGTTAATTTTTATCATATCTTTCTCCTTTATTTTGATTGATCTACTATATATTTTTCCAACTCAACACCCTCAATTGCCTCAATACATTTAGCAATCCGAGCAACACCAAAAACATAAAACGGTGAATTAATCGCTGTGCAATCTTTCATTTTGTCCATTTCAATTCTGAGCGCTGCGATACAAGCCTCTTTAGTAGCAGCCGATCTCTCAGCGACTGCAATTGAGACCAAATCTTCCACACAACCTACGTCTATAAGATAATTTAAGTCGATTGTTGCTTTTGCCATTTCCCCACCTCTATTTGAATTGTCTAACCCTTTGCGCCGGTGATGCTCGTGTGGCTACACCTGCTCTTCTTGGTATTTCTCTATACACATAAAAGTGCTCGTTGCTCCGTCAAAAGAAAGTTTTATCATTCCTGTTTCACCTTCCCTATTTTTCCTGATAGCTAACTCTGTAATATCAGCGTCAGGGTGGCTAGTGTCATAAACTCTTTCGCTATAAAGGAAAGCGACCACGCTTGCGTCTTGCTCAATTGAACCGGAGTCTCTTAAATCAGATAATTGTGGACGCTTGTCAGTCCTACTTTCTACACTCCTGTTAAGCTGTGCAAGTGCTAGGACTGGTACCTTTAAATCTTTCGCAAGAGCCTTTAGTCCTGCCGAAATCTCCGTTGTCTCTTGAGTTTTATTCTCTGAATTTCCTCTGGCCAGCCCAAGATAATCAACAACTATTAAATCAATTCCTGTCCTCATGTCTTGTAGTTTTGCCCTTGCCTGGATCTGATTTATATGCAATGCGGAACTGTCGTCAATCGTTATCGGTAAATTTTTTAAGCTTTTTACGGCTCCGTTAATTTTCGGCCACGAAGATTCATTCAACAACCCACGTAACAACACTTTGTCTTTTATCCCTGATCTACTGCTTATCTGTTTTCTAACAAGTTTTTCTTTGGACATTTCTAGAGAAAAGAAAAGGACCTTACTTCCTTTTTGTGCAGCATTCGTAGCAATATTTAATGCTAGTGTGGTTTTGCCAACTCCTGGCCTTGCAGCAAGAACAATGAGATCTGTTTTCTGTAAGCCTCCAGTTAACTCGTCTAAATCATGTATCCCGGTAGAAATACCGTAGGGGCTTATGCTTCCGTCACACTTGCCCTTAATTTCTTTCATCACGTTGTCGCTTATTTCAGATATTGTCTGAGTGTTTGAATCGTCTTCTTTTGACGCTGTGATAAAATCAGAACTGAGCCTATTTGTTATATCGCTAATAGACTCTTTCCCTTCGTAACATGAAGATTGAAGGTCTTGAGCTATTGAGATAAAACGCCTTGCTTTAGCTTTATCTGATATAATCCTGCAATGATTTTTAATTCTGCCTGTTATTTGTACATATTCCGTTAAACTGGCCAAATATGTGGGTCCACCAACTTTATTTAAATCGCTATTCGTGCTTAAAAAATCTGCTACTGAAACTAAATCAGGATTAACGCCTTTTGCTGATAATGATGTAATTGCACCAAATATAAGTTTATGGCTGTCTTTGTAGAAATCATCTGAACAAATAAGTGCCATGGCTTGATATACTGACTTTGGCTTAATCAACAATGTCCCTAACACTGCTTGCTCTGCTTCAATGTTTTGTGGCGGTATTATTGTACCCGTCATACCATCATCAAACATTCTCAACTCCTTTAAAATATGCGCAAGTCGAAACGTTAAATCCTTCTTCTGTTATTTTTGAGCATGGCCTTGACTGGTTGTATTGACACGTTTTGCAATCTTGCTTTGCTGAGGGTGTCACTGACCCACCACTACGAGATATTGCGTTTAATAGTTTGTCGTACTTTTCCCTTAGTGCTTTTGCTGACTCAATAACCGGGACATAATTATCAGACCAATTCTTTTCATACCAATCAAGGGAAAGGTTTATTTCTTCCTCTGTACGAGAATCTTTTTCAATGAGTAGCCGAATCTGATTACCCCAATCAATTATTGTTTTTTCTGTGATCTTTTTGTTTCTTCTAAGAAGTACAATATCTTTTAAGCGGGTAGCGATAGCAATATGTTTTGTTTTGTTTTGCTTTGATTGCCCGGCGGTGGCCGAAGAGTCGCCCGGGGGTGGCCCGGGGGTGGATGTAGATAACTGTAATTGCTTTGCTCTTCCTTTCTTCCCTGCCTCTGAAAGAAGAATCCTTTTGCTGTTTATTCTTTCCATTCTCCTGCAAAGCGATGGAGATAAAAAGAACTCTTCGTCTTCAACCTCAAATAATCTGTAATTTCGTATTACAGCAGTAACTTTTTCTGATGAAGTTAGATACCTTCTTGCAATTGCTCCTATAAGGTTTAAAGGATATCTGTAGCTTGGCTGGTCCCTTAACGTCTCAATTAAAACCCAATATATGCCATAGCCTTCAAGTCCTAGTTGCTCTATAAGCAACACAGCCTTAGGATCGTCTTTTGCATTACTGTCATGCGGGAAATAGTAAGCGTCTTTATTCATTGCATCTCCCTAGAATTAAACACATCCTTTTATACGCAGGACTCGAAGAATCACACCCCGACCAATCTAAACATTGCTCTGCTGCGTATCTATGAAGTACAGCTTCTTGGAAAGAAACGTGAGAACCTAAGTACCCTACCACACTGTCTACTTTTATTTGCGAAATCCACTTGTTTGCCTTTACAGAAAAGCAAACTCCTTTTACTCCAGAAGTGTTGTTTTTAGGGTTTCCTGTATTCCTTAAATTACACATCCCTGAAGTTTCTCTTAGGTTATCTATTTTGTTGTTAAGTTTATCCCTGTCTATATGGTCAATTTGATTTTCTGGTAAATATCCATTTACGATAGCCCATACAACCCTATGCTCAAGGAACTTCATCCCGCTGATACAAATGAACCAATATCCTTGGTTATTAATCGTCCCGGCCCTTGCCCCAGATTTTGCCCTACCACGGTTAACCTTCCAAAATAACTTCCCATCTTTTAGCTTAAAGTTTTCTTTAAAAATTTCAACTTCCATATTTTGCTCCAAAAAAAATGGACACATCTTCAAGCGCTGATAAAGGCCCAGTAATTGAGGCCCCGCTTAAAGACATGTCCATTATTATTACATGCACTTACACGATAGTAAGCACTTATTACGAGGTTATCAGGCCCCGATGCACAATTAAATGCATGATTTATTATACAACCGCTCACAATAAATGCAAGCTAAACCTGTCAACTTTTTAAAACATATTAAAACATATTAAAACAAAGATAGTTGTTTTTTAGGTTTACTTGCCTCAGTGATGTTTTTAACTGCACAATCGAAATATGATTTTTTTAATTCCGCGCCCACGAACTTACGACCTAAATTTAAAGCGCCGTAACCCTCCGAACCAATCCCTGCAAATGGGGAAAAAACAGTGTCACCCTCGTTTGTCCAAAGGTCAACACACCTCTCAATAACATCGAGCTGAAGGGGGCACATATGCCTTTCATCATCTTTTTCTCTAGCTTGACGCTCATTCAGTGTTCTTGTCTGCCTAATATCAAACCACACAGGGGATGCGTAGCGTTGCCATACGTGGTGACTATATTTATTACCACGAGCCTCATTTGTTTTCGGTGACTCTGGTTCTTTCATTTCTCCAATATATTGTTCAAACCCGCGACCTTTTGAAACAGCCTCCGGGTTTTCTCCAGGCTTACGCATTGTTATTACATAGTCGGGAAGCCCCTGGGCACACCTTGACGAGTCTTTACTTATTTGTTTATGCGCAAGTGTTAATACTTTTGTTCTTGTGGCTTGTACAAGCGGATCTTTCCATATACAAACCTCGGAGTGGAATATAAAGCCAAACGCTTCAAACAGTCTAATAAGATCACCACGTAAGTCTTTGATACCGATATAACCATCCGATGTTATTGTCGCAGGCAAATTCATTACGTGGAAAGACATCAATCTACCAGGCATCAATATACGATAAAGATTATCAGCAAGGAATTTGAAGTGTTCTAAAAAGTCGTTTTTATCTCTACAGTTTCCCATGTCTCTATCACTGTTACTATACGTAAAAAGTGAGGCGAATGGCGGAGAATAAATCATATAATGAATAGAGTTTTCTGGTATTCTTTTTGCTGTTTCAACGCAATCTTCATTGAATAGTTCCCAACCTTCTCCACATTGACTTTCTGTTATATATTCCTGTTTTTCATTCATAACGGTATTTATATCCTTTCTTGTTATATACGACATATTCATCGTCATGTTTTCTGTCATTGATTCAAATGCAAGTTCTTTTCTTCTTACATTCCTAACAACCGCACCCTCTATTTGATGAGTAATAATATGCACTACTACTTTTTCTTTTTGTCCGAAACGGTAACACCTCCTTACCGCTTGATAAAAAGCCTCAAATGAATCAGATAAACCGATAAATATCATGTTGTGGCAGTTTTGCCAATTCATCCCCCACCCTGCTATTTTTGGCTTACTTACAAGTGCCTTAATCTTTTTATCTGAAAAGTTAAGCATAGAATTTTCTTTATGGTCGTCTTTGTCTGATCCTGTAACCTCAACAGAATCATTTATAGCTTTTTTTAGCATTTGCGATTCAATATTCATATCACACCAAATAAGCCATTGTTCGTCTGAATTATTTACCAGTTCAGCAGCAATCTTTATTTTATCATTAAGAGATTCTTTTCTGGCTGATCGCCTCTCGCTTAATGTTTTTGCATCAACAGGAAAAAGCCTACCATTACACGGACCATCTGCCTCAATTACATGAGATATGTATTCAAGCCCTGGAAGTATAAAACCGTTGTCATCATATCCGAGGTCAGAAGGTTTTTGAAGCATTACAGCCCATGAACAAACCCAACGCCAGAACTCTTTAGATGCGTGTTTTTTTAATCTCCAAGTCCCTGTGTTTGCCGTGTCATTAATAAAAAACATTGATAACATTTCAGACCGTGAACAGACACCCAAAAACTCAGCCTGGTTTCCTAACTCTTCAAAGTCATTAGGTGAAGGCGTGGCGGTACAAGAAAGCCTATATGGAGTTTGTGACCACATATCGCACATTTGCTTTTTTATCTTGCCACTAAAAGATTTCATTATCCCTGCTTCATCAGCAACAACACCCCCAAACTTTGAAGAATCAAATCTGTGTAATTTTTGGTAATTTGTGATGTTTATTCCAGAAACAACATCTTCTTGAGATTGGCATATATTCACATCTATGCCGAACTTTAAACCCTCTTTCATTGTTTGTTTTGATACTGCAAGAGGTGCAAGAATAAGAACATCTTCCCCCGTATGTTTAAAAACTTGATCCGCCCAGTCTAATTGTTGTAGTGTTTTACCAAGGCCGCAACCTTCAAACATAGCAGCACGGCCTCTTCTACACGCCCATCTTGTGATGTCTTTCTGCCAGTCAAAAGAGTTTGTATTCAAATCCCCTGGGTCAAAACCTGTCGGTATATCAACAATCAACTTCTTTTCTAAAAATTCTTTGTATCCCATATTTTTCTCCAAAAAAAAATGGAAATAGCTGCAAAGTGTTGAGACTCCTTGGACAATTTCAAGGCCACTTTGTAGCTATTTCCATTAATATTATCTATACTACTTCACGGTGTCTCAATCCCGGCTCACTGACACAAAATCAGATCACGTCCTAACCATACAAACAGCTCATAATAAATGCAAGCTAAACCTGTCCATGTTTTTAACATATTATTAGTCACCAACTTGTAAGCAATCCTTACAAGTTGGGTCCGCGAGTTTCTTGACTAACGCGGCAAATCTTTCACGGTCTCAAACTCTCGAGAGTTGTTGTTTATTGTAGTTCGGTAAATCTCACATCTATATATTCCTCTACGTTCATCTTCCTCACCTTCGGATGCGCGCATTGCGTGTTTTTCCGTATCAAATACACCGACGTGGTAACTATGTTGTTCTCTATCGCCCCACCTGTATGCGTGTACAATAGTAGACACTCGCGTCTTGTAGGCACTCTTCGTAACCTTCAGAGCGCCCCTCTTTTCGTTCGACGGCCATACATTTCTTGCAAGGTTCTACTTCGATACGAACACTGTCAGAGTCGCTCATTATCGTTTTTCCCAGGTCGTGCCCACATTGCCTACAAGACGCTTCAATATTTAGATCAACCGACGATAGTACTGTTATTTCTGACATTTTGTTTCTCCACTTAATTAAAGTTAAACCCCTCGGGTTAATGAGGGGTTAGGTTAGTTCTGACTGACAATTAATCCTAAGCAAAATAATTATCGTAAAGCTTCACGCAGCGGTCTATCGCCTGAACCATTATAGCGCTATCGTGGTTTTTTGGTGTAATTCCTGACCCTGAGTAAGTGCTATTTGCTTCCGCCTCGCAATTGTTTCGGAACCGCACTAAAGCCTCTCTGAATTTATCATCTCTGCGTTTAACTCTGTTCAATATGGCCTCCTTAAAGGAATTGACAACCAGGCCGCCGATTTACCCCAGGCAAGAGGGATATCGGAGCAGAATCGAGCCATTGATTATTACGAGGATTGATTTTCCCCTGCGCTCCTTGCCTCTTTCCATGGCCTTAACCATCAGCGTGGTTATCAAAATTGATCCCTTTCGCTTACTTAATGCTACAGAATAAATTATCGAATTTTGTTGGCACTGGCAACCCTGTGAAGTCAATTTCAGGCATATTATTGTCAATTTGTTCTGCGGCTTTATTTTCCGATTCACGCCATCTTTCGTAACTCAATCTTTTTTCCGATTTAAAGATAGTCTTTGGCTCCTTTTCCCGATATTTTGCAACAGCAACCCGGTTTTGTTCTCGTAAATTTGCTTTTGCGCATTTCGGGCAATTCTGCGTGTTTGGATGAACTTGTAACATAAAGCTTTTGCAAATTGCGCATGCTTTATCAACACGTCGAGTTTTTTGTCTTTTTCTTTTCACTATGCCGCCTCAATATTAGATTTACACACTCTCGTTTTCATCATCCCATGCCTCATCTTCCAGCCTATCAATACAATCCTGGCTCAAGTCGTCGAGCAAGTCAGCGTCACCGATCTTAACCGCTGTTATATTTATTTCAGCATCTACTCCTTGTTGCGGTAAATCGTCCGCCGGAAATAATATTTCTGCTTGGCCTCGGTCTATATCGTATGAGACTGTCGCTTCTAGATTATCGCCTATTATTGCTTTAAATTCTGCCATTACTTCACCCTATGTTTGGTTAAAAGTCACCTTTCTTAACAACTATAATCTCAATAGGCTTATAGATATCTTCGATCTTCATCACTTCATAACTGTACCCTGGAGCTAGAAGGTGAATAAACTCAAGAATGCTGTCAATTGGAAAATAATGAGAGGATATCTGAAATGCTTTCCGAAGGTTAACCGCAATGCTCTTTATGTTTGCACGAGACATAGGTTGTGCTTTTATAGTTATCTGCATTAATCCTTCTCCTCCAACAATTTCATGAATTCTGCGAGAGTCTTGTCGTCTATCTTCTCAAAATTCCGCGCAAGTGCATAAGCGGTATTGTATCGAATCTTAGAAGGATTTTTCCCGAGATTAAACTTGAATGCCTTTATACTTTTGGCAGCGGCTTCATTCAGCATTCCTCTTTCATCAGCAGAGAGTGAATAAAGGTCTGCAATTTCATCTGCAAGGCCCATAGGAACCTTTTGCCGGCCAGTTTCTATATAAGAAAGCCATGCCGAAGATTTTCCAAGCGCTTCCGCCATGTTAAAAAGTTTAAGCCCTTTATCTATTCGTAATTTCCTCAATATTTTTCCAAATTCTGTAATCATAGCTCACCCCTTGTAGTTGAATCTTAAATCGATTTTTATCAAAAATAACACAACTGTTAATAAAAATCAAGAGTAATTTAATAATTATTCCAACAGAGATGATGAAAAGTGTAGATACAGATGAAGATTTTCCAAACTATCTCGGTGGTTAAAATCTCTTCAAAATCCTGTTGACCGATGTGGCGTGCCATTCTCCTCCCCTGGCTGTCTTGTATTCGGCGTTGTTGAGGTCGTCGGCTATTTCTCCAAATGTCTAAAGCATATCTGTAATTGCTTTAGACATTTTAATATTACTTAAACCAAATGTGCTTTTGTCCGGTTAATTTATTGTGCTGCTTCTGTAGATAATCAACTTTTTTTTGAGCTGCTTCTGTAGATAATCAACTTTTTTTTGAGCTGCTTCAATTTCCCATTTGAGAGATTTTAGCTCGTCATTTGGGAGCGGTCTACAATCTGCATAGGGGTCTGCATCTCGGTAATCGCTTTCGGATGGGCTGTGGTCAATTGTCATTTTATTCTCCAAGTAGTTCTTCGAGTATTTCCTCGACAACATCGGACTGATATGTCTCAACGTCTTCGCTGTGTAGTAATGTATAGTAATTCGTAACGGTGTCGTGGTGGCCTGACTCATAGCCTGAGTTGTAGATTATAGTTATCTGCTCCAGGGTGAGGCGGTACATATTAGTGTTAGGCATTTTACTTCTCCGGTTAATTATTGTCCGCCTGAAACCCACACAACACCGTCAATGTGGTTCAACGCTTCGACAACAGCGTGTTTTTTTCTTGCCAAAACTTTGACTATTAATGTCTCTTCTTCAAATGATTCTGCAGGAAATTCACCAAACACAGGGGCTTCTTGAATGTCTTTTTTCTCAGGCTCACTAAATCCGCCGCTAAATCCGCCGCCAAACACAACGTTACCCGACTTTGGTTCTGGCTTTTCTTCGGGAGCAACTACTTTTTCCGCAAAGGGCTCTTTCTCTCTCAAGGCTTCTGCTGCTTCCTCTTCTTTAATTCGTTTGGCTTCTGCTGCTTTCTCTTCTTTAATTCGTTTGGCTTCTGCTGCTTCCTCTTCTTTAATTCGTTTGGCTTCTGCTAGCTGTTGTAAATCAAACTTGTGTTTATTGACTCGGCTTTCTATTTGAGACTCAACAACCTCGACAGAGGAAACACACAATTTCTTGAAATCGGGAAAAAGCCCTGGAAATACTTTTTCTGTGATGTTTATAGATAAAAGGTTTTGTTGATACACTGTTTCAAGAATTTTTATCTTTTCTATCTGTGCCTCAACTTCAATGTCAACGCCTTCCTGCATTTTCTCAATCAAGCGCTTGTTTTTTATTGCGTTGTTAATTGCAGTAACATCGACAGAAATAGCATGGTTTACGTCTGATTTCAGAAGGTATTCTTTTACTGTGTTTATCCCTTTGTTGGTAATCTCAAACTTTCTTTTTGTCTCTTCTGACACCACTAATTTATTCAACATTAACCGGGTGTTTGCAAACTTAGCTTTCAACCCTTCTGCGATATCTGTTACCTCTTTAACCTCTTTCATCTCGTCCAGGGCTTCTTTGAGGGAAACGCTGATAAACGTCTCGACCTTTTTACAGGCTTTGACGTTGTTTTTGGCTTCTGCAAAGTCTTCATCGGTAACCAGCGTTGTGTTAATTTCTGACAGAACAATGTTTGCTGATTTTTCAAACTCATAAATATCTGTATTTACTACCTGTCCAGACAATTTTAAGACCAACTCTTTCGATGATATTTCTTTCATTGTTTTCATGCTTTATCCTCCTTTAGATATGCAAGTGCGTCGGTATAAACAGAATGTAATTTGTTCTGCTCAGTCTCGGTATAGTTTTTGAGAATAGGCTCAATATTTAGCTTCCAAGCATTTTCGAGCTGCGCGGGAGTGTTGTTGCCTTTGATATGCTCGTCAATGTAAGATTCAAGATATTCGGCTGTGATTTCTTTCTTCTTTGCTGGCGGCTGCTTTTTTCTTTGAGGTTTTGGCTTATCATCTTCTGGCTCGTCTTCAATATCAAGTCTTGTGAGGTCCGCTTTACTCCATAAATCAAGAGCTGCGCCAAATCGCATTGCAGCGTTTCTCAGAAAATCACCAATTATCTCTTTTGTTGCATTGTTGCCTTTTTTCCCCTGAGCGTCGCCATATCCGAGTCTCGTTACTCCGCACACTGTGAGCTTGCCCCACATTCCGCTATCCTTATCAAGTTTCGGTGTTCCGTCTTCATTGATTGCAACTGGCTCCCAATTCCAAGTAGGGTCCGCTTCAAGAAGCCTTTTGGTAAGTGCTGCATGTCCCACGTATTTAAGATGTACTACGTTTCTGTGATGCCAGCCACCGCACACCTCGCAGCGGATCCCTTGTTTAAAATCCTGCTTTACGTCGTCTGTTTGCTTTTTTGTCGGCTTTGGCAGGTCACTAATTTCGGATTCCTTAAAAGGTTCTTGTAACTTTTTTAATCCGGCTAGCTGCTCTTTTGTTATTATTTCCATTCCGTCCCCCTTGGATATTTATATGTCCTCTATTTCAGGAAAAGGTTCTCTTTCAGGATGCATCTCGTATTCTAAACTAAGCAATGCATCTTCCCACGTTTTCTTACTGTGATGCCTGTAGCCATCAACGTAAACAGTACATTTAACTATAGTTTTACCATCTTCGCGCGCAGTAACATCATAGATGAGACATCTATACTTGTTTTTAGATAACTTTTTTAGTTCCTTTATTGCTTCCTGTAGTTTCATTTTATCCCCCTTGGATATTTATTTAACTCTACTCGGTTCAGATTTCTTGCTTCTCTCCAACTTATTCAAACTTAAATCGACTATCGCCTCAAGATAACCGCTCATAGTCATGCCTGTTATCTCTGACGCCCTTAATATTTTTTCGTGAAGATCGGGCGGTATCTTCAAGTTTTTTCTTTTGTCCTTCAAGTTTTCCTCCTTGTTAATATGTAATACTATTGTGATACTCTATAGCAAAGCAAATTGCCTGTCAATACCTTATTTGACAATACCCAAAAGTTTCTGGCTTTCTTCGAATAGCTCTTTATCCGCCCCGTACTTAGCGACAAAATCAGGCTTGTGCAAATGCCTCATGTCGTGATGTGGTTTGCACAACCCGTAGATGAGGTCATGGTTTCTGTAGCCATATTCTCGCCAGTGGTGTATTTGTGGATAGCTGAAAAGTTTATCCTGGCGGCAAGCTAAACATCCTAATTCAAATACTCGCCCGAACATCCGTTTTTGTTTTGCCGTTGCATTCCGGCTTTTTCTTTTCACTTCATCACTCCCTTTCTTTCAGTAACAGGCAACTTAACATTTAAATCGTTTGCAATTACTTCCAGGCAATTAAAAACAACATGCCAATTCGCTTTTGTTGCGTCTAAATGCGATACTCCATGTATAACGCTTGCCCTTAATGTCCCGAATTGATCAGGAGCCTTTGCTTTTATTATCTGCATTGCCTGGACTATTCCGTCAAACGTGGGATGATTTTCTATATCTGCAATATAAACGTTTAAAAAGATATCTTCTTTACGTTGGTTGTGGAACTCTATTTTTGTGTCTCCTGTAGTTTTTGTTATACAATCAAGCCACCGCCAATATAGTCCTCGTTGAGCCGACACAATAGAATTGTCATGGTTCTTGATAGTAATATCAATTGGGTAGTCGTCTTCTCCCGCAAGAGAAGAATAGGCCAGAAGAACCTTTTCAAATTCCTCTGGCGTTTTTAGGAAAATAGTTTGAGCTTTCATAAATCAACCATTCTTAGCCTTCCCCCACTCTCTAATCTTATCAAGGCATTTATTCAATGCCGCGGCATTCTGGTTAAGGTAACGTTGCTCGGCTTCTGCCATTGTCAATTCTTCTTCCGGTGTCTGTCTGCGTAATACCCTGGTGGGAGCGTTTCTAAACCTATTACGCCAGTTGTAAACCCGGCTGTTTTCGTCTTTCATAGCCTCCACCTTGAAGCTGTTTTAAACAAATCAAAATCATCTTTTTTTAGAGCTTCTAAAACTGCGTTTGTTTGCAGCTCTAGCTTTTCAATACTGTAAAAATCGAACCCAGTAAAAGAACCAACCTCGCTGTTGTCTGTTTTAAAACCTTTAATATCAAAAGCAACCGCTTTTCCGTTGTTCATATATGCTATTTCAACGTGTATATTTTTAAGATCCATAATAATTACGGCGTTTTGAGCTTTTCTATAAATACGCAGGAACTCTTTTTTGTGTTCATCGAGTATTGATTGTTTTTCAAAGTATGTGTTCATCCCCTACCCCCTAGATATAATATAATTCTGCTTCTCTCTCGTCGGAAAAACCTCTTACTTTCGATTCTCTCCGGACTAGTTGCTTTAGCGTGTCTCTTTGCTTTGCCGAATAACCAGCATATCCTTGTTCACGCAGGTTATAGTTGATTTTAAGCAAAACTTTTAACTCTTCTATCGATGGTTCGATGTGCTCTGATTTGCTCATTTGGTTACCTCCAAATCACTTTCAAGTTTTAATGCGATTTCCATTTCATTGTTGGCTGATTCAAGTCTGTTGATATGGAACGCTATTCTCTCATGGAGTTCGTTTTTGTATTCCCTGACCGCATCTTTAGGCGTTAAATGTGCGGAGTTTTTCCTCACTCTCTCTCGATAGCCCATACTGTTTGATCTTTTAACATAGTACATTAGTGCTGTTTCTGTCTCAACTTCTATTGACTCTAATTTCCCGTTATAAATTCTATAAATCTTCATTTGGTTGCCTCATAAATTCCATAGAAAACTACACACCAAAACACGGCGCTGATGCCTAGCGCAATATATGCCGCTCTTTTAATTGTTTTGTCCAAGTGCTCAGGAACCTTTATGTTTTTTCTTTGGTCCATTGATACCTCCTTTGTTTGTGAATTACTTTTGTATCACTTTATAGCAAAAAAACATTGCTGTCAACACTTAAAAATGATCTGGTTCATTTTCAAGCATTCACCTGAGATCACAACTACAGCCGGGATATCAAAGATGTTGATTAGCCAAAGGCTTGTTCCAATGTGGGTCGCAAAGCCTGTCTTGATCTGGGATGCAATATCATCAACCATTGCGTCGATGTCTGGAACGTAGAATAATCTGCTTATCTTTTCATTAAAAGTTTTTGAGTGTCTCATTCTCCCCCCTGTAAGTATAAATAATCTTCTACGAGTTTCTGCCTCATTTCCTTGCTCCCATATCCCCACACTGACAATTTACCACCAAGTACTTTTTGTAACCTGAGCGCAACTTGTTTTTTAGCGTTACGCTCACCTTTCAGCAAATAATTGAAATGTCGTCTCGATATCTGGGCTTCTTCTAAAATTGTTTTTATCATGACTCTTTATATCATTCGTGTTTGTGCGTGTCAAGAACTATTTGTTCCTGTGCTTGATAAATATAAGTCCTACTTTTCTTAATCTCAAGCTTGACTTGGATCCAGTACCAGGGAACATCGAATTTATGCCAGATAATGTTATGCAAGCGGTTGGACTCTGGATGTGTAATTTGTTTCATCATCTCACCTCTAATTTATTCATGCGGACATCTCTGTGAACATAATTAAACATTTCATCAAACTCTGTTTGTTTTAGTATAGCCATACCATCCTCTCTAATATATTCTTCGCAAACAACCACATCAAGATTGAGTATCATCTCACACAATTTGTTGAGTTGATTGCTAACTTCAGATAGTTCTTTTTGCAATTCACACTTGCACGGCTTTATGTGGTCAAGACAGATAGGACATGGACCTAACTTCTGCCAGCATATTCCCTCTCCATTACTTTTACTCATCATCTCACCTCTAGTTTATTTATGGGCATCATCAGCAGTACGGCAAACATCTTTGTAAAGATCCTGAAAAAGATCCGAAATCCTGCTTGCCTTCTTGCTAAGTTTTTTGTGCCGAATTATGACCGGATGACTCTCAATGTTATCAATGAAATGGCCTGTTGTTATTGCTATGCGGTCTATTGCTTCGTGATAGCTGAATTTGTCTAAGTCGCTCACGTTTTTTCCTCCTGTAAGTTTAACCTCGGAAACCCTTTGTCGCAATGAAAGCAAAAAAGTCTACTCACAATCCACTTACCAGAATCTAGTCTTGTGTGGTGGATTACCCCGCTTCTTGATCCGCAGACCATGCAGCGGTTTTTTGATAGCTTCTTATATGTTCGCTTATTCATTGTATTACACCTAAATTTTAGAGATTATTACCCCGAGAATACATGAGGGCGCTATAGGTCTAGCTGCTTGCTGATTACCTCGGATTGGCCGTGTAAGAGCTCCACTTATGGCCGCAGGATTTACACTTTGTGATACTTCCGAAACTTATCATTGGCCTAATCGACACCTTGTCAGATTTGCAGAGTGGACACACAAATCGGCTAACATAATTTAATTTCTGTTTTGCTTCCATTGTCTCCCCTTAAATCTTCAATTAATTATTTAAGATCCAGACTAAGGATGGGCGATCTTCCAGCCAACAAAGAAAAAGCTATCACCCTTTCTTTTGCGAGTTTGTAGCACTCTTTATACGGCAAGCACCTACCCATTCCATCGGAAAGAGCGTTCTCGATAACATCATCAGCCATTGAAACTATCATTAATTGTCGAATGACCAGAACCTCACGAACGTTTTTAAATCTTTGCTCAAGAAAAAACAGTGCTGAGTTCTCCATTTTAGCAAGGGATGAATAATACCTATGTGCAGAGGTGCTTCCCTGCTTGGTGGCATAATCAACAAAGGTTTTTATTATATCTGTTTTTTTCTTGTGGGCAACTTTTCCATCTTTTCGCATTTCCAGCCAGTTCTCATCTTTCTGCTGTGATGCAATATTTGCAAGTGCTGTCCTCATCTTGAAAAATTCTTTCGTGAGTCTCTTCTTGAAAGCAACAACTGGCACGGAGTTTTTCATTAAAGTAATTAGGAAGGTTGTTTGTTGCTCGTCAAGTATTGCCTCTTCACCTGGACGGCCACCTGTCTTGAACTTTCGGATTTCAAATCCAGATGTTCCACCTAAATCTTTCAAGTCTTCTACATATTTTTTCACAAGTTTGAGCGCTGCATTGTGTTCAATTTTACATCCATCTGCAATTATTCTTGTTGTTGTATATGCTTTCTTTCCATCCATTAAAACAATTTCTCTACTCATGTGTTCACCTTTGTATTAAATTAAACTTAAATACACTTTATGCGCACATACACGTAAAGTCAAGGTGTTTAAACAAAAAAAGGCCCACTCGAATCAAATCGAGTGGACCTTAGGGGAGGTGGAGAGATTTAATATTATACCATTATGATATGGCTGTCAATCTTTCTTGCGATTAAAAGTGTTTATGATTATGGCTCCGGCCTTACAGTTATCCTGGACACGATAAGCAGCCGCTCGTCCCTCTTCATCCTGCGGGCTTGAATCGAATTTCATTATTCCGCCGTATTTAGAGCGAAAATTAGGGAGAATTGTATCACATTCATAGCATCCTTTGCATTTCGTGAAATCGACCTTTATTATTATCATTGCGGCCCTTATGTTAAAACTAATTTATGATATGCCTCGTAGTAGTTCTGTGGTGTAGCTGCGCCTTTCTGTGAATTAAACACCCTTTTTGCGTAATTTGCAAGGCCCCATGTGTCGCTTGCGTCGGGTAGTGCTTCTGGATCCCGATAGTATTTAATTCTTGCGTGGATTGTCCCGTAGATTGGGTTGTATTGGAGGTGTTGAAAACTTGAGCCTGACACCCCGCAAACGTCAGCTATTTGCTGCGATAACTCATAGCGGTAATCTATGTAATTTAAATAATTATCATATAGGGTTGTCGGTTCGATTTGATATATTCCCAGCGCAGGACCGTTCCCGTATTGCACAAGGGTAGAACCCAAACGGCTTTCATGAGCGGCAGTTAGAAGCAAAAGTTCTTCCGCGGATGGGGACCATATTCCGAGAGGTTGTATCGATGCCCTGATTATATTTCTTAAACTTTTTACTGATATCATGATTTGTCCACCATCACCTTAACCAAATCGATTAAGTTGTTATATCTTCTCTCGTGCTGCTGATTAGCTTGCTCTATCAGCAACTGATTTTGCACGTTCGAGTCTTTGATCAGTTGCTTAACTTCAGCAAACCCAGACGTACCTTCAGAGAATTTTTCGCTAAAGTGAGACTGTATTACAGCACAAGATGCATTATCAACTTTGCCCACTTCAACTGCGGAAATTCTTCTGGCGTGGTTTGTCAGCGTGGTCCTATTTTCTTTCTCCCGTTGTATGTATATGCCGGCCAGGAAAACAGTGACAACAAGACCAGTTACAATACTCCACCAATCTTTAATATATTCAATCATACATCTCCAAATATCCAAAAGTACCACCCAAACACGCTCACACCCAAAAAATAGATTGTCGCAACCGTCCGGCTACTTACGCGATTTAGTCACCAATAAAAGTCAAAATCTGCACGAAACTTTGATATTAGCTTATCCTCATATGCTTCATCGTGAATTAGACAGCAGCCAGACAAGTCAAATGAGCCGATAAAATCAGGAGCTAACGTGCAGTGTTTTTTCATAATATAGCCTTCAGGCCGTGAAACCCAATGCTTTAGCTTTGGGATATGAACCTTGCTTTAGCAGTTCTTCTGCTGTTGATTAAAATATGCATAGCCATCAACTGCTTGTAAAACTTTACAGTGGCTATAACCTATGCCTTGGGTTGTTCCTGATTGGGTTTTGATATTAAAAGATCCAGACGCTCTAATAGCTACTCTACCATTGTACGTTCCAGCCTTTTTGCCAGTGGGCACAATAGCTTTTACAATATCTCCGGTCTGAAACCCTTTGACATTTTTACTTCTGGTTTTTGCCTTTGTCCGGGGAAAACCATACTTGTCCACTCTACACATCTGTCTGCTACCATGGCCCATAGCCTTAACCTGCAAAACTTGCTTATGGGTTTGGAATAACGTTTCTGGTGTGGACTTACCTACACAGGCTGCATCTACCCAATGCTCTTTTGGTAGGTTTCTGGTTTTACGATTGAACTTAGTGAGTCCACCAGATCCAGTCTCTACGGGGAGTCCTGTAGTCTGTAATGTCCAGTATAAATCCCATTTAGTAGCATTAACTGCTGCAGCATCTTTTAGTGGGGCGCGAGTTTTGGTTAGAATTTTCCTGAGCAACTCTGGTTTGTCTGATAGGTACTGGTCTATTAACTGGCTATTCTTTTCCAGATTACATCTGGTACAAGCTATAGTTAAATTGCTAACCCGGTTAGAGCCACCTCTGGCCTTGGGCAAAATATGTTCAACTTCTAAGGGTGTGTCCTTCTTTTTACAGTAGACACACTCTCTGCCCCATTTTTCTAATAGATATTCTTTAACTTCAAAACCCATCAGCTCCCCTTGTTGATATTCAACTCCAGAGATATGAGGATTTTCCATCAGCTGCATGTCAAACCTAACCAATTCCATAGAAAGAGCTTGGATGTTGCAGACCTTCCGTAATCTACGTACCCATGTTTCAATGTTGTAGACTCTACTTTTTAAAGACGGTGATAACCAACCTTTAGGTCTTGTTCTGTTTAGAAACCTGGGCTTTCTGTACCTTGTTTTTCTGGATCTTCTCCCTCTACGGATAGCTCTTCTTGAATCAAGCAGGTTTTTAATCCTCAATCCTCTGTGCTCCAACTCCATAGCAAATACTATTTCACCACTGGTATCGTTGATCACAGCTATTCCAGTAGACCTGCTGCCGGGGTCTATTTTTAACCGTAGTTCTTCTTGCTGTTGGGTGGTTTCCAGATCTTCCTTTAATATAATGGTGAATGGATACTTCTTGAACACAGCGGCCTTCTGCTGGTCCAAAAGTAGTCTGGCCTCTGCTGGATGCACAGGGTCAAGTGGCTCTTTATGTACGTCTATTACAAATACTTTCAAAAATATTCCTCCAATTCCTTGGGTAAAGTTTACCTTGCTAATGTTACAACCAGGTTTAACGCAAATAGCACTGGCTTAACCTCTTACACCTGTTTAACTATTTACCGTAGAGCAGTGGGCTGGCAAGCACCCACTGGTACCTATTTCTGGCCTAACGTAGCTTGCTGATACATTGCAAGCTCAAGCGGGTCAACATAGGGCTTTCACAAGCCCAAAAGCTTTAGCTTTGGGTAGTTGACTTCTTTTTTACCATGCCTTCAACTATATCAAGCATTGGTAAAGCAATCAAGTCATCATATTTATTTGGCGATTCGATAACCCATTTACGTAGAATAGCTGTTCCTAGCAAGAGCCATTTTGAAACTTCTTCACTATCTACTCTCTCAAGTAGCATGCCGACTATCCACATTACGAGATTCTTTTTCATAGCAGTTTTTTCCTTAAAGTTTTGATGATATCTATAAGAAAATAAATAGAAACCATCATTTTAAATTTAAGCCGTTTGGCTCTTCCTTTGGGCGGTGAATCCATTCTAAAATTTATATCATCAACAGGGTCTGCCATTTCACATGACCTCAATTTTCATGTCATACCCGAATTTGTATTTAGCGCCTTTTGAAATAGTACGAATACTGCCTTCCATCAGCCTACCTTCGAGACCCATGTTGATTCTATAGGTACAAGTGTCTGGCACGCAGAATTTCTCATCGTCTGGATCAGGAGTCCATTCTTTGGCCTTGAACACCTGAACAATTTTACTAGGTTTAAATTCCATACTACTCACCGGGGATCATTGTTTCAGTTGTCGTAGTTGTATTAGTCTCTTGGCTCGAACTATCATTGCCGCCGAATTGCTTAGAGACCTCCATTGCTCCAGCTACATAAGCTACAACACGGAAACTTGCCCCTGCCTGTTTGAGAGCCTCTTTTGCAATCTCTGTTTGACCCGCCACGTAAGCAACATAAGCTTTCGCGTATTCATCCCCATGTCTACAAATGTCTTCCTGTTTGCCGAATGTAGCCTTTATCATGGTCATGGTGTCAGCGTGCATGAGCACAAAGGCTTTCTGGTTTTTTGGCACGTCGGCCATTTGCGCATTTTTGTTTCCCTCTATTTCCTGCACCCATGCACGGCAATCACTAATCATGCTTAGTTCACCAGAAGTGTAGGCTGGTTTATGCTCGGGTGGTTTGATTGAGCATCCTGCAAGAAGTAAAGCAGCGAGTGTTACTGTTATTAATAGTTTCATTTCAACCTCGTTTATGACTTGGCTGGCGCTAATACACCAGCCAAGTAAAAGGATTTATCTCGCTGTGGATAGTGATGCGTGAGTAACTCCCGTAGTGTCTACGACAGGGGCAGGGTCTTCCTCAACCGGACTAATAACCTCATCGTCTGTTAGTGTCATTTTACCTCCAAAAATTAAATTCAAAACGATTGATAGCGGTATTATATTAATTAGGCAAGCCCCAACGTTACCCGCTCAAGCCTGGCGATCTCCCTAGATTCTTCGACCCATGCTTGATAATTTGCTATTAACGCTGGCTCGTCGTCTTGCATTGTGTATGTCCCGGACAAGGCGCCGATAGAGATCCTTGCCAAGTATTGCTCGTCCTCGACGCTATACCTATCTCTCACGCGATCTTGCAGACGAGAGTATGACAGGAGCACATGGGGGCAAAGAGCTTTAATTTCTGCCCTTAGCTCGTCTGTCAAAGTTACTGATTCCATTGTCACGTCCAGCTCAAAGGGTTGTTCTGGTAATTCTAACTCATCAGGAATGTGTACATAAGTGTCATTACCGATTACACACAACTCAGTAATTCTTTTTTCCGAATCCCTATAATCTGGCTCTATCAGAGCGATTGTAGTTGAGTGCCTGCCGTCGAACTTTTTGAAAACCTTTTGGTATTTTAATATCATTTTCTATTTCCTCTAAAATTTTAAACATGTAGAAAAGAGAGTTAGTGTCGTTTTCTTGAAATATCTTTTTTGCCCCTCAGTGATTAAGTCGTACAGTTCATACGCAGTTTTTCTAATCTGATTCGACAGCGCGTATTTTTCGTGCGCTGGAAAGTGATTAACGTAA
>Ga0209414_1000073_pt1 | contig 41979 bp, 63 predicted proteins | sample LakVidmifraction_4_FD_181154 | JGI IMG/M metagenome (GOLD analysis project Ga0209414, IMG submission 181154) | Hypersaline microbial communities from Lake Vida, Antarctica - Brine Hole Two &gt;0.2 micron (SPAdes) (version 2) | ecosystem: Environmental > Aquatic > Non-marine Saline and Alkaline >...
AGGAGAAGAATTATGAAAAGAAAGTCCGCTAAAGAACAAAGTGATTATGTCGATGCTATTTTGTCAGGACATGTAACAAAGAAGCCTTGGATCGGTCTGACACCTTCCGAAACCGAAATTTTTAACATGTGGTTGGCGGGCGCAGGGGCAGCAGAGGCTATTGAGCTAGTACTAAAGGAACGCAATGACAACTAAACCCAGCGGTCGCCAAGCTACCCGTGAGCAGACACAGCAGCGCTCGCGTGTACGTAATGCTTTGGATCAGGCAGGCTTTGGCAACATCAATACCATAGCAGCGATGCGTACAGCAGTTGTTGCCGAAGTCGGTAACGATCACTTGCCCGAATGGCAGCTCTTTGATTTGTATTTGTTATCACTTAAACATCGCTCACCTACGCCAAAGTTTGTAAAGAACCGCCCGTACGTACTAGACAAGGCGATGCAGCTAGCAGCAAACAGAGCACAGGTTCAACCATCAATGTGCGGCATCCCCCACACAAGGAGTAAAGAATGACCGAGGACGAAGAATTTCAAATGCTGGAGCTAGAAATGCAACGCAAGCAGGGCGGCTACGCACACCCTATAAAAACGCTTACGCCTGACGAGCAAGAAGCTATTGACGAACGTAATGCGTTGATTCGGCACAACATACTGACAGCGAACGCTAAGCTGGCAGCTAACGATAAACAAGTGGGCGGCGACCACTATAAAAAGATGGGTGTGCAGACATGGGATGTTGTTGGCACTTGGCCTATAGAGCAACAAATCGGTTACTACAGGGGCAATGCGCTAAAGTACATCATGCGTATGGGTGCGAAGGATCAGTCCGAGCAAGAGATTGGCAAGGGCATTCACTACCTTGAGAAGTTATTAGAAGTGTTCAAGGAATCAAGATGAATGTAATTATTATCTACCTAGAAGATACCGAAGACGGCAATGTCTTGGTGTCTGCCGAGGCGCTTGGCAATCCAGAAGGAGCGCTTGATCTAGCCAATGAGGTGCTGTCCGAGATACTAAACGCACCCGATACAAACTTCTTACGTAGCAGCGTCTTTACCCGTCCTGCTCAGCGCGTGCAATAACTCTTCCCCCGCAGCTTGCGCTCCCACCTGAATTTCATAGTCATTAAAGTCAAACCCTGCAACGTCTGATGCCCAGTACGGACGTTTGGTTTGCATGGCAACTTTGATGCCAGTAGCATCGTTGTCCGCCACCACAAAACACGCAGGGAATTCCTTAGCAACCTCAACCAGATTCCCCGCCGAGAAGGTAACGTGGATGCGGTAGCGTGTCTTCACAGCCTTTAAAGCCCTACGTACTGACAGAGCTGTTGCATAACCCTCAGTAATGATGTCTACCCCTTTGTTATCGAACGTAGCTATAGCATTCTTTGTGACCTGTCCAGACAAAAACTTCTTATTGCCGGTTTTATCTATCAACTGACAACCCACAAGTCTTCCCAAGATACGCATCGGTATCACTAAAAGATCGTTCCACACCCATCCTTTCTCGTCTGAAAAGCCTTTCTTGTCCAGATACGGGTGACTTTGCTTGGAACATTGTTTCAATATCCATGCAGCCCTGTTTGCAGCCTCTTTTTGGGCTCTCTGGCGCTCTTGTAAGGCTTGGGCAGCCCTTTCCCTGTCTTTGACTGGATCACGCTTATACGTCGATTCTTGCGCCCATCTAATAGGCTTTTCATGGATTGCCCAATTCTGTAGAAATGCCACATCGCCGTCGTATTTGTAGCTGCCGTTAAAGTGATGCGGCTTATCTGTGGTTTTAACTCTGACCCACCGGTGCATGACCAGACTTTTAATAATTAAACCGTGAGCAAGCGCAAAGGCTTCGAACGTCATGCCGCTCTCGCTTTAGACTTCGCAAACGCAATTGTCCGCGACCGAATCCAATTTAAAGTTTGAGGGCTAGCCTGTTCTGGGGCGGATGATAACCCCCTTGGCTCAGAGCTAAATTTTTCTTTGTATTTATGAAATGCCCACCCGGGCTTGTAACCTTTGGCTTGCGCGTAGTAAATAAGTTGAGAATAGAAGGATTGATTGTCTACGCGTAACTTCTTATTGGCGGCTGCAAGCTCTTCTAGTTCACCCGGAACTGTCTGGACAGTAGACATCCTGACCTTGACATATCCACAAGACCCGCACGTATCAGACTTAAACGTCCATAATACCGAACACTTAGGGCATTTAGATTCTGTCTTCTCTTTCTCTGTTGGTTCTTTCTTGGCTGCCTCACCGCCGTCTTTAAGCGTACTCACGCCATTGGCAAAGACATCCTCCCAGTCATCTCTAAACCGGATGAAATTTCCAGAATGGTCAAGCCACAATGCAAAATCCTTGCCCTCATGGCTACGCATGACCCGTCCCATCTGCTGAACGTGGCTGCTAAAAGACTTGGAGAATGGTCTGGCCGAGATGCCGATCATCACATCCGAGACATCAAAGCCTTTAGTCAGAATGTCTGTGGCAATCAGGCCGGTAATTCTGGAATCAGGCTTAGAGAATTGCTCAATAGTTTGCCTCTTAAACTCGTCGTCTTCTTTGTACGAGATAGAGACAAAGTTATACCCTGCCGCATTGAATTGCTTTTCCAAGTCTTTGCCGTGGTTGACTCCGGAGCAAAATACGATAGTCTTTCTAGGCTCACCAAAGACTTCGTGTGTCTTCTTGACCCATTCGGTCACGATGTCCCCAGTAATCTTCATACCACGACTAGCCACTTCATCTGCCGCCCATTCACCGGCCAGTTTCTTCGCCCCGCTCATGTCTATCTCTTTGGCGATATAGACTTTCAATGGGCACAAGAAGCTTTTTTCTATCAGCGCTTCTGTAGAGGTCGCAGTAATGACGTTAGTGTAAAGATCATTAAGACCTTTCGTAAAGGGCGTGGCCGATAAGCCAATGACACGCATCTGGGGATTGGCTCTAATGTAGTCGAGCATAGACTTATGAAGGACGTGCGCCTCATCGTACAAAAGAATATCGGGTGTCTTAATCTTTCCACGACGAGCCAAGGTTTGAATAGAACAAACTTGGATTCGCTCTGACGGTCTGTAGCGCCAATGGCCGGCTTGCATGACGCCGTGATCTATTTGATACTTGCCAAGTCTTAGACTGGTTTGCTCGACCAAGACAACGCGATCCATAACCATCGCACATCTTTGGTATTGACGAGCATATTCTTGCATTATTGCAATAGCGCACTCTGTCTTTCCTGCGCCTGTAGGTGCATACAAAAACTGTCTTGTGTGCCCTGCGTTAAATCCATCCTCAAGCTTCTGAATTGCGTAAGCTTGATGCTCTCTTAGGTTAAGCATTTATATCTCCTGACCGGATACCGCCGGACTTCGGATTTGTTTAGGCTGCTGCCTTCTCTGCTTGCTTCTTCCAGTATGCCAATTGCTTGAGCATATCTGCATTCTTGGCTTGGAGCTGATCTCTTGACGACTTCAATGCGTGGATCTCTGCCTCTTGTGTTTTGATCGTGGCACGCAATTCTGCCATAGTATCTTCGATGCTGTGTTTTTCTTCTTGAGGGATGTCCATAACCTTCAAGGCTAGGCGATCCTTTAATGCGGCCAGCTCTTCTACCAGCTCGACGTTGGCGTGCGCTAGCTCTTTCATTGCCTCATCTTCTTGAGGAGGCGCTACAACGGGAGCCTTGCCAACTGGCTTGATGGTTTTCTCTTGGCCATGCTTATTAATGTATTTCTTCTCGGTAACGTCAAGATCTAGTACCTTGCGAACCCGACCCACGAATGCCGAAGAAACTTTGCACTTGCGAGCAATAGCAGCGTCTGACCATTCTGCCCACTCCATATCATTGAAGAGTGTCATCACGGCTTTACGCTTGTCTTCGTTCGAACGGCGTAGGCCATGATCGTCATTGACCCCGACTGCGTACAGCACCGCGTCACGCAAAGTTCCATTCATAACTTTGACGTCTACATCCTTAGCTCCGGCTTTTTTATACGCAAAGTAACGATGGTATCCATCTACCAAGTAGTTCTGTATCCCGTCAAAGAAAACCGTGAGCGCCGGAAACTTATCGCCCTCTATCATGGCTTCCGCATACTCAGCGACCGTCTCCTGTGAAATCTCTGTGCGAGACTGGGTTTGTTTGTTGAGTGTAATTTCTGTGATTAACATTGTGATCCTTTAGACGTGCGTAAGCCGCTGCGAGGGCAGTCGGCCGTGTGTTTGTGTGTGTTCATTCTATCCCCTTGTAAACACGATCCCTCAACCGTGTCTAGTAATTCTATACTTGTAATCTAACGTTTGCAATACTGTTAATTTGTACAGGAAATTTCTAAATGCGCAAAAAAATTCGCCCCATAGGCTATCCAAGGGTGAGAGCAGTGGCAGTGTGCAGTTACGCAGTATGCCCTTAGCCCTCCCGCCTGACCCAAATCATCCTCAAAATTCCTTAGACGATTCCAGTCCTACCTGAGTTAATGTTCGTCGATCCGTGTAAGTTCACCATAGCCACAGATCTTGTGTAGTCGCCATCCAACGCTACGAGGCTTATTAGTGAGGGGTATCACCTGCCTATGTTTCCTTCCACGCAGCCCATTTAGGCTCTATCTATCGTGTGGAGAACGGGAGAAATAAAAAAACCGCAATAGTCAATGCCCCCTTGGAACGCAGTCTTTGTGGGACTGAACCCCTTGCGGGGTGGGACACTGATTATTGCGGTCTTCTCTCATCGGCGTTCCAATTCCGACAATATGTAGTAATTGTATACCGCATAAAACAAAAAGTAAAGTGTGGGCTCGATAAAGCACGATTTCCATTAGACAACAAAACATTGGGCGAAGAGTGCAGGTGCGTGCCAGAACCTTTGTTGCAACGCCCTTTGTAACATTGGGCGGCTAAGACCCAACCCCACATTTATACAATATCACAAAGAAGAATCCCCTGACCAGATAGGCGAGGGGATTCTAGGGGACGCTCAGGAGATATTACCTGTTGGAGAAACAGACCAAGGAGGGACTTGGTGTAAACACTATACCAATAAACCTTTATCGCTGCAATAGCCACAGCGCCATAAGTAAGGCATCCGCTCTTCCGTGGTGTTTCACTAACTTCAGCGGCGCTTCCGGCCACAGTCCCCTAGCTAACTCAAGACTTGCGCTTTTATCCGTTCCGATAAGCCCGTGGTGCTTCTTCCACACCTGAGGACGTACCATTGAGACACTCGCCCCCGTGAGCGCTGCCACGGCCTCTATAGATCCGGCCGCCCTCATAAACTTCCCCGACGAAGCGATCCCCTGCCCCGGACGAACCCAGACATCCTCTATGGCAATCTTTGCTGGGTCACGCAATAACTTGTACAAGTCTATGGCCAGAATCCTACCGTCAAGCACAGGTAGATCCCCGCACCCTACGAATGATCCGTCCTCGCCTATAGCGCCCCAAGCCCCAGAAGAGCTCCCCGGATCAATACCGTAAATTATTTTGCATGACATACTTGACATCCTTGCAACACATGAATTATGATGTACCTAATCTGTTTGGAGACAGGTGTTGTACGAGGATAACACAGGAGAGCATTATGGACTACAGCGAAATAATTATTCGCATGACTCAGCGTCTCAAGCAATACCAAGACGCGATTAACAAGCAAGACATTCCCGCAGCCAAGACGCTTGCAGCAGTCATTTTTGAACTTTCTGACGAGCTTTTGTTTACCACGCGGAGTATGAAATGAACGCATTTTCTATTGCGTGCGAAGACGCATTCTACGAAACATTTAAAGACATATCGTTCCCAGACGATGCGGCCATACATATTTGGCGATCAGCATGGGCAGCAGCTATGAAACACGTTGAGGAGCACGACAATGAATAGTCAAGAGTTTAACGAAAAGGAAATGGAACTCACACGTATTCTTGTAAAAACTATAAAAGAATTTACTGACCAAGAAAATTTGGAAATGGGAATAAAAATTTCATTGCGTGCTTTGGTAACAGTCTCTGCCGGCACAATATTTATGCTTAGCTCGCAGAATAAATATAGCGACAAAACGGTGTTGGAATATTTTGTTGATTCACTTATGAAATCGGTAGACATTTTTCAATCATCCGCAGATCAATCCGCAGCAGTCATTAACAAAGCGATGGGGAAACAATGAAGCTGACCAACAAGCACAATCTTCCAGAAACGTTTATGAACGTCCTTCGCCGGCCGACATACACAAAAGGTGGAGCTAACATATCGGCGACTGAGCTCATTAACAGCCCACGCATCGTGCAGCTCAAGAGATTGAACGAAGAGCACCTTGAGGAAGACGTAGCGGATCGTATCTGGGCAATCTTTGGTACGGCTATCCATGCTGTGCTCGAGCATGGCAAAGATGCGAATCACTTGGTCGAAGAAAGACTGCACGCCGTATTAGATGGATGGTCAATCTCGGGCGCCATTGATCTTCAGGTGACGAACAAGAACGGCATTCATGTTGCGGACTACAAGACTGTTGGCGCATGGTCAGTCATGAACCAGAAGGCCGAGTGGGAGCAGCAACTCAATATCTACGCATGGCTTGTGGAGACTGTAAAGAAAGTGCCTGTGACCGGGCTGAGCATTGTGGCCATCATTCGTGACTGGAAACGCAGGGAGTCAGAAACAAAAGACACCTACCCCAATGCGCCGGTCAAAGAGATTCAAATTACAGTCTGGTCGTATGAGGAGCGCACAAACTTTATTCGTCAGCAGTTAAAGCTTCACTCCGAAGCCCTGTTGGCCGCAGAGACGAACGAAGAGTTACCACAATGTACGCCAGCAGAAATGTGGGAAAAGTCTACGAGCTGGGCGATTAAGAAAGTAGGTGGGGTACGTGCCAAGCAGATTTGCTATAGCAAAGAAGACGCTGATATTGCGCTAGAGCAAGTAGGTAAGGGCTATGCCATAGAGGTGAGGGAAGGGGAACGAACACGCTGTCAGAATTACTGTCAGGTACGGGATTTCTGCGGTCAATGGAAGGATTACAACTCAGGGAGAAATGAATGAGCGTTTACAAGAAACTAATGCAGGCACGACTAAAGCTGCAAACAACCAAGATTGCTAAAAGCGGACACAACAAGTTTGCCAATTATTCATATATGCAGCTCGATGATTTTCTGCCGGTAACGCAGAACATCTTTGCCGAGCTCGGGCTGTGTGGGATTATCAGCTACGGAATGGAAATTGCGACGCTAACCATTACAGACACCGATGGCGGCGGAGAGATTGTCATTCAAAGCCCGATGTCTACGGCGGCCTTAAAAGGATGCCATGAAGTACAGAACCTTGGCGCTGTTCAAACTTACCTCAGGCGCTACCTGTGGGTGACAGCAATGGAGATTGTTGAGCATGACGCCTTAGACTCTGCGCCTCCAGTCGAGGAAGAGAAACCCAAGGCCAAGCCTAAGGCCGAACCCAAGCTTGAGCACGTACAAGGCAAAGACGGTCCTTGGCAGATCACGATTAGCGAGAAAGAGCCCGGTGGTTTTGCGGGAGCGCTCAAGGAATGCACAGACATTCTGTTAACTATGAGCGAATCCGTTGACAATGTGAACTCAATCTTTCAAGCCAACCGCCAGTTATACGACAAGCTCAAAGTCGAAAACAAAGTTATCTACGACGAAACCCTTGAAGCATTTAAAACACGTAAAGCAACATTTCAACAGGAGAAATAAATGGAATATCCCAACACCGGCTCATTGTGGCCAAACAAAAACAAAACTACAGAAGCACACCCAAACGTGCGTGGCACCATCAAGATTGAGCGCAGCTTGCTCAAAGAGCTGATGACAAATAGTGATGAAGAACTTATTGAGATTGAGATTTCTGGTTGGACAAAGACCTACCAAGAGCAAAAGTTTCTTTCGCTCAAGGCAGCCAAGCCATACAAGAAGTCTGCCCCCAAGCAATCTAAGCCCGCCAACGATGATCTCGATTCGATGCCTTTTTGAAGGAGAAAAATATGACTGTTAAAAAACAAGTGGTGAACTGGGAAGACTTGGCCAAGAAGTTACAAAAGTCTCTGGAAGATCAGATTGACGAGAATGAAAAACTTGAGCGTCGCTTAGAAGAAATGTACGCACAGGCTATTAAGTTTCAAGGGGTGGTTGAATATCTGGAGAGGAAGATTGAAAACTCTAAACTTTGAAGGCGTCAAGTCATACCGCAAAAGAAAGGAGAAAACAAATGCATCCGCAATTTGAGGCAGTCAAACTCGGTCTTAAGCAAGACAAAAATGGTTACGTTCTTACGTTAAGCATTCATCCGGACGATCTTGATGATGCAGTCATGCGTGATTTTGTAGGTTCTAGGTATCAAGTGGTCATGGTTCGTCTTGGGGATGACGAGCAACCCATGAGTAGAGAGGGAGAGTTTCCCGGAGATCATGCCGTAAAGATGGCCGGCATTCTATGTAGGGATAGCGATTTTTGGGAATGGTTGCACCAACGGGAGCTGCTACTGGAGAAGAACGAGAAAGCTTGCGCAGAATGGTTAATTAGTTATCTGAGCATTGAATCACGCAAAGAACTGAAAACCGACTCTGACGCACGCAATCTTTTTAACCAACTTAAGCGCAGCTTTGATGCGTGGCAAAAATCCTAAGGAACCAACATGACTAAACTCATACCCTATTCGGTCTACTTATCGAAAGAACACTACGACAAGATCCGACAGCACGCCAAGAACCGTAAAGCTTCCTCATTGGTACGGGATGCGATTACTATGATTATTGACGGCAATGACCCCTACAAAGCAGGATACAGCCAAGCCTTGCGTGACGCTGTAAAAATTGTAGACGCTTGCAAAGAAATAGAACACTTTGCATTCAAGGGCAAATACCTAAACGACATCTTAATCGACAAGCTCAAAGGGCTTGATACCAGTACTAAATAGGAGCAGGTCATGGCAACACGAGATTACAAACGGGAATTCCAGACTCAGCAAGATCGTGGCGAATTGCCAGACCGCATGGAACGCCAACGCGCTAGACGGGCTCTGGACGCGAAAGGAGTGTCTAGGAAGGGTAAGGACGTAGCACACGTCAAAGCGCTCTCTAAGGGCGGCTCTAACGCAGATGGAGTGCGTTTAGAGGCGCCTAGCAAGAACCGGAGCTTCAAACGCAAGCCAGACGGGAGTATGAAGTGAAAGATGAAGATATGAGGGACTTTTTTGCGGCGTTTGCCATGCTTGGAGGGGTTGTTAGGCATGGTGCAATGCACAAGTTTGTGGCCAACGATGCTTATGCTATGGCAGATGAGATGATGTTGGCACGAGTGCAGCACGAAGAAGTGGGGATTACCGCAGTTAAACCTAAACGAAAGAGAGAAACAGAATGAAAACAATTATATTTACACTAGCATTATTGATGTCAACATCAGCACTTGCTGTCATTAAATGCGAGAGCACACCTACCGGCACTTGTTGTTGGGATACCCAGAAAGAAGGTCCATTTCGACCCATTTCATGTTAATAAACCAAATGTCACCCTAAACGTTTAGGGTGAGAACCGATTATGTCTACAAAAACAGAGAAGAAACACTACGACAGGCTCGCTCAACTCGGGTGCAGCCTGTGTAGACATCTGGGCTATGGTGAGAGCCCAGCGCACATTCATCATATTCGACGGATGGGAATGAAAAGAGATAACTCGCCTGTTATACCATTGTGCCCAGCGCATCATACAGGTAACGAAGGTGTGCACGGTATGGGCAAGAAAGCCTTTGCCGCATACTATGGCGTGACGGAAGAAGACTTGTTAGGGCAGACAGAGACGCTTATCTCTCCACCTGACGCACTCGATCATTAAACGTTTTCATCATGCGTAATTTTTGATCGTCAATACGTTGAATACGCTCATCATCAGGGTTCTTGTCAAACAGTTGCTTCTTCGTTTTGTTCAGCTTGCTAATCTCGTTCTCTAAACGATTGGCATCTTTTACATACCTAGCACTAGGGTTATCTCTAAGGTATGCAGGCGCTTCTCCGCGGGGGGCAAGACCTTTAAGTTCATTTTCATGCTTAGCCATTTCGGTAACATTTACATAAAATTTATTGGCTACGCTAGCAGGAGCATTGAGGTCGCCATATATTTTGCCAAGAATAGGAATCTTGTATGGCTCAACAGCTTCGCCTTTGCTTGTTCCTGCAACATACTCAGCCGCACGACCAATTTCTCGGCCTACACCGCCAAGATATTGCTTCACGACATAATTAATGTCGTCGCCCGTTGGGCTAAAACCACCTTTGTTAAATTCACTACCTAAGCTAATGTAGTTAATAAACTCGGCTATTCCTTTAGAGATTTCTCCAGCAGACTCCCGCGAACGCAAGTAACCCGGCGAAGGACTGGTAGCGCGGTCTTCTTTGGAGATGGGGCGACCAAACGCATCACGGTTCATGATGACGTTGGCAATTGGATCAGCAATTGTTGGCATCGATATTTGAATTGCATTGCCACCACCCAAAGGGTTAAAGGATGAGACAACCGCTTCCATTAAATCTGTGACCTTTCTTTGTCCAGACTTTTTGTCGCCGAACGCCATTTCAGAAAGAATACGCCCGATGTTTGGCAGAATGTTAAACCCAAGCGGCATTGGAATCATGACGTAACCGCCATCGCCAGTCGGGAAAATTAAATTCTTTTGCTTAATAAACTCTGACGGATCGTCCTCATCAAAGTCGGCCATAGCTAACAACGCAGCTTGGAACGCCCCAAGTAAAAATCCGCCCGCAATGATTCTTCTTCCGGCAGGCCCACGTAGCGTTTCTATCATGCGAGTAGTGCCTTGCACGGCAGAGTTAAAGAACGCATACAGAGCGCCTATGCCGGCCGTCTTGGCGCCTTTGCGGTTAAAGTTGACCGTGATGTTTTTAGCAATCTCAGCCGACTCTTCTTTAGATAATCCAAGTTTTAACGCTTGTTCATACGCAGACAAACGAACGACATTTTCAAGGGTATCGTTATAGTCAGACAACCATCCGACCACCACGGACGCTACTTTCTTGACGTTACCTTGGTTTAGGTTTTTAAGCTCTCGCTCGACAATCGTGCCTTTCTTTTGGAAGCTCGTAAACTGATTGATAAAGCCAGTCTTACCGCCGCTCGCTTCCATGTCACGGTACAAGTCGGAGTAATGCCCTTGCGCTTGTCCGCCCTTTCGACGTGTACGTGTTTCTTTGTAAATACCGCGCATTGCTTTGAAAGCACCAGCCACAACTTCTGCTTTTTTATCTCTAAGCGGCGTGGTCGTTAAGTTTAATGCGGCTGCCTGTACGTCTCGGGCAAAGTTCCATGCGCCAAAGATGGGGTTGTACTGGGTGCTTAGCGCTGCAATGAAACGAGTAACGGTGCCGAGCACTTGAGTAAGTTCTCCAAGCTGTTCGGCATCCAAGTTTTTAATCGACTGAACCATGCGTTTAGCACGTTCGTTGTTTGGATTAAAGAACAAATACTTATCTTCACCGTTGATACGCACAGGCAAAACGTTTGTACTAAAACGATTTTGCTGATTGATGTTGTAACGAACGATCGCGTCAAACTTTTTGGTGACAGGGTTATAGACTTTTTTAATCGAAGCAGTCTTCGGCTCTTGAGCGATGTTTTGCATAAGCTGCGTAACATCTGCTGGATCAAACCCGTAGTCCAACAACATCTGCCGAGTTTGTGCCAGACTCTTTTTGGAGGCTGGGTCAATCGCAAGCCAATAATCTGGGTTAGGATTCGCAATCGCCAAAGCAAACAAAGACTTGCCAACACGGGCTTTCTCAGAACGCACAATGGCTTTCTGACGCTGCTCCGCTACGCTTGCCAAAATCTCCTTGACGGGCTTATCAGATCCAACGGCACGCTTAGATGAAGATCCTCTTGTGGAGAAGCCCTGACCCATTCCTGAGCCTTCTGTGACGTAATCTAACTCTGTTCTAAACAATGGCACATAGTTAGGCCATGTTTTATTCCATCCGTCGATCTTCGATTGCTGCTCAAGGCCGCCCTGAACTTCTATAGCTTGTGTGCCTGCAATAATCTTGCGGACACGCGTTGCCAGACTTTGCAAGTCTTTGAGTTTGTCAGCAGGAATGCCGGCAAGTAGTTTCTTGGCGTCGGCAGTTGTCATGCCCGAACCACCGTCTGCCATGCCGCCAAGCTTCTTGGCTATAGAATCGTTACGTTCTTGTGCATGAAGTGCTTGCAAGTAATTATCAATCTCATCAAGACTGATTTTCTTGTCGCTCAATTCTTTGAGTAATGGCTTGAGCTCAGAGTTTAAAAACTTCTCTGTCTGGTCTGCAACGCGGCCATAGTACAGAGTTTCTTTACGGTACGCATTCAGAGCATCATCAATACGGCCGGTTGTCGCTTCAATTTGTTTCTGTACGTCTTTCAGGTCAACCTGTTTATCTTGAAACTTATAGACGAGCGGCGTCAGCCTTGTCTCTGGTGCTGCTAACCATGTTCCTTCAATAGGCTGATTGACAATACTAAGCCGTGGCATACCTGTAGAGGGGACTGTGGCGCCACGCTGTGGTAACGTAATTATTTCATCTACGCGTTCATTGTCTCGATCTTGGACGCGTTCAGCCTGGCTGACTCCAGAGCCGACCTTGCCAGCTTCGGATTGAATTGTTGTATCTTTTGGAGTTCTTGAGGGCTGTACTTTGACTCCAACAGCGCTTGTCTTTGTTGCGCTTGCTGCGCCTGATCTTTGCGATTCATTTTGGATTCCTTCAACGATAGATTGAATTTGTGAGTAAGCTTCTGGGGCGTTCGTCTGCAAATCTACAGGGCTAACAAAGTAAAAAGAAAATGCTTGCGCAAACGACTCTGAAGTCAGTATAACTTTGTCTTTGAATTGTTTATCAAATGGATAAGCAAAAGGGTGTTTTGTTTTTGTATTGCTTGTATCGTACCAATTTTTAAGCTCATCGTTAGCTTTTGACCAAGCGTTACCTTCAGAAATAGGTGTTTCCACACCATTTATTTTTGTTTTATCAACAGAATGACCTAACTCGTGAATGATAGATTGAAGTTTTGCTGCGCGAGACGATGATGCCCACGTCTTACCTAAAAGCAACCAGCCTCTCGCGGACGCAATGGCCGCAGTAGCGTCCATTCTTGTTGCGCCAGCAGCCGATATGTTTGCAAATACAGAGGCCGGCACACCTTGATCAATTGCTTCGCCTGCAAGATCCTTAATTAACGCCATTTGCGGGGCGCTCAGAGGCTTTGGTCTTAAAATACTTGTGCTTCCAGCGCTTTTGGCGCGAAACGAAGGAACAGCTTTTAAAAGGACTGCCTCTAACTTGTTTAACGCATCAATCTTTTGTTGTTCAGGACTGATTTGCACCGGTGTAGAAAAAATGTCCGTTTGACCAGACAGGCCTTCCTCTGCGGTCTTGCCCAGAACAAACTCGCTAGCAGCCTTCTCGCTACGAGCAGCAACTTCTTTGCGCTCGGCATCAGCTTTAGCTTTAGCATCGGTTTCACGATCGGCCTTGGCCTTGTCAGCAGCGGCTTTGTCGATTGCATCTTGTTGGGCTTTTAATTCTGCGGCTGTAGGGGCCTTTAAGCCCTGTTCTTCCTCTGTGCTTTCCTGTGAGACCTGATCTGCCGGAATATTTGCAGACTCTTCTACGATGGCGCTCGCAGATTTACGCGCCGGAACCTCGCCAAACATATCAGGCTCTTGTGAACGAGTGGCTTCAGTATTTAAATCAGTAGCAATTTGACGCAATCCAGCGCCTATCTTTTTAGATGAACGAGTATTGTTTGCAAACAATTGCAACACAGACTGAATGATAGGATCTTGGTTTAAAAAGTCTTGTTGACCCATGACATCAGAAAGTTTCTGACCTTGCCTGTTTGCATTTATCGCAGTCTCTGCTGCTTGCACAACCTGAGGCCGTATATAATATTCTCCGGCATTTGCGAGCTTTGCCATCTGAGGCGCTGCTTGTAAGAGACCGTTAATAATATTAGCGGCGTCTACAGTCTTCGCTTCCGCTGCTAAGGCTACTAAAGCATCGTTGCCATAAGCCTTTTGGAAGATAGCTGCATTCAGCCGGTCGTAAGCCTGCCGACTAGGACGTCCTTCCTTATCAATAAGTTGCTGTTGCTCGGCCTGTGGCATCGCTGCAATAAACCCACGAACAGTCTCTGGGCTGATAGCGCCGTCATCTCGGAACATTAGGCCATCAAGATCAATGCGATTAGCGTCGTTCTTAGCCTGTTCAGTAGCAGATAACGTAAGTGTTGAGGATGTGTTGCTTTCGTCGGCAATATCCGCAGTCACTTGATTTTGTGGCATGACTCGGACTAAGACAGGATTCTTCATGCCCGCAATGACATCAGGTTTGATTCCGTGTATGTCATCAGCAATTAAATCTTGCTTGTACTGATTCATGGTGCCACGCGTGTAGCCTTCCTTCAGCCCGGCAACACGACCGTTTGTAACCGCTTTAAAGCCGGTAAATGACGGGTTGGCATATTCAGGAACGGAGCTTCCATCTACTGTATTAGAAGGTAGTAATTGATCCGCCTCTAAAACTGCATACTGAACGGGGATCTTGCGATTAGATTTTGCAGACGAAATTGTTGCCTTGCGCCCTAGCTGACCGGCATCTATGGTTTGCGAACCAAAGACAACCGGAGCTCCCTCCAAAAACGAGTTAGACACAGAGACACGCGAATAGTCGGGTGTATTGGCAATCGAATTCATCTGTGCAATCAAGGCAGGGCTGTTACGTCCGCGGTTCTGTAGCACCACGTTTTCTGGTAATGATGCGGCTGAGTCAGCAATCTGGGGATCAACGATTGGAGGTTCAACGATTGAAGGTTCATCTACCGTTGCTTCAGGTGGCGCAGCGGCCTCAACTGTAGGAGCAACAGGAGGCGCTGCGGTAGTGGCTGCGGGCGGTGCAATTAGCGGCAAAGTAGCCTGTGCCGGCGGTGTTACTTCTGCGGGCGTTTTGGAATAGACATAGTAATTAATTCCGTCTTCTTCTTGCTGCCCAGTCAAAACGTATCCGGCGTCAAGCATCTCTTGAGGCAGGGGTGTCTCAGAATAAAATATTTCTGGTTGATTTTCTTTTTCCGGCGCTTTTGATAGATCTTCTTTTTGGTTAACGTATACCTGCTCACCGTTTCTGTCTTCCAAGACAAAACCTTTGTCGAGCATTTCTTTCTGTAAGGCTTGATCTTTGGCTGCCCGCACCTCTCGTCTAGCATTGATTCCACCAGACACTCCGCCCATTGTGGCACCGCCAATAGTAGCCATAGCGCCTGCTTCGCCCAATCCCTCGGTAAGGCTCGTCTCTGGAAAAACTTCTTGCTTGCCTATGTTGGACGCAAACTGACCGCCAATCTCTTCAATGTTTTCGCCAAGCGTCTCGCCTGCAGCGCCCTTCCCAAAGCCCTTGGCTGCCGCAGCCTTGGTGCCGCTCTTTGCTAATTCTGCGGGGCTAAGTGACTTCTTAAACATGAGTTTTTCAACTTCACGAGCTCCCGGTATTTTGGATGTGGCGTAAGACAATCCGGCCGCTTCCACGGCAGCAACACGGCCTTTTTGCAGTGCAATAGTGTTGGCTTCTTCAGGCGATGTCCCTTCCTTAACTAGACGCTCATAAATATCTTTATAAGTATCGTAGCCAATATCGGCGCCCTGCATAGCCACGCCGGTTCCTACTGCGCCTGAAACGCCAATACGCGACAAAGCTTGCTCAGATGCGTTTTTCATCAGCAACTTGCCGGCGCCCTTGGTAATCAGACCGCCAATTCCTGTGCCAATGACGTTTGGAATTTGCTCAAACAAAAATGACGAAATTAACGATGGATCGCTAACGGTGTCCGCAAATGCTGTACCAAATTTATTTAATGCACCTTCGGTTTGCTGCAAACGTTCTGCGCGTTCTTTTTCTTTTTGTTGCAGCCCAAGCGTCTTAGCCTCTTGCCCAACCTTTTGCAGACTTTCGCCAGACTCTTGCACTGTTTTTGATGCAAACGGTAGCAATGTGCTAATAATGTTTCGGCCAATACCAGCTTGTTCGCCGGGTGCTGTGCCTGTCACTAAGTCAGCCAACTGACCGGGCATTTGCATCAACCCGCCTATGCCAGAAGCTAGGCTTGGTGTAATGTTGGCCGCAACACCATAGATAGGGTTTTCTTTGACTGGAGCTGGGGTGTAGCTGGAATACCGTGCTAACAAGTCTTCCTGAGTCATATCGTCAGGAACATTGGTGACAATAGTGCCGTCCGGCATTCTTACGTCCATAGCTTATCTCCGTGGGGTCAGCGCATTAAAGTCTACCACTCCTGAGCTGGGTGCTGTGGGAGACAACCCAAGTGCCGATTGTACGCGTTGCCCCGCGGTAGGTTTAGGCGGTGGAGCGGGCGTTAATTCCGGGAGCGGATCTGGCTGGAAATAATCGCCAACTCCAAACTTAGAGTAAATGTTTTGCCCTATTTCATTTAAGCGGGTGTAATAAGGCACGGCTGCGGGGGAATCCGGAGTAATCATAGCGGTTTGTAATTGCTTTGCTACTCTTGCTTTTTCTTTTTCAAAACCATACTCGGCCGCTTTAAGCTTATTTAAATCAAGAGATGTGCCTGTTCGTGAGGCCGCCGCTTGCGCCGCTGCTAAACGTGTTGCAGCATCAGCACCATAATGCAAACCGGTAATGGCATTTTTTTCTGCTTCCTGACCTAGTTTCATGCCTTGGAAGCGTGAAGCGGGACCTGTATCCACAAGACCGGCCTCTTGCTTCTGACGATCAACCATAGCCTGACGCTCTTGCGAATCCATTGTGTCGTTGTAATTTACATTGGCTGCGCCTGCGCCCGCAAGCACACTGCCGATGCCAGTACGTCCGGCTGCGCCTAACAAAAATCTAGTCAAGCTTTCCGAGCGTCTGCGATCAGAATCATAACGGTAATCATCTATTGCGGCTCGCGCATCAATCTGACGCTGAATAACGGCACGCTCTTCAGGGGTATACCCTGATGCCTTGGTGCCTTCGTCTCGTCTTTTCTCATACTCTGCCTGTGGGTCTGCTCGGCCAATTAAAGCGCGAATTGCCTGATTAGTTAATGCGCCCAGCCCTGTATTGCCACTTGGCGCTACGTCTGTTGGTCCGCCTTCTTCAAACGCGACAATGCCACCGGCAGCCATAGCTTTTGCACCTATATTAGGAGCAGGTAACGCACCCATGCCCTGAGTCATAGGATTCATGTTTTGCATAGGCGCTTGAGAAGATCGCTGGACTAAATCTTTAGCCGCTTGTTGCTGTTGTCTTTGCTGCGTTTGCATAGCGCCCGTGGTTTGTTGAGCCAACTCTTGCTTCGTTAAGTCAAGGACTTCTTGTTCACGAGCGTCTGCAATGGTAGGCATTTCACCCCCCATCTTCATCTGCATATCTCTCGCGGCAGCCTCTTTCTCGGACTTGAGTTTTTGCAACGCAAGCAAGTCAATAAGTTGTTGGCTTTGCGAATACTTTTGCGCTAACGCCTGAGGATTGCCACGATAGGCGTCCATCTTGGCTTGTACATCTTGGTCAATTCCGTTAAGCATGGCCGATCCTTGTTATTTCGTGGGACCAAATAGCGTGTCATACAGTGACTTAATACCACCGGCGCTACCCAGTACGTTTGAAAGAGTACTTGGCTGTTGATAGCTATAAGACTGCGCTGCGAGTGGCATACCTTGTAGTAACGACTGTTGGTACTGAACTTGCTTGAAAGGGTAATCTCGCTCTTCTTTAAACTGACCGTAATCAGCCGCAATACCTTCGCCTTCAATGCCACGCTGCACTGCACCAAGTTCTGCTTGTCTACCTAGCGCATTAAGACCGTATTGATTCGTAAGGTTCTGAGCCTCCATGCCACGGCCTTGCTCGGTATTAAATTGATTGGCAGCCCTATCATACGCAGCGTTATAACCAATGCCTGTAATGTCAGCCTGCTTAGCCATTAGGTTACGGTTAAGCTCAGACTCCATAATGGCTTGCCGACTACCACCGTAAGCGCCTGCCTTGGATAATCTAGCTGCGTCCCCCATGCGAGAGATTTCCGCTTGGCGCCGAGCTTCATTTAGTTGAGGATCTAACGCCGACTGAATATACGGGTTCATGTACTGCTGAGCCGTGCCTTGTGCCGTAAACGACTGAGGAGTAAAGCCGCCCATGTTCTGAGGCAACGCTAGCCCCGCTACGCCCTGAAACGCTTGATCCTGTAGCCCAGATGTACCGGCCGTCAAAGGACCCGTGTAGGCCTGATAAGGCGTCTCACTAAGCGCCTGACCTTTGCCAAGCATATTGGTGACGTAATCACCCGCCCAGTTAGAGAGAGACGATTCTGTGCCCGTTTGTTTGCCCGCTAGTGGATCGGGAGGAGCGATAATTCCGGTTGCTGCTGTTGCCATGATTTACCTCACGCGGGTAGCGTTTTCTTTAAATTAGCGGGTTTAATTTGTTTCTTTGTTCCGTGGGCGTGTTTACGCACTCTGTCCATCATTTTGTATAAAACATCTGCACCAGCTTCGGAATTTCCGCTACCCAATGCGCTTACTACGTCTGCGGAAATAACAAATTCTCCGTGTCCTAGTTTTGCAGGGTGTTTGCCATCAATCACTGCTGGTATTTTATCAGCCATTCCGTCTGTTTTACCACCTAAATAGTATCCAGCCGAGCCAGCCTCTGCCAGGCCGAGTAGACCGCCTTGTGCGTAACCGATATGACCGCCCGCAGCATTGCCACCACTATTGCCGGCTTGGCTTTGATCGAAACCTTGAAACTCCTCTTGCGCCGGCGTAGTTGCAGTATTAGGTGTAGGTGTTGCGGCAGTAGGAATCGGTGCTTGGGGATCTAAAGGCACATACATGGGATATGCAGACTGCGCTGCGTTCAACAACGCCGCTCTCTCGCCCTGTGTAGCAGCCAAGTTAGCCTGACTAATCGCATTCGATTGTTGTTGCATAGATTGTTGCGCCGCAGCAATGCCGGTAGCATCTGCTCTAGGTAGGTATTGAGTATTTGTAAAATACTGTCTACCGCCAGAACCCGGACGTCTTGCCGGATCTTGGTTAGCCATAGGCACTTGTTGGCGCACGGCTTGGTATTTTGGTACCGTACCTTGATAGCCGCTAGGACGTGATGATCCGCCACCGCTTCCCATAAGACCCGCAATACCACCAGCACCTGCTGATAAGAGAGATCCGAGATTTAACCCGCCAGAACCACCGGCTCCAGACAAAGACTGGCTCAATTCATTGGCGTAATAGCCTAACGAACCGTAGTCTCCGGAATAAAGATTGTTTATGCCTTCAACATAGTTGTCAATTTCGTCCATTCCAAGCATTATTTGCTCCTTAACATTTCGTATAAATCATTAATAGTCTGCAAGTCATTTGAATCAATTAGGCCGCCCTCTGCATACGTATAACCACCTTCGGGCTTATAGTACTGATACCGTGGCATAGCACCCTCTACCGGCGCAGGGGCACTTTCAAATGGCGATAGCATCAAGCTTTCTTGCTTCGGCGTGGCAAACAGACTGTCGCCGCTTATGTCGTACAGGTAGTCAATCTTTGCAACTTGAGGCGTCTTAACCGTCGAAGTCGCCATTTCAGAGAGCAAATCTACTGCTTCTTGACCGTTTCTTCTGCGATTCTCTTTATCTGCGTCCGTATCTCCGTCACCCGTGCCATCACCGGTGCCGCCACTACCTGTGCCATCACCTACGCCGCCCGAACCGCCTACATCGCCTGTGCCGCCCCCACTTACATCACCCGCCCCGCCGCTGCCTATGCCGCCTAAGCCGTCTCCTGCGCCTATACCACCAGCATCCGTGTCCGCACCACCTGTACCGCCTACACCACCCACGCCACCAGAGACGCCGGGGATATTGCCAACTTCAGAACCTGCGTTCGGCGGTCTAATGATGTCTTGTTTAGGTGTGTAGTTTGTAAAGCTATCTAGGTAAGGCAACGTTGCAACAAAATTATTTATATTTTTTACAATGTTATCGGGCAGTGAAACGCTACCATCCGCTGCGGTAACAGCGTTTTGTTTTATAACATCTTTAAAATAATCAGCAAAATTTGCAAAATTACCGCCAAAACTCTCAGTCAAATCCACCATCGGTATGTCGTAATTAAACGCTTCCGGAATCAATATGTCCGCATATCGAGGATCTGTTAGGTCAGTAAGAACGTTCGGAGCAGACATTTTAGGCAAATTAATACCTAAGCTTTTGTAATAATCCAAATCAGCATCTGAAGCACCAATAATATTAAAAGCACTTTCGCTGCCCGCGATTGGCTGTACATTTGCGCCCGCCTCGTAACCTTCTGTCAAGGCTTGCATCAACGAAGATTCTGCATCGCTAAAATTAATATTTGGCATGCTCTGAAACTCGTCATACCCAGTCTCAAGGTCTGAAGGCAAGAGATCAGACAGTTCGTCAAATATGCTCGCGGTAGCGTAACTAATGGCGCCTGTCTTTAATCCGCTCTTAAGAGATTCGCCAAAATTTTGGCCGTTTGACATTCCTTGGGCTAACGTAGCAAGTCCTGCAATTACTGCCTTACTAGCCGTTGCACCTAACCCAATACCAGAAAACATAGCCGGATTAGGAATAAGACCGGCAGTTAAACCCGCCGCAACCAAGGCCGCCATCTGACCCCATCCGCCTTCACCTAAAAAGCCCCCTTGATCTTCCTTATACGGGTTAATCGTATTAGCGTTAGATTCTGTAATGTTTTTTCTGGGTGAATTCGGACTTGCATAAGTAGTTTCTAACTCGCCACTACTAGGATTAAATTGCAGGCCTGTAGGTTGAAAATCACTAGCTTTTTGGAACACCCCATTTTGATCTAAGTATTCTGTTAAATTTCCCTGAGCATCAAACTTGCGATATAAATTACCTTCGGAGTTATTCATTCCGTATTCGTAACCTAATGCTGGACCCATTGCCGTACCAAAAAGCACAGTAGAAGCCATGGCTTTTTCATTAAGTGCGTTTAAATCAAGCGCAGCAAACGCATCCTGCCCAACCCTTGTTGAGTACCCAACAGTGTTCCCATAACCGTCATCATTAGGCACCACATTAGCTACACGATTGCCGTCAGGACCTATCAGGGCATACTCATAGCCGGATCCTGCGTCTCCGCCTGCGCCAGTGGTAAAACTTTCAATACGATAAGCCGGTTTTGGTGAAGGTGCGGGCGCAGGGGCGGGTGCCTGAGCCTGTGCCTGAGCCTGTGCTTGAGCCTGTGCTTGTGCTTGTGCTTGTTGTTGTTGTTGTTGCCAAGCTGCAGCAGCTCTTAGTTCCTCTGCGTAGTATCCGTGCATTTGAATTTGACCGTAATCATCCATGTAGTAACGATTATCGTAACCATAGTCACTATCTTCGTACACCGCCATTGATCCGCCCAAGACGCTGCCACGGCGCTGAAACGCACGGATGGGTAACATCGAGTGAAACTTATATTTCATGCGGTTGCCTTTTATGGTAAGCGTGATACGTAGTTAATGCTACCTACGGCTGATGGGTTAGACGGACGAGGATACGGCAAAGTCTGTGCAGGCTGGGCTTCCATATAGATTCCGGCTACAGGCCCTATTGGATTGTAAGCCTTACTTGTGGCCCACCAAAACTTAATTTGATCGTCTTTTGCTATCTCAAATTCAATAGAAGAGTAGGCAACAATATAGCCATAAACGCCTGCGCTCTTTCTGGCGGGGACTGTAAAGCGGCTTGAAGAACCCGGCACTAACGTTCCATTGGTTTGCAGCCAGACAAATGCATCATGTGAAACGTTATCGGTATTAACCATCTGAAGGCTGAAATCAATCTTATAGACGCCATCCTGCCCCGCTGTTGATGAGCTATCCAGATTAAGGGTAAACCCGCTAACCGATTCTAAGGTATTAAACACAACAATAGTTGGGTCGTCATCGCCATCTGCGTATTGACTGGTTGAATCTGATGCCGCAATGTGTGGATTTTGCAGGTACTGACCGCCATTGTCGCCTAACAAGGCCTGAATAATTGCATCAATCTGCGCAAAATACAGCCGCAAAATATTCGAATAACGGTTTTTAAAGTCCCGTGTATAGACGTTCTCAGCCATAGGTAAGGCAGGAGCTCTTGTCGGGATTAGCTTAGCCATTAACGTCTGCCGTCTTTTACGAAATCAATTCTGGTCGCGCCCGTTTGCCATGCTGTACCAATCTGATTGGATTCATAGCGCAGCACAAACTGCCGGCCTCTCACTCGGATAAAGACTTGACCCGTAAATTCTTCAATCGGCGCCTGTGCAATACGTACGACCGGATCAAACGCACTACCACCTACAGAGAGGGGACTATTAAAGCCTGAGCCAGAGTTTTTCATCGGCTTGATGGTCATCGTCAACTGAGGTGTTAACGACCCTGTAGACGCTCTAAACGATACGTCCGGCAATACTCGTCGAATAAACGTAAAGCTATCACCATCACCCACGTCCCACTCGGCCGTTTCAATATAGGCATTTAATGGCAGAGTCTCGGCGCCTTCGTTATTGTCCGTGCCTATTTCATGTTCAACCAAGTTATTGCTATACGTCGCTGCAACGGGGTTATTACTTACGTCAGCGCTAATCCACGCGGTTCGTTCCATTGTGCCGTAGTACCAAATAGCTTCTACGTAGTTATAAATGACATATCTGTCTACAACAGTACTGTTCTTAGAGCAATAGAACCACCAGACTTCGTTAAAGGCCTCGTTGACACCACCAAACGCCTGATACTTCTGGGCTAAATTAATGTCCGCAAACACGTATTGTCGTAAATCACACACTAAAGTTGTTACGTTACCGTCGTATTTATAAAACTTATCAATCCCCATCCAGTACGTCACGCCAGACGCAACAACAACAGCATTGGGTCCAATGATCGAAATACCGTCCGCAAGAAGGGTCGAACCCCAAACAGCCGGAGGACCTAAGTACTGCAAGCTATAGACTGAAATATCAGTAAATACGACCATTTCCTGCCGTGTTGGCACCGCAGCAACAATTCCCGAGCCGTGGGATAAAGATAAACTACCTGCTTGGTTCGTCGCAGAGGGCGTCCAGTTAGCTGCTAATTCTTGGTCTGACCAACGAATTAGCATTGGATTTAGTGTGCTTGACCCAATATCGTTGGTGCCAAACGCCAAGACAAAACGGGAAACATTAGATACTAATAATACATTCTGGAATAACGGAACGTCAGACGCACCAACTAAAGAGCTCAGCGCAACGCCTCGAGTCGTTAATCCAGCCGAGGCATCCCAGTAATAAATACCACCCCCACGAGGGCCAAAAATTAAATCTTCGCCAAAGTTACTTTGCGACCAGATTCTTAATTCGTTTGTGGACGGAGCACCAATGCCCCATGCACCGCCACTCCAGATTCCAGAGCTCCAGCCAGTAAGAGGGATTTGTATCTCAGGGCCGACATTAAGTTGATACGCCCCTATAGTTGTGGCACCGCCATTTCCAATATCTCCAGAAGTAGCGTTTACCCCTACATTAATCGTGTATGAGTTATCAGTTAAGATCGAAACGACTTGATACTCTTTATTTAATACCGTAGCGGTTATTGCTCCGCCTAAACTTACAGCCCCACTATAAGTAACAAAATCTCCAATGACCACACCATTGGCGGTATCTGTCACCGTAATAATGGAAGAACCTGTCGCAGCCGCAAAGGTAACGTCACCAGCCGCAGTGGTTAGGCGAATCGGCGTAATGTCGTAATAGGCACCACCGTTCTCTAGGTAATATTTAAGATTAGTGCCAACAGAAATAATATTGGCGCCACCAAGCGTAATCCAGTTCCACATTGACCGGCAAACGCCGAGATATGTATTGTTAGAGACCCTCTGCCAACCGCCAATAGTTTCAGGCGTGCCTGCACGAAACCGAATCTTATCGCACTCGTACCAGCCAGTTTCCTGTTGGTAGCGGGTGTTTTCTCTATTTAGTCCACTTTTAAGTTGTAATTTTGTTAAAGCCATAGTATAGTACCTCTTTTAACAGGGAGAACACTATGTATGTATATGTATGGAAAGACGCCGATGGCACGCCTTTTTATGTTGGCATGGCAAAAAACGTTCGACGCCCCAATCCAAAATCTGTTGGACATAGGAATGCAGCCTGCGTAGAGGCGGTAAAAAAGATTGGTGCAGACAACGTTATTATTGAACTTCATATAGCTCCAGACGCTGAGACCGCTAAACAAATGGAACGCGATCTAATCGAACGTTATGGCAAAATTTCCAATGGAACGGGAACATTAACAAACATCGCAAAAGGTGGGGCATATCACAAAACAACTCAAGCGACCAAAGACAAACTTAAAACGTTATGGCAAGACCCTGTTCATAGACAAAAAACCATACATCGAAAACCTAGAAATTTAGCCGACAGCACAAAACTTATACTGCGTGATAACTTGCAGAACAACCCTGCCATGAAAACATGGTCTGAACGTAACGGCAAAGACGAATCTTTCGACGCAAAAAGAATAGCTGGTATTAAAGCCGCCCAACCTAAAAGAGCAGAAAAAATGCGCGACCCTGTTGCTTTAGCGCAGAGGAAAGAACGGTTAAAAGTTACCATGAGCTCCCCCGAGTATAAAGCCAAACGTGCAAAGTTTGATACCCCTGAGTACCGCCAAAAGCTTTCTGAGGCAAAGAAGCGATACTGGGCAGAAAAGAAGTTGCAGTTTACTTAACATAGAGCTTACGCCAGCAGGTTAGTTGCTTTGATTTTAACCGCAGCGACCCTATTTAGCCACCCTTTACCGAACGTCTCAAAGGTGTTCAGGCTACGGTAGAAGTCTTCTTTAGCTTGGCTAAACTTTTTAATCAAATCGTCGCCGTCCATCTTGTTAACAGCCTCTAGTGTAATTGGTCCGATACCACCATCAGCAGGCACACCGACTGCAGTCTGTAGAATCTTAGCCGAGCGTCCGGGGCCAGCGTTGACAGCAAAGTCAAATACTAAGTAGTCAATTCCTGTGGGCATATCATTGCACTTGCAGGCATCCCAAAACTTACGCTTGTACAGAGGAGCCACTAGCTCTGGAGTTAAGGCACGCATCTCTTTTTCGTTTGACTCACGTCCAACCCACTCTTCCCAAACGCGCTTAGTCACGCCAAGGTTGGTCATGCCACCCGGATCTGAGGGGTGGTTAACATAGCCGCCTTCCGAAGCTAACATCATTTCAAACGATTTTTGCCAATTTTTAGCAGCCATTATTTACCTTGGGAAGGACTGTTGGTAGGTTCGGGAATCAGCGGCGTGTCCGTCAGCATCTTTTGCCACTTCTGTAAGTCTTGTAGAACACTCTGAGAATACGGTTGCAAGGGTTGTGGCGTAGTTACGGGTGGAGGCGCAGGTAGCATTGGCGATGGAGGCACTATTGGCAAGCTGGCGACGCACCCGGTCAAGCTCAGTACGAGCAGAGGCAGCAGCATTTGCATTCTTTTGTGCGGTCTTATTTGCTTCATTTAGTGCCTCATCTTTCACCTGTTGTAACCGAGCCGATTCAAGCATTGCGTTCTTTCCGGCCTCTACAAGGGTTTGGCTATAGTCCGCGACCATCCGGTCTATCTTGCCGTTCAGTCTCCAGCCGTTCGTTGTCCACCCCACTGTAACCCCCAGTAGAAGCGCCGCCCCCGCCGTTATAACCATCGCTTTTAAATCCAGCATTTTTATCATCCCATGTTGCAAAGCCAATATACGCCGCAACCACCATACCAATAAAAGTATAAAAAGGCAGCGCGATTTGTCCCAGCGTTGCAGACTCGGTTGCCAGAATAAGTAGAGGGAAAGCCAGACCCGACAGCATAGACAACCACGCCATCTTGCGTCTATTCTTCCACCTATCAACTGTTGTCTCGGTCATTCGTCTTACGCCCAAGGCAAGGGAGCAGGCGTCGCAGTTAACATATTAACGAGCAATGCTTCCGTGTTTGTCACAAGATTAAGACCTAACTCCTGCTTGCTCCAGCTAACAACCTGAGCTTCGGTAAGCTGATCGTATGAAATATAGTTACGCCCTTGCTTTTCAGGAGAAAATGTTAACCCAAACTTTTCGGTCTGTGTATTTACGCCGTCCGTTTCAGGGTGTGGCAACTTGTCATGCGTAATTACGCCCGCAAGTACAGGCAGATTGCGTTTACAGACAGGGCAATAGTATTTAGACAAACCCATGCTATTAGCGTCAAGTGTGTCGCTCAAGTATTTTTCTAATCCGTTGCTCATTTGATAGACTCAGTAATCATGTCTTCGGAATCCTGTCCTTGATATCAGCCTGCCAGTCCACCCAAGTCGTCGTGCCGTTTACCTGATCGTCATACTGCATGGCGAATTGTTCGCCTGTGCTTTTCAGGTTGTACTCAGCGGCTCGGAGTTCTTGGTAGGTTGGCTCTGGTGGTATGTCCGCAGGCTCTGGCGTGTTGCCTTCTGCTAGCCATTGAGTGTATTCAGCAAAGTCAGTATTTTGCGGGTCAGCAGGGATGCTTGCACCGTCATTGCGGGTGATGCTCGTTGAGTTTTGATTTAGTTTGTACATTTTTATAGCTCCGCATTTATTAAAATACTATTAGTGCTAACAATGAACGCACCCGCATTCTGCACCCCGGCAGACGAACACACAACAGCCAAATACAAAGATCTTAGATCAGGCCATATATAGAACGTAAGGATGCTAGTTACCGTAGTTGATGTGCCGTTTGTATATACCAATGAGCCAACTAGATTAGAGGTTATTGATGGGCTAGCTCGCATAGGCACAGGAAGAACGTAGGTATTGCTTTCCAACTGAGTCGCCGTCCTAAAAAAGCCTGTCATGAAACCTGTACCCCCAGGGATCCGGAAGAAATACCGCTGACACAGCACCAGCTCCAAACCCACAGGCCTGCGCTCAAAAGGGGTGGCGACTGTTCCAAGCTCAAGCTGTGCTGTAGCCAAAGTGCCTGCGTTAAACTCAACGCTCATGGTTGTGCCAGCAGTCTGCCCGGTAATCAAGATGGGGCTGACAACAAACGTACCCGATGGAGTAGCAGAATCAACCCCAACACGAGCAAGCGCTGTGCCAGTCCATGACAACACGTAACTACCGCCCACCACGTTCTTGTCTTCAACCACTTGAATCAGGCTTTTACCCGAAGCAATCGTTACCTGCGTGCTGGAGTTAAGCTGGGTGAATGAGTAGTCCCCGCCAGATGCGCCTGCTTTGAATCGGTCATGGCCGTAAGCACCTGCTGCAAGGGTTGCTGCTGAGACGTAGCCCCGCTGATTAATTCGGAAGTCTGCGTTGAATAATGCGTTACGCATACCCAGTGAGTTGGCAGAACCCATCCGCGTGTTGTCGTTGAATGTCAGGCCATTCGTGCCGTCTAGTGATGCCGCCATTATTTAATCTCCTGCTGTTGGGTGTAGGTTTTAATCTGACACAAGAGTGTTGCTCCGAATTCAGCGCCTGTATCGGTTTCCCACCATCCTTTTTCAGATGTTGTTTGTGTTTTATCCACGCCATCCAGTAGTTTGGTAATGCGGGTTTGATCTACTTTCTGCGCCGATTCCCAGCACTCTTTTAATAAGTCTTCGTAGCCGCTGTAGTTAGCGTCATAACGGTCTTGCATATCGGCGAACCATTGTTCAAAGGTCATTTATGCGCTCCCTTCTAATGCCGTGAGGCGGGTTGTGAGAGATTCAATAAGGGCTTGTTGCTCTTGAATGGCCTTGACCAAAACAGGAATCAAAGCGGTATCAACCATGCGCAGTTTGTCTGCATCTTCGTTGTCAACGATGACTGGGTTAGCGCCTTCTAATGCCAATACGTCTTGGGCCTTAAAGCCGTAACGCACACCGCCATTGGTTTCTTCAGAGTCCCGTGCAGTACGGAACTGATACGCCGTAGGTTGCAGAGCTTTGACAAACTCAAGGCCATGCGGTACAGGTGCAAAGTTGGTCTTGTCCCGAGCATCTGAAACCACTGTCCAAGCTACTTGAATGTAGGCGTTGGTGACACCCGTTGACCCCATGCAAAACCGATTGTTTTCGGTAGTGGGGTCAAAGACTGGAGCGTAACTGCCTGCTGAATTGCGAGGGTTGACTGCTGTGTTTCCACTACCAGTGGTGTTGCTCCCGAGTGCGCTCTGCCCGATAGCTGTGTTGCCAGCGCCTGTGGTGTTGTTCGGGAGTGCTTGAAACCCGCTAGCGGTGTTGTTGCTGCCTGTGGTGTTGTCCCGTAGTGCTTGAAGCCCGCTAGCCGTGTTGAAGCCTCCTGTGGTATTACTCTGGAGTGCGTCAACCCCGCTAGCTGTGTTTCCGCTGCCTGTCGTGTTGAAGAAGAGTGCTTCTCTCCCGTTAGCCGTGTTGAAGTTGCCTGTGGTGTTGTTCTGGAGTGCGCTCACCCCGCTAGCTGTGTTTAAGATGCCTGTGGTGTTGGCATTCAAAGCACCCGAACCCAATGCGGTGTTAGACGCTATTGCTCCAGCGCCTTTGCCCACTCGCACACCTGATAGGGTTGCATCGGTTGTGGAGGTTACTGCACCTGTTACTGCTAGGCCATTTGTTGTTGACACCGCACCAGCCGCGTTAATCGTCATAGCCACAGTACCGCCAGCAGCAGTGCCTGACCTCAACTCTAAGATACCGTCAGTGGCCCCGGTTGTGACAAGGCCTGTTGATGCGGCGTTACCTGCTTGGATGATGGATGGCATTAGGTTGGCTCCTTGGGCATTGCTGCTTTAATCGCGTCTGCTGTAGTTGCCGCGTTGATGGCTGTTTGCATATCGTCATACTTGGTTCGAACAACAGCACGGGCTTCTTCGGCTGCTACGGCTTCTGAGGGGATAGTTGCTTTAATGTCCAGCGGCGCAAACTCAACTGAGCGAGCAGCGCGACGAGCAGTATGTGCAATGTCTTTGTCTTTACCAATGTTGACTGTAATCATGTGATCTCCCATGCGTTGCGAAACGTACGGTCGGTTGGAATGTCTGCAACGTCTACGATGCTGTAGGGCTTGCCTGCGGGTACATCTTTGGCTGCAATCTCTTCGATGGTTAAGCCGCAGTCAGCTGGAACAATGATGGCAACGCCGCCTTCGTCGTTTTGGTAAATTATTCGTTGGTTCATGGTGTTCCTTTTAGCGAAAGATTGCAGCGGAAACTTGAGAGGTATCGACAAAAATATTACTAGAAGATTCCCTAGCGCACATTTTTATAGCTGCTGTGTTTCGTACTGGGGCAACATCTTGTTCGTTGTATGTTTTTGAAGTGCTTCCATTAGCTTGAAACGAGTAGTTAGCATCAGGCATAGCAGTAGCAAAATTAACCGTGTAGTCACCAGTCCCGTTATCAGTAATACTTGACACATTCCCACTAGCCCTAATAGCCACAGTTCCAGTGCCGTTAAAGTTCACCCAAGCCCTGCAAGCATACAAAGGTGCAGAGCCAGCGGCGTTTAGTGCTACAGTAATACGTGCAGCAGCAACATCACCTGTTGAGTCTTCACCATCAAATCCAGCTGTTGAATCAATGTCCGGCGTTGTAATGCCAGTTGTCCCATTTAATATAATCATACTAACTCCTTTGCAAAATACTTTGTTGTGCCATTAACAATACGCTGGATTGTTGACCTAGAACAACCGTAAGCCTTTGCTAACTTTCTGGTGCTTTTATGCTCCATGTGTTCATATATGGCACAAATGTTATAAGCATGCGTTTCGGTAAATATAGCATTGGCTTTACCTGCATTTTTATGCATTAAGTTTAAATGATCTTCTGTAATTTTAATCAATCCGTTTACATAAGCGTGTTTTGAATTTTCTGATCTTGTTACCCATTCAAGATTGCTAACAGCATTGTTAGCCTTATTGCCGTCTTTGTGGTTTACTTGTGGTTTGTTTTCTAAATTTGGAATAAATGTTTCCGCAATCAGTCTATGGCCTAAGTGTTGACTTTGAACCCCGTCTTTTCGTAGGGAATAAGTCCTATACCCAACTTGATTACCACCCTTAAGAATAATGGGTTGCCCTGTTTTTATTGAAACAATTTCGCCATGTTTTGTGGCGGCATAAATTCCTTCAAAATTATTTATTGGTTTCATATCAGATCACCACCCAGCGTGAGCCGGATGCAACTGTTACTGTTTGGCCTGAAGCCACTGTTATTGGGCCAACTGACATGCCGTTACCGCCTGCTGCAATTGAGTAGCTAGCCGCAACTGTCTGGCTGTTTATCACAATCCCGTTACTAGCATTGAGCACGTTTGATTTTAATTCACCTGTAGACGGCTTATATAACAACTTACTATTACTTGTGTAAACGTTAGCCGCAGTGCCAGAAGTGGCATCAGCAAAAAGAGGGTAAACATCAGTCGCCGTTGCTGTATCGTTTGTAATAGCCGAGCCGCCCACACTTGCCCAAGCTGTGCTGTAGCCCTCAAACTCTCCGCTAGTACTGTTAAATCTAAGCATACCCGCACTAGGTGTAGGTCGTTGAGCAGTAGAGCCTACAGGTATTTTTACTGCTTCATTTGATGTAAACGTTGCAGTGCCAGAGCCTGTAAAGTTTGTAAATGCGCCCGTAGATGGCGTTGAGGCGCCGACTGCCGTGCCGTCAATCGTACCGCCATTTATATCAACGGACGATACAGCCAAACTTGTACCATCAAAGGTTAAGTTTGCAGAGGTATTTAGAGCGCTAGTTCCGTTGCCATATAAAACACGATTTGTTGTAACGCTCGTTAACCCAGTGCCGCCTTTAGTAACTGGAAGCGTGCCGGTAATATTCTCAATATTCTGCGCTATTAAAGCAAAGTCTGCACCATTCCATGCGACCAGAGCATTTGTTCCGGCTGCAATGGTTGCGCCAGTTGTTGCTGACCCTTTCAAAACTACAGCAGCATTAGACTGGTTGACGACAATAAAAGCTTTACTAGACGATGGGGCGATGATGTTGCGTGAGACACCCGGAGCACCGGTAGGAATAAGGATGGCAGCTCGCGCTTGGTTGGCTACACCAGATCCAGTGGTCGTTAAAGTCCAGTCGCCTGAAGCAACCGAAGCCGTAGCAGAACCCGCAATAGAAGACTCTACCAACGAGGTAATGCTGTTGTTAACAACATCACCCCATGTTCCGTTAAGCTCCCCGGTAACTGGAAGAGCAAAGCCTAAAAGGGAGGTATACGCGGTAGCCATAATTAATCCTTATGTCGTGGCAACATCTTGCCAGTCTGATACTTGATTATCGTTGATATTCTGCCAATTTGCCACTTGATTGTCATTCACGTCTTGCCAATTTGCAGGCTGGAAATCGTTAATTTGATCCCACAACGGTCTGCCTATTAATTGGTCAGAAATAATAGCGCCTTCATCTACGGCAGCTTGGAACACAGCAAGCGCTATAAACGCCTCGGCAGCCTGTATAGATTCATTTACAGCCGCCACAAAATCTATCTTTGCAGCCACGGACTCTTGCCCCGTAGCGGATTCTTCCACACTTGCGTCAAAGGCAACCAACGCGGCATTGCTGTCTGTTGCTGTTGCAGACTCATTCATGTCGATTAAAAACGCAGAGCCTATCTCTGGAGCAAAGTCCTCTACAACCGCCGATTCATTGACAACCGACGCAAAAGCCTGCGCCACGCTATTTATTTCAAAAGCCGTGGAGAATTCACTCACACTTGCTGCAAAATCTACCGTGGCTGCTACAGCTTCGCTTCCGACAACAGACTCGCTTACCGAAGATCTAAACTGAACCGTGCTTGATGCCACATCTGACACAACCGAGCTTTCTGACACAAACAACCCGGCCACCAGAATTGTAGTCGCTAGATCACTAACTTGGGCAGACTCGCTTACACTAGCACTAAGTGCTACACCTGCTGCAACTGCATCGCTCACAGACGCCGATTCTGAGGCACTCCGATCATAGACCGACATACCCCATGCAGCCTGACTCCAAGTACCAGAGCTCCAGCCGCCATCGCTCATACTAGCCCGCCACTAACTGATCTTCGTCAAACCAACGCTGTTGATTGCTACCACTGGCATCAACCCATGAAATTAAATACTGAATGTTTCCGTCTTCGTCCATACGCAAAGCTTCGACCGGACCCTCAGGTATGACGGCCGCGAGCTTTACGACTTGGTTTTTAGCAAATTTGGTAGCCATATCTATTCCTTATGCTGCATCGAGGCTAAACGTATACGAGATCTGGATTGTGTCACCTGATGCTACAGAGCGATCGCCGGGAGAAGCAAAGTCAGACGCTGAAAATAACACGCCAGCCGTACCACTCTTGGTGTTGTCGCTAATTAAGAACGCACCACCGACCGTAGCCGTAGCGTTAATCGTAAAGACCGCAGGAGATGCGGAGTTTGAAATCACCGATGGGTCAGCAGTCGTTGCTGTACCAAAAGTAGCCGCTGGGCGTGTAGCATTACTGTAAGGGACAACTTCGGTAAACCCGCCATGAGAGGCCGCTGTGTCGCCTGCCACTGGGTTGTTAGACGCCGCAGCACCGTAAAGACCGATATACCAAGTCGCTGTATATGAGACGCCTTTAAAGTACTTAGTGTTCATGTCTTGTAAGCCTTGGTTCACAACAAGGTTCTTTAAAGACTCTTGCCACTTAACCTGACCGTCTGCGCCAATACATTGCACAGCAAACACGCCACCACCAGAGATTTTCTCATCTGCGCCTAGTGTACGAGTAAGACTTGCCCCAACAATATCCGAAGATGCGGCATTATCAATCATCATTTATAGCTCCTTTAAACTGAACGCACGATGGCGGTTTGTGCTGTAGATAGCGGAAATTCAATCTCAAAACTTCCACCGCTGGTTGTAACGTCCTCGCCGAATAGCAAGGTAGCAACGGCAGGGTTTGTCACACCATCTGCCTTGTAAATAAGGGCACCACGCGCCGTAATCGACGTAACAGGCAGGATCACATTGGCAAAGTTTATATACGCTACAAAGCCGTCTATTGTGGGGTTAACAGAGATTGTTAACGTTGCGCCGCCTGCTGTGTAACCAGAACCCACTACTTCATTCGTGGTCGTATAAACATCAGTCGTAGCACTTAAAGTCGCCGCAGACGTATAGAGCGCAATCTTATAAACCTGCGTAGTCGTGCTACTAAAGTCAAACTTGCCTTCTAGCAAGCCTTTTTTAAATGAGTTGCATATCGCTTGAGTAATCATCTTAGCTTACCTGCGCTCGGTATTGGCCAGAACGATAGGCGTCTTGACGTAACTTGCCGTCACCCAATTGTTTGAGCAGCGCAATCGACTGTAGATACAGCTTGTCATACATGGCAATCATGTCGCCCTCACCCTTAATGAAGCGAAGCGCTTGAATCAAAGCGCCGTTCAATAGAGCGGAATCAAAGTTATCGCCTAGCCACGAAGTCCCAGTAACAACAATTGATTCAGGGTAGTAGAAATAATGGAGCTCAACGCCATACGCTGCATTAGGCGTGGGCCCAACAATTAGGCTTAGCTCATTAGTCGTAACAGGAGGAGCACCGTTTGTAGTCGTAGGACCAAAGATAGCGTAGTACCTAGGAAGTGCCGTAACCGTAGGGTTGGGGTAGGCTTGACGAATAAAGTTTACGTCTTTGTTCAGCAAGTACTCGTAACGTCCCGTACCATCAATAACAGCCAGTGAAAACACCGACAAGAAATCAGCGGGGGTTGAGAGATACTTGTTATTAATCGTGAGAGTGGCTGTAGAATTCTTGCGCAACGAAGGAAGCTGAACAGTGTTGAAGATCAATTGCTCAGCCTGCTCAATAAACATATTAAGCTGGTCCGTGGTAAAGGAGTTCTCCACCACGTCCTGAATATTTGCGCAAAGTTCTGTATAGTTAATTTTGTTTCACCTTAGGCCATAGGTCCACGAGAGGTTTTGCCACGAGTTGCTGCACCCGCACCACGCATTGTAATGCCTGAAGTCTTCGTAGGCGCAGAAAGATCACCAACACTCACTCGCATCGCGGGAGTGCTAACCAACGTCTGCTTAGAAGACAAAGTATTAGGATCTACCGCACCTGATACGGCGTCTTGTGCTGAACGAGCATCAATCTTTTTGCCTTTCATGGTGTGTGGCTCCGCATAAACAGAAGCCTGACCGACTTCTTTGCCCATAAGTTTTTTACTGTACATTATGCGCCTCGGCTTGATTTGTACTTAAACGAAGAGACTTTTTGATTTGCAACTTTAGCCAAACCACGACCGAGTTCTTTCATTTGCAAATTAGTCTTGCCGCCTTTAGCAAAACCTTTGGCGCCGTGCATCTTCTTTTCGTGCGCTTTCACTTCCGTGTCAGCAATTTTCTTTACTGTTTTCTTGTCCATCTCTGGCTCCTTACGTTGTGCGTACAGTAACTCGTCCTACAAATGTCGTAATCGTCATTGCTAGAGGCTCTACAACTTGACCCCTGCTTTGAGGATAACCCGTGAAATCTGGTCTTGGATTGCGTAAAGCTTGCGGATCTTCAACTGGATACATACCTAACTGAAGCTGTGGTTGGTCTGGATTCCAGCACTCGGGACACGCTTTAATATTGGTATTTCTAGTCTTAACAATTAACTCTTTTAATTGACGTAGTTTATACCGGAATCCGCAAATATCACACTCTGCTATTGCTCGATTTCCGGATGCAAATCTATTACCCATGTTGCCACCTATTACTCTTGCGTAGATTCTCTATGGCAGGAATAACTTGTAAATTAGTCGGAACGTGCAAGCCAGAAACGGTTTTACCTGTTAATGGAATTATATGATCTACGTGCCACGGAAAGCCAAACATTTTGGTACGCATTTCGGCCAATTCATAAGCCTGCGCTATCATCCAATGGTCGTCTTCGGTAAGCCATGCTGGTACTCTATTCTTTCGATCTTTACGATTACGTGCCTTAGCAGCACTCGTTAATCCCGGATTCTTTTGATCCCACTTTGCCCTAGCAATTCTACGTGCTTCTGGCTTGTTAATGGAATAATCGCGATCCATCTTTGCTTTGCGTTCTTTGTTTTTCTCGCACCAAGATTTTTTGCTAGCAGCAATACGCTCTGCATTTTGTGCGCGATATTGTTGACCAAAAGCTTTGATGCAAGCTTTGCATTTGTTGCCTTTTGCCGGAAAACTTCCTGCATCCCTAATTGTTCCGCACACATAGCAGGGAAGCGGGGTCTTTTCTTTTTTAGGCAATAAAGCTTTTTCTGCCTGTAAACGCAACCGACGAGATTTGCTGCGCTCTAAAAATATTTCCTTATTTTTAAGGTATTGAGCGTGTGCGTAAATTTTTCTCGCGGCAAGGTTTTTTATTGGCATATTTACCTGATATATCCAATTCTAGCTACAAGACGCAGAGGGGCTTTTTCTCTATCTTCGCCCGCAGTAATATCCCAAGCCTCGTCATACTGAGCCTTAAGTATTTGCAATCTTTCCATCCCACCCGGAACCTTCATGGCCAAGTAATACGCTAAACCTGCAATCATGCAAGGGACAAAGCGAAAGGGAACATCCATTGTATTAGAACCGTCTCCAGCGTCTTGAATCCTACGCATACGCCAATAGGCAAAAATGTAGTACGGGTCTAGTAGAGTGCCTTGATTGGGCACAGGCCACACAGTAAAACGTGGGCCGTCTACGCGACGCTCAATCCACACCTGAATAGGTCGACCTTGTGTAGGCTTGTTTGGAATTGTGGCATAGGTAGAAACACTAATACGTGAGATTGTTAAATCTGACTGCGTAGAGGGATTTCCTGCGCCCGTGCGAATGACGTGCTCTAAGAGATCAACTGTATCAGCCGGCAAGTCATACGTGGCCTGCCCTTGAATAAGAGGAATTGTGCCTTGCTCAAAAGTAAACATATTCAAGCCACGAGACACCCACTCTTGAAACATTAGATTTAACGAGATCCGAGCGGTCTTTAAGTCCCAGCCTGTGCGCATTTCGTATCCGGCGCGAGCGTAGGCCTCTTCACAAATTTCTGTTAGATCCAGATTAAACGCGTATGTGCCGGATGTGGTCATGGTTTCTTCGCTGTTTTAGCCGATTGTTTAAAAGCATCTAAGGTAGGTGCACCTTTACTTCCGGGCTTACGCATTTTCTCACCAGAGCCGGTAGCAATGCGTTTCTTCTTGGCATTAATATTTGCATACAAGCCAACCTCACCGCCCGCAGCATACTCGGTAAAGTCAGTATTGTCGCGACGCGCCTTCTTCTTACCTTTAGGCATTTTTGCGGGAAGAATATCGCCCATACCGCGAGAACTTATCATCTCATCATTCCCTTTGTTTTGCCGCGCACAGCACAGCCATCGGCTCGGCTAGAGGCTGAACCACCTGCGGCCATCTTCTTAATCATGCCGCCTTTCTTTTTGAGATCTTGTTTCTTTGTAAACTCGTAACCAGCATCCGTGTCCGCACGCATTTTCTTGTCTTCTTCTGAAAGAAACTCAAGAGGATTTGGGCCTTTGTTTATTTCCAAGGCTGCCGGAGGTATTTTGGCAATGTTCTGCTGAATTGTTTTAGCCCGATCTTCAGCTAACAACTCTTCTGTAGTTTTGCCTTTATTAAGCCGAAATGCTGCTAATTCAGCCGAGGTCATTTTCTTTTCCATTTAGCACATCCGTCCTTTTGTTTTACCACGGGAAGCAATACCATCACCGCGCTTAGAGGCCGAAGAAACACTTCCACCGGAAGCCATTTTCTTCACTGCTCCACCCTTTTTGGCGCCGGGAATATCTTCTGATGTGCCACGATATATTTGTGGGTTTGGGTTTCCACGGCCTCGTCGCGCACTATTCCTTATGATGTCCATGAGATCACCAATTGGTCCGGGGCGATCATAACTACCACGGCTAGGAGGCGCACGTCGGGGTGCTGCACTAGCCGCAGGAGCCTCAGGAACTTCTCTGCTTGAGCGATTGACGCCGGGAGAGGCGGAAGCTGATTCTTCTGGCATCTCTACAGGCATGGCGCGGGCACGAGGAGCTGCACTAGGCGTTGCTCTTGGTCGTGGAGCTGGTGTGCGGCTTCCGCCTAAATCGACAGGAAAAGCCTGCGCATCAGGGTGTGTTGCACGATTGCGATATTGATCGACAACGCTATCGAAACCCTCACGCTCTGCATTCATGCGAGCACGCATACGGTCGTCATCGCTAATGCGCTCGTTGCGACCGCCACGCATACCTGCGTCAAACATCTCTTGCGTAAGACCTGCGTCAATGTCCGCCTGAGTCATGCCACCAGCAGCGTATCGTTTTGCTTTTTTCATAACATCATTCCTTTGGTTTTACCACGCAATGCGCAGCCGTCAGCACGACTAGACGCGCTTGACACGCCTCCGCCCTTTGCCATTTTCTTTGGTTTCTCTGTCTCATACGGCGAGACACCGGGGGTAATCTTACCCATAGACGCTAAGTTGCGAGGACGAGGCGAACCTAACCTCGCCCCCATTCCCGGTGTGCGCATAGTCTTAACATCCTCTGTGCCACGCAAGCGCTTAGGTAGAAATACTGTATCAGTATCGGTATCTGGGGAATTAGGAGCTTCGATCATGTCAGTTCCTTAGCAGGCTTTGCCGCCCTTTGCCATCTTAACCATTGCGCCAACGGTCTTGCCTTTCTTTTCAATTCCGCCGCCACGAGCCATTTTAACCATAGCACCAACAGTCTTGCCTTTTTTCTCGATGCCACCGCCACGAGCCATCTTAGCTTCGGCCATCTCGTGCTTCATCATGGATGTAGGAGCGCCTTTCTTTTTCATGAAGCCTACTTCTTTCTTCATCATTGCTTTTGATTCTTTCATTTCGCCACCCTCAGATTTTGTGAATTCTTTACCGACGTTTGTAGGAACACCGACTTTCTTAGCAAACTTTGGATTATTTGCCACGGCTTGCATGAACTTCTTTTGTTTTGCGCTAGTGGCTGGCATCACTTAACCCTTAACAACTTCTTCAAGGCGGATTTCAAGGCGGTCAAAACGCTTGTCGACGTGTTGCAAAATGCGCTCCATGTCTGCTTTAACTTCAGCGCGAGTAATGTGGTCACGGGCTACCTCCTCACGGGTTTTGTTTAAAAGAATACTGATTCTATCAAGCTCAGAGAATTTATCTTTCAAGATAAACCCCAGCAAGGCCACGATAGCGGAAAGCACCACGTTCCAAATCATCATTTCCATTTAACACTTCCATTTAACACTTCCATCTTTTGAGACTCGCGGCTTTGCGGGTAGGCTTTTTATACATGATAGCGCCCTATAATTTCTCCTGACTCACGCATAGCTGATAACTTTGCTTTCGATAAAATTTGCATTGCACTATTGCGTGTTTTATCTACTATACACGGGTGTAGGCGACCATGTGCTACGGCTGATAAAACACGCAAATTTGTGTAGTGGTTGTTCTGGTGATCACCGTCAATATGGTCTACCTGAGCGCCTTCATACAACTCCCCAACAAAAGCCTGAGCTACAAGACGATGAACTAAGAAACTTTTACCAGGCACCGTGCGTACAGAACCGTCTCTTAATTTAATTTCTATGTATGGCAAAGTACGACCCCATGCGCTACGCTTTTTAGGTTGGAGGCGCATTATTTTTTCTGGTATAGGAACCATGCACCCAGATTTTCCACGGCGATACCTTTGCACGGATTTAACTCGCCCATGGTCACTGACTTCATACATTCCTGCGTACCCATGTACGGGCACCCAACGTTCAGTTAGCATTTCCATCTTTTCCTCGCGGCATTCAATCTACTATTTGGGTCTTTAGCGGCTTCTGGAAACATCTTGGCTTGCCCAGCGCTTCTTGCACAAAATGATTTCTTACGTGGCCCACCTGCGGGCTGCGGAGCCTTTAGATTTGACCCATTTTTTGCATTATACGCCGTACGTCCAGCAGCAGTCATACCTGCACCATCCTTGGTGCTCAGGTAGTTCTTGCCTTTTCCAGTAGTCGTTTTGGGTATGGGTGTTTTAGTCATTATGTTGAAATTAGTGAAACGCTAAAATCTGGGGCTGTGGCCGTTGGGGTCACATCATTATTTGCCGCGCCCAGAGTCATTGTTGCGCCGATGCCGTTACTAAATGCAAAGCCCTCAAGAGGTAGCGGATAAACCAAAGTGCCGCCTGCTGGCAAGCTACAAACAATTATTGGAGTACCCGCCCCCGCAACTGGTACTGATGCTGTGTTGTAAAGCTTGAAATGCCTTGCAGTTGCTGCGTAGTTTGTAAAAACAACCGTCCGCAAAATAGCTGGCACGTTGCGGATGGAGACCGAGTTAACGTTCACTGCGCCCGCCGCCCCTAGTATGAATAACGGTATTAACGGAACCGCGCTGGGGCCGATGGCTATTGAGCTGGTGGATGATGATATTGGTGAGGCCGCTGGAAAGTTGCCAACGTTAATCGTCTGCCCAGCCGCTACACCTACAGAACCGATGACGTTACCGCCAGCAGGGATAGAGGCGTTCAGGAATACAGTGCCAGTGCCGTAGCTGTTGCGGATGTAAATCGTAGCATTTGTGCCTGTACCACCAACAGCGCGGACACGGAAGTATTTAGTGCCTGCGGTATTACCTCGATACACCCCACCGACTGTAGTATTACCAGCGAGAATCGTGTTCACAACTCCAGTTTGCCTGCCAATGATGTTAGTCCAGCCACCATCAACACCGTTGGTCGAGCTTACGGACGCTTCAAAATAAAACGTCGCACCACCCAATGTGCCGGAAATTTCTACAATCCACGCGGAATCTTCTGTAGTGCCTTCTAAAACCACGGTCGAGTTAGCACTAGGAGCGCCCGACACAAGCACGCCATCACCCGCAGGTGCGGCAGCATTGGTATCTGAGACGGTTATCGTGCCCGTGATAAACGATGGCGCTTGGGCAACATTAACTGTACCGATAACTTTTGTTGTCTCTTCTGTCAGTGCCACTGTACCCGTTGCGGAAATCTGCCCTGTATCGTTCGATTCCTTGAACCCGAACGCGAAGCCCTCCACGGTGCCGGACGTGTAAGCCGTCACCCGCACGCGCAAGAACTTGTACAGGACTGGAATCTTGATAACGCCGTTCGCCGTGGCTGTCAGGGTGTAAGGGTCTAGAACAACCCCTGTTTTCTGCACGACGATTGGAACGAACGTGCCGTTATCATTAGAGCCTTGGAATTGTACAGAGCCTGCCCAAGTGCCAGTGAGTTGCACCGAAATAAACTTGTAGATGGAAGCGTCAAATGAGGCGATCAGGTCATTGCTGACCACCGTTACGTCTGATACCGAAATGCTGATCGGCAGGGATGGGACTACCTCAACCCCTGCGCTGTCGTAGAGCGTAACGCGTGCGGCCTTGCTTACCGCATCAATGCGTAGTTGGTCTGTCCCGCCGTTCCCGTCTTTTATTTCGACTGACATTTTTCGCCCTTATTGGCTAACGATCCATTGAACGCCATACGTGCCGTTGCCATTACCGTCCGGCATTTCGCCGTAGATTGAAAACCCATCACCCGGAACAAGCGAATAAACGGCCAGCCGGATCGGGTCAATCAGCATGTCATCTACCGAGTGCGCGGCAGTTGCAAGGATTCGCATAGCAATGCTGATCTTTGAAGCTGGAGTGACTTGCGTAACGCCTGTCACCGTTACAGTGGCAGTTTTACTACCCGCGCCAAAATCTAACGTAGCCACTCCCGATGCGCCCGCCCCACTAGATGCTGATACCCATCCTTCTGTAGACAAAATATACCCTAATTCTGCACTCAGCGGCTGTGGTACTTCACCCTGAATCCCGTCTTTTAAAGGCGTACTAGGGGCAAATGCGCCAAATTCGACTATGCCTGCGCGGGGGGCGACTGACATTATAGACTCGCAATAAAGGCTTGGTGTTTAGCTAAGAAAGCAGATTTTTCTGCGGCGACCTCAATTTTTGCTTGCGCTACTTTAGCCAACTGAATATCTAACCCCTCTAATTTCTGTTTTGCAGCTTCTATTGCGGTCTTAGCTTTCGCTGTTGCGTCAATGAGTGCTTTATTATTTTCTTTTGCTGTTAAGTTAAGTGCTGTTGTTTCGTCAGCTAACAAAGCGGCGCTGGCAATAGTTTGGTCTGCAACAATCTGTGCTCTAGCGTTAATATCAACAGCTTTGGACTTTGCATCGGCAACAAGTTTTGCAGCAGAAATTTTGGCATCAGATACTTCTTGATCCGCGTTCTGCTTATCCACCGCAATTTGTTTTTGGATGGTTAGGATTTCAGCCGCAGGGCCAACCAGCTCAACAAATTTTTTATACTCATTAGTTGCGTCTTGAATTGCTGTTAGCTTACTTTTATATTCTGCTGGGTTTGCAGTGACCACGGCAAGCAAATCCATAAGCTGAGAGCCATTACCGTTAGAGCCGTCAATATTAGAAGCAATCACGCCACACCTCCACCAGCCTGAATTGCAGTAAACACAATTGACCCACTGCCAGAAAGTAATTGCACGCGAACGCCTGTAACAGGATAGGCAATATTAGAATCTTTTGTAGCCGTTTGTGCTGTCATACTTGGGTGGTTCGTCCAGTTTCCAGACGCAGGCGCGTAGCCTTTGGCAAATACATCATCAAACGTATATTGAATTGTGTAACTCACTATACCCGTAACAACCACATTTAATGCTACGTTAAATGGTGAAACATAGTTATCTGGTGGGTACACAGAGGATGTTTGCACTCCTGCGCTTGCATCGGACAGGGTATATACAACAGGACGCATATCAATCTCCCGATTGTTAAGAGTTATTAAGCAGCGGCGATAACTGTACCAGCGGGAGAGATCCAGTTTGTGCCATTACCAACAGCGATGCAAGGTGCGCCGGCAAGACCGTCCGATACATAAATGATTTGACCTGCGGGCTTAGTAGCCAAGGCATTT
>Ga0209414_1000075_pt1 | contig 41565 bp, 47 predicted proteins | sample LakVidmifraction_4_FD_181154 | JGI IMG/M metagenome (GOLD analysis project Ga0209414, IMG submission 181154) | Hypersaline microbial communities from Lake Vida, Antarctica - Brine Hole Two &gt;0.2 micron (SPAdes) (version 2) | ecosystem: Environmental > Aquatic > Non-marine Saline and Alkaline >...
GTAGGGCAGGACTTGGAATAAGAGAATGGACTTGTGAGTGCGGTGTCACTCATGACCGCGATATTAATGCGGCAAAGAACATTCTCGCGCTCGGGCTTGAGCGTCTAGCAGTAGGAATCCCCTCAGTTTAGGGAAGGGGAGGAAGTCAAAGAAACCTTACTACCGAGCATTAACACTGCTATTAATACGCTTGGTGCAGTTACGTTTGTTATTATTGTTATAATGACCATTATATGTCTTGGGGGTTTCCATCGAACACGACTATCGCAGAGATGAAGAAAAATTCAAATCCAAAGAAAAAGTATGTGTATGGAGTACATATGTCAAAAGGACAGTGCTGTATATTTTTGTCCCATGTGTCTTACTTGGCATAATTCTCCCAAGTAAAAAAGATACGTACTTTATTATCGGTGCATACATGACACAAGAAGTATTAACCTCTGATACCGCCAAGGACTTTCTTACAACGGGTAATGAGACAGTTAGCTTATTTATTGAGCGCACAAATTTACAGCTTAGTGAGGACATTAACGTTTTAAATGAGGCTACCAAAGACAAGGTGGTATATACAACAGAAACCGACAAATAGGATAGCCATATGAAATTCTTTCACATTTTCTACACATTGTACGATACTAAAGGGCAGTTCGTTGATTATGGTATTAAACAATTAACATATAAAACGTACCCAAAGTTCACTGAACTACACGATGTAATTGGGACTGCTGAACAACCGTATCGTGTCGCTATTACTAACATTGAAGAAGTTACTCTTGAAGAATATTATGAAAATCTGACAGAAGAGGAAGAAACTGCTACCAATCAAGCCTTTATGGCAAGCGTATTAGGTGATATTAAAGTCTTAGATGCTGACGAAATGGACAACTTAGGACTTGACGAAGAACGTATCGTTGAAATTGGACATGCTGTTGAGCAAAGCATAAACGATTCTGGTGACTTTGATGTTCTAATTCTGCGTTTTATATCATCAGTTATTAAACAGTATGCTGAAAGTAAAACGCCATGCTCACCTACAGTAGAATACTATGAGCGTTTTGGTATTCCGTACGATGGCGATGTTGACAAGTTTACTTTTGACCAGATGGTAATGTCATATAAAGTTGACCTTGTTAAATTAGCAGATTCATTTGATATGGTGCTTGAAGCGCTTGATAACGATGAATACAAGCCATCCACGATGTATACAGCTTTTAATAAATTGTCAAAAATGTTACCTGGTATGTGGAACTAGTAACAAAATCCAAGTTTTAAAATGCACTTAAAAATAAGTGCATTTTTTGTGGATGTTGTTTGACAACCACTCCATATCTTGCTATAATGTTTATGTAGGTTGGGAGATAGGTAGTTTAATCAAACAACGAAATTTATATTATTGGAGTTTAAATGAACATTGTAATTGCTTCTATTTGGATTATTGTTGTTGGTTATTTAATTGTTCCTGTTTTTATTATTTTTATGTGGTCAGTGGTTGCTTTGTTCTTGATGATTACTACTATTGTTCTTTCTGTTGGTGTTAAGTGGATGATAGAAAAAATCAAGTCGCAGTTTGATGAAGTATTCGCTTAATAGTTAACATAAACCATTTGACAAGTATGTCTAATGTTGCTATAGTTATTGAGTAACTTAAGAAGTAAAACAAATTTATATCATTGGAGAATTATCGTGGGTAACAGAGCAATTATTACATTGAAAGAAGATGAAAAACAACGTGGTGTTTACGTACAATGGAGAGGCGGTAACGGTAGTATACAAGCCTATATTGAAGAAACACGTAGACGGTTTACTTTCACAGCGTTTAGGGACGATGCCAGCAACAGAACATCAAGGTGTATGGAAAATGACATTGTAACCTTCTACGCAATACTGTATGGTGTTATACGCGAGTTCTTTGGGTATTGTACTAAGTATACAACGCGTGAGTCTTTAAGTGTTCATATGGTAGAGAGTGGTGGTTGGAGAGAATTCAAAGATGACAACGGGGTTTATGTCGTTGATGCTGATTATATGTGTGACCGCTTTAACGAGCCTGAATATAGTCCGTATGAAAAGTATAATGTTAAAAACATACGCGGTTATTATGAAGAAACACACGTTGAATTGTCGAAAAAACATTTGTCGTTGAGGTAATATAAGTGAAATCATTAGATAACTTATTCAACATTAGAGCTATTATTAATGATAGTAAACAACCGTTGATTATAACTGATATCGTAGAAATTACTGGACTTAGTAGGCGTACCGTACAAAGGTATGCGATGCGCTTAGCAACAGAAGGACTGGTAGATTTTAACGTTAAAAATAGAGGTCGGAACGATGTTGGTGGTATGGGTTACGAGTTTATGCGTTTTACATAAAACAAATTAGATAATTAGGAGTATTATTATGGGTGGCAGAGCATTCTTTGATATAATTAACAGTGAATCTAAGCGTATGGACAAGGATGAATACGATGATGTTCTTGCGCTAACAATAGCGCGCATTAACAATTCACATGACATGACTGGTATTGCTAAAGGTGTCTTGTCAGTTGATGATAAAGAAACGTTTGGCGATATTGATATTTTAGTAGTACGCGAATTCTTTTTCTTTCACTTCTTTTGGAACGATAACAAACATCGTTACAAAGCATATAAACAGAATGGTGGTGTTATTTCACTACTGGATAAACAGGATAGACAGATTGATTTAATCACTACACCTAAAGCTATATACGAAACTCACTATGATTACTTAAACTATAATGACCTAGGTAATTTTGTTGGACGCATTGCAAAATCCATTAATTTAAAATATGGTCATGATGGTCTACATTTGATTGTACGTGACGCTAATGATAACACGCGCAAAATTGGTGAAATTTGTGTATCAGTTAACACTATGTTCATATACCAGTTACTTGATATTGAACCTCCACACCGTACTGGATATTACAACATGGAAGATATATTCGATATGATTATGGATAGCAAGTATTATCATAAAGACTTATTCTTACTCGAAAAGCAATCACATAAAGCGCGCGTGCGTGACAGGAAACGCAAGTCGTATAACGCATTTCTAAAGTATATTGAGGAAAATGATACTAGTACACACACAAGACGCAGGTATAGTATTTTTGAGACGCTTGATAAACTACCAGCGCGGGTTGGTATTGACTACATAAAACAGCGTGCAACATACGACAATAAACAATACGAGAAAACTTTGTTTAATGGTAACATTGTACGTGAATTGACAGGTTTACAAGGTAAAGAACTTGGTGCGTTTATCGGTAGCATTAAAGAACAAATTGATATCTATGGTGATATTGATAAACAAATAAATGCACTGTATATAGCTTATACGTGGGATAATAATACTCCAAATATGTACCCATCAATTTTTAAGGTGCCGAAATGATTATCACGGACAGTCTATGTTTAGAAGGTATATTCAAAAGAACAGATGAAGAATGTATTCGACGCTGTTATAATCCTGATATGATACATCATGAATTAATTACAACAGAAGAAATTGCAAATATGTCCCAACGAGAATATATGACGCTTAGTAAAAGACTACCCAATTTCTTTTATCAACGTGGGTTAGGACTTATACGTTTCTTTCAAATTGGCGTACATGAACACGCGGCTACTGTATTGTTAGCATACCATTACGATATCACGTATGATGAAGCGTTTGAATTATCAGAAAATAAGCGCGAAGATAATGATGAATCATTAATGTATATGTATAATTCTGTTGATTTATGGCTTAGATTAGGTAACAGAGCTTTTTTCTCTGGTGTGGCATTAGGACGCGTATATGCAAAACGCGGTACACTAAACGGTGATGAAGTTGATATGTTTGAATATGACTTTGGATATACAATGGAGTGGATTGATTAGAGTTTACCTATAACTTTTTTGTATCAGTGTATGCACATATGACACGATAACAGCTTGACAAGGTGCTTCAATATTGCTATAATGTTTATGTAGGTTGGGAGATAGGCAGTTTAAATTATATTATTGGAGTTACTCATTATGAAAATTGTAAATAAAGTTAAAAAATCAGTTGTAAGCGCAAAGAAATCTTATAAAGATGCTTACAATGTGTGGACTTCTGATATGAAAGACAAAGTGGTACATTTCATCATTGACAGTGGTAAAGACGGTGATGCCGAAGACACTAAGTAAACTATTATTTTTATATTATTGGAGTTGCTATGATTACCGAAAAATTTATTATTGATACTGTCCACGCCGAATATTCAGAATTCCTCGCAAAACATTCCGTTACACCAGTTATACCTTTACGCAAAGTTGTTGTTAAAAAAATGAGACCTTTTGGTGCTGCTGTCAGTGACGGTACTATTCGCATTAACCTCTCATTTGTTGGTACTGAATTATATGAACATGTACTTGATACAATAAGACATGAAATTGCACATATGGTTGTTGGTTTCGAAGTTGGTCATGGTAGGTCATGGAAAGCATGCTGTAGAAAGATTGGTTGTACTCCATCAGCGCGTGCCAGTGTTACTGACACAGGTTACATACAAAATAACTATAACTATGCTTTGATTGCTGTGTTTAATGATGATAGTGAATTGGTAGTTAAACATTACAAGCGTAAAAGTAAGAAGTACACGCAAGCCGATAGTGATAGATATAACATTAATGGTAAAAAAGTTAAACGTTTTTATTTTGTGGATATTAGTGTTATTGAGCAAGGTGTAATCGGATAAGGTGAAATACTATGTATGTAACAGTAACAGGTGGTGTAGACATATCGGTGCAATAGGTATATATGGCGACCACGTTTGTGTAAAAAGCAGAATAAAGTTAGCAGGGATATTTGGATATCCATGTAAAATTATAAGCAAAACTGATTTTATTAGTTTTCTGTTCTTGTTTAAGCACATAAATATAACCAAGGCAGAACGTACTAAAATGTTAAAACAGTTTGCAAAAAATTATATTTCAAGTATAATATACATACCATATGTTGATAACGAACGGAGATAGAATTGTATAAAATTGAGAGAATAGGCAAAGGTAACATCACTGCTAGAATTGTTGCTGATAGTTTAGCATACAACCATTCAACTAATGAAATGGATAGTCGCGTTACAACGTTCGAGATTGAATATCCACGATTTATATTGGCTGAATTAAACACGCATAGAATGTTTTCTAGAAATTCAGCCAGTAGTCGTGCTATTCCTGTTAAGAAAATGATTGGACTAGTTGAACAAAATACAGCCATGCCTATCATTTGGAACAAGAATCAAAAAGGTATGCAATCACATATTGAATTTGGTGTTAACACTGACGAATTAGGTATGGTTGTTGACCCAATAGATGATGATGCGTATTCGCCAGCAGAGGCATGGTACAAGGCGCGGGATAGTGCAATCAGTTACGCTAAGGCCTTTGATGAATCAGACCACCACAAGCAAACAGTTAACCGCTTAATTGAACCATTTCAAATGATGAAAACGATTGTAACGTCTACTGACTTTGATAACTTTTTTAATTTGCGTTTCCAATCGTTTGAGAATTATGATGCGCAACATGAAATACATGAGCTTGCGAAATTGATGTATGAGTGTTATAATGATAATACACCAGTAGTGTTAAATGAAGGTGATTGGCATACACCATATTATAAAAATGGTTATTACGCTATTGATGATGGTAGCACGGATACATTAGAAGACGCGCTCAAAATCTCATGTTCATGTTGTGCGCAAGTGTCTTATAGATTGTTAAATGATACTATAGAAAAAGCAATCGACCTGTATAACATTCTTGTAGAAAGCGACCCTGTTCATGCAAGTGCGTTTGAACATTGTGCCACACCAATCACACCTAATAACGTGAATAATGTAGCAGTAACTCACATGAAGCGTGTGTTTAAGTATGATGATGAAGGCAACGTTTCTGTAGAGCCGTATGTTGTATATGGCAGCGGTAACTTTGATAATTGGATACAATACCGTCAAACAATTCCAAATCACGTTTGCCACGATTTTAAATTAAAGGGATAATTATGAGTGATGATAGTGTTATACATGCGGAAATCTTATACGAAGAGGGTGACCATGCTGAACCGTTACGTGATGTTGTACTAGAGGTTATTAATGAAAAATATGAAATTAGTAGTTATTGGTCTTGCTGTTACATTAGGTTTGGTTGCTTGTCAAAAAGCAGAATCTGCACCTGTAGACGTTACGCTTGGTTATGCTAATAATAACGTTATTAATGATGAAGGCTTGCGTGCTGATATTGGTACTGAGGTTAAAGGTATACGGGTTGGTTTATCAACGTTTAGCGCTGACAACCGCTTAGTTTCTTATGGCGCGTATGGTCAGTTACCTATCTATATCCAAGGTCTAAATTTGCGGTAACTCCACAATTACGTGTAGAGCAATATCGTGATATTAGTGAGGTTGTTGGTAGTATCGGTTTAGGTTTAGAATATCAATTGTCTGATACTGTTCGAGTTGATGCTATTGCATTAGTATCAGAAAGTGATGATAGTGACCTAAGCGGTGAGTCATACCTATTTGGTGTAACAAAATCGTTCTAATTTGAGTATTATATGAAAGATATTATTGCTGATAACAAACCCTTAATAGACCATGTTGAATATCTAATAAAACCATTATTCAAAAGTTGTAAAGTACACGTATCGAATATGGACAATACGATTAATATTGATGTTGGTTTAATATCAAATGTTTTACACACAACCGGACATGATGCAATACCTGACCCATTAAAGTTGTCAATGAATATTAGTGTTACGGCAGATAAAAATGGTATAACATCTTATCGTTTAGAAGTTGATAGATACATCATTCACTTAAAAGACGATAAAGTGTTTAATGGCCTTTGTTGCTGTTTAATGCAAGGGACTTATGTACAATTAATTGATGCAATGCACGGTTGGATTACAGCTGTTTATATCAATGTTAACAACCACAAAGATAAATTGCATATAAGAGATGATATTAAACATTTATACCTTTAGCAAAACAAAAAGCCCTTCAATATTGAAGGGCTTTTTTACATCAGTAACAATACCTATGTAACAGCAATAACTCTCAAGTTCTTAAACATAATTGGCTTGGCGCTGTTTTTAGTTTTACCTACCAACTTAGCTCTAAACCATATAAATTCTGCATTAATATTATATGTAGAACTGTCACCGCTTAGTGTAGTTTCATACTCGATAAACTGATTAACACCAGAGCTTATTTTATCTTTATTAACACCATCAAATAAGACCCATTCAGTATTCTCATCTTGTAAACTTTCACCGTTACCATACTTCACATATATATCAAAATCAGCATCAACGTCTTTGTAAACATCTACGTAAATTTTAATATCACTTGCTGGATTTTTTAACGTTACTTTATTAGTTAGATAACGGAAACTTCCACTGCCATTATCACGTGTCTCACCAATAAGTCTATCAGCCGCATTCGGTGATACGTTAAACGTTTCTTTATCAATCCAACCAATACTATTACTAATACCCGTGAACGTTATTGTATCCAGGTTGATAACAGGCGAGATACGTGGGTTATCAGTAGAGAAGTTCATTTGTAAACTTGTACTAGTATTGCCAGACCCTAGTATGCGTTTTTCGTTTGCGCTTGCTGCAAACTTTGATGGGCGTTCTAAGTAGTTAGTGGTGTTCATATCAATATTAAGTGGTTTTTGAAAATTATAACCCATATCAATATTGGTAAGTTTAAATGATGCTGACGTTGTGTATTCTAAATATTCAGCTGATATATTATAACTTTCAAACTTACGACTCATGTTGTATATGGTAAGACTGTCATCGCCATAACGACCACTTTCGATAAATGCACCTTGTACTTCAAGTATGAAACTATTAGGACTATCAATACCAACAACAATATGCTCTTTGTTGAATGCGCTAATTTCCACTTTGGAAATACTGTCGAATGTTAAGTTGTCACGTAAATCAGATTTGACAACACCTTGGCACTGTGTAACTTGTATTGCGGGTCTGGTACTATTACCATTAGCAAACAAGATATAATCATTAAAGTTCTTAACGATAGGGTCACACTGGTAAGCTTCACCTACTAATATTGTACCTTTAACAGCCTCAAGCGTAACGATATATTGTTCACTTATTTCTGTTCCAACAATCGTTTTAAGTACACCACTACCACTTACCGTTGCAAGTGTTTGACCTAATTGTGGTGGTGTGTTATTACTAACATCAATAGTGAATGGGGCACCATCATATAGCGTTAATTCGATTTTATCATTAACTGATAACCCGTGATTTTTGGCATGTATGCGAACTCGGTTACTTCCATTCTCAACTTCGATTGGGTTTAAATCAGCTTTAAATGCACCAACATTACCGTTCTTCATAACCACTGACATGTTACTCTCAGTAAACTCTGCACGGTTGATATTGTATTTGATAAATTCGTACTGTTCAGCGTTCCAAGTTGTTCCATTTAAACTTCTAAAACTACCGTTTAAACTTGGTGGCTCTTCAACAATTTTACCTGGTATATTAACAACCTCTTCACCTAAGCGCGTGACCCATAATTTAGTAGCAGGAGAATGTCCACCAACCACAAAACAATACGATTTACCAGTGTCAATATAAATAGGTGTGTTAAAGATAACACGAAATGGTGTTGTGCTATCAGCACTTACAAAGTTAATCAACTCTGATGGTTTATAATCTTTATGCACAATAACTTCACTTGATGGGTAACCGTTGCTCATTGTGCATATTTCAACCCAGATGTTATCACTGGTTTGCATATCAACGCTTGCTAGAAATATGTCAATACTCGTAACAAAACATGATTCGTCGACTTGAAAACCTTGCGCAATTGGGTCCCCCCACCAACCACCACCGAAAAAACTAATCCAGGTCCGAGCGATGGTCGGTTCTTCCTCATTAGCCGTGTCTTCATTTCTAATAACGCTATCATTACGCCCATTATTAGTCGGCGTAGGTGGAGTAGGTGGGGTAGGTGCTGGTGTAAAATCTACGCTTTCATCAACAGCCACATCGCGAGTGGTTGTGGTATTACTCCTTTCATCCACCACGTTACGACTTGATACTACTGGACTAACAATATTGAGTGTAGAGGATTGTTTAGTTTGTGACACTCCCCCAGCAAAATACTTGGTTGTTGCTGTTGTGGTTGGTTCTGTGGTTTTAGTAATACTATCACTTAAAACAAACGATTTCTCACCAGTAAAGAACATGCGCTCAGGTATTCTAAACTCACCTAAAAACTCGCCTTCCAAATCAACCACTAAAGGAGCACTACCAAAGTTAACAAATTTAGACGCTGTTAGGCTAGTGTCTGTTTGCACTTTAGGACGACAATGCTCTGTAACATCGATACCATCAAACATGACGTATATTCTGGTGTTAGGTTTTAGTTTACTTGCATAGAAATCAATCACCTTACTACGGATATATGGCACAATCCTTACATCTTTCACGTTATCGCTAACAGTGTATGCGTCTGTTCTGCTGCTAATTGAGCGACTAACACCGGTACGTTGGTCGTTTTGGGTTGTGCTGGTGTTAGTGGTGGTTGTGGTGGTGTTACGTATACCTGTACCGCCGTCCATTGAGAAACTATCAGACACATCTCTATCGACATTGCTAGAGCGTTGGACAGTAGTGTTCATGTTCTGCCAACTTCCCCAATCAGTACCAGTAAGATTATTAAATGTCGCAAGTTCTTGTAATGCTTTCGCGCCTGAGTCAATTGTCGATACAACTTCAGGTAAGTTAGTATCGTCAGCCCACGTATCAATATTAGGTGTTAAAATTACAGACCCGGTTTTATTAAACACGAGATATGGGTTAATACTCACTGCCTTTGTTGCCAGTGGGTTGACAAGTTCTTTGACTTCTACAAATGGCAATGTTGCAACATTACCTGCAACGTTCACGTTATTCGAGTTGTTTTCATCGAGGTGCATATCCACATTAAACATGTCAAACGATGGACGTAACTCACCACGTTTCCTGTCTAAACTTGCTTTGAAATCATCATTTGTAATATCAGCTGCATAAAACTGTTGAAAGTTGTCAACTAAAAAACCATTTTTAAAACGATTTAAACCATTATTATCAGTAATGTTTTGGTTAAGTGTTTTTTGCTCAAGCATGTTAAGTGTAACGTAGTATTCTAAATTATCAATACGTCCATGAATCTTACCGATATCTCGCATCGTATAACGCTTGTTATCGATGAATTTAATATCAACATCGTGTAAACTGTAAACATAGGCAGCCATGTAAATGTCATAAATCTTCATGTTATGGACATCTGCATTTGGTGCAACTGGGTTTTCAGAGGGTATGCCCTTTTTGATACTAAACAAACTATCTCTGTTCAGTTGTAAAGTATCAACGCGTGGCAGATAATGCTCAAGGTCACAAACAAACGTACTGTCTGGTACTGGTATAATTGGAGTCGATGTAAATACATCATTGATTAAAACAGGTCTAAAATCAATACATTCATTTAGTTTAGTTTCGTTCCCATTAATGCTATATGTTGGTATTTCACCAAATGATAAAACCCCTGCATTTAGCAGCTGGTTGTAGCTATCAACTGTGAAATAACCCTGGTTGCCTTCGTGCTCAAAATGTTTAAATGATATTTCAAGTCTTAAAGAACTGTCAATGTTGCTTCTTGTCGTATTACGTTTTAATGTACATTCGCCATAATACATATTGCGTTGACCAGTATCGAATGTGTACTCATTAGTAACATCAATTGCATCAAAATTTGGGTCTGACGGATGCACTAATGTTAATGACACCATTTCGTAACCATCAGCAACACCAAGGTTAATAACAGTATTTTTTACACCACTTGGCGCTGCGGTGGTAGTTGATGTTGAAGTCGTTAATACTTTTACTTTCTCGGCTTGGTTAACCTTGGTAACGTCAACAAGAATAGTAAGTGGTTGACCTGCGAAACTAGTACCAACATCAATATCAAGTGTATTATTATTAACATTAAACTCACTGTTTACTAGTTCATGTCTAAAACCACCGATTGTTATAATATTAGTAAATGGATTGTAGCCTTCGAAATACTCATTTGATGCGCTTGTGAAACTTATTTTACCGCTTGCATCTAATTGACCACTTAACTTTCTACGACACTTAACTGTAATACTACCAGAGTTTGGGTCATTAGCAGAACGCAATGTTTTTATATTGTCGATGGGTAATTTAAAAACAAGTCCAGTAGAATCACTATTATATAAAGGCCATGTAGCATTAACAAGTGTCGCACCTGCAACCACACTAGAGTCTTGTGTTTTTAGTGATTTAACATCCTTAAAACTAAAACCGTCCTTTGTGATATTAATATCGTAAATGTAAAAAATGTATTCATTAGACGTTACATAACTTTGGTCCAGTACTTTAATCGAGCCAATTATTTCACCTGATACTGCACCACTAACAATAGGACCATTATATAGCACAACATTTCTATACGACAAAACTTCATCGCTTATGGTGTCATTAATGATAACGTTATCACTGACAATATTAACGTGTACGTATTGTCGATTGTCTAAGGTTGATGCGAAATGTTCTTTTGTGTTAGTATCGCGTGCCTTACTAAACGTAACAACATTTTCACCAGTTTTTTCTACACGATACCCTTCAACGTATGCGATACCTGGACTGATAATAGCAACTAAGTTATCATCGTTACCATTTACTGAATAACCCATTGTGTCAATAGGTGACGCTTTTTTCTCATTGAGAAATTGAGTCAGAAACGCGTCAACTGTAAAGTTACCCGCTGTTTCAAAGGTACGTCTAGCAAATTCCTTTAAAAGGTCATTGTATTCACTATCCGCTTTTGTATATTCGGCGGTGTAGTGTTCTGCATACTTTGCGAATAGTATAAAATTGTTACCATCCTCAGCATCATACTGGCGTCTAACAAGTGTTAAACTCATTTTTAAACGGTCAGCGCCCTCTGCGCTCGCGTTAGGATATCCTAAACTATTATCCAATAATGTTTGGTCATCATTAGCAGTAACAATATAAACAGCAACATCCAAACCAACTTTGAATTTCTCGTCTAATACGTCAAATCCGTCTTGGTTGGTGGTAACATATTTTGTTATTTGTGTCTCTTGCTGTTCAACATAACCGAACATCTGGTTGTAATAAACAATACCTGCATCAACACCGTAAAAGTATGAAGTTCCGGTAGGACTTAATTCTGGTCCTAATGTTGAATCAACACAACTTGGGCAGCGCACAATCCAACTAGCGATTAACTTATCATTGTCATCATACACAAGAACAGTTTCACCGTGTATAAACTTAGCTTGTTCAGCATCAATACCGTTTTTAGTATAAATGACATTGATTGTGTTTGGCTCATAAACATCATTTGGTAATGTTGTTGGTACGGCATTATGGAAGTTAGTTAAAACAGCTTCTACTCCACTAGCCTCACCAACTAATGTAGCTTTAATTAAAGGATTAGACAACATGACACCATCAATGTCTACGTCCATCAAGCGTACATAATCACGCTTGAATAAACTACACCGACAGTTACTAACCTTTGAACCGTTTTTAAACATGTGGTCACTTAACGCGCCAAGCTCACCTTTAAAAACAGATTGCATTTGATTTAATTCACGCGTCTGTACGGGAAAACCGGGTTTAAAAAGAATCTTTTTAAAATTCTTTTCGAATCTGTAATCATCGTAATATGGCTCTTTGTTCAAATTTAACATATGGCCTCTTCTATAACTCGTCTATGATAACTTGTACTAAATTATCGCTGTTATTGCTTAAAATCTTATTATTGATATTATTTACTGTATAAATGTGAGGATATTCATTCGTATTTGTTTTTGATGTTATCATGATAAAGTTGATATGTGAATCAGCTACAACTGTAAACGTTTTTGCTACCATCAACGAACTATTACTAATATCAATACGAGGGCTGTAACCAAAACCATTAGGTGTCTCTAATACAATAGTACTAACATAGCTATTAACGCTTGGTGCAATAACTAATTCAGCCCACGTGTAATCAGCACCACTGGTAGTAACTGTAATTGTGTCGAAGCTGCCAGCGACAACTGTAGACGATATAGTAGCACCAGAACCATCACCAACCACGTGCACAGTAGGTTCTACATAGTTACCACCAGGAGTAAAGCTGTTAATTACAATAGAACCTCCAACAATACTATAATCAATAGTTGCACCATCACCTGCGGCATCTTCGCTAACTAAAATGTAATCAGTTGGGTTATAATAACTGCCGCCAGTCGTGACCTTTAAACCCGTAACAGCAGTACCAGCATAATCAAATTCAATAACCGCGCCGGTGCCACTTTCACTAACAGCACTTACGATTGGTTTTGTGTTAAATGCAACTGCGGATAAATCATAATCAAATGCTCTAGCAATTGCATTTTTAACAGATGGTTTATCAATGTTGGTTGATACTCTAATGTGGTTAATATGTTCATCAGTTTCCATGGTAAACAGATAGCGCCAAACATACCCGTCTGTGGTTTCAAAGTTAAAGATGCTTGTACCAGCAGGTTCAACAGTAGAAATAACACCGTTATTATTTTGTACGCACAAGTACACTTTATTGTTAACTAAATAGTGGCTATCGTCGCTTGGAAACTGATTTAATGCGGTATCAGTAACCCATGTATTTTTGGCAACAACAAAATGCTTGTCAAAAACCGACACGGGCTGTGTAAAGGTTACTTTGTCGTATAACTCGAAATCAGTATCAGTATCTATTTCCGTATGACCGACACACAATTGCATTTCATTGTTCTGTAGTATGCTGTTTAGTAATAAGCTCATTTTTATATTCCTAGTTGATAACTGTAGACGTTATGGTGCCTGTTATTAAGTTGATTGATACTTGTATTGGAGTTACATAGTTATATACAATGCTTTGTGATTCATATTGACTATTTATAGCTGTAATACTAGTTGGTATTGGATTTACATAGTTATACATAATGCTTTGTGATACATACTCACTATTTATTAAGTTGTTTGATACCTGTATTGGTTTTGCATAGTTATATACACTAATAGTGGCATTAACACTACTGTTTACTAACTGTGTCACTGTTGGTATTGGAGTTACATAGTTATATACAATGCTTTGTGATGTATGCTGACTGTTTACTAACTGTGTCACTGTTGGTATTGGAGTTACATAGTTATATACAATGCTTTGTGATGTATGCTGACTATTTATTTTTGGTTGCGTTATAACCAACAACGGTTTTATACTAGGAGTAGTATGTATAACAGCAGACGAATTGACTTTAACACTTGTTTGTGTTTCGCTTTTAACCGTTACAGGATTTACATGCGTATAAACGTAGCCGCTTCTGTGAAAGTATTTATCAACATATTCTCTCCAATATTTAATATCAAGATTGGTTATGATTTTATATGAATGGTTATGTGTTTTATCACTGTCGATGATAAAGTTGTTAATAGCGGTTTTATGATTGTTATTTACAAAGTTGCTGTGTATTGTTTGTGGTACTCTTACTAACTCAACATCAGCCATAACACCATTAGCGGAGTATAATTTGTAATCATTAGTATTAGGTAATAGTGCCGGTTGTTTTATTTTAACTTTATTAATACCACCGCCTGCTTTTGTGACAGCGCTCAATGTTGCATCATTACCTAGTTTACTATATATTCTCAATTCAGGTGTTTCTACAAAACCCGCACCACTATCAAAAACCTTAATATCTTTGATACTGCCGTATTCGTCTACTGTGTACACTTTAGCAAAGAAACCATTGTTTGGGTTAGACAGTACAATATCACCAACAACATAATCACTACCGCCATATACAACGTTTACGCTTATACCATCCTTAACAAGTTGCACAACTTCAAATTCACCTTGCACGACACTGCCAGTAAATGATATTAAGTCACCTAAGCTAAACAGTTTACCAGGGTTATTAATTTTTGGTATATGTACACCTTTATTAACACACGTAATGGTATTCGCGCCAATCAGGTCTATACGTTCGTCAAGTTTAAGTGTATCATTAGTGTGGAATTCCACGTATATATAAAATAGATTATCTTTCTCAAAATAACTTATACTTTCTACGTCACCGTATAATCCACTACTAAACCCTTTTAATGAGTAATAGTTACCATCAGGTTTTGTACTTGATTCTAGTAAACAACTGTGTAGTGTGTCATGCTTTGTTATGCTTGATATGAATAACTGTTTATAAGGATAATTAATGATAACATCCTCATTATATCCTAGTTTAAAGAAAGCCTTTACTGCCGCTTCTGTTCCCCTCTTGCTTAAAATAACATTAAGGTAATGCGTTATCAGACTTTTATTGGTTATGCTTTCGTGTATAGGTATAACCATACCAAGCTCATTTTGCAATTGCTCAATATAATTATCTTCATCATCCTCTGCTAATATATAACGATGCGCCTCTAAAAGGTATTTTGCGTCTGATGATTCAAGCAAATGTTCATAGTATATTTGTATAAGCTCAACAAACTCCGGATAGTTATATTCTACGAAGTTTGGTATGCTATCATTTACACTGTGTCTTATGACAGGCATTATTTTACCTCCACGTCAATTTTACCAATCTGTAATATTCTATCATATGTTGTTTCAATGCTGTTATCAAGAGGCGTGGCTTTTAATCTTAATAGTTGTATTGCAACTTTAGGTGGCACTTTAATACTAAGCAAACCTGTTTCTAAATTTATAGTACCATGATTAGGTAAGCGCGTATCACCAACAACTAATGTAACGTCACTTAATACAGTGGCTTCTTTATCATACGTATAATAAGCAACCTCACCCTCAATCATAAACGGGTCACTTTTAAAACGTAATAACGGATTTTTAAATTCAAATTCGTACTCTCTATCATTACCAAAAATTAAAGGTAAATCGTATTCAAGTTCTTTTTTAACGTATAAGTTCGTGTATGCACCATCATAACCATCAGCAATAAAATTAATAAATTCATTTTCTTTAAAGACTAAATCAAACTTACCCAATTGTTCTTTACTGTATAAACGCGTGCGCTGTTTTAAATCACTTTTAATCGTGGATTCGTTTGTGTTCTTACTCACGCTATTTTTACTAAATGTAATTAGTGTGTTTATGGTCATGTAATTAGGGTCTATAAACATTATGTTTTCTGCAAGCAAACTGTAATTCTTTACTAAAAAATTACGCATGTCTTCTTTTAATGTTGTACTCAAGAAGCGACCATACTTTGGCTTGATACTAATGAATAGTTTACCATATTCTCTATAGTTATGTTTCTCACCACCCCATACTGCAATACTGTTAATATCGCTATACTTACCTAGTATGACTGCCTTATAATCATTGTCGTTAATCGCGATACTTTTTGTTCTACTAAAATTCGACAATGCAAGTTGTAAGTTCTCTTTATTGATACCGCTATGTCCACCTGTTGCTGCTTCTAAATTTATTACGCCAACTTTTTGATAGAAGTCAATTTGAGTATTATCATCAACATTAGCCTTACGCGAAAGCCTAAATGTGATAGCACCATTTCCAGCATCCCCAGATGTTTTTAGATATTCTAGTTTAATGTATTGGCCATTAGTAGGTTGAGAACCAAAAACGTTTTCACCAAAATACAACTCGTAAAACTTACCTTTAAGAGTTAAGTAGTAAACGTTATCATTTCTAGTAGGTAAAATATTAGGGTCTGATAACGTATAGCGCGCTCCATACATACCACCCGCGCTATTTTTAATGGAAACGCTCAATGTATCAATATCACATTTCTCGTCCATTATTTTATAGAACTTAGTATCACTGTCTACTTCTATAGTGTTATGTTTTAATTCACCTTCGTGTACAACAACGTCACCAAAAATATGTCCGTTAACATCGACGTTAGAAATAGTATAATCATTCAAAGTTATGAAAGTGATACTTTGTTCTAATTCGTTTGTACTTGCAAACTTAGTATTCTTTGGTATATAGACACTAGTAACACCTTCTTCTACGGGCACGGTTACGCTCAATGTTGTTGTCGCTGCGCTATTATTGCGTATAACAAAACTATGTCTAGTTGCATATCCTTTTAGACTTTCTATTTTTTGTGCTGTTTGGGGGCTTGATTCGCGCATCAGCATGTTTGCGTAGAAACCATAGTTGTGAGCGTTTCTACTTAGAATATCCATCAATATGTTTAAGTTACTACCAGTGAAATTGTAGTCTTTAAAACGCGTATCAGATTTTACCTCATTAATGAGGCTTTCTTTATAATTATTATAGTCTATTTTCATTGGTAATATCTCTTATGTATGTTACTTTATCGTGTGAGTCGTCAACCAATATCGTGTAAGCAATATCAATTTCTAAAATGGTGTTATTTGTGTAGCGTATTGTTACATCTATAACATCAATACGTGTTTCGTATGTTTGCAAAACCCACTCAATACGACCTCTCAAAATACCAGTTTCAACTTGGTTATCACTCTCAAATAAAATCTCTTTAAGAAATCCACCGAAATAATCATTAAGAAAAATATCATGCGTATTAAAACTAAGCAAGTTCATTATGCTTGTTTTAATAGCGGCATTATCGCGTAGTAGCGGTATGTCATTATTTGGCGTAGGTATCAAACTTAAATCAATATCCGCGTACATACATTAACCTCCTAGTAGAACATTAGGACTACCAGCAACCACTGTGGCTCCGCATGCGGTACTGCTACTTATTCTAACAGTAGGCCTACCGTTGGTGATAACTTTACCATAACCTGATGCGGCATTTACACCATGCGGTTTTGGACACCCGTGAGGTGCAAAAGAATCACCTACTCTCATTACACCACGACCGTTCGCAACCACGTTTGAACTTGCTGATATACCCGGTGTTGGTGGAAAACATGAATGTCCACTATGGATATCACCTAGTCTTGTCACTGGTTTCATATACTACTCGCTTTTTATTTTTAACAACATTTAGAAGATTAAAGGAATTTGTATTTATTGTCTTTTTAACCTTTATCGTATCTTTTACTTGTATTTTATCGGTATGATTCATATGTAACCTCAACATCCATTTCGTATGGTATGAACGTACCTCGTATATACATTGGCTCCACTTTCATTATATTTTCGTGTGCTTGCGTATATGCAATTTGTGGGTCTATTGGCACGCCATCGTTAACAATTAAGTCTAAGTTAAGTTCACCATTTCTATATGTTACTTGACCTGGTAGTTCTTTGTTTATATACTTATTTAACGTACTTTTCTTATAGCCTGCGTCCACTAAAACATCAGCATTAGCAACTACCCATCTATATATATCAGCGCCCATTAGGTCACCAGGTAATATAATATACTCATTTTGTTCTTGTACTAGTAAGTCTGGCAGATGTACGTCATCAACGTCATCATTTGTGTATGCATTAATAACATATTCCATTTGCACAACGTCAGTTATTAAAGGAGTTCTACTGATATAATTACCTTTTGTTATGCTACCATAACTGTTAATATAAGGTAAAACCAATTCACTTTCCTCAATTACAACATTACCGCCATTGTCAAAAACATAATTGCCACTATTTATTTCTTTTTCATTACCAATATTACAAGGTGGACATAAAGTGGTTGGCATTAATACTTCTGCTGTTCTACTAATATCATCAACCTCACCTGTTATATCATATATTTCGGCGTCCATGTATGGCTCAGTCAAACTCCAGTTATTTACTATCATTATGCAAAACTCGCGTATGTCAAAAACTTCATCATCAACACCGCCCTCAATTTCTAGTTTAACTGTGAATTCGTACCTGACGCCAATAGGGGTTGCATAGTCAAAGTTACTGTGGTATAAGTTATATGATGGAAAGTTTTTCATGTTATCGTCATCAATAATAGGTAATGTGCCAAAAACACGACCGCGTTCATCTAACTGTAAACCTGTTGGTAATCGTCCCGCAATCATTGTATATTTTAATGGCTGGTTACATTCAACATCTGGTCGTTTTATTTTAAAATATTCCAACGTTGTTTGTTCACCATACGACATTTGTATATTATCAAACGTAACGTTACGAGAATATCTAAGATAATCAACGGTTAGTCCAAGCGTAAATGCGCCTAACAACGTCCTGACGCATATATAATATTCACCAGCACTTAAATCAGTGGTTATAACAGTGCTGTTACGTATTTTAATTGACCTAACAGTTTCTAAATCACTTTTACGAATAATATTAATAAAAACCATAGCTGAGGTTGATGATGAATTTTTGATAAGGATTTTAATATAAATTGATTGGCTAGTATCTAAGTCCACACTAAACAATTTATTACCATCACTTGTTAAATCAAAGGTATGTTCAAACCCTGTTAATGCATTGGTAACTTCCGTGTTTGTGTTTTCTATACTGTCTGTGCAAGTGCGTATCATTAGAAACAGCGTCCTTTTATGAATCTGCTATAGTATTTACCTTCAATAGCCATTTCGTTTGTTGGGTCAAGAATTGGTATACCTTCACTTGTTGTTGGCATATGTCCATTATCTAAACAACCGTCATCAACAAATTCAACATCATAATCAGTGATTAGTTCTGCGTACATGCTTTCACCGTATGCAAAAAGTAATGGTTCCTCATAAAAACCGGATAATGTTGTTGTGTCACCCATTTGTCCACGTATATTTCTAAACTGTGTATTACCGTTTAATCTCCAGCGTAAACCAAATAATCCTGTGAAGTTTATGCGCCATGCACGTTCCGTAACAAAACTGTCTGGGCGGTAATATTCTCCGTGATACATATCACCATATAATCCGTAACTTGCGCATAGCTCAATATCGACTTGCGTACCGTCACCAATTGATGCGAAAGTATTATTAAATTCTGTATAATCTTTATTGGTTTCTATCAATACGTCATCATCACCGTATTCTGGATTACCACTGTTTAAATCAACAACCAAGTCGTTATATAAATCTAAAACATCAGCTTCTTCACCATAATAGAAGTTTGCATTTAGTAGCATATCGTAATCATCAACAACAAATGTCGTACCATGTGATATGTTTGGATAGAAAATTGGGTTTGTGCGCATATCCATAGTGACTGATAAATCATGTGGTATGTCGTATCTAACTTCCACTTCTTTATCATGCTGTAAATCAATATAAATTAAGTCTTCTATTTTTGGCGGGCAGCAATCTTGTTTGTTTAAATCAACAAACGTGGTATCCCATATCGTTTGCACAAATTCAGTATCAAATGAGAAGCGTGGTTGGAATGTAGTGCTAATAAGAGTGGTTATGATATGCTCAACGACTGTTCCATGCGCAAATGTAAACGTACCCAATGGTTCACTTGGTCCAGTTTTTAACTCTGTTTTTACATTGTCACCGTATGCAATATTATTATTAACAAGAGAAGTTTGCGATGAAAGTTCAACAGCTATATTTTCACCCACATACATATACGTGTTTTTTAGGTTATCAATAGCGGTTACGTCAACATTTTCACCTGATGTGGCACCAAATGATAATCCAGTAGTGACGTTTGGTGATGCTGTTGCTACTGTACCACTATAGACGTTAGCAGATAGGTGCTTAGGTGGTCGTATATCTATTTCGGTGCCTAACGTGGCGCCAATGTAAGCATCAGCCTTAATTCGAGCATACGTGGCGATTTCTACTCCGAGGCTGCTACCAGTATATCCTTTGAATACGCTGCCAGTGCTTATAAAGTAACTTAAATCAAGTAATACATTCTCGCCTATAGTATTAATAGGTTTAAAAGCAGAAGCTGAGGCCATTTCAAAATTGAGCAACACACCACTAACAGCATCAATATCTAATGTGACTGGTGGAACATATTCAACATCCGAGCGTATAGACGTACCATCAAAAAATCCCGCATCACCAACCGTTGTTCTGGTGCTTAAATTGGCATTTATATTATGTCCATATTGAGCATTTGCTGATAATGTAGTTTCTATGTTTATTAGAGCGTTTGACGTATTACCATAATATCCACTAACAGACATATTTGTTGTTGGAAATATTGCCATTTCGATTGACGCTGAGGTACCATGCTCAGCGCGCGCATTAAGATAAACTGCATATTGAGGTGTTATATTAAATGAGAATGAGCTACCAAAGCCAGATGTTACTTCAAAACCAGCAGTTCTCGAAGTGTTCGCATTAAGCGTTTCGCCAGACGTAACATTAACGGGTAGGTTTAACTGTGTTCTATAATCAATTATAGCGTGCGCGGATGTACCATCACCGATTGATGAATTTAGATAGTAACTATGTGATAAGTTAGCAGTAGTAATTCTACTACCGTATGACATTGATACTGGTAGGTTTAACTGTGTTCTATAATCAATATCAGTATTGGCGGATGTACCAGCATGTATATCTGCGGTTGATGTTCTAGTTATGTCACCAATGTAACTATCACCGTGCGCAAACTCTATGAAACCGAAGTCATTTGGGTCACACGACACTTCAAAGTTGTTGGTACCACTTATTATTGGTGCACACCAACAATTAAAATTATTACTATAACCGTTCCTGGATGTCGGACATATTAGTTCACCACCACCAAATATAAAGTTTATATTGGTTGCGTCATATTCACGTGGTTTTGCATCTAAATATGTGAAAACAAAGTTAATTGGTGGTGGTGGTGGTGGACCACCTAATATCACACTCCCAATGGCTGGTACATACCCGTTATTTGACTCAAGAATTACTGGCTCAGTAATAGCTGGTGGTGTATACTGTCCGTAAATCTTTTCTACCATTATACCCTCGTTTTAATATATACCCTATAAATCCGTAATGTTATTATAAAACACCAGACTTATATGATAGATATTTGCTAATTGCATTATGGTCGTTGTGGTATTTACAAATAATACCTCCATAATAATTAAATGTATTATACGATTCTGTACCATCAGGCCTGCCAAGCCACAAGCCAGATATAGTGCCTGCAACAACTGGACTAGTATCCTGTTGCTGTAACTCGTTAACAAACAAACTTGTTATGTTATTTGACCTGGTTGCGCATAGTACACTTGGCATGTTAATCTGTGCCATTTCATCTCTTACTATACTAGTCCCGTCACCAACGAACATGGTAGCTGTTCCGCTGGTATCCTCTTTAAGTGCTAAATGATTACTAGGTGAATTACTAGTGCTATATACTGTTGTTAACCAGCTGTCTTCATTCATAACAGCAGCACTAAATATAAATGAGTCATTGGACATATATGTTGTTGATTCACAATGTAAGAAGTCAGTATACCCATTAAATGCCAACCAGTGCAGAAAACCGTCTGTTTTATATGTAGGTCTATTATCTGGATTGGACTGTGTTAAATGAGTGTTAGATTCACTTATTATAGATATAGCATCTATTTCATAAAAATCGTCACTACCACCCCAACTGTCTCTAGATGCTGAATCCATACCGATACTTGTTACAGCATCATCTGCTATGAACCTATATGATAGTAATCCTGTGCTACTCGAATGCGCAGAATGCCAATCGGGACCAAGCCTAACCGAGAAATTCAATGCTGTAATATTAATAGTAATATTATAGTATTGTCCTGGTATCGAATCAAAACTATAATAACACCTACTATTACATCTCATACTATTATCAGGCAGTAATTGCAATGTAGACCCTACCCACCCGTCGAAATTATCACTAAAATCAGACGTTGTTTTTACTATACTTTCTAAATCATTTTTATTTAACATTGCGGCTACTTTATCACCGCTATCTTTAACAGGGAATAAGAATAAAGTATCCTTAAACAATGTTGATAAATCACTTGGGTCATACAATACCCCAGGGTCACCACTATTTATAAATGACTGCAATGACCATTCACTTTTAAACACGTATGCGCCGTGCGTAATTGGTGCGCAACCATCAGAAACATACGTAAAACCTACATGCATATCGTAATAATAATCATATGTCCATTCACCTGTTTCGGCAGGTGTTACTATGCCAACGCTACGACCTGACACCCAGTCAAATATTTGCACGTAATCAACACCCTTACTGTCATATCTTGTAGCTTTACCATTTATGGTACTCATTATTACCTCGTTGTTGATTGAATAGTACCAATCACTTGTAACCTACCGTTATTAAGAGTTACAATGTCAATATCATTCTTGTATATACTTGTGTATTTAAAGCGTCCTTCTATGTCGGTCTGTTGAACATCTAACAATTCACCTGTGCTATGCTCAATAATTCTAACTTCTGAATATGCGGGTAAATTTTCATACAATACAGTACCAACAACACTAAAATCAATACTTTCATTATATAAATCCGTAAATTGTTGAGAATTTAAAACGCGACCAAATGTAGTAAATGCACATAATACAATATCAACGTGCGTGTCTATGCCTTTGTCATTTAGTAGCGTAACATAGCGTGGTGATATACCATTAGAAAGGGCTGCTGGATATGTACTATCATGTTCAAGCGGGACAAAGGTTTGGATTGAAGTACCATCATATGATATACCTAACATTTTAAAACTACCATCGGAAACGAAGCAATCTGTTTTATGTTTTCTATCCCCAAACATATGCGTAATATAACCACCCTCAACAAATACAGAAAGCCCATCTTCACGCCCTGATTTATCCCTTTCTGAGAATAATAAAAAGTTTCTAGTTTCTGTTTTCATCCACACAACAATACTAAAACTTGAATTAAAGTTTATTAGTGACGTGGTATCAGTGTAATTAGAGTATGAATTTTTATGTATCAATGACCCACTACCAGTAAAGCGTGTTCCTACTGTATACACTTCACTATCAACATCCACACTGTTAACATCAAAGTTTTTAACGTCAAATCTGTCACTACCATGGTTACTACCATAGTCGTTCCTATATGACGTTTGTGGTTTATCAAATACAGTATGGAAACGGGGATTAAATGTTAGCAGTAATTGACGATAAGTCATTGTTCTAATATACATGATATAAACGTCACGTGCGCTCAATGCTGTTGGTATAACAGAAACATTATCAATAAAAACAGTTACACTGTTATGGTAATAAATCAAGTATAGTTTTTCCCAGTTTTTAACAAGATTACTATCTGACGGAACAGTTTTAATAGAATCATCAGACCCTATTCTTATATCACTATTTGTAAATGTATTTGTGCCGTTTGTGCTAGTAGTAAATATCATTTCACCGTTCAAGTACCACTTAATATTACCGTTAGTGGAGTATTGTTCACTTGTTGATACTAGTGTGTAGCTAGTATCAACTTCAATAAGTATTTTGCGTACGTAGTCACTATATGATAGGTTATCAGAGTCAGGATAGGTGTGAGAAATTAATAACCACAGCCCATCATCATAATACGTGCTTACTTTAAAACTGTCGCAGTGTGCAATATCAGTGGTTTTATTTGAGTTTGAATTCTTACCGAGTGTGGTTGTTGAGTATTCTAAAATATCAATACGCTCTTTAATTGTACCATAAAAAACTAAGTCACCTTCACCATATATTACTTTAACATTTTCTATTACACCTAGCTCATTTGCTCTTGATACATCTATCATGTACACAGCATCATTATTAACGTTGCCATACGCCCATTTAAAATCACCTATTGGCCCGCTTGCTTTGTTTGGTAAGGTAGGCATAACGCTACCAAAAACAGGCATTAACTTAGTATTGGTTAATAAGTTAAACACATCCGCTGGGTCATCAAACCTATCAATAAATTCAGCCATTTCGATATAGTATTCGTCAAAATGTATCAGTTCACTTTTATATCTCACCTCAAGCGTAAACGATTTAACACCACCCCACTCCACTTCGTCAACTATAGGCAAGTACCAATAATCACCATGTAATACAGATTCTACTATAACGGTTGTATTAGTGTCTGTTATAATTTTCCCTGTTGGTGTACTATAGCGTTCTATGGTTGTTTCGTTATTCATTGTTTGGTCTGGTATTTCAAACTGCACACTAAACGAACTATCAGGGGTTGCCTCAGTGGTGGGTGCTTTTGATGTATACGCAACATTATATGGAAAATCTGCAATTGCGCCACTAATAGCTAAACTTTGATTCGTTATTTCATTTGCAATAACACTAGGTCCAAAAAGATTTATTTCTTTTGGAGCATCTCTTAAGTACGTTAGCACAGGAGTTAAAATCGCGTTTGTGTTTTCATCAAAAATAGCACCCTTGATATCAACACCATCATATGCTATAAAACTGCTAATGTCCGAGAAGGTGAATAGCCGTTGTGGATTGTGTGAATCAATCGTCTGTATATAGTTTTTCTTTATCATTTAATATCTCATATAGTCGTTCAATGTTTATATTAAACACCTCGCCAGTGTCTTTATGTTGCAATTGCAAAATGGCATCTCCACCCAAGCAATTCACTGTTTTACCACGTATGCTACTGCCGGCTGTTGATTCTGTAAACACAGACGTGCCGCTATCGCCTAGTGTAATTAATATATCCCGCACGTTCCAGCGCTTAACACCAGGTTGCAACCACCAGGGTAAACTTCTATACATCAGCTTAATACGCCCAAGAATCTCCTCGGCTTGTGGCTTCTTATTGGCTAGGATAGCAATGCTATAGTCTTTGTTGAATATCGCCATGTGAAGCAGATACGCGGCTACAACTGTGGTATTATGGCTTAGTATACCGTTCGTATAGTACATATGATAAGATTCAAGCTCCATATCATACATATTAACAGGCTCACCAGTAGCAGTAACAGTATACACTTCTGCATCACCATATACTGTTTTGATGGTTGCACCTACACTGTCTTTTACATACACTTCTTCATATTCATTATTAATTAGAATATGCGTATCGGCACACCGCAAGGATAGTCCATTACTTAATGTTACGTTGTATATCTCGTAAGGTATCGTTTGCATTATTTTTGATATTGGTATGAAGTCGTTATCCGCTAAAACTTCATAATCATTTATATTATATGTTTGGGTAAACTTTTTCATGATAACCTATTCTGTTTTACTTGTATTTATCAAGTACAAAAAAAGGGCAGTGCAAATGCACCACCCTTTCTGTTTACTGCTATTTATACGTGTTAAATGATGCTGCTAAAATCAACAAATTCGTCTTCATATTCGTCGTCTTCATACTCGCTTGTATTGAAGGTGGTATCAAGAATTTCCTCTGCTTCTTCAATGCTACACACCTTAACAACTGTATACTTGCAAACACGCGCTTTGGCATCGTCATAATCAACTGGGATACTAACAAAGTCTTCAGGTTTAATTTTAACAATAGCCAAGCGTTTGCTTATATTCCAGTAGAAACCATCTTTTAGGTATTTTATAGAGCAAACATGTAAACCAGTGCTACACGTGCGAGAATCATCGTCATCAACTTTGTTACGTGCCATTTCGATAACAGCGCCTTCACTATTTAGGTAAGTGTTACCCGTGTAACAGTCATATAAATTGTCATTAATTGCTTTATAAGCAATAATATTACCGTTTTCGTCAATGTTGATACTGGTACATTTGATAAAGTCATGTAAGCGACTGATAATACGTGCCGAAGTATTATTCTGTAGGCTACGCTGGAAACGGATAAACTGTTTAATGCCACTAACGTTGTTATCTGCTGCTAGTTCTAACAGTGTTTCAATGGTATGCGTTCCAATTTCATCACCATCAAGTGTAACCACACCGTCTACGATAGTGATATCACCACCAGATACTTGCTTGATAAGTTTTGCTAATCTCGGGGTTTGCGCGGCTTTTAATTGCTCAATCTCATAATCCATCAAAATAAAATCGCTGTCTACAGACGCACATAATAAGCGTGAAATGATACTTGAAATATCAAACGGTACTTCGCTAACATTAAAAGCATATGCGGTATCGTTTACATAAATCGAAATACGTGAACTGGTTGTTGATACTACACAAGGAAAACCACTTAATTCTTCGTTATCATCATATTCTTCTTCGTATTCTCCTTCATACTCGTAAGTATCATCATGGTCAAGTTTACCGTATTGTAATGCGTCATCTTCTGACTGCTCAACTAATTCTTCCATCGCTTCAGGATATAGTGAAGCAATAATACGCGCTAATTGTTCTGTTGTAAAGTTACTCATGATATTACCTATTTATATTAAGTTAATGTATGGTTGTTTGGTTTATTAGTATAACAGCTCAATAACCTCCTGTAAAGTACATTTGTTAATTGTTGCTTTAAGATTATTAATAATTGTACTTTTCTTAACCACAACGTCCGCTAGTATTAAATCAACAACGTCTGCCTGTTGCCCATAGAGCGCGCCTGCATGCTCAATGTAATGTAGTGGTACAATATCTTCTTCTCGGAACTTCTCGTGAATTAAGTGCGTTTTAGCGGTAATTAGAGCACGTTTAAAAATATCAACTGACTGGTCGGTTACTAGTTTAGAAATACCTTTACGGGCAATAATTGAGCGTGTAGACTGTCCATATTTATAATCAATATTATGACTGTTCCCACGATTATGTTTACTCCAAGCTAAATGTTTGGCGATATCAGTGACCATTTCAGCGTCAGCTGTCATTACAGAAAGGTAGTCAAAAATATTAATTGCATTATCAGCAGTATCCAACTTCAACCGTTTTTCTGTACTTTCTGTAACAATCAACTTCCGGACAATTTTACCATCACCAACATGTGCTGTACTTTCACGTAATAGTGTATTGATTTCTCCAGGACCATACCGTATACCGTCTTTATCTATGTAATCACCTTTGATAGCATAAACAATAAAGTCTTTCTCAAAGTCAACATTGACCTTTAACACTTTATCGCTATAAACGTTACGAGCGCCAATAATGTAACCCACACTCGACTTTCTTTCAACTTCAGTTACTGGTTTTTTGTATAAGTCTTTAAAGTATTCAATAGTAAAGTTACCTGCTCCATATTTGTAATCACACACCCGAGTTAAGAAAAATAATGCTGTTTTTTCATCTACGTTTTTTGGTATTCTAACAGTGTTAGCATTTGGTATTTGTTCGCTGACAAGTTTATAAGAGTGTGAAGTATTGTTAATAATAATGTTTGTGCTACTTGACAATCCGCTATTACCACATGTTTTAATCAAGTGACGAAATCTGTCAACAGTAGTAATATACTCAAACTTTAAGTCTCGCTCCGTGTTATAAATGGATGTAATGCGTGTATACTCATTAAGTTCAGCATCTGTGAACATATTGTAATCACGTGTAACGTGGAATAATGAGATTGGTGGTTTGTTAAAAATATCACTATAAGGAATAACGCCTAACTTACTATTAATTTCACTGCTTACTTTATTACTTATATAATCTACGCTATCATTTAGCACCGCAATCTTTTTGTTGATGGCTGTAATAGTACGAGTGGTGTATTCTAATGCCTCTCGACTGGGTGCTACATCCAACTCGCCTATTTCAAAGCGTAATATGATGTTTCTATCGCCATATGAAATACGACGATAAAAGGTATCAAGTCCAACGATATCATTTAAGCTTTTATCAACTGGATAAATCACACCGCCCATACATGCTAAATCACATATGGAGCTATGTAAAGTATGTCCTTTAATGACTTCAATAGTATCAAACAGAACGTCTGTCTCGGCATAGTTAAGTTCAATATTACAATTAGGTTTTACAGGGAACATAGATAACACGGATTCTGTTGTTTCGGCCCAACCCCTCATGTTTTCTTCGCCAACGTTCACTGTAAACTTAATACCACTTTTTTCGTCTGATTTAGAACTACTGAGGTGAACAAACTTTGGAATACCACCAGCTTCGCGTACATAGAAAAAGCTATGTTTTAAACCTTCGTGATAAGATGTAATATGGTATGAATCAACTAAACAGAAAGGACTTTTTGCGCCTAATCCAAATCCACCAATTGCATCATTAGAATCTGACGACTTACTACCAAATAGGGTACCTAAATAATATTGAACATCCTGTTTTGATAGTCCGTAACCATAATCCCGCACAACTAATTCCGTACTTGATAATGATGGCAGTATAAGGTCGTACTGAATATGTGGTATACCTGCGTCAACGTGCGCGTCACTGGCATTACTACACAGTTCGCGAACGATAGCCTCTTTCTTGCGTGAATATAATTTGTCAATTAGAATTGAAAAGGCTTTTTCATCAATCTTCATCGACATATCTTGTACATTATTAGAACCACTAATGGTAACGTCTTTTTGTTGAACGCCATTGATAATCATAATATCTCCAATAAATTTAATTTGTTTGCCTAACTAACTATTCTTATAATAATAGCAACATTTGATAAAGTTGTCAACAAATCATTTAATAATTTCCATGTTCCGCAATATCAAGAATGTTCTTATATAGTTTAAATGGGATATGAAATGATGCGTTAAGTTTTGATAAGCGGCTACGTGAAGCGGCCTCGTTATATTTTACAATGATATCAAACATTGGACATATATAATGCCTACTGCCTTTAACGACCATTGTTATTTGCGCATGATAAGATAACGGCGAGTTTTCTTTCGTTGTGTATTCAAAGCCTAATATATTTTTAGTAACATACTGATAAGGGCATAACATCCTCGACAATGGATATTTTTTAACATTTACGCAATACGACTTGAATTTTTCTTTTGCTTTGTTAGTTAGCACTAATAAGCTATAGGCATCTAATTGTACTAGTGTTTCCATAATATTACTCGCTAAATTGTATAAGTGATTTTTCTTTGCAGCCTGTAGCCTTCCATAGTTTAACATCGATGAAACCGCTTGTACACTCCAAATGTGTTTTGTCATTAGTAGATGAAACGATTGTGCATGTCCCATAACCATTACCATTTCCATCACCAGTGCAATTTAACCGGCCAACAGATATATTATTTTCTATTGCAAATAGTTCAGCATTATCGTATGCCCTGTTAGCTGTAGCTGATTTGTTATTAACGAATATTAAAAACACGTTAATAATAAGAACGAGTATAGCAACAAATAATACGTGGTAAAGTTTCATTGTTCAAATCCCATAATTGGCATATTGTGAAATGTCTTTTATATTCAAATTCACTTGCACAAAATTATCATATGTATATATGTCTAATATGACTGCCTTTGTTAATATAAAGTCCGTGCCCGATGCACCAACTAGAAACATAGCGTCACACCCAGTTCCGCTCTGGTGTACGTCATATATAAAAGTTAAGTTGTCGACGTTAATATACACAATAACCTCTTGTGTATATTTGTCACACCTATAATCATATAAATCAAAAACACAATCAGTACCGTTAAATGTTAGCATTAACTCGTTCATGTCGCAACCTTAATTTATGATGATACGTCCTTTATTGTAAAGGTTTGGAATTTAAATGTGGCAGTACATATAATGGCATCGTTATCACTTACACCAACGTTATATTCAAAGCTTGATAAATTAGTACAAAATGCCATGTGAAATACAACATCGCTGATTGGTTGTTTGTTACTACCTAATCGGAACACGTGCAATTCATCAAACACCTCAGCGATTTCTTCTTGGGTAGCGAACTTATTAGTAAGCATACGTTGGTATAGGTAATTGTAGTTTTTAAATTGTTCATCAACCACAAACATGATATTAAGGTCATCATAGTGCACAACGTTATCCGGAATAAACCCTTTATAGTTTTTGTGGTTTACTGGTATCTCGCCAACAGTAATACCCGGAAAAGTTACTGATTGTGTGCTATACGTTAGTTCTGGACTTTTTAAAAACTTGAATACGAATGATGTTTGTAATGCGTCATCAAAATTATGCAATGCTTTTTCTACTTCTGGTTCCATTATTATTATCCTAAAAATGGCATGATTGGATATGCGAATTCGTCACGCATGCGTTCTTCTAAATCTTTAATTTCCTCATTGGCTTCTTGCAAGATTGCTGTACCGTTTAGTCTACCGCCACCAGGTAATGTCATACCATCGACTTTGATAAGGTTATTACCCCACTGTTTGCGTATTAAGGCTGTTGCGTACTGCTGAAGCCAGTAGTCACCAAACACGTCATCAACGTCATTAGCAACCCATGCTTCGTAGCCTACAGTGCTTTCATTAGTTATCTTATCCCAATCAAAATGTACTGACAATTTACGCTTATAGAAGTTATGTTCAATTAGTGTTATTTGACTGCCTAGTATGTCGTTGAAGGTGTTTAGGTAACTCTTAGACATAACATACTTACCAACTCCACCCTCAAATGATTGCGAAATCATATCACTAAAGTAGGCTTTCATTTGCAAGTTATTGGTTAGATTAAATCCACTACCGTTACTGCCACCATTCTTCATAATATTAGTGACAACTAACACGTTATCAGGGACAGTGATATAGTTGTTCAATAAATCAACATCTGTTATTTTATGTATGATATAAGTTCGTTCTGCTCCATCAACGTGGTAATCAAAGAACATTTGCAATGCATCATTAATCCTATCCTGTACTTGTGCCTCGTCTACGTTAATCTCAATTACGGGCGCTCCAAGTTTGCGCATGCAATAACTAATAAATTCATCTCTGTTGGTTACTTTTTGTATATTAAACATTTTCATTGTCCATTTAATAGTTGGTGTAACATCGTTTTAATTTCGCTCATATCACTACTTAATGTATTAACAGTGGATTTTAAATTGAGCATTTCATCCTCCTTATCAACTATTTGCAATTTACGAAGTTTAGCTTGTTCGTATGCTTCATCATTGTTATTAATAATAGCTCTCGTTTTCGTATTGATAACATGGTCATCACTTTCTTTTATTTTTTGTTTCATATTATTATTTAGTCCATTAAAAAGGACTAGTTTCTGACTAGTCCTTTTTAATTATTATGTGTAATTGGATTTATTCGCTTATATTGAACTGTTGGCGCATTACACGCCAACAGTTCAATCAATTAACTATTACGCACGTTCTAAGAAATCAGCAACAATTTCATCTGTTGTGTACGTTTCACCTAAATTTTCAATCAATGCGCAAAACTGTTCTGCGTTTTCTTGCAATGCGTTTAACGCTCCTTCTTCATTGTGCTCTAATGTTGACCAGTAAGCGCTATTGTCAACCATAAAGAACAAATCCGAAACTACTGAACTAACAGCGGCAACTAATGGCATAATATAATCCTTAACATAAAATAGTTTGTTTAAATGTGTACTGTTTATCGCTTAGTACCACATTATAATAGCAAGTTCGTACTACCTTGTCAATAGTTATCTATAAATATCTTTTCCATAATATCATAGCGTCTGTGATTGTCCTGTGTGGTTGCTATAGTGTTATCTTTCCTGCCAGGGTAATCACGTGCAATGTTTTCGTACTCCTCGTGACGACCTTGATAAGCGTCTAAATCACGTGCCTCATATAAATCATCTACCATAATATCAATTTGCATTACTTTCCTTATACTGCACAACTTTCACATGAATTTAAATCGACAACTGCCGACGTTCCGTCACTACCTTTTGAAGATGGTTGAGTACGCATATAATACAACGATTTAATATGTTTATTAAAAGCTGCATATAAATGAATATCCGATATTACCTCCGCTGGTGTATCCGCTTTAAACTGTAAATTTAGCGATTGCGCTTGACAAATTTTAGGTTGTCTATCAGCCGCCAAATCCACACACACTCTTTGGTCAATTTCATAACCTGTTTTAAACACTTGCTTTTCTACTGGAGTTAACCAGTCAACATGTTGAACACTACCATCATGTTCTTTGCCAATACTATCAATTAGTTCTTGTGATAATACATTACGTTCAGTCATGATTCTTAACAGCGTTGGATTGATACGTGAGACAATACCACCCGCTAATTCTTGTTGGAACGTGTTTGCTAGTAATGGCTCAATACCTTGCGACACGGTACCACAAATTTGACTTGAATTATGTGATAACGTACCATTTTCTAAATAATACTCATGCGATACAGGCACTTCTATATCCATAGTTGGTTCATAGCCGGTTTTTTCTTTGCTAATAACAGTTAGTTGATTATTTGTAGTAAATCCCACGTTAATATTACTTGCCGATGTCCAATTGTAATCATTGCTCTTTAGCATGTGATTTGGTGTGCATGTAAAATCACTACCGTCTGAAAACGTAAATTTAAAACATTTTACAAAGCCATTAAAATACACCTTGTTTATTTTTTCATCATTGATAGTAATTGACCTAGTATCAGACTTAATCCAGATGTTACTTTTTCTTATTACTTTTGACACTTTCATATAATTCATTTCCTATTCTTTGCACAGCTTCTAAAATTTTAGTTTTACTTGAACATTCATCACTATATATTACAACATAATTATACCCATTATCAAGAGCCAATTGTTTTTTATGCTCATCTTTTTAAATTTATCAATACCATTTTTACCGAATGGGTCAAACCATTCGTTTAAGTTATCTGTTGGTTTAGGATGATATGCTATCCCGTGATATTCTATGATTGTATTGGATGTATGGTCAATACAATCATAGAAGTATCTTCTTATAAGTTCTCCATCCTTGTACTTCAATGACAATTCATTACTATTTCCACTATGTTGCAAATATAAATCGGTATAGTATTTTTCTAAAAATTCAAAAAACTTTATAGACTCTTTTGAATGCGGCGAACGTGATAACTTTGGATACTTCGATTTATTTAGGGTTACAGGTTTATCGTTTGACAAATGACTTTCATATACTTCTATAGCCTCATTAATATCATACTCTAAACATAAATCTCTAAAAATGATGCTACTTTTATACTTTGATAACTTAGCGTGCTCATACCCATATTTTTCAATTTTGTCATTAAATGTAAACGATTTCTTTTTATTGCACGTTATGTAATCATTTGTAGCTTTCGTTAGGTTACCATTACGCTTGTTCAAGAAGTGGTCTATTGATGAGTTGTTTCTAGATTTGGACACGCGTTCACGTGTTTCGCTAGCTTCATCACCATATATGTCATCATAGTTTTCAAACAAGTTTACATATTTTTGGTACTCGCATGACTTTGTATATTCTATCATTCCTTGCTCTTCGCCGTATTTACGAACATACACATCGTAACTCCTAGTATCACGGGTGGACATATAATGTTTATGTTTCTTTAAACCATCATCTAATCCATGACGATTAATAAAATGCTCTTTTGTGTTCAAACACGCATTTTTACGCTGGTTAACAGTAGCTTGAGCTTCGACTAGTGTTACGATTTCCTTCCTAGACACTTGTACAGGGTCAAAGCAATTATTTCTTTTTGAATTAAGATATTCTTTGTAATCGCGTAATATTTTACTATAATCATAGTTAGGATAATATATTTTAAATTTCTCTATTGAAATTGCTGATTTAATATTACATGACATTATATTTTCAAAGTTTAATACGAAGTCATTAACATCATATACTATATTATCAAAGTGTAGTGGTTTTAACCACCTTTTGAATTTTCCATTAACAATGGAATTCTCATTTAAATTATCCTTGATACACTTATCCTGTAATGCAGTTAAAAACTCTACTGAATAATCATCCTTGTAACGCTCAACTATATTGACCTTAGCAACCATATAATAACCTTGTAGTTTTTTGTTTAATACATAACTACTTACTACAAGATTATTTTAGTCGGTGGCATTGTTAATCTATTATATCATCGCCTTCATATAAATCAACAGCGCGTACTGTTATAGTTTCAACACCACGTTGTACGGTTAACACTTCGTCGTACTCATAACTATGCACAACACCATTATCATCGACAACATCAATAGTTAAGAATATATCCTTATCGACATGCAATTCATCGCATATATCATTATATGATTTAACACCATCATTAGTCATGATATTTGTAGATGGGATAACACAGCTCATGGTTGGAGGAATACTTGTTCTGTGCGTGTTACGTACACCAAAACCCTTACACCATTCAGGTTCTCCGTATTCTGTTGCTAACCACTGGCTTGCTTGTAACGATTCGTCGTGTATATGATTGAATATTTCCATATTCTTTTCTACGCACTCCATACTCTCATATGGTATCATATTTTCTTGTAGGTATGTATGGAAACCCATAACACCTAATCCAAGTGCGCGACTTTTCTCAGTACCTTTACGAATTTTTGCGTATACATATTGTTCTTGTTTAGGTTTAGCATCAATTAAGTCTAACACCTCAGACACCACACAATCAAGAAAAACAATTCCGACTTGTACCGCATCAGTGTCTTTCCATTCATTATACTTTTCTAAGTTCATACTTGATAGCACGCAAGTGAAACTGTGCTCTTCATCGGCATGTAATGTAATTTCACTACAATTGTGAACCAGTATATCATTTGCATAAAATGATTCTGTTTCAGGCACAGTTATATCATATACTGCAACTTCTTCGTCTAATTCTATTTCTTCAATTATGAGCATTCATTCATACCTTGTTTTTAAATTTAATTTAAGTTCATCATTAACTATATGGTGATAATCATTGTGTCCTATAACTTTCTTTAATGCTACTATGGGCGGCTTTTTCCTATTAGGTAATAATGCTAACCTAACTTCTTCAGCAACCAATGCGTTAAACTTAAACTTACTAAAGTTATTGGTTTTACATGTATTCATAGCAATCAGTGCGTCAGTATCTTTATACATGTTATATGTATTGATTATTATAGCATACAGTTGATTCTCATACGCCTTTAATATTTTAGTAACACTATTACCATTTGATTCGCCTGTACTAATCAACGACATTCTGGCAACTCGTTCATCAGAAAGTTTTGTACCATATGTATGGTGAACCCATTCTCCTGCTAAAACTTTTGGATGTGACGTAGAAACCCATCCTAGTTTTTCATTACTATCTTTTACCTTAGCTATCATTGTGTTTTTTCTAAGTGCTGACTGACTCTTTATAATATCAGCGCGTGCGTATTCATATCGTTTACTATCAGCTGGATTAAAGTAATTTTGCCTATTGTGTGTTTTATCTATATTGTTATAGAATAATAACACTGACATATTACACCTATGACTCCACTTAGTACCCCAAAATATTTTATGTAATAATAAATGAGCTAAGAAATGCTCTCGTGGTGTAAGATAAGAATAGTTACTATCAAAATTACTTGTACCATCAAATATACCATCGTTATAACGTAAGTTTCTATCATTATCCTTAAAAAAGAATGTTGGTATAATATGATGCTTTTCTAAGTACGTTTCGCTATTCTTAACTCGCAGTAAACCTTTTTGACACACGCCTATATAAGCTGCTAGATAATTCATACTTGTAATCTTTTATAGTTAATATATAAGTATTTACAAGCATGCTTAGAAATTTACTTACTACTAATATCGAGAACGTCATTAGCTACTAAGTTCTTTGCCATTACATAACCACGATTTTTAGTAGCCACTTGATGGTCATGTGTACATTTAATAACCTTACCGCATTGCGAAGTTACTTTAATAAGCGTTTTTGCCTTACCTGTCATACCAGCATTGGATACACTAGAATATCCTTTAGCTGTTGATACATGTACATTTCCTTTCATAGCTTCAAAGTTATCACAAAAGTATTTCAATGTGACTGGTTGTTCTATATCATCATATTTAATATTGATGATGGTGTCACCAGTTAAGCACAAATTTGATGCTAAGCTCTTTAATCCATGTGCATCATACATTGGTGGTTGCATGCGGTGCACACGGTCAACGAAGTAGAAATACCCTTTACCAAAAATGGCACGTAACTTCATATGTTTTTGATAGCGCCTAACTGTCTCAGGGTCGTTATTGCTAAGTCGGATTAAATCAGCATCATAATAGTTAACACCTAAGTTATAACCATCTGGCTCAGCTAAAATTTCATCAACTAATTCATCGAAGTCACCATGCATAAGGTCAATATAACCACCCCATGACCCTCTACGGGAGGTGCCTTGTGTAATATCATCCATTACTTGGACGTGTGCTTTAAACACCGGCACAACGCCACTAGCAGTGCCACCTCTACTTATTTTACTACCACGTGGACGAATATCACCAATATAACTACTAGTGCCAAAATATTCTTTTGTTAGGTTAGCAACTTCACCGATACTATCATAAAAGCCAAATACGCTATCACCAATCGTGTTACCTGTGCATGATACAGGAAAACCTTTTGGTGTACCTAAATTATATGCTGGGGTTGATAATGCTAAATGACCATCCCACAAAACTTCATAAAACCGTTTCTCGTAATATTCCCTATCAGAGGCATGCAAATGTTTTGCGGCAGTTTTTGCTACGCGCTTAAATGTTACTTTTAAGCTGTTAGTTTTATATAAATAGTTCTTGTTCTTGAGCATTTGCCAGCCCATAGTGGTTAACCAAGTTGGCAATTCTCCTTTTTCTTGTAGCTTCTTACGTTCACTACTTAAATTTTCATATAACTCATTCTTTTGTAGCATTTATAGTCCTTACGTTTTTAATATAGTCAACGTATAATTAGACTTATCCCACACCTCCAATGTTGATTGTGTGTTAGTAATGGATTCAGTATAATCACAAATTAACGATAGTTCAATTAAATATAGGTACATTGTTTTTCTAACATGGTCATACATGCGCTGACTGCCTATGAAATCAGCATCATCACTTTGTTGTTTCCCGATGATAATTGTCATGCTGTTATCAACAAACATTACTTCAACTGATATGTATTTTTCCGCAGTTAGTGAATATACGTCTACTGAAATCAAGTCAGTTAGGAACACTTGCGCACCAGTATTTGTATTTACAATACCTTCGTATATGGGATTCATAATATTCTCCAATAATTTAAGTTTAAAAATTCCCGAACGCTGAACTACCATACCCAGCTAAGTTAAATTCATCAACTATTTTATCAACTAGACTAGGTAAATCAGTATGAGTCAATTTTATATTTTTACCTTTGTGCGTCATAGACACATGCTTTTTTGAGGTGATGAATACAGAAATATCGTTAACTGTAATAGTTGTAGTCTCTTTTTTATTACGTTCATATTGTACCGAGTACACAATATTATCATTTAATAAGCCGGTGAAAATAGCACTTTCAATATCTTTTTTTGATAATAGAAAACTCTTAAAATTCATCATACTATAATTCCTTATTCGTTAATGTAGCCAAGCTCTTTACTGATATTGTAATTAGTCGAGCACCTTTCTCAATCATAAAAAACTACGCTCCTCCAAATCAAGTACATCAAAACTAAAATCAAATTCTTCTTTAAGCATATCAACAATGCATAACATATCGAGTAATTCAGTAATAAGTTTATCCTCATTACGAACTTTGCTTACATCGTGTGGGTTATAACTATCATAACCAAATTGTGCTGTCTTTAATGCTTCTTTAGAAACTTCACCAGCTTCTTCGGCTAACTTTATTAACAAGTATTGAAATCTTGTCATATGCTACTCCAGTGGTATGATACCTAGTTATTATACAACATTACATATAATATTACAACATTAAAAAAACGCACCATTAGATGCGTTTTTATGTGAACAATGTTAATTATTTCTCAAAGACTTCTAGTAGCTTAGATATATTATTTTTTATTGATACATTAGTGGTACTGTCCATTGCTTTTAAAATATAATCACGACCGTCCGTATCATACAGTAGTTTTAAGTTAATGACCACATCATTACTTTTCACTTGATATGATATTATGTGTTATCCTTTTAACCAACAAAATTATACGTCTCGCATTTAACTTTAAAGTCTGTTTCGGCCCAGTTGCGGTGATACTGACTACCTAAGGCGTTAAAGAAGTCATGTATGGTTGGCATTGAAATGTTATCATAAAACCACTTGGCAATCGGGTTCTCGTTAATCTCATAAATGCTGTCAATGCCTAGGTTATTCAAGCATAGGTTTAGCCGACTTTTGATAAACGTTTTCATGTCTTTTTCTTTGATGCCTTCAATTGTCCCTTTAGCAAAAATCATTTCCACGATGCGAAACTCATGTGCCTTTAAGTCTTTAGCGGCTTGTACAATGCTTTGTCTAAGTTCCAATACTTCTTCTTCGGTAAGTATACCTTCATCGATACATTCGCCAACAGCAATGCGAAATGAGGTTGCACCAGCCAATGAGTGAATATTCTCGTCACGTAAACTAAAGTTGATACCACTAACAATTGATGATAGCTTGTTCTTACCGTTAACTTGAAAGTGTTTTAGAAACGCAAAGTTACTATACAATACAGCACCTTCAATAAGACTAAAACATGCAAGTGAAAGCAAGTCATTTTTACCACTGATTAATTTTTTAATATATTCCATACGCTCATTTAGAACAGGGTCTTGCGTATATGATTCGTAGAATTCATCAGTATTCAAGCGTAGTATGACGTTCACCTCATTATAGAAAGGCGCGTGAATGTTTAGTTCAACCATACCATTAACCGATGCGACACGGTTAAATTCAGGTCGTGGAAACATACGCATGTAGCGACCAAGCCAATACTCGACACCAACATGAATCTCATATAACGTAAATAGTTTTAATGTTGTTATTACACCATGATATTCAGTGTCAGTTAAACCCGTTCTTAATTCGTGTGTATCATTTTCAGGACGAGGCTCAGAAGGGAGCCAAAAGTTTTCCATTTGCATCTGTTCGTATTTTAACATTTCTGGATATTCGAACGTGTATGTAGAGTGGTGTTGCATGCAATTAGGTTTACGTGTCAGTTTTTCCATTCGTTATTCTCCATTGATTGGGGTCTATTTAGCAAAAAAAACCAGTGAAATTAATCACTGGTCTGTATTGTAACACAAGAATTTAAATTATACTAGAAGTGAATTAGCTTTAATGACAGCTTTTAAATGTTCGTAGTCTCCACTCATTGCTTCATCAATTACAGAACTAATCTCTTCTTTTGTTAATCCACTCATTCTAGCATTACGTTGAAAACTTCCTAATATAACAAAGGCGTTTTCACCCGAGTCAATTACAGCTTCTTCCAATACGACTAATTTATCATCATTTAAAATTCTCATTTGTAACTCCAATAATATAAATAAGTGATTTGTATGTTGGCATAAACTGCCCTTTTCCCAACCTACAAATACATTATAGCAATATCTGTAGGTAAGGTCAAGTTGTAATTGTAACTGTGTGTAATTAGTCAAGTTCACTTTCATTAAAGGTTGTTTCGTCAATAATGATAACGCTTGTTTCAGGGTTCAGTTCATCACGCATACTTTCAACCATCATTCTAATGTCAGTGCTTCTACTAATATCAGAAAAGCCTTTAGGGAGAATAGTTACTAGTTTAAAGTTTAGGTTACTACCTTGTCCACGCTCATATACAACATACATACCAACGTCTTTTGATTCACTAAACACTAGGATAGAAACATCATGTCCAGTATAAAAATATTCTGGCTTGGTACGATATGCACCAAGTCCAATAGTTTTAATAATACGCTTAATGTCTTTGGCAGATGCATCACCATAACGCTGTGTTAGACGCGCTTTTACATGTGCACTATCACTGAATCCAATAGTTACATCATTACCTTGTTTGTCTTTACCAGCATTTACTTTGATACTATTAATAAAATTACGACCATGCTTCTTATTAAAAATATTTGCTAATCGAATTTCTTCTTCTCGTGTTAACGTATCTTTCTCAATCTTATTAACTTTTTCTATTAGGTTGTAAGTCTTAAAATCAATCATTAATGTTATCCCGTTTGTTTAGTTCGATAATGAACCTTTTAATTGCATCACTCTCAAGCATATTTAAGTTAGACATAATACCATCAGATACTGGATACATTTCGTTCGCCCAATCTTCACTACCATCCCAGATATAACGCTTGAATATGTTATTTAAATGACTACTATCTACAGCTTCATAACGGTCAACAAAGTCCTCTTTTACTTTGGCATAGGTTAACTTCTCGCCAACAGCGTTAAGGATATCAATTTCTTCTTGTGATAGAACACTTTGCATTTTAGTAACAATTTCATCAAGTTTGCTGTCATCGACTTTTGGGTCAGAGTGTGTAAACAACATTTCGTTAAACATATTTAAGCTAGACATAATATTTCCTTATTAGAATTTGAGTTGCCAACTAAACATACTTATCCAGTTGGCATTGCTGAGATTAAGCGACTACTCCAGCATAACGAACATATGAATAACCATGCGGGTTAACAACGATTGGCTGACGATTATCAGACATTACAATAGTAACCAAGTCATAACAATTACGATTATAAAACTCTCTCAATTCTTGTGGTAAATCCATATAACTATTATATTCTTCAATACG